>Ga0065711_1004481_pt1 | contig 34789 bp, 41 predicted proteins | sample Hoacrofraction12_FD_59098 | JGI IMG/M metagenome (GOLD analysis project Ga0065711, IMG submission 59098) | Hoatzin crop microbial communities from Cojedes, Venezuela - Epithelial fraction 12 v2 (version 2) | ecosystem: Host-associated > Birds > Digestive system > Esophagus > Crop | place... | reverse complement strand
AAGGTCCTGTGCAGCCTGCTGTAGGTGACCCTGCTTCGGCAGGGGGGTTGGACTAGATGACCCACAGAGGTCCCTTCCAACCCCTACTATTCTGTGATTCTGTGATTCTGTGATTCTGTGATTCTGTGACCAGACCCATCACCGAGGGAATCTATGGCCTCTGCTTATTGCTGAAGAAACAGACAGCAAAGCCAGCTTGTATGAAACCCGATTATTCAAATTTATTAACATCAAGAATTATGCAATGATGCTGTAGATTTTTTTTTTTATTAACAAATAGAAAACAGACTGTATACAACAGTGACCCCTACAGCACTATGCATCCACAAGGTAAAAATGAATGTGTCCTCCAACATTACCGACCCTGGATTGCTGATTTCAACGTAGCTTGGATTCTTAACATTTGGAATACATGTGATAATACAATTAGATACCCTTCCACCACCTTTATTCATAACTCAATGCACTCGAAAGAGGGCTGCTCACTCCCTGTCTTTAGTGCAAGCGTGATATAATAAGGAGTATTAATATATAGTACCATTAAATTAAGTCCAGTAGTCTTGCCACATTGGTTCATTAGAACGTCCTGAAGTAGCGGAAAGTACAATATTCTAGTGACTTTTAACATTTGCAGGATAGCAGAAATTATAGATACACCCAACCTCTGAAGCCATGTGTACTCCCCTCCCCTTCCCTGCAGTACCCTGCCTTCCAGAGAGAGCCTGCACGGCTCCGCTCTGGGGACGGCTGGGCTTGTGCTCCTTGCCTTCATAAATACTCCGATGCACTTCACCGGTGAGGTGACAGAACGGCGCTTGCACGCACAGAACCGCGGGATTAACAAAAAGGGCCGTGTCTCGCTCTTTCTCTCCATCCCTCCCCAGGGAAGCGTGGGACCCACTCGCTCCTCCTGCCCCCTTCCCAGCGAGACACAGAAAAAGAGGCTCCAAAGCCCAGGATTTCAGGGCTCTCACGAACAAGGCGACGACAACTCACGTCATACCGGGATCCGCCAATACACACGGTCACTGGACTGGTTGAACACGCATTGTAACGGGACTGAACGGTTTCCAGCTGACAAAGGGGACTGCTTCTCCAGCGACCCCACATGCCCTCCCAAACCCAAACCTACTCAGGAAATAATGGGGGGGGGGGAAGAGAAAGGCTAAAAAAATAATTGGTAGCTTAGGTCCAGTTCCATGAATTTTCATATTCTACAGAGGATTAAAAAGCAGCCTACGGGGAATGGAGCCGGGCAGGAACCACAAGCCAGCTGCTGCAAATTACCAAGGAAGCTGCACTAAAATGGGCAGAACCAGCAGTGACTGGGCTGAAATAAACACAGGGCAGTAAAAAATGTAAAAGCAAAAGGAAATTTTAAAAAAACAACCCAACTCCCAAAGGTTTGGCGGGTCCAGTTCTGCCTGGGCAAAACATTAAGACTTGCAAAAAATAAAAATTAAAGAGAGAGGAGATTATAAAAACCACTAGTAACTATTTTACATGTTTAAAAAAAAGATCCCATTCCACCCACCTAAAGCCTCGCTGTGAAATGCAGTCGCGTGAGAGAGGGCGAGAGATGCACATGAGCAGAAATTCAGCCAGAGACTGGAAATGCTTTTGGAGTCGGATTCCCTCGTTTGGCGCTGGGGCGAAGTTCCTAAATGCCGTGGTCAGAACTGGTTGGCGTGGAGGTCTGCTGCCTGGGCAGCGCCTCCGTCTGTACAGAAGGACTGAGGAATGGGCGGCTCTGGCTCAGAGGAACCCGTCTCCACTCCTAGACATCCCCACCGCGACTGGAGGAAAGCACTAGTTACGTTGCATAGTGGTCGAAGCTGCCAAGATACTCCAGTGCCGCTCTGTAGCACAGCTGGTACTGGTCCTGCAAGGCAGCAAGGGGGGGAGCGTGAGAAGCGGGGACCTGAGGACATCGGGCAGCAGGGCTGCACATCCCGAGATGCCGGTTCCCCTCCCTTCGCCCACAGATCTCCCACCACCCCTGGGAGGAGGGGACACTCACCTCTGTCTGCACCATGGCTGGCCGCTGCGTCCGCAAGGTCTTCACCGTCTGGAACATGTCCACCACCCCCTCGTAGCGCATCCTCTCCAGCACGATGCTGAGCGTGATGAACACGCCCGTGCGCCCGACCCCAGCGCTGCGCAGAGGGAGCAAGAGGTGCCGTCAGAGACCTGCCAGCCCCAGCGAGGCTCTGCAGAGCGGTGCAAGCTCATGGGGCGTGGGGACATGCTCAGTGGAGCCAGGAGAGGCCACAGAAACACTGCCAGCCAGAGATGCCTTCTCAGCCCCATGGGGCCCACTGATTCTGCCCTGCCTCTGGGCCAAGCCGCTGTGGCACCCTGCGCTGCCCAAGGACTCTTCCCAGGAGCTACAGATCGGTACCACCAGGGCACGGGGTTAATTTAGTCACCCAGCAGAAAGGCTGCCCATGGCACCCACAGATGTTGCCGCCTCCTCGCCCCCTGCCTGCCTCTTGCCAGCAGAATGCAGGGGGGACACCGAGTGCTGGGGAGCTGGCAGCTGCCAGGGTAAGCGAGGTAGGGTCATCTGCGAGGGCTGATGAAGGCAGAGGTTGGTGCTGATCTGTCCCCGCTCACCTGCAGTGCACTGTGATGGGCCCATCCTGCCCAAACTGCTCCTTGGTCTTGTGCACCTGCCCGATGAAGTCGATGAAGCCCTCTCCCGTCTTTGGCACTCCCTGCTCAGGCCAGTCTGTGAACTGGAACTGGCGGATGGTCCGTGACTGGCCGTCCTGTGGGATCAGGGCAGGTTAGATGCCAGCCGTCAGTGAGGAGAGAGCAAGAGGGGCTGATCTCGCTCCCCTGTGTGTTGGTGCACAGGTCACGGATGAGCCCGGGCAGATCTTTCACTGAGGGTTTGGGGCCTGCCCCTGCTCTTCCGTGTTCACCCCAGGGTGGCTGAGCTGTGCAGGGCTTTGGGCCTCTGCAGGGTCTGTTGGGTCAGTGCCCCGGTCCTGCTTGGGGCCCAGCTCCACCCCAGGACCACGTTTACTGTCACACAGGGGTCCTGCGCCTGGTCAGATGCCGCACACAGAGACTCCAGGTGCAGGGGAGCCCGTGTTAAACGCTTCCCCAAGTGCACGGCACAGGCAAGGCAGGGTCCGGTGCTGACCGGGATCAGTGAGCTGCTCACTGGGGCTGAGCAAGGCAGAGCTTGTGGTGAGAGGAGCAGCAGGTGGCAGGCAGCAGCCCCTTCTGCCTGCAGTGCAAGGCAGCACCTTGCTTTCTGGTCCCTCCAGGAGCGGTGGCACGCTCCCTTTGCTGGCCAGGGCAGGGCAGAGGGCGGGAGGCAGGGGAGCGGGGGAGCCAGCAGCTGCACTCACCCTGGCATCCGTCACCTTGAACTCCCGGAGGATGTACTGTGGCATGTTGTACTCTGCCATGGGGTCCACCACGAAATACTGGTACCGGGCAGAGCGCTCTGCGGGCCAGTACTGGTGGCACTTCTCCTGTGGATGAGGAGCACGGTGAGACATTAGCACCTACAAGCTGCCACTCCTCCCTCCCGCTCCCTGGGAGCACACGTGGCTGTGGGACCACAGGGTCAGCCACGGGACACACCAGTGGGAGGCTGGCCCAGCGCGGCTGGTGCTGGGGACAGACTGGGGTGAGGTGAGATGCTGTGCCCACAGACAGCAGCCACACAGCTCCCTTCTCCCCCCAGCAGGATTCATACCCGGCCCATCTCGCGCAGCTTTGTCAACATCACCACGATGGTGGAGTTGTGCTCCCAGAGCATCCGCCAGAAATCCTCTGTGGTCTCAGCCAGCGGTCCCTGCGTGGCGATGTAGGCCTTCTGCTGCCTGTGACAAACAAGACGGTGCTCAGAGCGGTGCCTGGGAGGGGGGCCGCCGCTGCTCCGGGGGCTGGTGAGCTGGGAGAGCTGGAGGCAGCAACCCTGTGCAGCAGGGAGCAGGGCTGACAGAGCAGCTGCAGGAGATGAGTGTCTAGGACTAGCCAAGGACTCGGGCGGAGGGATGAGCCTGCCCATCTCATGTCTTCTAAGTGCTCCCCATGGACACAGAGAGCACCACCGGGTGCAGGATCCAGACAGGCTGCTAGTCCTCACTGGGGTGGCAGTGTCCCCAGCCCATCCTCTCCCTGCTGCTTGACCCCAGCGCTGCTTCACCGAGAGCCTTCTTGGCACCCAGGCCCATGCAAGCAGGCTGCCAGCACCCATCCGGGCTGGGAGGAGAGGCTGTGCTTGGGGACGATCCCAGCAGCACCCTCGGGTTCCTGCACTTTTACTCTCTGCAGCACCCACTGTCCCTCCCATCGCACAGGGTGACGCAGAGCAACTGAAACGGGTCACCCGGATCATGCACCAGGGCGGTGTGGAAACCACCAGTATCATTTTGCCAATTTCTCTGAAGCTTCCAAATTTGTCCTCAGTTCCACTGGGAACTTGAGCATCTCCCAAAATGTGCTGTGTGAAAGCAGAGCTTGACCTGCCCCAGCCCGGCACCCACCCTGAAGAAAGCACCCTGGGTGCTTCGGACTCTGAGAGGGGCCGGCTGGGGCGTGCTGGCTCTTCGCCTGGCCAAGCGCCCAGCCTGGCATGCCGGTGCTGGCACCGGCTCCGGCACCGCATGGGCGGCGGAGACACGGCCTCGCTTCACTGCAGCCCTGCTTCACTGTGGCAGTGTGCTGGAGCCTGCAGGAGGAGGGTCAGCACCCCCCACCCAGCATTTCACTTCTCCACGGGTGCTAAAAGTTAACGAACGTGCTGCAGGACAGCTGTAATGTGCAGGATGAAGACAGGGCTTGCTTCAAGGTGGATTTATAAGACATCATAAAAAGCAGGGAGTGGGAGTGCAAAACAAAACAAAAGAGCTAATAAAGATGCAGCATCAGTGCTGTCTGCAGGACCTCGGGCCAACTGATCTCTTTAGATAATACCAAGAAGGCTGCTCGGTTGGGAAGAGATAGCAGCGCTCTTCGGGGACGGGGTAGGTAGCACACGAAATGGTACCACCTGCCGTGCTGGCAGCCCTTCCTCCGTAGCATCACCAAGGGGCAAGCCCAGTACCGCTCTCCATCAGCTCTGGAGCCAGGACACAGCAGCTGTCAGGCACTGGGCTGCCGGGGCGGGCGCGCGGGCAGGCGGCCACGTTAATGACGCAGTGCTGGACGGCTCACAGCCACACAGGCAGGGGGGAGCGAGGCCGGCTCTGTGACAGCTTTTCTCCATCCCCTTCATCCTTCCCCACTACTCTGTCCAACTCTGAGGGAGCCTGGCTTGCTGAGGTTTTGCTGCGTTGGGGTGGTCCCAGGGTTGCTCCCCTTCTGCTCCTTGCCCACCCTTGCCTCCACGTAGCCCTTTCCCCTGGGAACCCTCCCTGGGGTCAGCTGCTGGAGCAGGGACTGAGGCACAGAGCTGCTGGCCTGGCTGCACCAACATCTGTTCCCTTTGGCAGTGCTTGTCGCTCCTGGGAGGCTGCCAGCCTGTAAGAAGCATTTGGGCAGAGCCAAGCTAGAGGGAGACCGTGCCACATCCATCGCTCTATCCCCGACTCCTGTGCTGGGCGATCCTACTGCGGTGGTGCACAGAGAGATAACAGCAATGAGCCTTCTATGTGCGGCGCTGGGAGTTGGTCTGGATTGCTGTCTGGAGATTGACTGGGAAGGTGATGTGGCCACTGGGCTCTTTCTCTGCACTCTCCCCTCCTGACATTTTACATCTGAGAATGCAATGCCAGCAGTTAGATACAGAAACCATACTGCCTCAGCAGATCTCCATCTGTGCTTTCTAAAAGGTACCCTTGGGAGCAGAACCCAGTGATGGACTCCCCACTGTCCAGTACCAGCCCTGCCTGAGGATCCACGGACTCCTCCCAAAATCAAGACATGGGACAGTGAGTCTTGGGCTGCTGCCTGGATCAGCCACGCAGCGCAAGCAGACTTCCACCTCGGGCTGCTACAGCTAGTGAGGGGGGGCAGGTTTGCATTAGATGCTGCAGACGCAAAACACATGCCAAGGGATGCCTACCAGCAGATCATATCAACCTCTGCAGGAGCCAGCACAGCCTCCCATCCCAGCCAAGTGGGCATCTGTCTACAGCAATACAAGCCAGCCTGGCAGCGCCCACTCACTAGCAGTCCTCACATATTGCAACTATATGTACCAGGGCATTTGAGACGGTGGAAGTACATAAAACTCAACAAAGTGATCCTCAGCCCACCTCTAGGCAGCCAGGACCAGTCCTTGCGAAAGAGAAGGCAGCTCTGCCCAGGTTCCCAAGCAGGCAGGACAGGCTGGTGCAGGCCCCTAAGGTGGCCCTTACCTGTACCCATCGATGAAGCTGGCATTGATGTAATCGGAGCCCTCGACACCCCGGATGGGCTGCAGACAGACTCTCGTCAGCTCATATGGCATGATGTTCACGAGGCGGTTCTTGAATTTGTTGCACGGGAGGTTGGCACTGATGAAACGTGAGGTATGTGCTTTAGAGTTGGCCAGCAGCTGGAAGAGAAGGAGACATGTCAGATCCCTGCTGGGGATGCAGCAGCCGTGGGAAAAATCGGGACGCTGGCAGCAGGGCAGGCAGGAGTCCCTCTGGGCAGGCAGCCACGCTCCCTCCTCTGACTGAGGGACAGTCGCTGGGGACCAAGCCTTTCCAGACCAGATGAAGGGCTCTGCCACCACGTTATGAGGAGGCTGCACCTAGCTGCTCTGTTTCACACTAGATCAGTCTGGTCTTCAGTACTGTGTCGTCCCCTCTGTCGTGACACTGCACGCCTAGGTACGGCTCAGCCTTTCTGCTGGCTTTTGGTGCACGGCTGTAGGTGACAGCAGGGGAACCACGTGCACTGACCCGCTGGCACAGCCCCAAAGCCACACGTAGTGGAGTGGAGACCCACAGCAGCTCTCTGACCCACAAAGGGCCAGGACATGAAGCTTTGTACCTCGCCAGACCAGGGACGTGCGCCTGATGGCGTCAGGGAAGGAAAGCTTTCCGTCTTCCAACAACGTCTTGCTATTTACTTCTCACCTCAGAAGAATCCAAGAAAAATGTGAGAGTTGTGACAGTTTTAGGTAAAGAAGATCTATTTTGGGTTACTGTGAGACATTTTGTGGTCCTCTTTGAGCCCTGTAAACTGGAGTCACGGTAAATGTGTTACTTATATCTGCTGGCAGAGACATTGACACAGAAGTTCCTCCCTCCCCCCCCAAGAGACTCTCTCCAGCATCTCCAGAGCCACCCTTCTCTGTGTGCATGGCAGCTGGTCCTTGGCAGAGCCTCCCTGCAGAAGGACAGGGTTGCTCTTTGGGGAGTGATGCAGCCACGTGAGGCCCTCCCATATTCTGCTCCCCAGGGTTTCCCATGCAGTGGACACTGCCAGGGCACAGAGAGGGGCAAATTTTATTACTGTTCTGAACACACCCTTGAAGAAACAGCAACTTTTTGTCTTCTTTATGACAGCGTTGCTTGAGTTGAGCCTAATTCTGTGGCTCTCTTGAGGGCTTCCTCAGGGCAGGTGTCACTATGAGATACTAATGCAGCATGTTCTACTGTCTCAAGCCCAGGACACCAGCAGCTCTGGTGACCACAGGACAGAGCTGCTCAGCTATTCCCAGTTTATGCAGAAAGTCAGTATTTTGCCTCTCCCGCTCCTTTGTCACTTGGAGGGAATCCCCAGGGCAAAGCTGTATTGCTGCAGTTCATTTCACAGCCTGCATGGTCTGCTGCCTCCCTGCATGAGCTATGTTCCCCTGCATGAGTTCACCGGACTAATGCACCTCATCCAAGAATATGGACGCTTACCAGAGCTCACTTCCATCGCCAAGGCTGTAATAAATATGTGCAGTTGGCATTCACAGATACAGACAGCGAAATGTGGGCTTGGCTTCTTAAAAACAGTGTGCCTTAGAACACTGACTTCAACTCTAGACACCGAGGCTTGGTGCTGAGGTGGTTAAAAGATAACAGAGCTCAGCATTGAAGAAATGAGACTATAAACATCTCGCATATCTAAATTGGAGCCGTTTCCAGACAAGTTGTTCACAGTAACATCAATTATCACTAACACGATCTGCATCTGATTTCGGATGCAGCTCCTGCCACACAGTGAACCTAGAGCAGAACGTGCTGCTAAGAACTGTGCATCCATCTGCCTTTTATATCCTCCCCAGAAGCTGCCAATCCAAGGGGGACCATGGCCCACACAAGCTTTACAATTCAAATGTATTTTAAATCACTGCCTACCTGGTTTAGAAACACACAAAAGAATAACTGTCTGCAAGGATCCATGGCTCTCCTTTCCCAAGCCCTGGATGAGCAGCTCGGCGGGCAGAGACAGGGCGCCGGGGAAGAAGGCTGCTGGGGCTCTGTCACCTACCTTGAATTCTAGCTCCATTGCAGTAACGCTCTCGCCTGGTGGCACCTGGGTCAGCTTCTGGATGTGAGCAAAGAGGTTGCGTGCAGGCACCTCGGTATTGCCACACGTGGCTGCCTCCAGCAAGGCCTCGTGGATGAAGATGTACTGGTCCTCTGTCTGCACCATGTAGTTGCGCTGAGAGCGCATGCATGTCACGTGGCCATAGATGTCCACGGTCTTCTCATGCTTCATCCGCTCCAGCATGGCGTCAATGACAATGAAGCAACCAGTTCGGCCCACGCCGGCACTGTGGGAACAAAGCACGTGGCCTGAGATGACACCGTCTCCTACAGACACCACACAAGCTTTCCTCTTGCTTAACAGAGCACTTGGCCCCAGAGTGCACGAGAGGGGAGTAAAGGCAGCTCCCCCCTGAGGGCTAACGAGCTGAGCCCCAAACAAGAGGTGACAGGAGGAGTGAGGGAGAGAGGCACCGGAGAATGTGGGAGGCGCAGCCCTTCTGCTGTCCCCCTTTCACTCATGGTGCGGTGTCAATCTGCCGGTCCCTGCGGTGGCTGCCAGCACCGCCACAAGCGAAGGAGAAATGTGTTTGACAGGCAGGAGAGTGACAGCATACGCGTGGATGAAGTCAGAAGACCTGGAAGAGTCTGGGCTGGGCCCCAGCACCAGTGAAGCCCGCTTTCAAACCTGCTTGTCCCCTAACCCGTGGGTCACTGTTTCCTAACACGTAAAACGAGGACAGCCAGCCCATAAGGCCTTTGCTCAAGCACGGGATGCCTCTCCACGTCAGCTGGCAGGACAGTAGCAATCCCCAAACTGCTCACCCCAAGAGCACCCTGAAAACAACAGACCAGCTCTCGTGACATGTAAACACAGGCAGGGATACAGAGCTAGACATCTCCTCATTTATGGCAGAAGTCAGATCCTCAACAGAGCTTTAACACAGCTTGTTTGTGTGTTAATTATACCCCACTCCCATCTGAAACAGAGCATGAAAGAAGAGCATTAAACACTGCTGCTAAGGCGTATGCTGGAACAGCAATGATGGAGTGGTTTGTTCAGTAATAGTCCCCACTTGGCTGGTACACATAAATCTTGCATGGGTAAGATGCTGAGCCTTAGTAAACTAATATTTTGCTTAAAGAGCTGCCTTCTACCCTGCAAAAGAGTTCTGCAGTAAACACCATGTATGAATGTTTGTAGAGGTCACTGCATGTGCTGTCTGCCTATGATGTGCCTCTGAAAGGTACCACCTACTCACGCTGGGCACAGATCACTTCATTTTTAAATGGCACTTGCAGTTCTGCAGGAAAAAGTGTTTTCCGAGGCTCTCCATACAGCAGTGCTGTTTAATCTGACAGAGCAGAAGCGGTACAAATGTCACCACTGCATTACCGCTGTGGGTTGCTGAGCTGCTGCCAGCCCAGGGACGCAGTGCAGGTTGTGGTACCGTGGAACCTTCCCCGCTGGACCAGGAGGTCCCACTTTCAGGTGGACAGGTCAAAGCTCCTGCAGCTGGGAGACACGTGCCCAGGCGCAGCTTCGCAAGCGCACAGTCCTACCTGCAATGGACAACCATGGGCCCAGCGTCCGGTGGGTTACAGGCCTTGACCCGTCGCAGGAAAGCTAGGATCGGGGTGGGGTACTCTGGTACCCCGTGATCAGGCCAAGCCATGAACTGGAACTGTCGCAGCTCTCGCTTCTCGCTGGAGCCGTTCTGTTGAAGACAAAAAGGAGTTGTTTAGTGTGAGAACTGTCTCATCCCGGGATGGGAACCTACTGGTGGGGTAACAAGATACCCAGCTGGCTGGGTAACAACAGGCATGTAATGCTGTGTGCGATCATACACGTATCCGGCTTTGGCCACTGAAAATTTGGAGGCAAAATACAGGCTTCTTGCAAGGCTTCTGTGCACATGGATGCTCTGTGGAAAGTCAGCTGATACAGAGAGCAGAGCAGCTCTGTGGAAGTGGAGCAGACTGCCAGGAAGGCGAAGGACTCCTTTCTGCATGGCATTGTGTCACTACCTGCATATACACTGCACGTTCAGGGGAAAACGGGCGGCAGGCATGGAAGGACCACAGCAGCCAGTTCCCTGCCCGCTCCCGTCAGGCGCAGCTGAGTGCAGCCATGCAGCAGGACTGGCTGGGCGACTGCCGGGGGCGAGGTGCCTTCCCGGGGGGTGAGCGTGTCCCCATGTCCCCATCGCGCACTGCTCTGCTCCCAGCCAGCACGGCTGCAGCCATGCACAGAGGCAGCCCGCCGCAAAGCCTGTTTGCATTGCTGTGACACGCTGCTGCTAGCACTGCCTCCAGGGATTTCCAAACACTAATGAGGTACGCAGCGAGCGGGAGAGAAGGGCATGCGCACACGTCAGCAAGGCCCCTACATTTGCATCATTAGTGACAGGAGTGCTAAAATTCACGGCTTCCCATGTTGTCCTTCTAATGGGAGGACAGCTGTTACATGTACACTCGCCAGAGGCAAGCACGGCCCCGCTCTGGGGTCCATCACAGGGTCTGAATGCCTACAGGAGAGCATCAGGTGTCCTGGCCAAAATCCAGCCGTGGCCAGATGCACAACCTGCAGCCGGTCTCCCACCGCACCCCAGCCGTGAGAAATGGCCCATCTGCGGACTACCCACACGCTTGGCCAAGCCAGGCACGGTCGGTGGTCTCTGCCTGTGGGCCATGCAGCACCCTGCAGCACGGGGCAGCAGCAGAAGTGCCCCACCACGGCACCGGAGCAGAGACAGCCCGGCCAGCGCCGTACCTTGTACAATGCGAAGGTGCGGACGGTGTAGGTCGCCAGCTCGACTGTGTCCAGCAGGGTCACCTGGATCATCCCGTAGGTTTCCGTACCCCGGCTCGGCCAGTACTGGTCACACTTTACCTGTGGGGAGGAGAGGAGAAAGGGTCAGCGCGTGGCTGCTGGCTGGGGCATTCAGGGTGAAGGATGGGGCTCTGCCCCCCAAAGGGTAAAGATAGAAAAGAGTCACTGGGGGGAAGAGGGTCCTGAACACCCCGATTTCCTTCTCTCCGAGTGTCTCAGTCCCCAGCAGAGAGGCAGCACACCCTGGGCTCCTTTCCACTGTCCCCCTACAGCACTCCTGGTCCTCTGGGTATCCCTGCCACCGTGGGCCCCAGACAGCAAACTGTCCTGGTGAAAGATGGGACGCAGCCCATGCCAGGGCTCCAGCCTGGACGCTGCGTCCACGGGCCTGACCTTGCCAACCCTTCTTCACTGCCACAGGCTGGAGTGTGTTCAGCACCCCCATGAGACACCAGCCTGCCCTTCTGGCACATGGCACGTCCCTAGAAACCTGCATCTCCCAGGAGCTTCAAAAACTGCTCCGCAACAAGGCACAGATGCCAGCACAGACACAGACACTTGTTCTCCCTCTGCAAGGAGACACAGACTGTGGCCAAACCACGCCTTCGACCCCTTCGTGCAGACACCGTTGTCCCATCATGAAAACACCACTGCTCCCTAGAGACCCTCTGCCCTGCAGCATCCTTTCGCTCCCCCTCCCAGCCCTGCAGCAAGAACACTTGGAGCTCCTGCTGCAAGCCCACTTGGCAGAGAGCCCTAACACAACCCCAGGGGCCCATCCCTCTGCCCCCTTCATCTCCCTGTGCATCCCTCCCTGCTCACCTGCTGATGCCCTCCTCCTCTTCTTCACAGCTCAGCATTTGCAACCTACTCCTCCGGTTTTGTTCTCTCCATCCCCGAGCTCCCTATTTAATTTGGCACCCTGAGCATCCCTATTTCATCTGGCACCTGGCTCCCCTGCCCTGCAGAGCCGCGGTGCCTGGCTGACAGGAGGAGGACTTCATTCCCACCCGTGTGCACTGTACTGAAAACGGTTTCCCGCCCTAGGAGAGAGGAGTGAATGGAAGATCATCTGTGCTTGTCAAGGAATAGTAAACTTCATTATCAGCCGAGCCTGTTTACAGGGGAATGAGTGGGAAGGGGAACAACAGGCTTAATTAGAAATCAATGAAGTTCCGCCTTTTAATTGAAGGCACTTTAAGCAGGGTGGGGCTTCTGAGCGTGAAGAGCCCTCATCCTGCACTCTGGCTGCTGGAGTGTGGCAACCTGGGGTCAGAAGGATGCATTTCTCCCTCCTTTTTTTGCAGTCTTCTCTCAGCCAGTCCTTCCCTGGCTGAAGTGCCTGGTGCAAGGCTGCCTGATGGGGTACTGTGGGCGCCTGCACGCCCAGAGCAGCTCCCCTGCCTCCTGCCCAGGGTCTCCTCCCCTTCAGGCTGCCGTGCTCTCTTGGATCCGTGCTCCCGGCATGGCAGACCCTGCACGAATCTCAGAAGGTTTCTCCCTCGCTTGGCACAGAGCAGCCCATTATTTTACGCTAACTAGCAGCAGAGTGAACAACTTGCAGGTCACAAACCTTATTTCACAGCTAAACTGATCCTATCCTGACAAGCGGGCGGCAGCTGCCGCCGCATCTCCGGCCACCAGAGCCTGCCTTGCCTGCCTCACGGGTGACGTCCGCCTCTCTACAGCAGGCGAGGGGAGGGCAGAATGGCACCCTGCAGATGCTGGGGACAGCCACTTGCCGTGCCACCCTCGGTGCGGCTTGCAGGGGAGCAGTGCATCATGTCACCGTGCCTGGGCCCGCACCCTGGGGACAGCGGTCCCCTCCTGCCACCCACATGCTACAGGCCTGTACGTGCTTGAGCACAAACTAAACTTCAGAGGAGCTCCCTGTGCGGGACAATAGCAGCGCCTGGGCTGGTAATTGAAAATTATTTATTCATGACCAGATAAGAGTCAGTCACATTTTCTGCCAAATTTACCCATAATGTTTATGCCCCATTTTCAAGCTCTGTAAATTTTATGCTGAAGCCGATGCACTGTGACACTAAAGCAGATAAGAGATGTTTTCTTCTGGCAGTGCTCACTTCTCATTAACTTAAGGAGCACAGTAATGACCTGAACAGCCATTTATTGCAGCTTTGCTGACTGATTCCTGTCCCTCCCCTTTGACGCCCTGTGCCCAAGAGCAGCCGGGCACTTCTCAGCTCGAGAGCTGTGCTCTGCTCCCGGCCCCGCTCGCAAGTTCCAGACGGCATCGCTGCCTGCGAGAGGGCTGGCACAGGACCTGGCTGCCAGGGCCCTCTGCCCCAGAGCCCTTGGGCACCAGCCTCTTTGCACCCCTGTCTGGGGACATGAAGTGCCAGGGGAGATCACTCCCTGGGGATGGCTGCTTGGTGCTCCGGGCTGGGACAGAATGAGCCACGGCACTGCTCTGGGAGACTTCGCTCTGCCGGGCTCTTGGGGATAGCCCAGGGTAGGAGAAATCCTGCTTCAATACCTCTCTCGTGCAACGCACCCCGGCTGGGACACGCCACGCTCACAGCTTCGGGAAAGCTAATCTACAATGTGTGTTTCTGAACTGCTACCAAATGATTCTGAAACTGATTGTAAAGCTTTGAAGGCAGCTAAATTGACCAATCCAGCCATTTCTATCCTTTATGTGCCTCTCGCTTTGTGAAAACATGAAAAAGGGAGGATGATTTGGACCATCAAGCCAGCTGAAATTGCAGACCATAAAAGCTGATGCTCTTTAAAGATTTTTTTCCCCCTGCAGCTCAGGAGCCCTTTAAAGCAGTGTCACCCTTACAGGGTTGCAAAGCTGCCACTGGTCCTGGTCGCCTTATCTACACACAGCACTGCTGAGGGCGACCTGGGGAGCTCGCCTTGGGGGGTGGCAGAGCCTGCTGCTCTCACCACGAGGCCCTGCCGCCCACCCCAGGCTCTGCAGCCGCAGAGACAGGCCTGTGCCTGCACCAAAGGCACTGGGCAAGGGGACTTTCAAGCAAGGTCACGTGTGGGTAATGCTGTGACACCATGTGACTGTCTGGAGCAGTGTTGTCCCACAGCAGTGTGAACATCAGCAGGCAGCGATGCTGGCGGGACACAAGGGGTTGAAGGCTCTGGAATGCTGAAAGCTGGGGGCAAAGGGCAGCGACCGGGATCTTCCTTGGTCCCAAAAAGGTGTGCTCCTGAGCGAGCTCTAGTCATCAACAAAGGAGCATGAGGAAGAGCAGAGCAGGAAGGTGACTGAAAGCCATCCTTACTTGGAAGATGCTGGAAAAGCCAACAAAAAAGCAGAGCAAATAATCTCCTGCAAGTCCACATCCCAGTTTCCCAGCAGAGCTCTCCTGTGAGTGGGTGCCCTGAGGCACCTCCAGGGTCCAGCAAACACGTCCAGGGAAGCCCTTGCTGTGCAGGGCTGGTTCAGCTCGGCGGTGGCTGGGCTTCCTCACTGCCTCCCCTGGCAACCTGTCCCTCCCGCAGTGCCTAAGAAAACTGTCTGTTTCTCATTAGCGCTGGGAACGTGCTAAAGAGCCAGCAGGGCGTGGGCAGGCAGTGTCGGGAGTTAATACGGGAATCTGGGTCCAGCTGGGTCAGCCTAGAGCCCCTGGGTAGCACGCCCGGTCAGGCAGGCTGTCTGAAACTTCTGCAAGGGCTCTGGTCACCCCCTGCCCATGACAGGGATTCACAGTGTCTGTTCCATCACCAAAAGCCTACCACATACCCCATGCCTGGGACAGAAACCAACACTGCAGGAGGTGACTGCAGGATGACATGACAGGGAGTGTGCTGGGGGGAGATAACGCACGGCTCAGAAGCACAGGCGTCTCAGGCAAAGACAAGTGCCTGTGGGGTCAAAGGAAACCCATTATCTTGGAGAAACACGCACCTTGGAGTGCCTTCCCATAACTAAGCAGCCCAGAAGTTAAGTAAGTCAGGACTGTGGGCATGGGTTTACTTGGCAACCTAACAGGGCTTTTCCTCGTACTTCAAATACGCACTCCATCACTGAAACGTGAAGGCACAAAAAAGTCCCCATATAACCCCCAGCTGCAGGGAGCAGCTGATCAGCAGCTTCTGATCTTGCTTAGGCCACATGCCCAGCCTGGAGCCACAGGACGGGTCGGGTTAATTTACCTCCCTGTTTGGGCTGGGCTGGGTGATGGCAGCCATCGGGCAGAGCAGGCAGGGCTGCGCAGCGGGAAGCACAGAGCAAAGCTGGGGCTGGATCTCCAGAGGCAGCTCATCTCTGAGGAACACAATTCTTCCCTGCAGGCTGTAGGGCATTTGCAGAGCCAGGGAAGCCCATGAACAAAGCCTTTTTTTGCATATGAAGGGAAAGCAGATCTGTTTTGCACTGTGATCGGTTGTTCCAGCCGTGATCGGTTGTTCCAGCCGCTTCCTCCCAGCCAGCGTGGGCTAGGGCACCCAGGTGAGCATTTCGGTGCTAAAGCTTTGAAACGGAGGGAGAGCATGCGGGCTAAAGTTTTAACTAAACAAAAACTTGACAGTTTCTGCTTCTCAAGAACGAGCTTATTGGGCTAAAAATAGCCAGTGCTTCACAGCTTGAGCACACAGCCCCTTCTCCTGCCGTTGGCATGGCAACACTAAAATATTCCGCAAGCACAAATGCTCACCACTAAAATTTTACTTTTAGGAACAAACTGAAGCACGAGAGGCAGAAGCTGTCTCCTGTTTGGGCAGGCTTTGCCCGAAGGGTGCATCTGGGCATGGCAGTACTTCGGTCACAGCTTACGAACTCCTGCTTCAGGGGCTGAGTAAGGACCTCTGTCAGGAGATACTACAAGCATCATCCGCAGCGAGGGCTCCTGCTCCTTCCTCTCCACCTCGCGCCTTCCCCACAGTTTGCAGGCAGCTTTGCATTTATTACATCGGAATATCTCATCTTGGCAGTATAAGCCAATCGTTTATACATGTTGTCATTGGACACGGCACAAATTAGTCTTCTTATTGTGATGAGACCCCATCAGCCATTCTCCTGCATCACCAGAGACTCCAGGGCCCTGTCAGGCTGCAGGATGCTGCTGATGCCACCTACCCACTGCAGCTTCTCAGCTGCTGGGATGCAGCCCCCAGCCTTTCAGGGACTGTCAACACTGCCCATCTCAGAGCTTTCCTTTCTCCCTTTGGCAGGAGCGATGCAGGCAGGGAAAGGACGGGTGTGCACGCAGACATGCAGGCAAGGCAGAGGCTAATGAGCAGCACAGGGACAGGAGGTTTCGCCACCCGTTTGCCCTACAGGGATATGCCTACAAGGCGTGTGTTGCTGGGGTGCCTGCAGCAGTGAGACACACCACTGGATCTGCCTGTCCCTGGATGCCCTTACGCTGTGAAGTGTTCCCATCCCTCTCTCCTGTCCCACCATCAGCTCCAGAGAAGAGGACGACACTGTACCCTGGACTTCTCCTCCAGCCTGGTCATCATGACTATAGTTGCTGTTCTCTGTTCCCACACCATCCTCCAGAAGTCGCTGAGGGTTTCTGGCAGAGGTCCCTGTGTGGCGATGTAGGCGTTCTGCTTCCGATACCCATCAATGTAATTAGCATTGATGTAATCACTGCCTGGGACCCCTGCAGAGAGAGAGAGTGAAGCGTTAGTCCAGGGGCAGCCCACAACCCTGCGCCTGTCGCTCTGCAGGGTGTCGCAGGCAGGGGAAGAGCCTGGCATGTTCACAAGGCTGAGACAAGTCTCCTTCATGGGGTGATGCCAGAATCTCTCCCAGGGATCCTGCACAGGACAGCGACGGTGCCTGAACAAAGAAGAACCCTTTGTAGCTCCCACATCAATGCAATAAGCAGGCAGCACCAAAGCAGAGAGACAGCTGCCACCCGCACACAAAGGGAAATTCACAGGCAGGAATATTAAGGAGCTCGTTTGGCCCCAAGCAACTGATTGAAATAATTGTCTTAAAATCACCAGCTATTTGTTACGGTCCTACAGAACCTTCTAAAAATGAGGCTTCATCATTAGCTTGTCTGTGTTAGCAGGGGTGGTCAGGAAGGGTGTCCTCCCAGCCCTCCTGCAGGGACAAGCACCCCAGAGGAGCTGGAGACCTTCCTCCCACCACCACAGAAACCCTCCTCGGTGCAAGACCCCCCTCCGCTGCCTGCTGGCAGAGGCTGCTCCAGCTCCCACTCTGCCTCCACCACTTGAAGGAAAGGACTTTCTTGTAAAGGCCTTTAAAATGCAAACACACAATTACTAAAATAATGCGGCAGCGGCCTGGGGCTGTGTTTCCAAACCCTGCTCAGCATGGTCTGCCCGGGCTGCAGGGAAGGAAAGCAGCAGGAATCTCCTTGTCTCCTAAGGAGAGGCATCTGCATTTCATTAGAGGAAGGAAATAAAGCTGGGGGTCTCCCCCTCGCCCTTTTGTCTTGCGGAATGTTCTGCAGGTCCCAGCAGTCTCCAGCAAAACCCAAGCGCTGGCAGCTCTGGGGGAGCAGCAGCAGCTGGAGCGCAGCGCCCGGCTCCCTTGGCATGGGCGCCAGGGACCTGGCAGGGCTCATCGGGAACGGTTCCCAGGAAGACACAGACACCGCTTACAGCAACTGAGCCAGGCTGGAAAACAGGGATTCCCCCATGTGCTCACCCCGCAGCTGTCTGACAGGGTTTGCCCACCATCAGGCATGCCAGGCCTTCACATAGCTGCTGCTGCTAACAGGCCCTGCTGTGAGGGACCCTTGGACCCCCCCTCCTCCCCCCGCAGACGATGAGTGGTGCATTAGCATTAGAAGAGACTCTTCCATCCCAAGAAAAAGGACACTAGTGACTGCAGGTCCACCTGTATGCAAAGCCAGGCCCCAGACTCTTCCCCAAGCAGGGGTGCATTGTATTTGCTGCATCTTCCTCCGCCCCCTTGAGCCGGCTCAGTTCTGGTGTGCAAAGCTGGGTGCTGATTTAGAAAACAGTGGGAATGCGTGAGCCTGGGCTTCTGTTCCTGGGCTCCAGCTCCTCTGTGTGCACGGAGACTGCAAACCAAGCACTAAATACATGTATTAGCCCAGACCTCAGAGATGTGGGGCTCGTTCTTGGAGCCATGGGGGTCAATGCTATGAACACCAGCACCCAGCGCATCTGCCCCGGAGCACAGTGGCATGTGGAGCCCCATGTCCCAGCAGCTGGGGCACCTCTCATCCTGTGCAGCTCTGGGCATTTACTTGGGAGCAAACACCGACACGTCCCAGAGGAAGATACCGGCCCTGCAGTTGCTTTAGGACAGCAGGTGGTAGGGCTAACAGTGCCGTGCCCCACCATGTGTGGAGGGAGGCAGCTGAAGCCACACAGTGGGGCCAGCAGCAACCACACAGGGCCCAGTGCTCTGAGGACACTGGGAAAGCACGGGCAGCTCTGCAGAGCCCTTCCACTCTTCTTGCCAGCCAGAATGCACATTTGCTCACGCTGATGCTGGATATGTTTCTTGGTGCTTGCCCCTGCTCGACTGAGAACAGGGAAAGAGATGGTCCCCTGCTACTGCCATGTTCAGCCGTTTGCTGGGGTGCCCACCCCGGAGTCTCTCTTACCATCAATGGAGGTCAAGATGACACGTGAGTGGTCATAGGCGATCACGTTTGCATAGCGGTTTTTTGGTTTATTCACTTCCAGGTTGGAGTTCTCCCAGGTGAACTGCTGCCCCGGATCAATGGACTGCGGAGAGAGAGAGAGGGAGGGAGTCAGGAGCGGTTACAGCACAGTGGGACGCTGCAGCACAATGTGCGTTTCCGTCAGGAAATCGGCATCTCCCCGCACACCTCTCCCCAGGCCAGACGCAGCTCCCGTGGGTGTCCTCAGCAGCAGTGTCAAGCCAGACCACACCGAAACCCAGTTCCCAGGGGGACCTGCCTCCCGTGACGTGCAGGCAAAGCAGCCCCTGGCTAGGGCAGCCTGCTGCAGACAAGCCATCACCTTCACTCTCGCTGCGTGCTCATCCTTTCCTCTTGAGCTACCTGTCAGCAGAAATTTGGTCTCATGCCAGGACTCCACAGAGACCTGACTGCGCAGTTCTTGACCTAGCGGTTTTATTAGCTGTTGAACTGCAGTCTCCTGAAATATAGCAAGCCCTGGTTGTCTCGTGCCCCAGGAACTTTGGGTATTAGTGTCCTGCAAGACAGCCTATGAGCTTCTGCCAGGGAATAGTCATGAAAATTGATAGGTTACTATTCACTGCTCTGGCTACTTATGCAATGTAAACATCTCTCGTTTGAGTTAATAGAGTGACAAGGAACTATAAACCCGGAGACGTGGTTATAAATCTTGGCCAAAGGCCCACGCGCTATGCAACTGCCTGAAAAGCACACAGCCCGATCCCACCCGCGCCCTGGCCTCGCACACCCAGTGCCTCTCCCACGAGCCATGTGCTAGTGCAGCTGGTGCATGGCTCCTCCATGGCCAGGCAGCCCCTTCCCGATGCCTGTTGTCTTTGTCCGTGCACAAAACAAGGGGAAAAGGACCATCCCCAAAGCACCACTCTGAGATGGGATGGCCTCTTTGGCGGGGAGATGCATGAGGCACCCAGATAAGACAGCTGCCTTATGCACAGACTTGCTCTGCACACGCAGCCCTGGGCAAGCCCAGGGCAGGCAGCTGCAGCAGAAATCAGTCATCCCATGAAACCCCCTCCCCCAAAAGCTAGCAGCACAGTCAAAGCTTTCTTAAAATCATGCTCCAGTTCAGGGTTCCTGAAGCTTCACTGGCCCACAGGCAAACATATTGAGCCAACAGGCCAGGGGAAGCAGTGCACGTTACTCTTTCTGCAGGCGTCTGCGTTCATCGCTTGGCGGAGAGCCATGTCAGAAGGTTTCTCAGACCGTCAAACGCCCGCGAGCCTGTCAGTTCTGGCTCAGCTGTGAGCAAAAGGCTGAGCCAGGAACCACAGCTCCCTGACCGGACTGACCTGGACAGCCCTCTCGGTCCCCCTGCTCAGCCCCATCAACCACTGTCTGTGCGCAAGGTGACACCCATCGCTGTTCCCCACTCTCCTGCGCTGCCGAGCAGGCACCTCCCAAGCAGCCAGCAGCAAGTGCAGGTACCCAGCTCGGGTATGGAGCACAGGTACCGCCTGCGTCCCTGCATGGGCCCCGAGGGCTCCCCAGCACATGCCGGGCATGGCCAGCGCTGTGCCAGGCAGCAGTCGCCTGTCCCCACGTGCGGCCCACGCTGCCAGCCCTCCCCGCAGCAGCAGCAGGCTGCCCGCAGGCAGGAGAGGCCAGCGCTGACGAAAATGCGCAGGAGGATGTGACATCACAGCGATGCTAATAGGTAGTTTGGGAAATGTAGGATGTAAATAGACATTTCCTACAGAAAACCTGTAATTTTCTATTATCAGCGTAATAAGCAGGCAGCAGCAGCGCTCAGAGGCGCTGCAGCAGGGATGGTGGGAGTGGAGACCGCAAGCGCCACTTCTAGCTGGAAACCCACTGGCCTGGCTGCCACGGCCCCTGCACGCTCCTCTGCCCAGGCACAGAGAAGTCCCAGCGCAGCTCACGGCTCTCTGGGGCACTTGATTTCATTCAGGCACCTAGGTTTTGTTTTCAGGACAGGCTGCTCGCTGAATCAGCTCTTTGGATGCTCTCCTCCCTCAGCTGTGTGGCAGAGATGACTGCTGCCCACCTAATGGCGGGGCTGAGCTGGAAAAGGGCAAGAGAAATGGTCAAATGCATGAAAAAGTAAAAGGAACAAAATGTGTAAGGACTTTTCTGTTCAGAGTAGAGATGAGTGAGAGGGGTTTTGATAGTGGTCTAGTCAACCCAGAGCAGACGGAAGGAGAAGCACAAATAGACCAAACGAGGAGGAAAATCCACCAATACCTATTAAAGACATAAATAACACTGTTTTTTCAAAAGACAGCCCATGGAGAGAGCTGGCTAGCTGGTGGTGGAGCCGAGACTGGCCCTGAAGGTATGAGCGAGCATTTTCTTGCCGCTGAGGAGCAGTACAAGACACCAGCCCTGCTTGCACATTGTGAACGCTCACTCAGTGCCAGGCACAGGTGGGTTCTGGAGCGAGTCCTCCCCTCGCAGCAGAGGGAGGGAGAGCTCAGTGCAGTCATTCGTGCTCAATCTACGCTGCAAATCACTGCCAAAAGGCTGCAGGGCTGCCCACGCTGTGGGGTGCAGTGTGCTTTGCGCAGCAAGTCTGCGTCCCGCCACGGCGGTGGAAAGGGTTATTTCCTGGGGGAGACAAGGCTGCCAAGAGCCCCCAGAACCAGCATCAAGGTGTTGCCATTAGGGTTAATTGCTTTGATGTGCAATGAGGATGTGCAAAAATGGTCTAATCATCAGCAGACTCTTAACAGGGCAAACAGGTGAGAAAGTCAGAAGTAATACAGCACCTGAGTGCAAAGAGGCTCTAATTAAATACTCCTGCAAATTAGTGACTCATTTAGAAGTAAGATGATTTGATTTAAACTCTGGTGATGAATTAATGTACACCTGTTCCCCCCTTTAAGGCAAACAAATGAGTAAATAAATGGGAGGATGATGGGCTGCTTGGTGAGCAGTTGAAGCCCTCACATGGAGTGCTGGTTGGCATGTCTTGTCCCATCTCTGCTTGATGCTCTGCAGCCCCTGACTATGGCAGCACTGCCTTGTCCCCCCACCTTGCTCCACAACTGCCTGGGCACTGGGAGTCTGCTCTTGTTACTTTCTGGGGCTCATGGGAATCACTGTTTCCTCCCAAAACTTGATCAGAGTAAGACCTTCAACTCCTTCTTCCTAGAAAGCAGAAGGGCTGGGAAATTGGAAGGAAATGAGCCAGGAACAAACTTAAAAGCATGACTTTTAGTTTTGCTTTGCTTTTAAGTGTCGGGGGAGATGTTGTAAGACAGCAAGTGCAAATTAAGAAAAAGCCCAATTAGCAAAACTCCTCCTTCCCAGCATGGAAGTGCAAGGAGCAATCTCTCTGAAGCAGCTCAGGGATCCCTGCTGCTACTGCCATCAACATACAGACAGAGCCAGACCACTGAAACGGGACTGGAGAAAGGCTCTTTCCTCGACAGACTGAAGAGCACTTTACTAATGCCCTGAAAACATCCCTGGGTGCCAGTTTGTCTCTCAGATATGGTCCACTTTGGGTTTGCTGCACGTGCAGAGTCCCTGCAGCTCCCACCGCCGTCCCCACCATGGGGGCAGCTCGGCTGGTGGAGCCGGGCGGCCATGGCCCCACGCTGCTCGGCAGCCCGGGCGGCTGCACAAGGGCACAGGGAGGGGAAGGCGCTCGGGCTGTGAGTGCTTCCCGGCCTCCTGCGAAATCAACCACATTAGCACAGGCATTGACCACTGTCAATCTGCGCTGCGTCTCAAATGAGGACATAATGCGCTCCTGAATCAATCCCTGGCAGTGCTTCAGCCTTATTATTCTTATTACCGGAACGTGAGCACTGCATGCCTGCCAGGCAGCTTCCCGATTAGCCCATTAAACCCACAACATGCAGCTCCCTGTGTGCTGTCTGGACCCCAGGTCCAGCACCCGCTGGGCTCACCGGCCCCAGGGACCGAAGCACCTCTCCTGCTACCTAAGCTGCCTTGCCAGGGCTGCAGACATGGGAGATGCCATGTTCTTCGTGGTTTTAGGGGAAATGGAAGTGAACATGGGGTTTGCGCAGGCCAGCGGTGTTTCTCTCCACACAAAACTGAGGGCAAGGGGCTGCAGCCTCTCCACTACACTGGGAAGCAGGAACACAGTCAAATCTCATGCACAACCTAAGGATTATCAAGGACTAATGTGTCAGGCAGTGGCATCACCTCCAGCTTGCTCTGCTCCCAGGGGCCATCCACTGGTGGGACATGCTGAAGGGACAGGGCAGGAGGGGCAATGGCCACAACTTGCACTTTGGATGTAAGGAAAAAAATTTCCCCTGGGAAGGAGGTGAAGGATCTAGCCCAGAAACGGCAGCAGCCACAGGGGAACAGGAACCAGCCCTGGCTGGAGCCAGTCTGTCCCCTGTTTCCTGATAGCAACCAGGGGGACAGCAGTGTTCGGCTTGCTGGATCCCACAGTGAAAGTGTGCGATACGGTGCGTGTGTGCACCCTTGCTTGTACCAGTGGGGTACCCCCACCCGAGGGCCAGATCCTGCCCCGGGTCCACAGGCTGCAGCACGGGAAGGTGGCCCACAGGAGGAGCTCCAACACAGCTGCAGCGCCCGCNGCAGCCCGCAGATCCATAATTAAGGGGCTCAGCCTCTCTTCTACTTACTTAATTCCATTAATCCCACACTGTAAATTCACTGTAGCTCTCACTGTACACTAAAAATGAAATACTCTCCTGGTGCGGTGGGGCCAGGAGCTGCTGCCAGACCCTTCCACTCCGCTCCCCCCAGCTCTGCTTCGTGACCGGCAGGGTGTGGTGGGGCTGTGCTATGCCCCACACCAGTTAACAGAGCCTGCAGCTGGCCCAGCTCCCAGCACCTCTGTTCAGCCCCTGCTGTCGCACCAGGGCTACAGGCAGGTCCTGGCGGGATCGCCCCCTGCCCGTCGGGGCTGAGGGCTAACCCGCAGCTCGGGAGCCTGCTCTCGCCGCAGCCAGCGCACAGCTCTCTCTGTGCTGGCTTTGCTGCACAGGCTGCTGGGCCACGCGGGCTGGCAAACTGGTGTGAGCAATGCTACCTGTTCTCTGACCTGCGGGAATGGAGGCCAGACGGCTCCGAGAAACCTGTGCCACCCTCCCTGCTCCCTTCCCAGGCATGCGGGGAAGTGCTGACAGGTCTTGTTTCGTGTCACCTGTGGCTAGGATACCCTGCTACCGCTTGCACAACCAAGACAAGTGCCAGACTGATGACTCTGGGCAGCTGGCCTCCGTGGTCAGAAGTGCTGTTAAATGTTTGCTCTCTGTCTGGGGTGCCACCACTGCTGGAACGTGAGCCATCTGTAAACAGCCCTGCACCCCACGGAGATGTTGGGCTGCCAGGCTGCTCTGCAAAAACACTTAAAATGCAGCTCTTCCAAAGCACAGCAAATGGGCCTTGGAGGTTCATCCGCAATGCCTTTGTCCCTCGGCTCTCCTTGCTCAGCTGTGCTATGCCCAGTCCAGCAGCACTATCATGCCACAGGGAAATGGGGTCAGGGCCTCCATTTTTCAAAGCACTGGGTCACCACTCAGCTCTGCATAGGTCTGGGGCTCACTCCGTCCCAGAGCGAGTGCTGGGACCATATCAGCGCTTAACAACCACAATTGCACAGAATTTGGCGAGCTGTGGTTCCCTACCTCTCCCCGTGCCGGGAAGCACAAGCTCCCGCAGGGGCTGCACAGCCTGCTCCCCTCCCACCTCTGCTGTTTCCGCAGCCACTCTGCAGATCCTTACTCAGCAGCGCATGCCGTGCCCATCCTGCCCTCCAGCCCTCCCACCACAGGCCCCAAAGGGAGCTGTCACCACGCCAAACCTGCGCACACAGGGACCGGGACGAGAGCAGACCTGCTGCCGCAGCAATCCTGCACAGGCAGCTGCCGTTCTCTGCGATTTTTCTCACTGGCCTCTCAAATGGGAAACGACTGCTGATCCCCACATGCCAAAAAGGGGCAACCACTTCTGCTTTGGGGTCTATCCTAGTATCAAACACCGTGTGAGCCTGTCATGTTCAGTAACTTCTAGCTGGTGAGGAGTCAAACGCAGAAGAATCCAAGGGAAAAAAAATTACATGCAACAATCAGCTACTTAATAGCTGCTTCAACATGAGAAGTACAACTGATTGGTGCTCTCAACCAGCCACAATCTTCTAAAGAAAGAGAAATGAGAAGACAGAGGCTTGTGAAAACAGCTAAGAGAATGTACTTAATGCTCATTGTTTCCGAAACAGTTCCCACAGCTTCATATGACGCTGCAGGCTCCAACCGGCGCTGGCCCAGCGCGAGGATGGGAGCGCACGGATAGTGGATCCTGCTGAATCCCCACCGCGCAGCAGAGGCACGGTCTGCCTTGTAGCGCAGTGGACAGCCCTGCTTAACATTTCAGCTGGACTTGCAACAAAAAGGCCAAGGCAGACAGATATGACTGCGTACCTTGGCACCACCGGCAGCACATACATGAACGCACAGGTAACTGCAAGGGAAGCACATTAATTCTCTAAACGTCTCCCAAGTTGCGATGTAATGCTGCACCCGGTGAAAGCTCAGCTTTTCTACAGTCTAGACAGCAGCATGCACAGGGATGGCAAAGCCCTCCACTTGGCATCCTGAAGCAAAGAGGAGCTCTGCCTCTTCCTCAGATACACGCAGCACATCCTTTGAACTAGCTGGAATTCGTCCCTTACCTTCTCAGCACAGAGATCTGCTTTCCCTTTCCTGGCATATATTATCCCACCTTGTGGGCAAATGTTCTGATCTCATCTCATAAATCAGTGTATGCATGCTGCAGGAAGGGGAGGCCACAGGCACAGGCAGATAACAATTCAAACAGAAGTGATAACACATGCAGAGGACACTGCCCAAATTTATTCCCTCTTTAATACCAGCGGAGGGGTTTATTTACAAGTCCCCTGCAGCTCAAGAGGGTCCTGCATGTAAGCACAAGAAGATATATATCCTGCCACTGCTGATCTCACAGCTGCAGAGGAACTTTCCCTGACTTAACAAGTTTTCAGCCTAATCATCCAGCCCAGAAAGCGATGGGCAAGGCAAGGCAGCCATTGTGCAGGTCAGCCCCATCCCCTCCATGCGTGCACCCCTTGGCAAGTTGTCCTCAGGGGAGGAGGGGAACAGAGAAGTGCAGTGCAGGCTGCGGGGGTTCACCAAACGCCCAGCGCCTGCCTGTGTCTGTGAGCAGCGGCAGTATCGGTGGGGGGCGCGGACAGTATCTACCCAGGGGCTCCACCAGAGGTATGGAGGAGGGTGGGAGTGAGATTCAGCAGCGCAGGGCAGTTTGCAGCTCTGGATTGCAGGGCACAGGCAGAACGGGCTCCACGCAGGGAGGGGAGCTGGGACTGCTGCAGGGCGGTGGGACATTCGCAGAGTTTGTTTCTGGCGGCAGAGATGCTGAATGGCACAGGCTAATGCCACACAGTCCAACAGCGTGCAGGGGGAGAGCAGGTTGGGAAAGCAGGAATGAAAACCTGAATGCGTGTTTGCCAGCAGCGGAGGACGGCGCAGAAAGCAAAGCTCTGAATGCAGATGGAAGGGAAGGGGCAGAGGATGCTGTGGACTGAAACCCCTCAGCCAGCCTGCGCAGAGGGCAGTCCTCGCTGAGCAGAACAACAAAGTAAACGGCGACAGCCCAGGCAGGCACCCGCTCCCACTCACTCCTAAGACCATAACCATGGTGGGAGCACAGCGGGCTGCTGCACGCTCAGCTGCAAGGCCTTTTCCCTGTACGAGCCATGCTCCAACCGCTCAAGGCGAGTTCCCACCGCTCTGGGGCTGGCAGGGAGAGCTGGCAGGCTCCCAGGCCTGGCTCGGGGCCCGCGCCGGCGATGCCGCTGCAGGGGAGGCACGGCTCAGCTTCCAAGCCCTCTCTGCTGGGGGTCCTGGCCGGCATCGCTCTGCCCCCGCCGCCTGGCACGCTCCCACGCTCACCTCGTACTCCTGGGAGAACTTCAGCCCGTCGTTGGCTTTCAGCCTGTCGATGTTGTCAGCGAGGTCCGTCACGGGGATGGGGGGGTGGTCGCGCATGCCTGCGAGCGAGACAAGGAGGGAGGAGGGAGAGGAGAACGGTTACGGCTCTGCACGGCTGAGGAAGGCTCGACAACAGCATGTGCACAGCAAACCCGCAAGGTGGGTGCAAGGCAGACACGTGTGACTATGTGAAGCGCCGGGCGGGATGGATGGGAAGTTGGCGAGATCACACAGCATGCTGCACGCACTCTCAGAGCACACGGTTCGGTGGAACGAAAGAGAAAGGTGATGTGCGGAATGTGCATGACCAGGTGAGCATGCTCGGACAGTACAGCCACCGGGCACACAGAGAAGACCACGCAGCGGGCAGGGGCTTGGGCAAGCCCCTGGCAGGAACGGGCCGAGGAGACGCTGTCACTGAGGTTCCCGGGCTCCCACACGGGCTGAAGTTGAACACACTGATTCTCTGGTGCTCTCACTGCCAAGGGTGATCCTCTTGCTTACCTCTAACCAGGACATTAGCTAAAAAGAATCTCGCCCAGAACTGCACCAGGGGAAACCTCTGCAGTGCACATGCACAGCTTTTTGGGTAGGCAGATGCTCCCCCAGCCCCTGGGAAGCTGCAGAAAGACAGGAAGGGCCCCATGGGGGAATGGCTGCTCTCCTGGTTGGAGATCGCACAACTTTCTGAGAGCTGAGGAGCAGCTTGGCCCACAGTTGCGTAGCTCAGTGCTTTTCAGTGGTGCTCCGGAGGCAGAGCCAGCTCCAGGGCCCAAAATCCAGCTCCACTGGGCTGGCTCGTGCAAGGCACCATGTGCAGTGATGAGCCCTACAGCAGCTTCTGGGAGGCTGCTGTGAGCTGGGACACAGCTCCAGGCACAGCAGGTCTTGCCCTGTCCAAAGCAGGGATGCTCAGTATGGCTCACCCTGGGCACAGCCAAGCCCTGCTCAGGGGAGAGACCCAGAGGAGGGGATACCACAGGTCCCGCACAGGGGACTGGTACTGTTGGTCGGGGTGCACCTGTGGGACTGGGAGAGGCCCTGCTGGGGCCCTGAGATTCAGGGCTCAACCAACGCAACTTCTTTCTCTGAAGCTGAGATGGTGAACTGGCAGGAACGTGGCTGTGAAACATCTCATCCCAAGTCTGGCTGTTCCAAATCCCAAGGCTCGTGACTCCACTGGCTGCTCTGTGGGTTTCCCAGAAGCCCCATGTGGGTAATGATGATTATTAATAGGCTGAAGCTGTTGATTCACACCCTGGGAGACAGGCTGGAGCATGGCCAGGAGCTTCTCAGTTGCTCAGGAGCCTGAACGCTGCCACAGATGGCAGTGATGGGTCACTGAGGTGATGGAGCAGTCCCCATAGGCTGGGTACGAGCATTTTACACAGTGGTGACAAGTCACTAGGCGATGGAAGTGTCACACCGCAGTCGCTGCACAGCAGGGCTCCTCAAACCTCAGCCAAAAGTATCTGACACCGCTGCATATAGGCAAGACCTGATCCAACACACACTCATCCTTCTATCACCTGACAGTGCAGAGCGATCCACGGATGGCCTGAGAGCACACAGACAGATGGAGAAGGAAAGATCCCTCTTCTGCCTTGTGCTGAGGTCCTCCTGCAAATGGTCCTCTGCCAGTTCACCCATCAGGATCCCCGAGGTGGTTGAGCAGGCCCACAGAGACGATGCTCTGATTTCTGCACAACTTGCTCATTGGTGCCAGTGCCAGAGCTCCAGAGGCTGTAGCTCAGGAGCAGACTGTGCAGTGCAGAGCTGCTACTGATGAGAAACTGAATGAGGAGAACAGAGTCGGACCAAGGCAGAAGCGTGGGGCTGGAAGAAGTAAGAGGCTGGAACATAGCCACAGCATGTGCTTATCCCAAAGTGGTTATGTATGAAGTACAGCAGAGCCATGGACCACAGCAGAGCTGCAGACACTCATCTCTGCTGAGATACACAAAGGGGTCTCTCCAAATCTGTTTTGCTGCCCAAAGGAGTGTTGCAGCAACAAACAAGCTCCAAGAGTAGATGGGGAGAAAGATGTGGTTGGTGTCCCATTATGGTGAACCTACTGACAGTGGAGGGCAAGACAGAGGAGATTTGTACACACCACCAGGAATTCTACATGCTCTTCTAATGACTCTGGCGAGAGGACAGTGAGCTCTCCTCCAGGCGAGAAGGGCTCAAAGGTCTCACAATGCCTGCAAGGCCACAGACTGCAAAGCTGCTGGCTCTGCTCCTGAGGGAAGCATCTGTCCTACGTACTTCTCACACTCCTGTGTACACACGCAGATGCCTTGTACATCAAGCATTAGGGAGGACACGCTTTCATGGCTGTGTGAGAGCAAACTTAAAGCTCACAAGACAAGAGATAACGAGGCAGTTAGGCCCATAGTCCTGGTACTACTCCATCCAACCCACTGGAGCAGTAAGTCGCTCTGCTCTGCGCCTAGGACTCTGGTGCCAATGCTGCCAAGCAGACCGCGGCGGTTCAGAGAAGACCAGCATCCCTCGGCATCCATTCTGCCTAACTCTATGGCACAGGTGACCCAGCCCAGGGAAGCCAGTTTGCCTGAGGCAGGAGCAGGGTGTGTTCAACCACTGGGCTGCAGAGCACCCTTCAATTTGTCCATTAGGGGTTTTTAGGTGGCCACTCTCTCCAGAACGGCCAAGGTTATCTGTCCCCATACAGGGCCAGCTGCAGGCCTGGTGCCACTGCAGAGCCTGGCATGCTGCTGTGAGGGGGCAGGAGGCCTGGGAGCAGGTGAAGGGCTCCCGCAGGAGCGTCCTGGCAGCCCAGCACCTGGGGTCTTCCCTTCTGCGCTGTGCTGCGGTGAGCTGCTGTAGTGCCGTGCAAACAGCACCTGAGCTTGGCCCCACACATCATGTCAGAAAGTGAAACCACTGCTGTTCTACAGTCTGCTGTGAGTGAGGGTGACCTTCATGACATTGCAACAAAAATTACAGTGATGAGAGAAAAAGGGAAAGAAAAAGCAAAAGTGTCAAAAGAGAAATACAGGAGTTAAAACTAACTTGAGATATTCGGGCAACTGGGGACACTGGCACCTGCAAAGAAAAGAAACGGGGCAAGAACAGAAATCCCATTAGCCTTTAGTCATCATTGCAGAGGTTCAGAAATGGAAAGACAAAGAGATAAAGATGCAAAGGAAAGCACCATCTGCCACAGCACTGGGAGCCTCCCTCCTGCACAGGACCGGCTGCCTGGCCCCGGGGGCTGCTCTGCAGCTGGCTGTTACTCCCCGGGCGTTTGGCTCTGGCCAGCGCCATCCCCCGACACTGACAAACAGACGGAGCTGGAGGTACTCGCAGGGGAGTGAGCACACGGGTCTTCACCTGATGCCAAGAGCTACACTTCTCACTGCACACCACTGACAACGGCCCCACGGCCAAGAGGAGCCAGCAAGGGCAGGTGGATGGCAGGCACAGGGGACTTCTGTGTGGCTCGGTGGCCAGGGGGACTGCACTCCACCCCAGCAACCTCTACTCAGTGCCCCCGAACCTCCAGCTCGCTGGCAGCTGATCAGCAGCGCAACTCAGCCTCCTTTCACGGTGTACTGGGACACTGCCCGGCCCCGTATCCTCTCAGCGGCTTGGCACAGTGGTACGCTAGTGCAGGGAGGCCAGCAGTGGGGGAAATAACCCTTGTCTGAAGTAAAAACCACAAAAATGAGAAAGCTTAATATTTAATAACAGTAGCCTAATTAATTATGCATTAAACAAGTTTTCCCTGCTCAGCACACTCCAGCAGGGAGACCAGCTACTGAAGTGTGCAGGGCTGGTGGCCAGCACCTCTTGTCAACGCATCCACGCTGCACCGCCTCGACCTTGGGCAGGTGACAGGGGCAACAGCATGGGCCCACTGGGCTCAGTGGTTTTCATGCCTCCTCATTAATGAGGACAAGCTCGTCAGGAGCTGGAACAGTCACTTCTAGCTGCACAACACTCGCTTCTGCCCTGCAGAGCCTCGCAAGGGATGCAGGGGGGAGGAGGGGATGAGGACACAGTGCTGTCACTTGGTGGGGGAGCGCTAGCTAGCAGCATCCCAGGGCACTGCTGCTGTCTCTACTGAATTGAGCACTCTGGGTTGTTTTTATCTCTCCAGAAAGCTCTGCAACCTTTCTGAATGAGCCAGTGTCTTCGGCTCATCCTTAGGCACAGGCGGTAAAAGAAAATTTCCCGGAATCCTCTTCTGTCTGATGGCAGCTCTTGACCCTTTTTACAGCTCTAGCAAGGGATGCTTTCATTGCAAACACCCCAGTCTCGTTGGAGATGGGAGCAGATGCAAGCCTGACCTGTCACACTCCTCCACGCAATGTAAAGCATAAGCATACAGCGAAGATGGCTCTTGTGACCCTGGGCAGTGGAGATATGTCACAGAGACCTGTCCCCACGCACAGGTGTCCTGAAGCAGCCTTCTTCAACACCCTGCTCCTCCTCAAGGAGCTGCATGCTGTTGATCACTGTATGTGACCCTCTCCCCTGGTGCTGCTCCCAGCAATCTGCCTGTTGAGATGTTCTTCCCCCAGCACAGGTGCCTCCCTGGCTCCCCACAACTTTCTCCTCCCACGCTGCAATACCATACTGGTCTGTGTTGTGGCCAGTTAATGGGCCAGGTCTGCTGGTAATGGTCAGGCTGTCGCTGCGTCCTACCTGTGAGATGTGCCATCAGTCCTGCCTGGGAGATGCACTAACCATGGACCTCTGCCAGCTGCTCTGGCACAGAGGGAGATGTGCTGGTGAAGCCCACCCCAGGTCTGAGCCAGACCATGGTGAGTGGCAAGAGGAAAGGCTTCTCTTACTCTCCCTCCCAGACACAGCAGGTTTACATCAGGAATGGTCCCTTCAAAACTCTCCTGTTAGATGAAAGCTCTTAGATGAATGAGCAGCAGGAGGAAAAGGAAAGTAGGTTACAGACCAGGAGGAGCTGCAAGTTGGAAGAGAGCTCTATGTGCCTCATTTATTGCTGAACTGCTCCCTCCATCACAAAAGACCAAGCGCTCCCTCACTTCATCTAGGACTTGGACTCTCTGCAAGGCTCTGAACGAGTCAGGGTGAGGCTGTCTCTCATTGCTACAATGACAGGTACCCTGCTTTCAGTGCCATCAGAGACACGCAGGCACAAAGCAGCAGCACGAGACCTTTCTGCAGTGTGCAAGTACAGTTGCCTGCGCGGGCTGGCAAACTAGCTACACCCCGAGGCACCACAGGCCAGCGCAGGCATGACGAGATGCTCTGCAGCGAACTGTTGTGTGTACAAAGCGACGGCTGTTACTGAGCTACCATCCTCTGCGCTGAGACCAGTGACCAGCAGCGCCCTGCACTGGGCCACAGCACTGACTGGGGAGCAAAGTAGGCTGCAGGTAGCTCTTCTCTTCACCCTTAGCTGAGCAGAGCAGGAGAGTCAGCACACCAAAGATCCCGGGAGAAAGCTGCTGGGACACCCTCAGCAGTACAAGGGCTCTCTGTACCTCCCGATTCCCCCAGATGCAGCCCCTGCAGCCAGCACTGCACCAGTGGTGCTCAGCGCTGAATCCCAGCCTGGACCAAGCCAGTGCAGCAGCTGGGAACAACGCAGGCACGAGCACTTGAGAGCTCTCTCAGCTCTGCGTGAAGGCTCCTCCCAGCTCAGGACAACCACCGTGAGCTTCACATAACGACTGACACACACCACACACTAGGCTGTCCCCGGCCAGGTTCCCCAGCCTCGCATGCCTGCAGTGACAGGGCCAGGGAGAAGGATTTGCACACCAGAGAGCAGACACCTGGACATCCTTGGTCTAAACCCCCTCTGTGCTGCTGCCACTGAGAAGGTGCAGAGCTGCTGGCGCGGGAGGACTGCAACTCCTCCTCTGGCATGGGGACCTGGCGAAGGGGAACCAGAGGAGGTGGGGTGCAAGGAGGTTAGCTGCTCCTTACCTGGAGTCTGGTAGTTGAGTCGCCTCATCTCAACCGGGTCAGAGGAGTGGGCCAAGAGCGAGTCCTTCAGGCCGATGGAGTGCTCATCCTTGGAAGAGGGGGAGTGTGCCCTTTTCCTACAGAGAGAGACAAGCAGGTGAGCTCCGGTAGAGACCAGCATGAATCACCCTAGGAAGGAGGCTGGGTCCCTGTGCCCCAGATACCAGCTCCAACCCAGGCTTCCTGGGGCTCTGGGCAAGTCACATCCTCTTCCGTGCCTCCAATTTCCCATCTATGAAACAGGAAGGACTGTATTTAAATGATGGAAGAGGTTTGATTAGTGAACACTTTGCACTGTGATATTCTGCATAGTATTTATTAAAAAAAAAAACAGACAGAAGCAAGATGTCGTTTCTTCTTACTCTCTCTAGGAACTACTTCCTGTAGTGGAAGGATACAATAAAAATTTTTTTTTCAAGTATTAGAAATATTTAAATATAGAATGCTGTAATATAATAGCGTAAAGGCTCTTCAGGGTGTATTTTATTGGGCCATTAATACATGTCTTGAATGGTTGAAGGCACCCAAGGCGTGTATTAATGGAACAATAAAATACACTGTTGTCTCTTCATGCTGTATTTATGCCTAGAGCAATGCCACCACCTCAGGCTCTTGCTGGAACGCACAGGCAAAGCAGGGACAGAGCCAGTTGAAAAGCAGACAAGTGAATATTAAGGAAATCTAATACTGCAAGAAGGGTTTCTAGTGATTCTCTAAGTCCCACTTGCTGCTCTGTATTCCAAATATAGTGGATATATCAACGTAGCAGAAAGGGGTGTTGGGCAGGAGCAGGACAGCAGTACTCTCTTCTTGGTCTGTGCTGACCCTGATGCTTTGCCAACATGCTGAGCACGCAGCAGTACACAGGGATTTTGCCTTTTGGCTACAGCCCCAAAATGGCTTTTGCCTGATGGTGAACCCAACTGCTGACCCGATGTTTTCTGGAAGGGGGGGAGCTGCATCACTGCTAGTCTGCACATTTACCATCCTGCGAATTGCAACGGTCAGTCTCTGCTTTCTGCCCCCTTGTGAGGCATTTCGGAGCACCGGGAAGGGTTGCCCCATTCTGCACAGAGGCCGCTGCATCTCTGGGTGGTGGTGACCCTGAGCCACCCGTGATCAGAAACACTGCGCAGGCACAGGGCGCGATCACTTCCATGGGGAGCTGTACATGCTGCGTGGGCACTATTGAGAAGCAACTAGGGAAAATTCAGTGCATAAATCACGAGTGAAACCTGCGTTCCCTCTGTGACCCAGGCTGTGAGCGAGCTCCATCTGCAGCCCGTGGCCGCATCAAACACTGGAGTTGTTCAATGGGGAGGACCAGCTTGTGAGTCTCACACTACTCTGTGTCTTCTCAACATCTCAGAAGCCTTCTAGCTGCCTGGACCGAGACAAAAGAGCTGAAGGACTGAGAGCATTGATAGAAAGAAAGGAAAATACATGGCAAACAAATAAAGCAGTATTTCTCCTATCAGGAGCACAGCAGGATGTGCCATGTGCTACTGTGTGCCAGTCCCTGAGCCCTTGAGCAAAGCAGCCCAGCTTCTCTGCGGAATGGGCACAGCACGTAGTTAGTGTTTGTCTCTCTCATTAGCCTAGTCAGGGCAACTGCTAAACAAACCTCCAGATCCCAGGCTACCCACTGCTATTCCGCTTCAGTTCATTCCCATTGTACATTTGACACTGTGAATACTCTGCACAGACACCTTTGGAAGGAAATGCCTTCAAAGAGAAGCCGGACAACAAAACCCTGTAGGATAACACAGCACCACTGTGAGCACGCGAGTGGTGCTGGAAGGGGATACACTGCTGCTGCGAGGGCGAGGACACAAAACTGGGAGGAGTGGTGGATACACTGGCAGGCTGTGCTGCCATTCAGTGAGACCTGGACAGGCTGCAGAGTTGGGCAGAGAGGAATCTGATGAAATTCAACAAGGGCAAGTGCAGGGTCCTGCACCTGGGGAGGAACAACCCCATGCATCAGTACAGGCTTGGGGTGGACCTGCTGGAGAGCAGCTCTGTGGAGAGGGACCT
>Ga0065711_1029798_pt1 | contig 34790 bp, 10 predicted proteins | sample Hoacrofraction12_FD_59098 | JGI IMG/M metagenome (GOLD analysis project Ga0065711, IMG submission 59098) | Hoatzin crop microbial communities from Cojedes, Venezuela - Epithelial fraction 12 v2 (version 2) | ecosystem: Host-associated > Birds > Digestive system > Esophagus > Crop | place... | reverse complement strand
CCAACTTTCCAGCCTGTCCAGGTCATGCTGAATGGCAGCACAGCCTTCTGGTGTATCCACCACTCCTCCCAGTTTTGTGTCATCAGCAAACTTGCTGAGGGTACATTCTAACTCTTCATCCAGGTCATTGATGAAGAAGTTAAACAAGGCTTGGCCCAGTACTGACGCCTGAGGGACACCACTAGTTACCAGCAGTTTGAATGTCCCATTCAAATAACAAATAATTTTTGTATTCAAGTTAAAGGAAAATGCTCAGCTACTGATACATTCTTTGTGATTTGACTACACATTGACTGGGGTTATCCCAGATGAGGGAAATATGCTAGGAAATAATCAACATATGCAACATATATACCATATGCTGCCTTTATTTTTCCACTTTTCTTTAGATATCACTCAAAGACAGGCTATTGGACTAGATCAAAGTCCAGACTGACACAGTATTGCAATTTTTATGGTCATTTGTTTTTGTTTTCAATTTATAAGCAAGAAATACGTTCTGTTTTTAAATCACTAGACTGGATGAAATACCATTTTGAAGATTTTAAAATACATTAATTTATGCTTACTGTTGGATTAATACCTAAGACACTGATTTTCAATCTATTTTAAATGTGCCAATCTTTACATATTGAACTTTCATTGGAGGATCATACGCTTGCATAAAATTCAAATGTGAATTGCATACAAACAGAGAAATTTTCCTTTGGTCTTCGTTCTCTTTCCCCTGCACCAAGTGGTACATACATGCTAGAATTTTCCCAACAGTTTTTCAGACTCATTTGTTTCCTTCCACTCCCATGTGATCTTTTTTCTTGTGGTGTAAAAGTATTTAGGTGGGTGTGCAGTGAATCAGATTCCAGAAACTATTCCAGATTAAAACTGACTATTATAACTGGTTTATTTTTGGTGTATGTCATCTTCCCTATGGGGTTCACTGAATAATGGAACAAAACCCTTGAGCTGTCAAGGGAGCTGCAGAAGTCCTACAACAACAAGGCCCAAGTGGTGGAGGCTTCTTTTTGCAACAGGGCTGGAATACACTGACTTCAAAGGTACTCAAAACTACGGCCTCAGTCACTTTTGGATACCCTTTACAAGCAGCCCACACATCTACAAGGCTTCACAGACACCAGTTTAATAATTAATGTTCTAGGTCAAGACAACACTGTGGAAAAAAACCCAAGATTGATTAATACTGTATCAAATTACTGATTGTGTGTGATGTTCAAAAACTATTGCTGAACTTCTTTGGTCTGATGAACCGACAAGTTTGATCTGTGTGTTTTGATTAGCTTCATAACGTTGAAAGTATTCTGAAAGTTCTAGTTAGACAACAGGTTCCAAGAACATTTATTGCAGAAGTGTTATTATTCACATTTGCATGCAATTTCTTGATAGATACTAGCACCAATGCTGACAGTAATAAAACTAGATTTATATTACAAAACGTGGGATGATATCTATCACAGGCAACATTAGAAAACTGACAGATATATGACCCTTCATTAACTGACCTAGATATAGTTCTCCTGGGTATTATTTTAGTGTACAAAAATTATAATTGTCCTACAGACTTAAGAAAAACTGGATTACACAGTTCAGAGAGGGATGAATGCTAGTATTCCAGGCTTCCAAAATTCCTTAACTGTAGTGGAAATCTTTGCAAAGTATTCCATGTTGTGAATCAGCCCTAGCCTTGAAAAGTATTTAAAAATTATTATTAGAAACTTATTTCCAATATATCACAGAGTAATAATAGAAATGAGGTGATATAAAGTATATATGCCACACTTGTTTTGGGACAAATACATACACTCTTCTAGAATTACCTGAAAACAAAGACAATATATCAATGCTTCTAAAACCTACTGAATTGCCAAAGAAGTATTAAAATGCCTTATACAGGAAAAAAGATTCTTGTATATACCGTAACGATAAAATATGTGTCATATCTTTTAAGAAAAATATTTTAACTACTGAATATTTATGATTAAATATCTAATCTAATCAAAACTGACCATCTTTTCAAACATATAACCCATGTCTCAGATAATCTTAGAAATAATGTTCCTCGGCAATAAATCCTCAGATAGTGTACTGTTAGCACACACAAAACTAGGAGAATAGGCATAATCAGAAGTAAGGTGGCTACTAGGCAAAGACAAGCAGATTAAAGAGCAGAGGAGATTTCAGGAAAGAGGGAGCACAGAAGTAAAATTCCCCTTATCTAACCTGAACAAACATACAACCCCAGTTTTGCTGAATTTCAAGGATTTATAATTCAAGGGATTTTTTTTGTTGTTTTTTTTAAAGAATAATCTATAATTATCCAAAAGCAATTAAAACATGGTAACAACAAAGGTACTTTGGAGATGCATTCATTCAAACATGCTAGTAAAAAAAGATTACCTTTTCAATTTGATTTTGTGATGCAACAGCCTCATAGTTATCCTGCCCCATGCAGTTATTAAACACTAAAATTCTGTCAGAGGTGTCCTCAATAATTTTCTACATGCAGTTGGAAATGACAGGCTTGGTTTTCTTTTGCTTGACACCATTACGAAGAACCAGGCCATTCACTGTCTAAGATACTTTCTTGCTTAATGACAGATGGTCTGCAAGAAAAAAGAAAAAAGAAGTAAAGTCAATATTTGGCTTCAAAATTAAAAACGGACACATCATGCTTCCCTTTCCCTATTACCTTAAAAATACACACTGGCCTGACTCCACTTAGATGCTGGTATTTTCTGAAATGCTACCACCAGCTTCCTACTAACCGTGACATAAGCTGTAGCAAGCTGTCTGCAGTGATAGCCTGCATAAATCATCATTCCTGAAGGGAACAGATGTTCAGGGTATGAAAGAGTAATACCACAATTTAGTCATAATTAAAATTCACCTTAGCATGCCTCTATCAGTGAGCAGAGAGGAACATTTCACTTCTCACCTACAAAAATGAAATGCCTCTCATTTCTTCTGCTTCAGAAAAATTAAGCCTGAACCTTTTGTACATTGTTTGAGTTCCGTATCTGACACTGCATCATATAAATGACATTTTTATTTCACTTCAACTGTTAGGTTTTTTCTTTTTCCAAACACTAGAACATGAACTCTAAATGGTGTACTGCCGCTGCACAGCTACTCCAGAGGTGTACCTAAAGCCCCTCCATAAGTACAGACTAGAGCCACCCTGGAGTGAAATCTCTTAAAATGTGTACAGTAGGGACATTAAGATCCTTTCTACTAACCGCTTTGTTCCACAGATCTGTTTCTCTGGTGCTGTACAATTTGTTAACCGAGACTTACCTGCTCCCTTCTCCAGAACTCTTCCTGTTACTTGTAGAATTTATTAATTTTGCCTTATCTTTGCTTTTGAAACAGCAAAAATGTGCACTTGCAGTTGTCAGGAAGGTATTCTGTGGTTGCTGTGAAAACCAATAGGCATGTGCACTTGGGATGAACTTGTTAGAATCTGCTGCTAAAACTCTAAACATTCACATTACCACTGATCAGGTTCCAGCATCAAGGGACTTTGCTAACATCAGCTGTACCAAGTAGACTCTTAGGCTCAAAATAGCCTTTTACATAGTATACTTAAAATTAGAACGCCAGGTACGATACAGATCAGTGAACAGCATTAGTTCTTACTTGCCACAGCTAAAAATAACTATGTTAGATTGGGAAATGCAGGGAGACTTCACTGAGTGGCATTAACAATTCTGTGTGTTTCACAGTCCTTACTGTTGAGCAATTGAGAAATACTTATTGTTATTGATTTATTATTCCTTTAGAAAGCATGAAAGTTTTACTAAATCCATTTTAGAAATGGGATCCCTGAAAAGTTGTATAGGATCTCACAGAAGAGCTTGAAATAATCTCCTCTCTTGAAGGACATGCTCAAATATCAACCACTCATCTATACAGAACAGTTACTCTTTACTTCATGAACAACAACATTTTATGAGGACATTTTTCTCACAGACATTATTTTTTATGCTAATAACTTCCATTTGTGTGAAAATATTATTTTGGTTGACTGTGTAAGACATCCTGTCCACTCAGCATATAGGATGGCTTGACTATCCCTTGGTCCCTCCATCAATACAGGTTCCAAGTCATATGAGACTGCAGTAATGAGGAAGATGCATCTCAGAATTGACAGGAACAGCATATCCTGAATCACACCTTCACATGACTTATCCATGAATTCCACTTCTGATCACAAGGAAACAGTGATCTTGTAATAAAGAGGTGGCTGCAAGACCAGCTTAACTACTGGTTGAAAAACATCTCCACTGACATTGGAAAACAGATCTTAAGATCTCAACTAACACCAGTGATTAAAAAGATGAACTGATTGTCAGGGGGAATTTTTCAAAATGGTGAATTTTCAGAGAAGCTGCAGAAGGTTGTTCAGCCTTGGACAAAGAGGCTCCCACATGCATTGACAAACCTAGCCTAAGTCTGTGCAATGGTTTGGTAGGGTGTTCATTTATACAGTTATTGGGCATATATTATCTCTTATTTCCCACATCAGCAAGTATTAAAAGTTGGCTGAGTAACAGCAAAAGGATGTTTTCCAGTTTAGGTATGCTACACTAAGTGTTGCTTTGCTTCCTCCTGAGCAGAATGGTACTTGGAAAAGAAGTGGCAGCTGATTTAGATGATAATGAAAGACGACATAAGGTGAACCTCAGAGATCACTTGCCATTGAATGATAAGAGCAAATTGATGCCTAAAGGCGAGTTCAGGAAGATTACAGCTGCCTAAGCCAAAGAATGTGCTAAAGACAAATTCTGCCCACCCTTTAAGGTTATATCCACAGTACTCCTTAAGGCTGGCTGGAGAATTGCTCTGCAGGTCAAGCTTGTCTGTATTCTATAGTATAAGCCTGCAAGGAAGCTTCAAGCACAATAGGAATAAACCCCCCAGCAACCTGCATGGCGAAAAATGCTAAGCATGATCATTTGCTCCCAGCCTTGACAGAAGAAGATGTCAATGAGATTGTTATATGCATGAAGGGCAGGCACTACGTGGTAATGAATACTCTTCCGCCACTTCTGAGCAGCGTAGGCATAAAATCAGGCACTTGAGTGTCTTGTGTTCCCTTATTTTCAACAATACATTACTCTTGCCACCTGAAATTGTCTGTACATTGATGCTGCTGTGCATCCTTAAGTGACCACGATCCTACACGATTTGAGAAGTCTGGCAGCTACCAGTCTCTGGGGGCTCACAAACCAGAAATCTCCAAAGCAAAATTCCCTCATTGAGGGGATATTTCTGATATACTAAGTGCAGAGACAAACAGTGGTAACACTGAGTTTATAACAAAGTGAAACAGACTTGAGCATTTAAATCAAAAAATGACTGGAAGAATAGCGGTAAAGTCTCTACTATACAAGTGGCCAAGTGTTTGTATCTCCTGGGTGGAAGGAGGTCAGATTCTATAATCTTCTCAGTCTCACAGACTCAGTTCCATATTTCTCCATTCCCAGGAGTATGCTCGTGATCTCCAGCATGCTGGCTGGACTGAGATCTCTCTTGTTGCTATTGGACTGCAGCAATAACGTAAAATTCCCAGTGGAAGAAAGAAAGAATGGCCATGGGAATCTAAGTTTACAGACCATTGATAATAAAAGTACTTATTTGGCACTAGGGTAAGGCTTTTACAATCCTAGTCTTACACAATGCCTAAACAAGGCGTTTAAGCAGAGGCATCAGATGAGATTTCAGCTTCATTCCTTTCTTCAGGATTTCTTAGTATCTGTCATAAATGCTGCTTCTCTTGAACCTACCCTGTGCTTCACACTGATGCTGTAACTGAAAATGTTGTTACACACAAGTGATTTGATGAGAGACTGGAAGGAAGCTTCTAACCCTGCTCAGAATATTTTGAGGTCTTTACATGCCTAGGATGTGTGACAGAAATAGAGCAAACATGGACAACGGAATGTAGAAGATTGCCAAGATCTGTAAGCAGAGAGGTTATACTCTATTAAGCTAACAACCACAGTAAGAAAAAACAGACAAGCTCTCTGACATATAATTCCTCCTTGCATTGTTTAAATACTTAGATCTGCTACAGGGACCTATTATTATTACTACAAAACAAGTGGATTTCATTCACTTTCATAGTTGGGAATAAAATGCAGCATCATTATGCAACAGGAGAGGTTGAGAGATCATGGACAGAAGGTAGTTGAGAGGACATCTAACCGTAATCTTCCACCACCTAAAGAATGGCTATAGGAAAGAGAGAGAAAGAGATTTCTCAAAGAGGCACGGTAAACAGACATGAGGAAAAAGTCACAGCTGCAGCATGAGAAAATTCAACTAAATATAGGGAAAAAATATTTACAACAATTAAGCAGTCGAGTGGGTTGCCCATAGAGGCTGGGGAATTTCCATCTTTGGAAATTTTCAAAATTTGACTGGATAATGATCCAAGCAATCTGTCCCACCTTTGAAGTTAACCCTATTTGAGGAGAGTGGACTAGATGACCTGCAGAGGTCCCTTTCAAGGCAAGTTATTCTGTGATTTTCAGTCATCTGCTACTCTGTAGCAGACAGTTGTACACGCTATTGCCAACCATAGTGTACCTTAATTTGTTAACCACAAAGTTAACACCAAGTGCTTCATACTGCAAATATACAAATCTTAAACCAGGTTTTTATAGGCACAATTTACACAATTTTTTATGCCAGAATTTACCATAATTTTCAAAAATTAAATTGTATGCTTGCTATTATGCTTAATATTAACTGTTGAAATGATTGAAACAAGATCAGCAATACTAGTCAATAATTTCATACAGAAAGTGATTACCCCAGCAAATTGACATTACACTGAAAACTGTGGATAAGCAGAATATATTGCCTAAATGGAAGTGACCCCTCCAAAACACACAGTAACATTGTTACTCGTAGTTAAAGTAGCTCTAAAGCTTTAATCATCTCAAGATAGCAGAATTACAGCCTAAATTCATATGCCAAGGAACATCTTCCTCCAGCAAAAGAATTCTTAATGATATGATTATATAGAGGTTCACTGTTAAGAATGAAGAATATTACTTGCAGAATAACAAATATAAACTTAAAGAGCACTTAAATTTTCATTTGACATTCCCTGTCTAAGTATTGACTATACTGTTCATGATCTGAGCCAAGGTCTGTATGTCACACACATTTCCTGCCACAGTGAACTTATTTCCCAGTTCTGTGTTCTCATTCTCCCAGCACCTATCCCCTTCACTCACAACTGCTTTATACTGTCATTGTTGAAACAAGATTTACAGAGTTGTATGAAACTTTCTCCAAATGCTAACAAAAAGGAATAAACCGACAGGTTTAAAGGGACCATATGGCATTAAAAATATATTGATACTGTATGCTATATATTATATTAGGCATATGTACTTAGACACGTCTTGCTTTAACTTCTTTTCCTTTCCTTGCCTTGATAGAAATAAATACCAACCAATGGCTCAAACAACCTTCATAACCTCATGAATCCGAAACTTATTGTCTGAAAAAAATATTTTAATCTATCAAAAACAGGACATAATTTTCTCAGTTCCCACTTTTTAAGAATCTGAAAATTGAGTGATACGTTTTAAAGGATGCAAAAGAGTAAGAGACATCAACCTAAAACATACTTCATATATTAATATAACTAAGTGTTAATATAATAAATATGAAACTCCCTGATATATATTTATGAAATAGGAAGAAAGGCCCAAGTTTCCTACAATTTAAACACTCTAGTAGTAACAGCACCCAATGTTGCATTCAATTACCTCCTCTGTTCAAACTGCAAATGCCTCTGTATCTGGGAAACAAATTATGCCCAGGTCACATTCCTGTGTTTAAGTTTACAGTCACTCCCTTTTCTTTAAATACTTGAGAGTTTTTTGTTTCTGCATGTTCTGAAGTGTCATCATTTATTGCCACAGGCGGAATGGCTATATTTAACTAATAATGACAGCAGTTGTTCTTAGATTTTAAACTCACTAACACTAGTCTGACATATTATTTGAAGTATGTCTTAATTCTAAATTTGATTAAAATTACAAACATCCTATCTTCTCTGCCAATCAACATACTTCTTCCCTTTGCCCTGAACTTTTCTACGAACTCTTCAGGAAAATAGGTCACAGTATTAGTGTCCACTTCAACTGAAGAAGGCCCCCAGATCGTGAAAATACTTTTATACGCTTTTCACAAAACACAAGTAAAAACTTAGGTTCATCAATGAATTATGAATGTTTTTCACTATGTTTTGTGTGATTGGAATCTGAAATCCAGAATTTACTTTAAAAAAATCAGATTACATTTCCTTTTAAATAATAAAGTTACATTTTACTTTGGGAAACAATTGAAAATATGTAAATGATTAGCAATTAAAACTGCTAATATTAGTCTAACAAACCAGAGAACCAATACTAAAGGTTAAGCAAAAATTCCCATGATTGTACTTGAGCAGTCCAGAGGCAATGAAAATTGTTTCAAGAAATCAAAAATTTAGTGTCAGTACAGTTTAAAAGAAATAATTAACTTTTTTTCATGTCATCTCATATGAATTCTTCTCTTATTTACACTCAAGTAAACCTGAAATTATGTGGGGAATTTAACAGGTGTAAATGCCAAATGGAATAAATGAGCCCTGAAGAGACTGCAGCAACAATGCAGTATGATAAACACATATAGAGACTGGGTGAAAGGTTAAGGCTCTGGCTCTGCACGTCAGCACAAAATTCAATTGATACATTGATAGTTTACAATGCAAACAATTTTCTTCCACTTGGCAGAGAGAAGAGATGGAATGGCTCTTCAGTCATCTCACCAGTGCTCTACATTTATCCTCCCCATTCCTCTTGAACTTACGTTCACAGGATCTAGAGTGATAATGGTTGGAAGACTGTCTGTCTCATTCTGGATTGGGATGAATTTCTCCACTCTGCACACCTGGCAATCAATTTTGGTTTGGTTTTTTTATTTATATCGGGGTCAGAGGTTTAACTATAAATTATTTTAAACAGATTCTTACTGCAATAGACAGGTTAGTGAGGATACAGAGCTCAATGTTTTACATTTCTTGAAGAATTTTTCATTTTAACACTCCTGATTAGCACAAATAAAGAAACTAAGACAAAGGTTCTACAGGCGAAGATCTTCTTCTGTTGCTACGTGAAAGGTATGGACAAAGTTTTCTTACAACTCCTGGTTCTTTGTACACATAAGAATGTCTCAGAATTTACCCTGGCTTTGTCTTCCAGGATACCACTGGGGAGGTGGTAGGACAAGTTGAACTACTCATTAAACAGAGCTGTACTTTTTACATTTAATTTACACCGTTTCGGCCATACCTTATTGTTTACATGTTCTTTTATTCAAATACAATTTTAAGCCATATTTGGAAAGTACTTTTCCAGTCTAGAAAACAGCATCATTCTTTTTTTTATCACAGAACTGCTGACTTCTTTACCATGACTAAGTTCCTACTGCTGTAGATATCATAAAAATATACAGAAAGATACTGCTTCATATCCAGGCATTTTATATATTTTATATATATTTATATATATATTATAATGCAGAAGTCTATGGAGGAAGCTGTATCTCTCTCTAAAATTCAAGTGGATTCTGGGTAAGGCATCAGAGTCTGCGTCCCCTCAAAGCACAGTACTAACACCAAACTAACTAACACAGTATCATCTCAGTCTTTGGTGCCCTAAACAAAAATGCAATATGAAACATAGATGTTCAAGAGAAACTGTAATAAAAGGGTAATAAATAGTGCATTTTACACATATATATATATGAAATGTGGTGGATACTATCATTTCATAAAATCATTTCTCCTTAACAGCGGATGCTGTCTCTAAAGGGTTTAGTCATCTCTGTTTTGTCTCTTTAGCAGCATATTATAATGGGTGTTGACTGGTTATCTAAACAATTCAATTTGTATAATTAATCTTATGCTTAAGTAAATTTTGCATTATGGCTTTTTAATTGCTAAAAAATCCCAAACAAACTGTTGAAAATATATTCCCTCTGGTGATTTTTCTACTCTGACTAATTCACCTTACTTGGTTTTATTTTTGTGTGTGTGTGTAAATGTATTATCACTTTTAGCTATCAGTTTACAACTTCTAGTGAAGTTGTCATCCCTCACTCCATACACCCTATTGGTTGCTCCCAGAAATCAAGCATCTGGTCAATCCGTCATGGTGGAAAATGTCTTTACAGACCAGTAACGTCATCAAGTGAAAGTATACACTAGACAACCTTCAAAGGTCACTTCCAACCCAAATTATTCAATGATTCTATCATTCTATACCACAAAAGTTTCTCATATTTCTTTAACAAACTACCACAGTTAATAGACGGGAGAGTAAAGCCTAAGACCAGGAAAGAAAGTTAAAGCCTGACAACATACATTTGCTATGATTACTGTGCCATCTATAAGACCCTGTATATGTTGTCTGGAAAAACATATTTATCAAAATCTGCTGTGGGAGCTCTTGAGAGAACACTGTAGGTACCTTTGCTTCTGGTGCCAAAGGAAGTACTAGAGATTGGTAAGTGAGAAATCTAAAGGAAAAGACACAGCATATTAAAGGTGAGATCTTACCATTAGATTCCTGTATAAAAAACACTAAAGACTTCAATGCCTTTGAGTGGCTAGAAGGGAGACTTCAATATTGTGAAGGGTTCCAAAGCAGCTCAGAAATGGGCATTCTTCAGATTTGAAAAGGTATCCACAACAGGAAAGGGCTGCAAGAATCGGTAATAGTAATTTGAATCTAAATTTTCCATAGTCAAATAATAAAATTAATTTTCTGTCAAACTCTTCAAACAAAATATAATCTAGGTTTTACTGGCATCCCTCTCAAAAACCAAGTTTTTGTCATTCTAACTTCTAGGATATGATCAAGCTATTTTCTAAGTATTCAATTCTATTTTGACATATATTGATTTGAGAAAAAAATTCTACAGCTTGCAATAAATCTGTTTTATATATTAAGATCTTCAACCTGTTATAAGATGGATGAGCTCATAATATACGATGAGATACCTATTTCTGCATATTTTTATGAATAGTTGTTACAGCATACTCCTATTCCAGGTCAAAATTCCAGTACTAATGCACTGAAATAATAACATATAATACAGTAATTACAGGAAAAAATTGTAATAAAACGTATGAACTTCAAGTTCATAGAGGAGATGCATTTTTTTTCTGCAAATTAAAATGTAACAACTTCAGTTTTTATGTGTTGATCAGAAAAAAGCCCTATATTATTTAGAATGCTGCTTAGAATTGAAACATTTCCAAATCAGTCAATAACTAGAATGGTAAGAAGCCATCATTTCCCTTATACTTACTCTGTGTTGAAAAGATGTCCTATTCTAAATGTGTTCACACACTTTCTTTTCATTCGGAACTTGTTTTGGTAAATTACTTCATTTTGTGGATCACATGATATTTAAAAAACAATAAACAAAAAAATCTTTATCTCTTCATTTAAACACAGACCTGAAATGCAGCATTAAGAACACTAAACATGGATTACTTTTTCCAGCAGCCTCATTGTCACAGTGCATTATACAAAAGACATAAAATCTTATTCATTAGTTTTAGTTTTACTTTTAGCAAACAGTACTGGAAACATACACATCCTACAAACATAACTCTTTATCAAAGAGTACAGACATTTTGGCTAACCAGTAAAAAACTGAACATTTATGTACTAATTTTTTCCATATCAGGTGTTCTTCTACTATAGTGATTCACAGAATGAGAGCTGGAGGTGGGTCATAAACAACACTCTGCACCTGGGTAATAAGATGAATAATCAGATGAAGCGCCAATGGGATCAGTGAAGTGGACCATGCTCCACGCAAGGAATCCTTGTCAGTATGACTTACAAAAAATACGTGAGCATGGCATATCAACAGCAGCATTTTGGCCAAAATGCTGTCTTTAAGAAGTGACTCAGTTTAAGATCAGCACAGCTAAACTAGATGTCTACTTGTAAATTAGACATATCTGAGCTAGTCATCTTAGTTTCCATTATAGTCAGTGGAGCTCTAGTAAGTATAGTCATATATCAGTATAAATACCGAGCTTCACTGCTCTGAAGGCTCCTGCAGAAGTCACTGATGTGACACTCCGCAGTACAGTGAATTAGACATGAGCATAACTGGTTTTGGATTGCACTCTAAGACTACAATCGATTGAACAGCCAAAACTCCTTTGTCTCCAACTTAGCAACTCTGAAGCAAGATCACAGTAAAGGACAAACACAGAAACTGAAAAATTACTGATTGGAAGCTGAAGTTTAGAAGCAGCCGTATTTTCCACAAGAGCAAGACAGATAAAATGTGCAAACTTTTTATGAAGGAGTGATAGCTAATTGATTGTTTTATTGGGCAAGGTTGCTAATGTCACTAGAATGAAATTAAATAGAAAGAAATTAGTACCAGTTTAAGAAATTGGGAACTAATGAAGAAAAAATGAAGCAGTACATAGCAGACACCTGAAACTCAGTCGCAAAGAAGTGTGCAAAGGGGGTACAATAAAAGCTGACAGGAGAAACACAAGGTATTAAAAAGAATAAATAAGAACATCCAACATATTTTAAAATTCAGTGGCCACTAAATATAGAAGTGTCAGCAAACAAACACTGAAGTACATAGTGTCCCATATATTTCCACTGAACAATTAATTAAATACAACCATTGATTGCCACCATACATACATTACATGGAAGAACAACATACTACAGAGCATTAACTCTTTGGCACAGTTCTGCAACACACTAGTTCCACAATACTACCAAAAAAAATATGTTTTGAATGCTTGAGACTTGATATATTTTTGTTTGCTAAACTTCTGTTGGAATGGCACCTTATAACAGATGTCACATGTATTTATTATAAATATTGATTTAAATCAACAGAAGCAATGGCTTTCAATTTTTATCCCATATCATGCAATTTGACAGCCTATGTTTGAATCCTTATTCATTTAATCAAAAACTCAATACAAATTTTAATATGTCAGAAAGATGAGGAGGTGAATAAACCCAAATAAACCAAGACACCAACATCACTGGGAATTATATTTTATCCAGGTATTGATACCACTTGAAGCAATAAAAGTATATGCAAGATGATATAATTCTGACAGACGTTGTAATTTATACAGTACTTCAAATACAGATTTTCACGAAGGTGCTGATCTTGCAAATATTTATCTGTAACTACACATGTAAAACGTCTCTCTGATTTCCATGGGATCACTTGTACATATTTGCAGGTTGGGGCTTTACAGTATATCACTGTCCATTCCCATGCAAAAAGGATTTACTACTGACATTTGACCTTGTTATCTATGCGTTAAGGACTCAAATGCAGCAATCAGCATGTTTATACTGACAAGTCATTCTACTCTACGCTTTCTTCCCAGTTGTGGGCTAGAGAAAGAAAGTATAAAATACGTACCGTCTATCTCTATGTCTATACATCTCTAAAACCTATCTTCAATATATTGTAGCTTTTTGAAAATGTATACATTGTCCATTCATGCTACATATAAATAAAGATATATAAGAAAAAAAAGTGCTACAGAATATTATATAGAACATTCATAAATGTGCTTAACATCTGTTTTGATTTTTGAGCACATGGAAGTCTACGCTATTAACTGTCTTTTTCCAGTTCTATTAAACTTGTAAACATGGGTGTAAAAATGCCTATTTTCTGGTATTGGTGGCTTTTCTACTCATAGTAGTGACTTTTTCCTGTTATACTTACCCTTTTAATGGACACACAATATGTTACTCTGTGCCCAAGCTCACCTACTCCTTTTCTCAAAAGACAAGGCACATCTGCCACCTGCTCTAGTCTGTGTCCCAGCAACAACTGTCGAGCAGCAAAAAGATTGATTATCAGTCAAAAACCATTCAACAACACCAGATTTTGGTAGGTTAAGCTTGCTGATCCAGCAAGAGATGGTGTGAAATTTTCAGTAATGTGTGCCAACATTTTGGTGCTAAAAGAACAGCAGTGCATGTCACAATGAAACACAGCCAAAGATATGCAAACAAAGCACAGAAGTTTTTGTTTTGAACTTGGCTTGCAAGAGGAAAATGAGAGAAAGAAAAAAAGACTCGCTTAATGAATTTGAAAATCTCTCGTAATGCTCAAGTCAGATGTATGGAGAAACTATAATAAGAGTACCAGTGAAGACTTTGTAACAAATTATAGCAGTGCCTATATAAAAATATTGCAATAATAGGATTGTTTCAATGATTCACACAATACTAATAGCAGTTTTATCATATACTTCTGTAACAACAAGTACAAAGATCTGTTCCTTTTACTGAATATACAGGCCATTCATTATAGCCATTCCAGTGAATGGATCACCTGTATCATACTAAGAATAATTTTTATGTTATAAACAACAGCTTATCATATATAAAAATGCTTATGTAAGTCATAGACTTACTAACATGTTTCATTCATTAATACCTCCATGAATATAGAAATATACCTTTAATTATACGACATATCATAAAGCCTCTACTAAGATTAGATTTTTATGTGTATAGAGAGAGCTATGTTATCGTAATTTTCTTAGGCAAATAGCCAGTAATGAGTACTAAACAGATATCTTCTTGAAGTGTATCTGTACTAGGCAATACCAATCTGTAAAAGAATTAGCAAAAGATTGTTTATTTTGAAATTCAGAATGAAATATTTGACACTAAATTATGTCTCCTCATACTTCCCAAGTCAACAAATGCTATTTAAAAGCTATGTAGAAATATAAAACCCAAGGGTTTTTTCTGAAGAAAGTACGTAAGAAAAAAAAAATGCCCAAAGGTGCAAAGAAATCTCTATATATAATATATACCACATATACAAAAAATACACACACTAGTTTGATGATTTGTCTTTTGTTTTTCTTCTTTGCTATCCCTAACTTTTAAAAAAACATATTACATTTTACTACTACAAGATTATACAAATTGGAAAGTTTCATATAACGTTAAACAGTTTATCTTACTTGCATTTCTTATTGGAATTGTACACTGGAATTTTAGATTCCTACCTACACATACACTATCCTAATGATAATTTTACTTTTTTATTATATGTTAGCTTATAAAGTTCTTTATCACAAATGCCACTTGAATTAATAGATAAATGAAATACCCGATTGGGATCTTGAATATGATACTGAACCCCACTGAAGCAAATATTATAAAATGTTACCACAATTTGCTGCAGAAATCTCACAACGTACTTCATGATCTTAAATTATGACAGAACAAAACATTTACATTCACATTGAAACTGTAAAGGATTTAGAAATAGTTTTCCTCCCTTGTGAAAAATAAAACATAATTACCAGATTGGTAAAGGAATGAGAAGGAAAGAAGAAAAATTTTAATAATGCTCTTACCAAAGAATCTAATATTAATAAAGCATAGTAAAGTTGGTAAACTTTCAAAAATTTTTAAACAATGGCATTAATGAATCCAATCTTACATTCTGGATTATTTTTGCTAGTGGAATAAGTCTAATTAATTATATCTGTTTGATGTCACTAAAACTAAACAGTAAATTCAATAATCTCTTTACATTTTCACCATTTAACCTCCTGCAGGCTCCCTAATGTCTATTCAGATCTATATTAAATTAAGTACCAATGCTAATGAAGGGCAATAAACGTAGCTGTCAGTAGATTTTTCTTTCATTAAGCACATTATCCTCTTACTGAGCTGTAAATGAGTAAACATTAGTTTTGTTAAACCATGCAAAAAGACAGGACGAAAATCATTTTTAATTGCACCCCTTAAGCCATTTGCTGGGAGTTCAGTTTTGTTTTCTTTTTTTTACCTTTTATTTTTTTGAATGGATATAAAAAGGTCTCTCCAGTTGAAATATAAACGTTGGCATCATGGGGTACGTCTTTAGGTTCTAGTGCTTCAGTGCCGTCTGCCAAGAATGCTCATCGTGCAGCCATGTTCAGATTCAGCTTTTCAAAGCCCTCCTCCAGCAGCTAAATGAATGCAAGAGGTAAGGAATACTGATTACAAATATATTTATTTTATGATCAATATTCAGTCAGATAAAATAAAAATGGAAATAAAAATTCCACTCCCAACTAGGTTACCAATCATAGTAACTGCACTACAAGTCACTTAGTATTTCAGTGATTATTACTAGAAATCACAGGATAACAATATGAGAAAAAACACATAACCTTAAAAAGATGGGTTCAAAATTATTGTGCTCTTGCCTTTTAATGTTATATAATACTGTATGTTATGCTGCAACTTATTTCACTTAGCATTTATAAGAATTTTTAACAAGTCACACATTTTCAGCATAGGAAAAGGAAGAAAAGTTTCATGTAAGCTTATTTCAAAGGAAAAAAGGATTTACATTAGGGTTTGAAGCAAAAGCTACAAACAAACTTTATGCACACAAGAAAACTTACATTAGAGATTACTGGCTGAATTAAGGACACAGGAACTTTAGCACAGATCTTTCTTGTGCCATTTTTGTAAGCTATGACTTTGATTACGTTTGGCAGCTGTTTAATAACTTTGGACACTTCAAATTTCCTCTGGACATGCCAGAGTTTTGAAACAGAGAACACAGTTAATTCTGTTGAAAAAAACCCAGTTTAGGAAATTAAAGAAGCAATTCAACATATCCTATTTATATTTTTTTACTTGTTTTTTAGAACTTCTGTAATAATTGTGGGAAAAGACAATCTGAACATATGATCATTAAAATTCTTCACAGTATAAGAATTTAGTTTGCAGTGCCTAAGTAATAAATATAGAAAATACAGAGAAATTGCACTGCTATAAGCAAAATAGACTTAATCTATCCCAAATTGAGTTTATTCAGAACTGCCAGAATACGTGGAAAGCAGTTGCTTAATTCCAGTATGAAATCCTTTTATACAATACTTTAAGAATTTCATAAGAAAATAAATCACCTAATTTTAAAAGTATTTTTCAAAATCTATCAGCACAAAGAAACATAGCAAAAAAAATTGATGATTCTGAGAAAACTCGTAAATAAAGAGTGCCTTCAGTGCATACTATGTAGATTATTGCTTCTAGTTTAAAAGGTAAGAACTGATGACTGTCTTTTCTCAGGCAAAATTTCAATCAAATTGACAGCAATTATGTCTGTACAGTGACTGCAGAGTGGGGCTTATTGTTAATTGTTTCTGTTTCCCAGATAGCCAAATATATTCAGTGCAGCTGCCAGAATAAAATTAAATAAACTAATACTCAATTTAAAAAAATCATAATACTATTTCAAAATGTTCCTACCACAGACAACTACTGAATAATACCACAGTAAGACTGCTTTTAAAAAGAAGGGGGGGGGAGGAGCAGATTTATAACAAAATGTCATACTTCAGCAAGAACATTTGTGACATATGGTCCCTGTCCTAGCCTGCAACAAGAGGTTCCCATGCAGAACTCGGAACTGCTTTGAGGCCTATGATTTTAATTTCTCTTCCATGAAAAACCTTGGAAATTTTTCCATTTATTTCAATTAGCATTGAACAGATACTTCACTTAAACAATGATGGCACGTAGGTAATCTCACATATTTCACAGTTTCCACATTTCTTGAATGACAAAATGACCACATAAGAATCCTAGCTTTTTTATATTCTTTTTAGCATTTCTAAAGCAAGCCACAGTATTAAATCAGCATAGCTACTTCAGTGTTGAGTACTAAACTATATAAATAAGAAAGCCAGAATGTGGCCCCCTTAAAACGCAATTACATTCTTTTCGGTTTTAGAGTTTAAGACTTTCATACACCAAGGGACAAATACATTAAAATATATGTCTTATCATACAAAATTAGCAATTACAAATATTTTAACAGTTTTGGATAAAGCACTTTCAGAAAACATTTACAGAAAAGATATTTAAGTGCCACTTGTATCCTACTTGAGGGGATGTCTGCATACAAATGAGGGGATACTATGATAACTATAATCATCTAGGTTTGTCTCAGTTTACAACAATTTACCTACTCAAAATAGAAGACACTAACAATAAAAAACTTTTGATGAGAAGATCCAAATTAAACACACTAAAATATACTTCTGTTCATCAGGTCTTCATTTTAATCACCTTTATGTCTTCACTTTAATCACCTTTATGGTACATTGGAAAATCCAATGGTTCTCTTGGATTTTCCAGACAGATGGAATCAATTAATTTTGGACTAATTATGGAGAAACACAAAGGGTAAACTTGATGGATATTACCTACCTATTGTTAAGTCTATTAAAAATTTGTAAAGCAAATTGGTATGCCTGGTTTATTGTCATTTTATGTGTCTTTCAGAAATGTTTTATGAAATCAATATGGTTTTAAAAAGGACATACTCCAAGAATTTTTTAGGTCAAGAAATCTTTATAAAATTATCAAGGTCTGTTTTAGAATATCAACTGAATGATCATTACAAGGTGACTGAACTGCAGCAGTCATGATTAAATGCAACAGAGAAGAGCTTTGATTACCTTAGTTGACCTGTGGGAACACTTTCAGCTCTGTTTCTCTTGGATGGTGATATAAGACAGAAATTGTCTGTACTGCTTGATTTGTAGCTGTCTATATGTCTGATACTCCATCACAGCTCTGAACTGATTTTGTTTGATGTGTAGAACAATCCTGAAGTCTTGACCTTCTTGATACCATTGCTGATTGCAGGCGAATGTTATGGGCAAACAGAAGTTGCTAGAGCTTTGCTTCCCTTCAATATTTTTAACAGCTATTTTTGCATAGGGAGGGAGACATTTTCTGAAACAGAAATATGATAAATATAGTTAACATTTTATTATTTTTCTCTGGTCTTTCAATTACTTTAAATTATTAATGACTGACTGTAAGGAGTTCAGAGACGCCTACAACAGTTTAATTAAAGTTGGAAAACACCTGATGAAACTGTGTTAATGGTTTAATCCTGATTCTTGTTTCTGCAAACTATAAAATTATTTCAGAATTCAGCTCAATTAATCTTTGCACAAGCTAGGATCAGAATGGGAATTGTATAAAGTGCTGTAGGACAGGATTATGGTGAAGTACAGTACATATTTCAGCTATACTATATCGCAATAGCACTAAGACTGCGCTAGCCTTCCTTCACACAAAATGAACATTAAATTATCTCATAAAACTAAACAAAAAAAAGGTTTTATTTGCATAAAAAAAATTAAAAATAATGAGAACAAAAGCCTCCAACTTTCAATTTGAGGCTACCATTAATGGCACAAAATTACTTTATACCGTGGGCCAGAAGTCTAGACGGAATAATCACCCATATGAAGATCACACAATCTAATTTTATCCAGTCTTTGGAAGATCCAAATCAGCACAAGTATAAGTGTGCCAATAGCAGTATCAAAGATCAAGAAGAAGCAAGAAAGGAATCGGATGAGATCAAGCCCTCATTCTTCTTTCGCATTCAAATAATTCTTAAGCGACAGAATATTCCCATTATAAATTATAAAAATTATGTCACAACAAACGTGAACTTCAAGATATGTCTACGTGTATTGCAATACGTTTACCTAGGAAATTCTTAAACTAATATACTACCACTAAATATTGGAGCAATCGAAGAAAACTCTTTTTAGTATTATGAGTCTGAACACATTACACTTTTGATTTCTCACTAGTGACAACAAGACAACATTATTTTTTGTAAATACTCTTTTTCTTAAAAGACCATTTTGTTACCCACTTCAAGAGCAGAAAATAACTACAAAACCAGAAACAAAATCCTTGAAACAAAATCTATGAATTGCCATTATTTATTCTGTAGATAACTTCTTTCTTCAGCAGATAGCATCCTTACTCCTTATGAACTATTTTGATGAAATATTAATAGTATTGTTAGTATTAACTAGGAATCATCTTGTTTATGTTAGAAGTAAACCATTATGTAAGTTCAACAATATATACTACCTATTCTTGTCACTAAATTACACAATACAAGTAAAATACCTACAAGAACACTACTATTATTGTTCCCTAGTCCTTGTCCAGTTTTTTCTTAAAATTTCCCACCATCATAACAACTATTTATACGTACAGGGTATGTAAACCTCAGGGTACTTGTGCATACACTCCAAGACCTTAACTGAGGTGGTTTCAAACAGAAAATGCAAGCATGCAATTACCAAGAGTAATCTTACTCTTGCACTGCTGAGCTGTTCTATACTTTGAAAAAACTCAAATTTAGATGTAACCCTGGTGACCATTCTTCTGGAGATTAAACAACATAAAATGAAAGTCCTAATATCTGGAAACCTCATGAAAGAGACAATGTGAAATGGCATTCACTAGTCAGTAAAAAAAAAGCTTGGTACTCCATATTAAAGCAAAATTTCTTCTTAGTCAATGGTAAATTTTGCTGGATGCTAACACAAAGACTGTGTGATCCTATTTTTACAGCACAAGTAAAGCTGTCCAGATAGAGATACAAAGAGAAAATATTTTTAAACCAGAAATTTAAATGGGAAAAGAAATGAAAAAAACTAAAATCTAAAGAGCTCTAACAAGTTTTTTCCCATTTAAAAGTAATTAAATTATTGTTTATTCATGGCCAAACACTGAAATCTTTTTGTAATTATTACAAAAGGAACTTCTACTTTCAGTTAGTTCTATATGCTCAAATTCTGTAGCTACATCAGATTAAAATTTTTATTCTGTTGCTATAGTGTAATTCTCTAATTATTCATTATCGTCTAACTACAGCACGTTTCTCCATATTTCTTCTTTAAATAGGAAACAGTATACTAAAGAAAAGTAAATAGTCCATATAGTTTTCTAAGACATAAATCTGCACATGGCTAATATTATTTTCATAAGTAAAAAATACAGTTACTTAAACAGACGTTGGTTCAGTAACAGCTATACAGGTCAAAGTTATCACACAGTTTTGGATGTGAATTCAACAGCAGGATAATGACAGTTGCCAAGGATTTGTACTTGCTGTCGCTTACTACTAGTGTTGCCTGTCAAATTGTCTCTTTTTCTTATACAGAAGCCATGGAAATTTTTATGGATAGCAATTACTTACAATATACAATGAAGTACATCAGATGTAACAACCACCCTTTAGCCCTTCATTATTTGGTTGTCTCTTTGTTATATCTAGTCATCCATTTTCACCTAAATTATTTATTTATACTGCATATTTGACAAGCATGTATTCTTTCCTTTATTTTTTCCAGTAGCTGTTCAAAAGATATAGTGATTTATTTGCATATTCTATTGGAATTTACATATTTAAATTTTTATATTTAAATTTACCTTATTATTTTTATTTCTGTACTTGCACTTCATGTTGGATTTCTCAAGAATAGCATTATGTGCACAGTGAAGGCATTTTATTTATCTGTCAAAGGTATTAAAAATTAAAATAATTGGAATATCAGCTCTTAACCACAATGGAGGGGTTAAGTAAATCTTATAATTCATTCATTATTTGTTTGCATTATTGAAACATTTTTCTCCAGTCATCATATGCATTTCATATTTGTTTTCACTTATGTTATTGTTGCCCTACAGTCCTGTATGCTCCAGATAACCATATTAATATATTAATATATCTTTATACTGATATATGAGAACATGATGTTTCATGTATTATGGTCCTGAAACATTTTCTGGTACAGGTCTGCATTAACATCATCTTAAGTGTTGTGAAAATTCTAAATTTAATTGTATGTACAGGAAACTCACAGTATATATCATTTACATGATAAAAAACAAAGCCTAATAGTTTAGTAAATGTAGTACATTTGAAAAACTGCCTTCGTAATAATTCACCCAACAAAGGGCAGATTTACACACGTAATCTGTATCACTTTGGGAAATATCTTCTTCAACAAATAATGCTGCAAAACTCTCACCTGCCAAGTAAACTAAACTGCTCTCAAGTCACACAGCAGCTGGAAAGAAAAGGTGATGATCACTATCCTTTTATTAGGAAAGCCAAATCTTCCCCTTTTCTCCTAATACTCACTCCACTTACAGTCTATCACAAAATTACAAGTTATTCTACATGAGTACACCCTGAGTAATAACCTAACAAGTACAGACTGTGTGTGAACTCATGTCCCACTAAAATTGTTGGGAATTTTGCCAAAGTCTTGAATGAAAATTTTATCCTGGATCTCTGAGTCAATGAATAGAAACTGCTTCTCCTTTCCTTGTCACTTCCCCACTGAAACCCTGGCATCCCACAGGCCTCTGGCCATGAAATATTTTTCTCCAGCACCTCAAAGAGAAGAAAAGAAACTATACTGCTCAGTTAGCCAACTGGTGCCTAACGCAGAAGAAAACATTTAAACCATCCTTTTTTAATATCTCAATAATCTGGCAACATTTACTATCTCATCTTACTTAGCCAAGAAACCAGACAGCACCCAATATGCCACTTCTGTCTCCCCCTCAAATGCCAGAGAAATGGGATTTTCTTTCAGTTCCTGAAACAGACAAAACCTACTCAATGCCTGAGGAATGAAGCCGCCACACTTCAGAAATCAGCGCAAAAAATGAGAACATAGAATTCCTTGACCAAATAAGGGCTCACAAATAAATTGAGAACTGAGTCATCATAGCACAGTTTTACTAGTTAGGTAGATAACAAGGTAAAGAAAAAGCTGTAAAAGTTTGAAACTTAGGTGTCACTTCCACTTGCAGAGCTAAAGTGGCTCCCATCTGCTCCCATGTCTTTCAGTGAAGCAGAAAAAAAAAGGTCGCCGCACCTTGGGATCTTCAATGGCTGTAAGGGCCCTGCCTGCACCCCCCTCCCAGGGATGTGGCTGCTGGGCTCAGGGCCAGCTGAGGGACGGCGCAGCTGAGGGCTGCTGCTCCTTCCCTCTGGTGGCTGTGGGCAGCTGCCAGACAGCTCGGCAGGGCGGCCTCAGCCAAGGCTGGCCCCTTCTGCGGGAGCCGCCTTGAAGTCGAAGCTCAGGGCTCGGCCTTGCCTAAGGTGCAGCCTCACCCGCGCGGCAGCCATGCTGTACCCCAGGCCCGGCCATGGGCCCCGCTGATGTGCACCGGTCCCGGCCGCAGGGGGCTGCCTTCCCGGCTTGGCCTGGCCACCACAGGCTGTGTCTGATCCTGGCACCAGGTCTGATCCTGGCCCCGGCTCACTGGCTCGTCCTCCTGGCTTGACCTCGGCCCTGCCTCATCGCCACGGGCTTGCCTGACGACGCGGGCTCTCGCTGGCCCCGGCTGCCATCCCGGCTGGGTCCTGCCCAGCACAGCCCCTGCCCTGCAGCCCGGCTGTCAGCCCGGCCCCCACCTCCCCGACCCGCAGGGAGCAGCCCACCCTCCCCGTGCTCTGGCGAGGGCTTTGAGGACACAGTGCGGTCTCTTCCCTTCAATAACTACATGCAGAATCTTGTCATTTCTAATCATTCTTACACTTTCTTTGGCACAAAAATATCGTCAACTCTCCTGTCTGAAATCAGTTATTAAGACCATGACTCGGCGTTCCAGTTTGCCATCCAACTGACGAGCAAGAACTGGTATCTAAAGAGCTGAAGAAACATGGGAAGACAAAGAAAATTATTTTACAGATTTCAGGCACACTAAGTCAGCTGCAGATGGATCCGGAATGAAGGATTCACAAACACTGAAAAGACTAAAATTTTAAATAAAGACAAATGTTGAAAATCAACCTATCTGTAGGGTTTTGAGATATTTTTTCCTCTTACTTGAGTGAAAGTGAAAATATACTATACAGAGACAGTATAAAAATATTTTAAATGTTTTACTGCTCTTCATCTTTAGTCTGACACTGATGCTAACAAAATATTTACTCAATTATATTGTTACAACTTATCACACAGCAGCAAATTAAACATCTTTGACAAATTACACGAGTGAAAAGTTGCCATGGCTTTGCTCACACTTTTTTTTGTTAATGTAGGCTGTGCATCCATGTGGCATGAAGACATTTGGAAAGTTAAGCACTCATCGTATTTTGAGATGGTGCACATGCCATATGGCATTTTTCCTGAGCACTTACTAGACTTCTGTTGCTTGCCATTTCCTCTTTAGAAGTACAAAGGTTGTCACTAACATGAACACAATCAGCTTTTCGTTCATAGTTAAGACCGGTGACTAAACAGTGATTCGAGAATCGAACCAATCTTGTGTCATAATTTTCTCTACAGCTTGTGAGACATTGGTGGGCTTTAGACAGAGTCTCGCTTCGATGCATGTATCCTTTGCATATTGCTCCTTTCTGGAGTAGCAAGGTTTGGAATTGAAAGGGAAGTTTGAAGGCTATAAATAGAGAGACAAAATACTTTCTCTGTGGACTCAGATTAATCTGATTATCTGTATATATAATAAAATCAGAAACATCTGAAATAAAGTCATACAGTTTTTCAATAAAACCACCTCTTCTCATATTCTCCCTGCTGCCCTCTATCTCCTCTACCCCTATTAGAATGGAACAACTATTGTGTTTCAGAAGTTGTTTCTACAAAGACATTACCAAGAACTCAGGACCTTTGTAATTATCATATACCTTTTAACAGGAAAGGTTCTTTTTTTTAATTTAGGGAAAACAAGTATGTGATAGACCTTGAGATAAGATGATCTGAATCCAGGTCAGAATCTACATAAACCTAAAACAGATCACTGGCTTTTGGACATATATACGGTCTAATATTTTACCTATCATTGATTGAGACAGACTGGTGGCCAGTTGAGAAACCCTTAAATTATACTTCCTTATGCATGAGATCTGCCATCTGATGTGCAAGTTACCTGTGAGAACGAATCTTCCATTTTCAGCATTACTGCAAAAACTGTGCTGACAAAAACTTACAAAGTAAGCTCTTAAAGTGAGTGCTTGCTTTAATATTGTATAAAGATCAACATTTGAATATATGTTTTATTTTAATGAAAAGAAACAACATACACTTTACACTGTCAGCTATACTATTTTTCAGGGACAAAAATTTACGAGTTGATACCTGTAACAGTTTAGCAATCACTGTTACCAGCAAAACCAACAGTAGCAGTAAACACTAAAGCAAATCTGAAGCTGGCCTTTATAGTTTTAAGAGCCAATTCCTGCAAATACTTCCACAGTTGTTTAATATAAAGCACATCAATGTGTCTGTTACTTGAGTGCAAACAGAAGCATATATGCTTCTTTGCAGGACTGAAGCCTTCTTGTGCATTTCTTAAATATTTGTGTTTCAGGTTTATATTACTGTTTTCACAGTCTACAAAATGTAGACATGCCACCATGTCCTAAAAACTACCAAGACCAACCTTAAACATTCCATTCACTGAAAACAGCTACAAAACCTTTTCACCGTTGTCCTGGTTTCGTCTGGGGTAGAGTTAATTTTCTCCCTAGTAGCTGGTGTAGCGCTGTGTTTGGGATTTAGTATGAGAAGAATGCTGATAACGCGCTGATGATTTAGTTGCTGCTAAGCAGTCAAGGACTTTTCCGCGTGTCATACTGGCTTGCCAACGAGAAGGCGGGGAGCGCACAAGAAGTTGTGCCGGGACAGCTGACCCCAACTGCCCAAAGAGATATCCCGTACCATATAATGTCGTGCTCAGCACATAAAACTGGGGGAAGAAGGAAGGGGAGGGCGTTCAGAGTGATGGCGTTTGTCTTCCCAAGTAACCGTTACACGTGATGAAGCCCTGCTTTCCTGGAGATGGCTGAACACCTGTCTGCCGATAGGAAGTCGTGAATTAATTCCTTATTTCGCTTTGCTTAAATGCATGGCTTTTGCTTTACCTATTAAACTGTCTTTATCTCAGCCCATGGGTTTCTACTTTTTCCCATTCTCCTCCCCACCCCACAGCAGGGGAGGGAAGGGGTCAGCAAGTGGCTGGCTGATGCTTAGTTGCCGCCTGGGGTTAAACCACGACAATCGTACAAACTGATCCATCTGACTAGTTAGGCAAAACGGGTTGGTGTTTCATTGCCCTCCCAGATTTCTTGAATTTCTTTCTTCTAGATCTTTTGTTAAATAGAGTTGCTAATTTTTTTGGTGATAGGATTTTTCTTAACGGTATGTCTGTACAGTGTCTAGCACAATGGGCCCTGAACTTGCCTGAAATATCAATGGACAACAACCCCTGCTCCTCCCAAATCAACACTGCGGTAACAATAAGGTAATAACGTAGAACCAAGTAATTCTATAAGCCAAGAAAAGCCAACTATATTGCTGAAATATAATTTTGATGTTAAACTAGATAAATCTCAATACCAGTTACAAAAATCAGAAAAAGATGCAAATTTTATTCAGTAACACTTATTTCAACTTGACTGGATTGATATTCTGGTACTGAGTACTATTCTGCTTTTATATATCTTAACCTTCAAACATTCATTGATGCATTATCTCAAAACAGCTTTATTTACAATGTGCTTGCTTTTATAAACTTTACTCAGTCTAGCTCAATGCAATCTGATGATAAAGTAATATGATCTAATGGCTAGATGACATCAAAATGGGGAGACTTGCTCCCCTCTTCCATCTCTTCCCCTTGTCCTGGACAAGTTCTCCAGCCACCTTCTCCGTGCTGGCACTGATGCATGACAAATCTTTTCAGTAGGACTAAATCAGCAGAAAATTCTAAATTTTTTGGCAGAATTAGATTTTTGTTTATTTATCCCCATGAATTATTTCACTGTGTAGTCACATGAATGGCAGTGCTGATGCAAGGGCAGCAAGAGTACATGACTGAAGCAGGTGAAAAAGAAATGGCAGAAGAATTTTACCACTTTCAGTGGCAACTAGTCATTAGATCAGCATAGCTGTACCTTCAAACTACACCTTTCAGTTCAAACTGAAAAGACAACAGGAGTTTTGCTTAAGCTAAGACTGAAAAATATATGTAATACAGGAATATACAACTACATGGTATCTGAAGTACAGCAACTATAGTCTTTCCTGTAATGCTAAAAGGTATTTTACAATTTGTCACCACACTTGGAAAGTAACTTAGTCTTTAAAGGAATCCACATAATGGAAAAACGTTAATCAAAAGTATGATAAATTATAAACTGTGTCTCTAAAGGAAATAAGCAAAAAGCCAATTAGCCCAGTGCTCCTCTTCAACAAACATGGGGAAACATATCCAATTATCTCAGAAAAAAGCCAATTAAAATAAAATGAATAATCTAAATACCAGAACAAAATATTTCATTTTATAATTACCTTTCTCAAGAAGCTGGTTTTAACATAAACTGTGAAATACTGTCAACCTGTCATGTTTGCAAGCTTTACAGACACCACAGTTGTTGCTCCGTTGCCTTTGTGTATATTGCAGTTTGCATTAGCAAGTAACCAACGTGACATTAAACATGCCTGTTTCTGATAAGGGTTTTCAAATATATGAATATTTCGTTTAAGTATATCAGAAGAAAGATCAAGGTATATCAGCAAAAGGAGTCTTATTCAGTCTTTTCACTACAGGAATTTAAAAAAGAAGAAATATGACATGATGGGGCTTTACACACATGGTTAGCAGAATGTGAATATAAGTACAAGAGGGACAGGAAGAAAAGAGGTCCTTTTGTTTGAAAAATCCAGATGCAATCCAGGCATAGCTGCAATTTGAAGACTGAAAGAGTGGATGCGTATTAAAACTGTTCTGCGTTCTATGACAGACATGAAAAAAGCAAAGCCATAAAATGGCACTTTTCCGAAGTTGCAGAGGGATATCGAGAACAATGTGTATTGCAGAGAAGCATTCCTTTCTTAGAATCTCATGGAATATGATGCAATTCTATATTAATTAATTCTACTGAGCCTACATGGCAGAACTGGGATTGAAACAGCAACATATGAAAACATTTGCTATATAATGTACTGGCATATAACTGGGAAAAAAATCAAGTTCATTTTTATATACGTAGAATTTAAATTTCAATAAAGTTGGACTTTGACTACATACAGCATAAATAGGATTCATTAAAATGACTACGGGGCCTCAGCAGTAAGGACATGGTGGTACTAGCCTAGTCATGCTACCTTTGTCATTTGCAGGCAATCAGTATGGGAATGAGGTCTTTTACAGCATGACAATGTCTCAGAGGAAATCCCATTATGATGAAAACAGGGATTAGAATGTACCATACTGACAAAGTGTAACCAAGTAATGTTAGTTTCTTGATGAATGAGATCCTTAATTTCAGACAATAGTGTGCTAGTAACTATGTATTGTTGGCCCAGGGAATAATTGTTCATATATATGAAACTTTCACATCTTGGGGTTTAACACCTGAAGGATTTCTCTTGCACTAGTGGCGCTGTTTCTTGTAATCTTTTTATTCCACCAGTGGCCACTATCAGAAGGCTAAGTACGAGTTTAACCCTGTTTGGCTTCTTTCAAGCTCTTGTGCTCACAGACCAAACCAAACCAAGACAGTAGCTTGTTGTCATGTTTCCCACCATGAGAAAACATTCCACTCCTTTCTTACTAACACAGCAATTTCAGAAGCTCAAATATCATGTTAGTAATGTGATTTTTCAAATGCAGTTTGTTTAATTTAGCAAGTTTGCAAAGTCAAGCACTGAAAATCAAGATAAAAATAAAAATTTGCACCTGCAGACTTTGTTTGACTTTAAGTACATGGATTCTGATAGATGTAGTGGCATAATAATTTGGTTTTCTGTGTCCTCCAATTCACTCACATCACTGAGCCAGAAATGTGCAAGGAAATGCAGGAAAAGAGAGAATTGTCTCATGGCCAAGATCTACTGCGCTGGATAAATTGGATATCTTTCTTGTCTTTGTCTTAAAATTCTAAAGTGATATTGAAGAAGTCCTATCGACCAAAATTTCCCAGGAAAAACAAACAGTAGCCACATTTTCTAGATACCTGATTTGGAGCATCTGTGGTCTGTTTTTGTAGGTTTTCCACTAACTGTAAATGAAGTCTTCTCTGAACATATGAGATGCATTATAAAGATAAGTACTGTACGTTATAGGAGTTTCATATTCCAAAACAGAACACCAAAATTCATCATTACTTTGATGTCATGAAGACTTATTAATTAGAGTGCAGAATGAAGTAAGATTCTGTAACATGTTTATTATGGATGTTTATTATTGATGAATGCATCTTCAGAACAAAATTTGAACAAAGGTCCATACTGTAAACAAACAGCTCATATGAACACTCCTCATTTTTGGCAGAGGCAGAGGTCACCTGAGAATAAAAATACGCAATATGTTACAATGCATATATATGCCAAGTGGGTGAAAAAAGATGAGAATAGCTGGTTCTTGGTTCAGCCAAGTGCACAGCTTTTAATACTGTCTTAATGTTTAAATATTAAGCAAATACTTAGGGAAAAAAAAGTTGGACACGCATAGATGTTACTACAGTGCAAATGTGGCAGGCTAAAAAGGAGAGACAAATAATTTGTCACAGGGCCCAAGAGTAAATGCCATGTGGATCAGTGTTAGCAAAGCAAGGAAAGGTACGAGTATCTTTGTCTTTCCCCCAGTTTAATCTATGCCTGGTTTAGACTGATTGACATTGCACTTTAAAGACAAAAACTAAGTCATGAAGTCTTTCAAATTATCATATTTGACTGAATTTTCATCCATTGATTTTACTCCACCTGCAGCACACTAGACAAGGTAATAATTTATGATAATTATATGAAAATATACAATTAATATTCATCACCTCTCATTTCTCATCACTTTAGATGATCAGTAATGCAGAGTAAAAATGCTGTCAGATTTCTAATTGCTTTGTAATGGGCCTGAAGTAGGGAAATCGTTAAAGACAAACAATCTGTCACTTGTCTGTTACCTTAACTATCTATCACTTAAAAAAACCCTCATTAAATACATTGCTAATGAACGACAAAAGACTGTACTCAGTGTGCCCAGATGTACCTTTTTAAACAATATTGTAAATTGCTTAAATAATTCCCAAGACGTTTTCAATCATTTTTGTGCAAATTTAATGGAAAACATATATTTTCAGTGCATGTTACATCTCATTTGTTCACATCATTATGACATTTAGTCTATCATATCCACATCTCCTGGGAGACAAAACTTTGTTTTTCTTTTTTCTGTTGACAAATCTGACCCAATTACAACAAATTCTGGAAGAACTTAACATTCAGATCTCTGACACCTTTCTCTTAAAAAGAAATAAAAAAAAAGGATCAGCTTTAAATAATCCTATCTCTTCCAAGAATTTTTAATATCTAGATTAAAAAAGAAGCACAACATTGTTCAAGGCCAAACAAATTATTTTATCTTTCGCAAAGAAAACAATTGTTCCCAAGAGACAGAATTCAGAATTTTTGCTTGCACCATTCTTTTGAGTCAGCTGTCTGCTATAGCTCTGACAGAAAACTTCACTTGAAAAAAATTATTCTCACTGTACTGACTTCAACAGTCAGAACAAAAACAGTATGCCAGAAGGAGTACAGGTGAGACCCCTTTGTGAAATACTGTATTATTAATTGCCACATTAATTACTTACTTTTATTAATTGCCACATTAAAAAGTTGGAAAAAAATGAAAAAATAACAACTACAAAAACCATCTGAGACAAAATATCGATCTATGCATGACTTAAACATGTTCATTCTCTTAAACTTCTCAAAACCCGATAAATATTCAGTGCTTGTTTTTGTCAGCATGTATCAGATGCTAAAACACCACAGTTTAAGGCAAAAGGTGTAAGAAGAATTGATGACTGGAAATAGAAGCCAGGCAAATTCAAGCTGAGAATTACAGACAAATTTTAACAGTAGAATGACTAGCTGTGGAAGCAGCCTTCTCACAAGTTAGGAATTTTCCATCTTTCAGTATCGATAGCCAGACAGAACATATCAGCTCAGAATAGTCCTGTAATACATAAAAATTCAGACTAGATGATCTAGTGCTTTCTTCAGGTTTTATTCCCACGTATCCTATTTCCTCTCAGTTACAAGAAAAACAAGAAAGCAGAGAAGACTATGCTTTCAGAAAACCATGAATTAAATAAATAAACAAGTGAGCTAACAGACTCATTCAGGTGCAGGGCTTTGTATCAAGAACAGCACTGCAGCGTATGCTGAAGTTTAACAAACCTAAGTGCCGTCCAGATAGAGACGTATTTGTCCAGATAGGAATTATACTAAATAACTTTGCCTTTCCAACTATAAAAAGGCATTTGTTGCACAAAATTTTAATTTCTCAGATTATTCTGAATATTCTAGATGGTAAGTAATCTTAGAAAGACTTGCCTTCTGATTTTTATATAACCTGTGCATCACACTTTTGTATACATATATAGCAATATAAAACCAATACAAACAAAAAAGCAAAAAAAAAAAGCTTTACTACTCTGAACAACACTTTGAAAAATACCAGTTGTCTCCAGAAGTAAAAAATATAGTTAAAAGTTAAAAAGTCTGCATGCTTCAGCTGTTTCTTAAAAGAATAAAATAATAAGGGTATGGCCCATCATTTGTACTCCCCTTTCATTGTATTAATCTGTGACACAGTAGTCCAGTTAACTCCTTAAACAATTCTTTTCCTATACTTCCATGACAATGCAACACAATACTATGCGACAGTTTAAAATCAAGCATCTATTAAAACCTTAAACATTTTCACAAAAAAAAGTTTAAAAAACCCAATGTATACACAAATATATACAAGATATCTTAGAAGAAACCTTTTTAATGTATTTAGGTGTCCAGCTTCAGTGAGATTAATAGCACCTATACATACTTGAATAATGATTTGTTTAAGCTACTTCAGCAACTAACAAAGCCTGGTTTCCTACAGACTTGGGTCCTATACCTCCCATTTCGGGACAGCAGTCCCGGGTCTTCTCCATGACTTCATTGTCTGTCTCCACACACCCCAGACTTTCACGGTAAGTTCCCCTCACTTGCCATGTCAGTTACCTACTTGTGGTTTGCTGTCAGAAAGGAAAAGGCAGCAAATCCTATGGCTAGTTTGAACTATATGCTGATTTACCAGCCAGTAGCTGCCAAAAGCAGTAAATAGCATTTGAGTTCAGTTCGTTTTGCCCTACTTTCTCTCCCCTACATACCCATTTGATTTTAATGAATCTTGAACTAACTTAATTTTGATACATTTAATGATACAACATTGTCAAATCGTCCTGAGATTGATCAACAGCTTCAAAAGTCATTATGACCAGGCAGAGCACGATGAGCTAAGACTAACCCGAACATACAACATCGTGATTTCCAAAACTGCATAGATTAAAATTAAAAGAGAAACCAAGACACAAAGATTCAAATACCAGAAAAGGCCAGATAATCCTGCAGTGATTTCATTTCATAGTTTATGTATTCTACAGTCCATGAACACCAAACCATTATATTAAACAGCCTGTTTTCTTTTACTTTGGCACAACCGCTGAACATGCACAGAAAAGAATGAGTGTTTCACCTCCAGAATTGTTCCACTAACTTCAGAGATGATTTCTTAACATTTATGGTTAATTTCGTATTGAACAACTAATTACAGATAATTATACTATTGGATACAAATGCTCACAATCTCTCAAATTGCTCTGAGTTTAAACTACTGGCTTCAGGCACCAATCCTGTAACAAGTTAAAATGGAAAAATTCTATATGCAACATTTAAGAGTTTTGGGCATAAAGGATAAAAATGGATATTGTAAATGTATCCAGTATGTAAGGATATTAACCATTTGTGATAAAAGCTCAGGTGTAGTAACCAACCTCCATGACACCACCGCACCTTTTACAATTTTTCCTTTTAATTTTCCCCCTCTTGTTCACATATCAGCCCCAATCAACGGCTGAGGGGAACACATTAAGTGCCGTGGGCCACCCCAAGTTAAATGTGGGCTGATCGCACACCAAAATGAAGTAGGTAACTCATGCAATTGTACCAAAACCTTTGCCTGAGCGGTAAATTCTAATCTCAAAAGGGACTATGTAAATTAGCTCACACTTGATACTTCTCATATATAATTCAGTGATTTCAGTTAAATATATAATTATTCACACTGGTGCTGCGGAAGTTAACACCGCATTGACAGAGGGAGCTGGACCATGGCTCATACTAGTACTGCCCAAGTGCAAAGACAAGTGTCTCTCTCTTTTGACAGCTATGGACATCCACGTTACAAGTTTGACCTCACCTAAAAAACTGCAGAACAGGGCAAAATACTAACCTGCTGACTGTTTTGCAGAGACATTGATGACCAGCAGAGACAAAAATCAGACTGATGCACAGGTCTTGAGTAGTTATGTAGATGAGATGTTTTTCTCACCTACCCAGAAAGTCTCTTGCTTCTCTACTGTCCATGTCAAAATTTAAATAGATTCTCCGCATTTATTGTTCAGTTCCAATTGTCCCACATCCTTCCTGCACTGGTGGTTAATGGCAACAACATGCCAGGAACAACGCTCCCAGTTCTTCCCACCCACGTCTGTACAGCCTGCCTGCTGCTCTACTTAAACAGTTCAAAGGATGTGAAAAACGACAAAAAAAGTTCCTTTAGTTCTAACACGTTGCATAAAAATATCATCAAAGGAAGTCTGCTACACATTTAAAGCTATAGCGTGAACTAAGTTAGCCTGAACTAATATTCAGAGATTTTGCTGTCTAAGATTGATGGAGATTACAAAAGCTGAATTTTACAGCACCAACCTAACCTTTCTTTTTTAAGGGGAGACGTCTTTACGTCATTAAAAGTCTGCTTCCTGAGCTTAATTTTTTCATTAAGAGGATGTTCTTCTTTCCTCTTTAGGACAAGTACTTTCTAGAAAGAAACCACCATCTTTCTCAGCTCACAGGGTCGGGACAACCCGTCAGGGAGGCGAGCAGGAGGCAGGAGAGTCAGGGTTCTCTCTCCTGACGCTCGCTGCCTGGAGCAGCCGGGCAGGAGGAATCCGAGGGCGTGTGCCGACCGGACGCCGAGCCCACCGGCTCGGCCAGCCGCCCGCGCCCGCACTGCCCGGCAGGCCCGAGGCGCCCCGGGGTCGGGGCCGAGCTCTGCCTCCGGGGCTGGGGAAGGCCTGCAACGAGGAGGGGCAAAACGGACCCGGTGCGCCCTGGGTCTTCCTGCGCCTGGAGGTGGAGTCCCTGAGGGGAGAAGGGAGGGGGCCGGGCGGCCCGGACTCCCGCGCAGCAAGCGAGGGAGGGGAGGGAGGGCAAGATGGACCCTGGTGTCTTCTCGCACCTGGAGACGGAATCCCTGAGGGAAAGTGGGGATGAAAAGATGTTCCCGCTCGCCCCGAGCCGGGAACGAGCGCTGGAGGGCGGCCGGGGCCGTTACTTACGGAGGCCGGCTGCAGACTCGCAGCCACAGAGCGCCGCCGGTCGCCATAGAGACGGCGTCGGGCCTCGGCCGCGGCTCCGCTTCCTGCCGGTGCCAACGCCACTACCGCCCGGGCGGAAACAGGCAAGGCGGCGCCGTAAACCATACTCACCGCTGCCCCGCCGCCACGCTAAAGGCGCAAAGCGCCAAGCGGAGGGGTTGTTTCCCGCCGGACGCGTTACCCGGGGCACCGGCCGCCTCCCCCGGCGCAACGGCGGCGCGGGGCAGGTGGGTGCTCGCTCGCTGTCGCCGCGGGGTCTTCTGTGGTGTGGGGTGGGGTGGGGCAGCGGCCTCGCGCTGCCGTCCGTTGGTGCTAACGGCCGGGGGGGAGGGGTATCCTCGGCCCCCGTGCTGAGGCGGCGG
>Ga0065711_1029797_pt1 | contig 34793 bp, 17 predicted proteins | sample Hoacrofraction12_FD_59098 | JGI IMG/M metagenome (GOLD analysis project Ga0065711, IMG submission 59098) | Hoatzin crop microbial communities from Cojedes, Venezuela - Epithelial fraction 12 v2 (version 2) | ecosystem: Host-associated > Birds > Digestive system > Esophagus > Crop | place... | reverse complement strand
GGTTGGGGGGGGGGGAGAGAGGGAAAAATTGTCTGCCTATAGCTACATTTAAAGCAGCTTTATTGATAAAACTCTTGTGTTCACCTGTACAGCTCCTTTCAGTCTGGAAGCAGTGAGACAAAGTGAACAGATTTCTTAGGTACCAGCTTAAACCTGCAAGATATTAAGCCCACTGGATATTCATATTTTTAGAAAACTGTTAAATAAGGTGTTGGAACATATCCACAGATATTAAGATTTCTTACTACTTGGAGCTTGTCAGTGGCAGCAGGGATAGGATCCAGGACATTGCTTAGAAATTTTGAGCTTTTATCCTTGAGCTGATAAGGGAAGAGGAATACCAATAAATGCCATTCAAGACCAAATGCAGCTCCATCTGGCTGCTGGCATCGGGTCTGTCAGCCAATGAGTCAGACCATTTGGATTTCCTCTGGCACAGAGTTAATGGGATTTGAGCCCAAGTCAGTAGGTGTCTTGGTGGGATTACCTCTGAAATTGAGACAGATCCTCGAAGCAAAGTAGTTGAGGTGGAGGAACGTGAGCAGTGCTCATCATTTGGCAGTGGCTCACCTGGCATGATCTATGTGTTGGAGGTCCAGGATGCTTAGCTTAGCACTGTATTCAGGATGAGTTAAAAGGATGTTTTGCAACTCATGTGGTGGAATTACTTTTTGTTTCTTCTCTTAAGGTATCTTAATTTTTGCCTTGTGAAGAAAGGATGGAGAAGCAAAGGTCTGATATCTTTCTCATGGCCCCCCACTTTTTGTCACACTGCTTTTCCTGTCTGAGTTTCATTTTGGGGCAGCACCTGAGTTTGTTTTGGATATCGCTCATAGCCCAAGCTATGATTCTAAACTGAGCTGGGAAATATGGAGGTTTGTGTATCTTAAAAATAGGCCAGTCTGATCCTTAGGATTGTGTGCAGAGAAACAAGAGAGCCTAATTTGATTCAAAAAACCCACCACCAAAATGCCAAAAATAGAAGCTTAAGAGCTGTTATAGTTTTTCTTCAAGAGGTGGAAGACAGGAGATTATTCAGATCATTATCTGGAGTATGAAATTCCTCTTTGGATGGTGGCCCGTTTGTGGAGCAGGAACAGCTTTTCTTATGCTTTCCAGCATAAGAAAATTTTTTCTTATTTAAAATTTTCTGCTAAATTGCCTTCCACATTCTTCCTTGGAAGACGGACTTAGTTTGATAAGCAAAACAATGAGAGTCCAAATTTGCCTTTTTTCATAAACTGAGATAACTAGTAAACAGGTGGTTCTTACCCACTTGCTATCCTGTTCTAAAGGTGGAGTTTTCATTTTAACAAGTCTAATGCAAACCTGGCCAGAACACCCTTTTTCTCCTGCTTTTCTCTCAAACACTTCCCTCATCTTCTGCAAGTTGTGGGTCCCAGTTCTGCATTTTCAGCATTTGCACTTCCTTTGTTAGACAAGGGTCTGTACGGTTGCTGGAGGTGACTGCACTAGTTACTCCGCATACGAAAGGGTATGCCAAGAATTGCTGTAAAGGCAGTGAAAGGGAAAGAAAACCCAGTTATAAAGACGTGAAATTTAGTCTTTTGTGATTTTGATGCCTTTTCGTCATCAATTCATTGCACAGTATGAAGGTAATTCTCCTGTTGGTGTGTATGGGCATTGCTCTGAAGTTAGATCAGTGATAAATTAACATTTTGCAGTGTTTGTGGAAACACTTGAAAGAAAGTAACAGAAGTAAGGTCTGCACCTGAGACTGACATCTTAATTTGATGTTTGTGTAGTTTTAGGTATACCGTGAAAGTTGATGGACTGTTCCTATTATCTTCTTGTCTGACTTCATCAAGTACTGTCAGAAATACCAGTGAAAGTTCAAGCTATTGGAATGAATAGTGGGTTTTTCTTCCCCTTTACTGAAAATAATGTAACTTGTTTCAATTCAAAATATCAATACGGTAGAATCAGTTGTATTTGTCCCCCGTAATGGTAATGTAGGAGATTAAGCTGTCGCTTTACTTATTGAGTAATGTTTATCTGGGGAACTGTCAATGCCCTATGGTTGGCAAAGGAAAAATTCCTCTTAATGGTCCCACTAATATCTGCACACTAGTGAGGATGGATATCAGCTGATTGTACTGAATTAACTGCATACGACTGAGTGGTGTGCTCTTGGCACAGTGCTAATGGTAAAATACAAGTGGCTATTCTCTGCTAAATGAAGTAGTGCAAATTAAGACAGTATTCTGCTAAGCTTTCATAGACGTTTTTTATGCAGCAGTCATACTTTCTTGAGGATGGAGTCTACCTAAATGTGAATGAACTCTTGAACTCTTTCTTTAATTAGTACTACACAGCTGGGACATGAGAAGTTGATAGAAGTTGGATTTGTCCATTTGAACTCAAGTATAGATTAGCCTAAGCAAATGCAAGAGGACTGCAAGAGCCAGAGGAAAGCTGAAGTCTACCAGGGAAATACTGGCTCTGGAGTCCTCATTTTAGTCTGTGTTTCTTTAAGTCAGTATCAGTCCATCCACCCCAACCCAAAACAGAAGAAAAAAAACCCCAATAAACAAACCAAACCCTCCCCCCAGCCTCAGTTGCATCTTTACTAGAAAACTGATTGAATTTTGTTTTATCTGGTTGGTAGCTTCAAAAGTTCTGGCAGATCAACAGAGCCCTTAGGTGTGGGATCGTCAGTTTATACCCCGCATGGAGTTCATCTCCTCATCGCAGGTCCTTGGGCTGTCTGCTGGGACTTGGATCCTTGTGTTCACATGCCTTCAGTAATTCAGGATATGGTGAGGGTTATCACTCTGCAACCAGTGCAGCAGCGTGCTTGACAAGAGAAATGCATTTTGGCTGCTGTGGGCTTCTCCCTGCAGCAGCTTTGAACGGAGGATCGGTCTGTCCAGCAGTCTAGGCAAATGACTTCAATTATTGCTGCAATCCTGTAAGGCAATGCTGAAGAGCTTGCTACTACGATTTAATGGGCTGTGATTCTGTCACTCTTAACAAAGCACTCTATTTTGGTGAAGTCCAGCTTGCAGTGACTCACTTGGTAGTATTATTTGCTCTTTCATGCAGATTCACTTTGATTTTAAAACTGATCCAAGCTCCAGAGAGGCTGGAGGAATGACCTGTGATTGCGTAGCTTTGATGAGAGGATTGAAAGAAAAATGTGGAAGGAATAAGATAAGCTTACTTTCTGTTGGTACAGTACGTTGGACTAACCTTGAGGCTTACTTGAGGTGTCTGGAGGGGTAGGAGATAACGTATTTGTTATAGGAAACCTGTGATGCTTTCTGAAGCTTGCAGTTAAATTAATTGGTGAATGGCAAAGAATGACAGCAGGCCAGAACTGGGCAGCTATACCCATTTGTTAGTTATGGACTTGCAGGGCATTTGTCATCCTTGGCTCTCCAAGGAGCACATAGCAAGCATCATTAACTGAATTTAACAGGTGGGCAAGTGGCAACAGGTACAGCTGAATTGTTAGTCATACACTGAAGACTGAGAAACTAAAGCCCTTCTCCCATCTCGGGCTTTGGATGCTGGTGGATTGCTGGTGAAGAATTTACTGTACTGAGATAAAGGCCTAATTCATTCAATTTCTGCCCTTTTTTTGTCTCATGTGTAGTCTTAAAATTACAAGTCCAACTCTGAAACACAACTTTTAGAAATGGTTGTGTGCTCTGGGAGGGTGAAACAAAGCCTGTTGCTGGGAGTTTGTGAGCAAGCACAGTTCATCTCCAAACGTGGAGCAGGTCCCACCTGTGCCTTCTGAAGCTGAGTTCGGGAGAGCATCCCCCTGCCATGGCTTTATCAGGTGAGCCTGTGCTCTTGTTAGAGCTGTGAGCAGCTGTTACCAAGGGCTAGTGCATGTGTGCTCTGCAGCCTCTTTGCATCTGATCTACTAATTAGTGAGCTCCATGAACTGTTAATGAGCTGTATCAATGCCATTTCCCCCTGTAGCCCATGTAATTAAAGTAACCAAGTAAAATACTTAGTGACAAAAAAGAATAATTCCAAACCATAATTCATTGCAGTCTTTTTAAGTTATTCAGCTGTTACCTAATTCTAACACAGTACTAAATTGTGTTAATTCACTGGACTGCACTAACAGTCTGACCCAGCAGGACAGCACATCCAGCTGCACTCTGCAGCCTGAGCTGGCTGTACAGAGGCAGTTTAGAGTCTGCGTTGAAGCCTTTACTATTTTTCCTTCCTTTAGTAGAGTCCTAGGCTGATTTTCTCCTATCCAGTTTCATGCCTAGATTTATCTATGCCCATATATAAAGCTTAGCAGATGTTCAAGGAGCCAAATCAGATACTTAGCTCCAGTCTGCCTTTTTTCAAACTGTCACTAGCAAAGATAGTTTCTGCTGTAAATGCTTCTTGGCACTTGGAGGCACTCTCCTCTAACGGCCTTATGCAGCCCAGAATTATAACCTTTTCTGTGTATGATTTTTAAAAAACCCAACCAGCCAGCAACCCTATACTTTGAAGGCTGTAAGTCCTTAAAGAAAGGTCTGCAAGTGGAAGGATATTTCAGGTAGTGCTCTCTTTCTAATGGTACTGCATCCAACTCATCATTTTTGCAGGGAGAGTAGACTGGAAGTTGAAGTCTTGCTTTTAATGTCTTTAGGTCCTGAAATTCTAGACGGTCATTACAGAGACTAAAAAAATGGGGTCAAGTTCTGTGTTGTCCTCCATCACATCAGACAGCATGACTGCTTATCCCTTACATCTGCTGTGTAGTTTATTACGCAGTGTAATTTATTTACACATTAGTTTATCAACAAGTCTCCTGTGAGTTGCATGTAAGGAGCACCTGCCAATGAAAATTCAAGGCACCATGCACTGAGAAGGGAAAGAAATTACTCCCTTGCAGAACACTTATGGTAATCATGTGGGATAAGCAAGTCCTAAATCCCAGCCCTGTCTTCTTAATGACCTTTTGCTTTAGCAGCTATCCCTGTTCTTTTCCAGCTGTCACCCTCCTGGGTGTCCTGCATTCCTGGAGCCCTTTCCCTGCCCCTTGAGGTCCAGAATGCTGTTTTAGGTGTCCCCCCAAGTCTGATGGCTTCTCTGCCCTGTCTGGACTGAACCATAGTGTCCTTCCAAAGCCCTCAAAAGATTGTATGTCAGAGAGATTTCACTGGTAATGTGCTTCATCATCTGGCCAGGATCTGTAATTAAGATGCCTCTGAACTCTAGACTTCCAGCTGCTGAGTGCATCAACAATTTGAGGGGGTACATTGCTTCTAAATTACTTTATTGACAGTTGCAGTGATTCACTGTAAAGGGCTTTCATAAGCTCCCGGGTGTCCCTTTAAAATTTTTTTTTTTTTAAATAATCTTCTGCCAGGCTGGAATGTATCAGCAAATCCCTTCTTGTCTTTCAGTGAGCCCATTCCATCTTGAAATCTGCCAGAAGTGACCTGTGCTAGCAGCAGCAGCATTTTTCTTCAGCATTTTTTCCCCTTTGTCTGAAGTAATGACTAATACATACCAGGCACAAGCAAAACCTGTAAAATGCTGCTTGTGTTTCCCTGTCAACGTCCATTGTCACAGAGCATAGTATAGACACGAAATAAAACAAAGGCTCCATTACTAAATTGTTAGGTAATCTTGGGTGAGCCATTTTACTGTCTGTGCTTAGATTATGCTCCTCAACACCCTGCCATGGCTCGGACGATGTGCCCTGGATCACAGCATGCAGACTTGCAGTTGCTGAGGATGTTTTAGCAGTAAATCTTGTCTGTGGAATGAATTCCATGTAATCATGAAGGACCAAAAAGAAAACAACCCAAAACCCAAACATTTAGAACAAAGTTGCCTTCTAACTAGTGTGCCGACTGGGAATGCATCTGCAGGCTCAAATCCAGCTGTTTGGTGTTTTAAACTAAGACTGGAGTTCTTAGCCTGAACCATTAACAAAAATCCCACTTCTGGTTGAATGCAATTCCAGTTGGGAGGGAAGGGTTAAAAAAAAAGAGATTTTGAAGAGGAAAGACTGATTAAAATGCCTCGTATTTTAGAGCAGTAGGCATCTGTTGTGACTTGCGTTAGTAAGTGTAAAAGTAAAAGACGTATAGATTCATAAAGATTTGCCAAGCATTTTTTGGTGCACTGGTCTTATGGCAAGTTCTGGCCAGTGCTAAAGCTGGATTTTGTAGCTTGATGAAAAAACTTTGCAATACTGAGCAATATTGTGCATTCTACAGGCACAGAGATAAGATTGCAGCTTCATTCCCTATTAGCAGCTGTGGATGACTTCTTAGTGTAAAATATTGTTTCTGAAGATGTATGCTGAATGAGAGGAAGGAGTGAGGTTTATCTCTCCACAAATGTGTTTCTCGGGGGAAGGAGAAATCTAGATCATCTTCTTTAGTCCCCTAGAGAAGAAGATAGCTTGATGTAAACCAACTTTGATTTATGTAGTCATTATAACCTGATCACAATGAATAATGCAATATTGCTTACTCATAACACACATTAAATGGGTATTCTGGGAAAGTGAAATTGTCTTGTTGTCAAGTGCAATGAGATCTTTACAGACAACATTGGACAACTTTGCTGCTTATTTTACAAAGCCAGTGAACCAGTCTACATTTCTATGCACCGTTTAAGTCATGCTAAACACATTTCAGTATGTTAGATATGTTTACAGCTATGTTGATTCTTTCTAGTAATCCATCTACTTGTAATTGTTTTATACTTGCATTGTGCTTTTTCAGAATGAAATAGAGCTGAACACAGCTGCCAGTATGGGCATGAAGTGGGTGAGGGACAAAACTGGGCTGGAAAAGTAGAGGCAAGTCATAACCTTACGGAAGAAATACATTCGCATTAAGTACGTCCATTTTGTGGAGTCGTGGAAAGATTGTGGGCTCTTCACTAAAGCGACACAATCCCATTCAACACGGTACATAAGGCATCATCATACTTGCTGATACATGGACCTCTTTACTAGAAAGCAGTCCTCCAGTTTTTCATGAAGAAACAGCTACCTAACAGAGATCTACTGCTTCAGACACGTCTGAGGAGTGAATATAATTAAATGAATGAGCTGCAATCTGCCTTTGTTGGCAGTATTTCATTTTTCTAGATGCAAAGCAGAATTCTAGATCCAGTCTCCTCACAAATTTCCTTCAGGCTAAGAATTCTGTTTCAGGGCTCTTTACCACCTTTTGAATCAGAAGTGACATGTTAAGGCTTTTTTTTTTTTTTTAAATAAAAGAATGAAGATCTGAGTACTTAGCGCTAGCTGGCTAATCGCCTATGGGAACAGTTCCCTGTTGGAAGGGACCTTGTACCTGGAACTCCAGTCTACTGGAGGCTCCCCGGCAAAGTTTAGCAAAACCACTCAAATAATTTTGCATATGCAGCTGGAGTACTTCAGTGGGTGAAATATCTACCAGCCTTGGGGAAAGTGGCAGCATTTTTTTCCTACCAAAAAAAAAAAGTTCAGAACATATTGTGAGAAATATCTTGTGCTATTCTGCTGTGCCTTTACTAGATTAGCTGTTTCTAGGGGTTATCAGTCACAAAAGGCAAGCTTCTGGCAATAGCCCAGGCTTTCTGGTAATCATACCAAGCTGCATGATAGTACTTTTAGCTACTGCTTTTAAAAAAGCAAAGTTTGTGTTTATTTGCCAGCAAATTCAGTGTCCCTGTAAATGCAGCTCATTGGAATTCTTTGTTTTAGGGCAGAGAGCAGAAAAACACAACACAGGAATAAAATCGGGCAGCTTTCCCTGAAGGTTCACTTGTTTGCAAAGGAGAAATTTGCCAGATGAGACTTTGTGTTGCTGTCTCTGACCTCTATATCCTTCTTAAATAATGAACAAAAAAGGGGTGGGATTGTTTGGTCCTGAAGTAAAATAGGCTTGCTTTGCCATACTGTAGTGGAAGCCATATATCTTAGTTATAAAAAACAGCCAGTTTTAACCCCTCTACCCCAAGATATCAAAAACTGTCCCCCCCCCTCCAATTTCTAAATAGTTTGCTATTTCTAGATGCTTTTTCAGATAGGTTGCTGAACAAAAGTATTGAGGGGTGGGTTAAACTTGCTTTGGACTGAAATGCAAATTTGCTTTCTAAATTTAAATGTTTGTTTTTTGTGTGGAATAGTTTGTGCTTCATGTATAAAGAACGAAATTTTAGGCACGTAAAAATCTAGCTTTTGGTTATCTTGTTTTTCTGATCAGTTGGGTGGTGGTGAAGACTGGCAGGTCTCCCTCCCCACACCCATTTCCAGGATGGACCAGGGGTCTGGGTCATCATGTAGGACAGCAAGCCCCTGGTTTCAGCTTCCCTCTCTGCATGACAGTATTCTCAAACCACTACGTGAACCATGAAACCCGGGGTAGTCATAAGAAATTTTTCCACTTGACTCAGCCAGATGCTGACCAGTTCCAGCTGAGGTTAATTGTTCCTTTGCTTCGCAGTGTATGTCCAGTATCAGAAGAGCACGGGGATGGCTGAGCAATCCTGCCTGGTTCCTAAGGCACAACACTGAGAGCAGGAATCCAAATACTCAGATTGCATCATTCCTTTGAAGTCGCTTCTTCTTTGACTTCAGTTGTGGTAATGATTTATATCAGCTGATCTTTAGAGCCAAAAATGGAACTGTTTTGATATGACCTTGGACATGTATATTGGATCACCTATCTGGGTTTCAGCTGATCCACTTCACAAACAGTTGCATTATTTCCCTCGAGTTTTACATTATTACTTGCTCAATGGGCTGTTAGAAGCTGAAATTTTCAGGAGGGACCATAGGAAGCAGACGCTAATTTTTGCTCGAATGAAATTTTGAGTTAGGCATTCTCGGAAGATCTCCCAGGGAGAGCTTTGTAAGTTTTAGGTGTTATGCAAATGGCAGCCATTACTGTTCTCTCTCTGCTCATCAGATCCTGATTTGCTGTTTGGATTATCTAATCACTGACAGCCCAAGTGTTTGGAGTGTAGGTAATTACAGCAGTACTTTCAACTAATTCCTATTCATGGAGTAGTAATGAAAATGTTGATTTGAGGGATAAGTGAGCTAAGTATTCATGACGGAGTAGGCACCTAGGAGCATTTGGGGCTGGTTCTTGTTGCTGCTGTTAGAACAGCTGTAAAATGTAAACAGTTCACATACCGTCTTCAACTTGAAGAAGTACTGACAAGTCTCGGACACATACTAGGTCATGATGGCATCAAAGACCTAATTACTTGCTTTATATTGTAGCTCGTAACAGAGTATGATTAGCTCTCTGTCTTGGGCACATCATCTCTTTTGTGCGTTGACTGCATTGAAGGGCTCTCAGTGCTCCTAGGCAGATGCTGCCAGATTGGTTATTCATAGAATCATAGAACGGTTTGGCTTGAAAGGGACCTTTAAAGGTCATCTAGTCTAGCCCCTTTTTTTTATTGTTTTATTGCTAAAAGTTTAGGGTATCATGTACGTTATGCTCAGTTAAGATCATGCTGGATGTTTATGTGTGAGATTTATGTGTCATGGGAGCATAGAAATGTGACTGTGATAATAGTACCCATTCTTGATGGCTCCATTATCTCATTTTTGAAGGTGATAAGCAGGTTTCGAGTGAGGGGATGTATCTTCTTTGTGAGTTTGTTTATATAAGCTCAGCAGAGAGGAGTTAACTGTCAGATCACTAACATTAGTGTGATTCCAAACTGTATATTCAGGAAAAAAATTGTTCATAGTTTCTAATCAAAACAAAGTACTTTATTGGACTTTGAGCTACTGAATCTCTCTGCCTAGAGGTTCTGTAAGAGGAGAGACCTGATTAGCTCATACAGAAGGAGGAGGAGGTTCAGGGGAGAGACCTTTATGACCTTTCCTCCAGTTTGCTCAAGTTAGCATCATGAATGCCGTTTGTTCTTTATCGGTGTAGTTACTTGGGTCATGATGATGTTGTCCTGAGGCACTGACTTTATGTGTTCCAACGCTGGGAAACCATTCCATGATAATTATTGCAATACACGAGCAGAACCAAAACTCAAAGTCCAATATTTATATTGTAGGCTGATTTGGCTTTTGCATCCTTGGAGGTACTTACATGTAACAGTTTTGGATTTGATCGACCTCCCTACCCCCCCAGCTGTACTCTGATTCTGATCTAAATCCAAGAATTAGTCTTGGATTAGTTATTGTTGAACTACAGTAATAAATTCCAGTAACACCGACTCATACTCATCTACCATGCCTGACTGGAGTTGACTGTTAATAGTACTTATGCTCCTAGTGGCATTTAGAAGGGCAATAACCATCCTGCAACTATGCTGCACTGGAGGCAGAGCAAAACTTTATTTCCTTGTTTGTATTAAAATGTTTTTCTCCTGTTCTGCACCTAATTCTGTGTGCTCCTGAGTTCATTGTTGCAGCGACAGCTTTGAGGTGCTTGCAGACCCAGAGAGGTGCTTCTAAGTGGAAATGGCCTGAGTAGGACATCGTCATGTTGTAGTTGTCCTTGTGTGTGTTGTATAGAGGCAAATGCATTACTGAAGGATTCTGTTCTCTTCTGTGGGCTTCTAATTTGTAGTTTAAAACTACAGGTTTTTGAAAAGCAAAAGGACTGAAGAGTCAAACTTTCAACAATCTGTTTTGTGTGGGGTTTTGGGTTTTTTCTTGTCAGGTGTGGTGAGGTTATCTGGGCCCAGCAAACAAGATTCTCAGAAGGTAAATGTAGAAAGTCTCTTCCAGTGGGTGCGTATCTGACTTAGTTTTTTGGTGGTAAGTTCTCATTTTTGCCAGTGTTTAGTAATTTTTGAGCAATTCAGTTCAAACCCTTGCATTAAATGGGATAGGTTGAGTGGCCAATAAGCTGGAAAATTGGAAGGAAATCTTGATGGGTTCAGCTGGTGTCTCGCATCAGAGCAGCCTGTCCATATGCTAAATGCTTCTGCAGCCAAGTGGGCCAGGAGTGTGAGTGCCCACATGTGAGGCAGAGGAATAAAGCTGGGGGGGAGTAATATGGTTCCCTTAACATCTTCATAGAAACAGCTAAAAGCCAGAGAAAGAAGCACAGCTAGTCAATTAACAATCATTCTTGGCATGGAAATAAAGTTATAGCTACTTTTCATGGATATAATTGTTTTGTGCTGAATACGTTGTTTAGAAACCCATCAAGGGTTCAAAGGATGGAGTTGCATGGTCTGTGGGTTACCTGGAGGGTGCTGGCTTCGCTGGAGGCAGTGAGGTGTTTTGAAGGGTCTCGTTGCTGATCACTCCACTGACTTCGTGCTGTGCTGGAGCTCTGCCAGAGCTGTGAACTACTTGATTATGGCTGAGCAGATTTTTTGCTTTGAAATCACACTAATTTTAGTGGTGGTTTTGTTTTTATTTCTAACTTACCAGGTGTTACTTTGGAATTACTGATTAAATGTAGGCTGTGAACAGTTGGCAAGGATTATAAAATTCTTTACTTCTATACAACCAGTATGTTATCTAAGCTGAGAGCTATGGTTTTGTATGTAAGAGGATGGTAGAAAGTGCGCCATAGTTAAAGAATAGGTGGGAAGATTGCAAGAAGTGGGGGCAGAAGTTTGAGAGGTGAAGTGGCTTAATGTTGCAGATGGAAAAGTGCTTTTTCAACCACTCTGCACAGAATCTGCTCCAAGGGACTTGAATTTAAATTCATCTGGACCCCAAAAGCGAAGTGCCAGTTGTCAGAATGGTCTAGGTTTCTACAGTTATATGCTCCGTCTTTTCCATTACCCAGTAATCGAGTTCCTTCTCCCTTATGTATCCTCATTTACCCTTATACATAGAATATACACTTAGAGTTTTATTGCTTACTCGTGTAATAGAAGTTCCATTCCTACCTGTCTGCTCAAGGTTTCTTCACATCTGTGTTAAGCATGCATGACTGGAACCAGTAACGAATCCACATGGAAGAGTGTGTTGCTTTATTTTTAAAAAAGCTGTTTCCTAGAAAGCCCCACATTTGCAAGCATAATTACAGCTCTTTCTTCCTATCACCTTTCACGCAAGCATGCACAGTCTTCATAAGAATTTCTGATTGTATCGTAATTCAAAAGAAATAGGATGTAACTATCCATTAACTTGATTTTTATTTTTTGTCTAAGCTACCAAGAACCATTAATTGTAGCTCCAGAGCAACAGCTGATTTATGAGTTTAACTTCTATGCAAATATTAGTGATATTCAAGTCATTGGAGATGCCAAGTTTATTCTCTTGTGTTTCTAGATTTACCAGAGATGCTGGTTAGTATTCAAAAAAGCTTCAAGCAAAGGGCCAAAGAGGCTGGAGAAATTCTCAGATGAACGAGCTGCTTACTTTAGATGCTATCACAAGGTAAGACTTGGTAATATACTTGTTTCTCAAACCTGTTTCTACACACAGTCAAGAGTAAAATGTGAAGTTGTCAGGTATTAATTGGCCTGAAAATTGGAACTTTTTTACTGCCGAGGTCCTAAACCCAGTTGTATGTTCCTTCATTCAGTAAAGTAGAGGCAGAGTAAGTGTTCTGTTTTCTACTTTGTAGCAAACATCTGGCTAAGGTAGTAGAAAATTACTTTATTTTTAGAGAAGATGTCCTTTCTTCAGCTTTAAAACCAGAGCTGAAATAATAGAAAATTACTTTATTTTTAGAGAAGATGTCCTTTCTTCAGCGCTTTAAAACCAGAGCTGAAATAATTTGCAAGGACTACTACTCTCCATAATTATGGAAGCAAATATCCAAGCTAGCATGTGAATTCAAAAAGCAGGATACTTAGAGGTTCCCATTTCATTAGGATTTTGCATCTGTGGGAGACAGTAGACAGCTACAGATACGAACGGCAACGTGCAAATTTTTCATGCAATGTTGATGTGAAAACCTTTGCTAAATTCACTGGTATTAAACGAATGAAGTTTTTCCCTCTAATCACTTCTCTGGAGTTAAGTGCACATTTCATATTCATCTGAGAATTTACATGTGTAATTCTTCTGGGCATGTAGAAGAATATAAGAAACCCTTTAATTTATAATCATTGTTGGCAAAAGCTTAATATATTAGAAGATTAGGAATTATGTGCATAAATTCCTAGGAGTCGGCGAGCACAGCTCAGTTTGAGGCTGTTCTGCACTTACTCACTTTGACATACATTTAGGAGGAAATCTTGAGGGAATACTGAATCTGAATTCAGACTTGTCTGTCTACATGCCACGTAATTTGTAATTCATTGGGTCATAAAAACTGTGGCTACTTGTAGTAAGTCATGCCCAGAAATAGTTTGTTTAAATTTATATTAAGCAACTTTCAAAAGCAATAAGTGCATTTTTTCATTTGATGTGTGTGAGGGCTGCACAGTGTGTGTAAGACAATTTCCAGCTTTGTGTGAAATGTTGTATTTATATTAGTATGACTCTGTCAATTATTGATGCAAATCTGTATTTGTGCTATTGTATTAATGCAATATGTCAGCAGCACATGCGGACTTGGAGTTCAGATGAGGTAATGGATATGAAATCCATAAGGAATCTAAACAAGGCTGGATTTTTTTTTTTCTTTTGTTTCCAGCAAATCTGTAGGTTAGTACTTAGTTGTTGCTTATGTAACCTAACAGCAGTTTCCTATGTCTGGATCTGCAGACGACAGCACCATCGAAAGTCCCACTAGCATTGAGGGATTTTCATCTTGGAGTCAAGCTTAGGCTATTCTTAACAATTACTTAATGTTAAACTATTGCTTCTTCTATAAATTTAATATCTGGATTTCTCTGGTAGCTTATTTGACAGGAATAAACAATGGTCAAACTCCGCTGTCAGTCACTTTTGGAGGAGTAAAACAAACTTGAACGCAGGTCACTTGAACATAGTGCGCACTCCTGAAAGCACTGTTTCCAGCTGGAGTGAACTGCTGGGTTGTACCCTAAGCTTCTTTTTCAGGGACTGGAGGGTGGTGTCTTGGGGTCTGAGTCTTATGCTGAGTACACCTGAGAGGATCAGTCTGAGCTTCTATGGTTTTTTGGTGTCTTGGACCTGCTGAGCTAGACAGCCAGCTTCAATCGCTCCGAGCCCTTCCCCTGAACTTCTGTCTGCCTCAGGTCCCAGGGGCGTAGACCCGAATTACGGGATGCAGTGCTGAGGTTTCTACCAGAGACCCTGCAGTCCTCCTGTATAAAACGGAGAGTTCTCTCTTCCGTCACCCCTTCAGCCTGGGCGCTGTGGATGAGCTTGCTGAGAGCCACGGCGTGCAGCCGGGCTGGAGGCTGGACCACAATCTCACTGCATTTGTGGGAGCTAATCTGGGAACATTGCAATCAGCATTTTTTCTCCACACTTATCACTCCTCTTTGCCACTCAACAAATGAAGCAGTGCTAACCAAGGAGAGCTGTTCACATATGGTTGCCCAGGACAGTGGGTTGTCACTTACGCAGTGTTGCTATTTGGCAAGGGGGCTCTGCGGCGTCCCCAGTTTTTCACTGTGATGGTAAATGAGGCTGTCTTCTAGCTCTAGAGTCATCAGCTGTACAAGTTGATGAGTCCTGCTTATTTTTAATGAACATTACTGAAAGGAAGCTACCGAATATTAAATAGCTAAAATGTGTTAACTTACAAAGAGCACAGGTAGATAAAAATGAGTTTCTTTTTTAAAAAAGCTTTGTTAATGTGTGAAATTCTAAGGTGCTGAATGATGCAGCTTCTAACAGTATTAAATATGAGGTGTTGAAAAAGGATAATATGTCACTGCTGCTCTATACTGCTCTATACTTGAACTGATTCTTATAAAAAACATAGTTAATTATTAATAAAAAACATCAAAGAACTGAATAAGGCAGAGTCTTCAACTAACACTACTTGTCACCTGGTTTTGATACATAATATTAACGGGACTTTGGTACCCAACACGTCAGCGAGAGGTCTAGGATAGTCATTGCTGTTGTCTGGATGCACATTTGGTCAGCAAGAGCAGCTGTTGTAAGAACAGCTTGGTGGTGTAGAGGTTTTTTGGTGACTATTCTATTTCTGTCATTACTGGACAGAAGGCCGCTTCTCGCTGTCTGTGACAATAAAGTTAAACCTACAAATGAGAAGCCCAGCCAGTCCTGTTAGCATGTCAGGTGTCACTGTGTCAAACGCTTGTGCTAATGAATCGAAGGGCCAATGCAGTTCAGTCTGATAGATGATACTGTAAGAGGAAAACCTCCCTTACAGATTACCAATGTTTCAGAAATATGGTCGCTAACTTTCTACCTGGGTTCTGAAGTGATTCTCAAATGCTGTTGAAAGCAGCATCAAATCTAGAAAACTGACGAGCCCCGCTCACCCCATCAGTCTCAGGAAAGGTTTAATCCATCATAAAACTGTGAAGGATAGAAAACGAAAAACGATGAATGGAGCTAATTTTTCAACAGCACCTGCCTCTTTCACTGAAGTGTTAAATTGTTTCATTGGGTTGCTTTTTTTTTCTGTGATGAATTCAAGTGCAAGCGTTATTTCAATTTATTAGTGGAAAGAGGCTGTCCAGAGCATTTCTTCCGTTGGTACCATGGTGGTACCAGTCACTGAAGCTGGGTTGCTGTGGCTTGAGACCATACAACATCTTCTTGGCACCTTTATCCAGCCAAGGTCTCCCCTTTATCAGTCTGAAGTCTTGGGTCACAAGTGGTGTTTCTGAGGTGTCTCGGTGGTGTTTCTGTCATGTGGAGGGTCCAGTTTGTTCAAATTTCAATGCGTGATGTATGTGTCCCCTTCTGCAGCCCTGCACCAGAGGCTGAGTTCTGACCTCCTTGTCACTCAAAGTTTAAAGCAATAAAAGAAATGTTTTTTTTTTTATAATACTGACCTTTAAATACTTTCTAATCTTGTTCTGTGTTTTTAAACATGGAAAGGTTAAAATGTCCTAAAATACAGGTCATCTGATAACAGTCGTCTGTAGCTTATGAAGTGAACTGGAAATTTGCATATACAAAGCAAATTGCCCACTTAATTCATTTGGTCCCACAAGGGAGAGAAAATAATTAGGATTCAGGTAGCTGTCTAGTTAGATATCCTTTCCGGTAGCTGTCTAGTTTTCACTTGGTAAATATAAATAATCAACCACAAATTACCATATGCTGTAACAAAACAATATTGCAGGAAGGAAGAAATTCTTATTTCTCCAAGTGACTTTTGACTTTGCAGTGTGCCAGAAGAATCCTTAATATTCCAATACAAAACCAACCAATTGCATACTGCTGACAGGAATATACTGATACCTCGAGGGGATCTCAGTTTTAATCCGATTGTATTAATCTTGCCTTGAAACAGTGGAAGTAATTTAAACAGTCTTTCTGCCTAGTTATGGAATAATCCATTTGGAAAATTGAATTGTGTAATTTGTAATTGTTTTCCAGGCTTGCTAATGCAAAACTGTATCGGTAGCAAATTAAATGTTTAAAGTATGACCACTCTGCTAATAACTGGCTGTTAAACATTTATTTTAATGAATACTATCACTTACTATGAATGAAATGTCTAATTTGAGGCTTTAAAAGAATTAAAGTAACTTGTCAGGATATTCTGGTGTCTTCACTATAATGCCATACAGCAAGGCTCATTGCAAGTCTGTGGGGCAGGCACGTGTCCTTCCGTATGGAAGGACATAACTTGTGCTTGGCTCCACTGATCCCGGGAGCGCAGCAGCAGCCTCTGGGAGTGAAGGTGAAAACGGAATCTCTAAATCTGGTCGTTGTTCCTGGCTTTAATTTCTTCGAATAAGCCAGTGCTGGACTACAGTGGGACTATGGCCAGTGTGTGCGATTCTGTATGTGAGCAAGTGAAAAATAGATTTTTCCCACTGAAGAAAGGGAGATATAGGTATGGCTGTAGATTTTCTTTTTATATATGTATTTATATGGATATTTTTAGTAAATCTTTTAAAAAACGTATAAAATTTTAGTATGTTATGTATACTTACTAAGTTAGATATGTACAGGCAAATCTTATAAGCAGGACTGGGCTGGATTTGCAGCAGCAGGAGCGTTTTCCATTAAATGTTCCCCTGGTGTGTCCTGGGAAGTGATCTACCTGTGCTCGTCATGGCGGATTTTTCAGGACGCTAAGACAGAAGCATGAAATCCTTAATTAAGATTAAAACATAAAATACTTGAAAGCCATTGAATGTGGCAGTTGTGTAGGCAATAAATATATTCTCTCGCGTTGTGTTCTGAAAGGCTCCCCATATTTGAGAATTATGTACCAGTTCAAACAATAGCTTGAATGCTAAAGTCCATTTTTAACAAACGCTGTGTTTGGCATGCGTTTGAAGGGAATGAGAGAGATGGAAAAATTTTTGCCTGAGTGTACCTGGTCAGGGTGAAGCTCTGTCTGCTTGTACTGTCACTTGGGAAATGAAGGATTAATCCCTGTTCCTGGTTCAGAACTCTTTTACCACACAGCTCTGCAAGTATTTTAGTTTTGAATGTAATGCAACGTATTTCAATTACATGGCTTGTCACTTTAACCTGAAGTAGGCTTGGGAGTAAAGGGGAGGCAAGAAGTATGCAAACGAAGGTCTTTAACCCTGAACAAAATAGCATTCTTGTGATTTTTCTGCTAATACTGACATTGGTCTGCTATTTGTGGTTTACCCATGTGTTTAAAATCAAGTTTATAAAAGTGCATTACTTACTAATCTCGGACAAATATACATGAATTAAACTACCCAGGAAAACACTGTTTTGCAAGAGCCTGGCAGGAGGAGAGCTATTTAAAAAAATGCAAAAAAAAAGAAAACTTCAGCCTCAAATATTTGCAGGTGTTTGGTGTCTGCTCCTGACTCCTTTCCAAAAGCGTGGCAGAGGGGACGTTAGCAGCCTGCCACTTCTTCAGTGTGAATTCGGTGCATATGTGCCAGACAATTTGAACCATCTGTTGCGCAAGGGTGAGCAACAGGAAGGCTGCTTAGGCACCTGGGATAACGCTGGCATTTTGAAGCACCTTGCTGAGTGACACAGCAGGTCAAATACCAATTGATCTTTAGACAGCTTGTCCCTCGGGAGCACAGATGCTGAGCCCTGGCAGCAGGAATAGCTTCTTGGCTAAAGCTGGAGCTTGCCAGAAGGGGTTGTTGCCAGACAGGAGTACCTCTGGACCTCTGAATGGTGAAGACAACTTCAGCAGCTCAGCCCTGAAAGGGAAGAGAGGGCAGCTGCTTATTGAGTATATTTTTGCCAGACATACAAATCAGGTACCAGAAGGTTGTGTCCAGGACAGAAGGCAAGCAGGAGCCGAAAGACTGAATTCTAGCGACGCTTCTGCATGCTATCACTTGTGCCACTGACTTCAGAAAGAATCCCAGAATGCCAGATTTTGTCCATCTGTTATTCTGCTTGTGTCTGTAGGGCTGGTACTGAAGAAGAATTTGGTTTGAAACCCAGTGGGAAGAGACTGGAGTGTGTGCATATTGCTGTAGACATTTGGGCCTGGGTCAAGGGTCAGAATTGAGGGCTGCAAGGCTGTCATGCTTCAAAGGGAGACGCTTTGGTGTCAGCTTGTGCTGCTCAACAGAAGCAAATGCCATCAGGAAATCTTCAGATGTGTGTGAAGACTTTCAGACCATGCTCTTTGAAATGCCATTACACAAGAGCTCTCAAGCAGTCAATGCAGCACAAAATAACCCAGGAGCTGCCAAATGTTGTAGCTAGCATTTCTCCAAATACAAATAACATTTTTTCCCCAGTTGAGAGCTAAAATATGAGTTACAAAGGATTTGATGATCAGTGAAATTAATGACACAATATTATTGATTTCAGCATTTCTTCAGGATATCACCCAAGGGATGAAATCGCCTGCTATTTTATTTGGCCAGGCTGTGAGCCAGGGCTCTCGGCGTGTGTGTTTGGTACATGGCTGCTGTGCTTTGCCGTGCCGGCAGCTTGCATTCGCACAGGGCATCAGGTGATTCCTGAGAGCACCTGGCTTGCTGCACACTGTGGCAGGGTGCGGACTTGTGTTGGGACTCTGTCCTGTTCCTCCTCCCTCCTCCCAGCATATAGCACTTGGAGGTGGGGGCAAAGTGATGAGGAAAGGGCTTAGGATAGAGCTTTATAAACATACAGAGAAAAATAATCCTCATCTAATTATTTGTTCATGTTCACCCCATCTCTGCACCCCTTTTTCCTTCCTCCTTCCCTGTACGCTCACCTTGCAGACGCAGAGAAAAGCCCATCAGTCTGAGCTGCCCTCACACTAAAACCCGGGTCGGTGGCACACTCATGTGCTCGCTATCTGCGTCCTCTGCTCTTGTGTTGACTTAGGGAGAGTTTTTGCTTAGAGAGATGAATAAACTGCTGGTCAATACCCCAGAAAAGCAAAACAGACCCCTGTGAATACTGTGAAGGCAACAGATAAGAGATAAATAGTGTCTTAGAAAATCTGCATTTGTCTTCTTCGTAACACAGTGTGCATAGGGGGAGTACAGTAATAAAAAGCAAATGTAGGAGAAGGCATATTCAAATGAAAACAAATTTTTCTCTTCAGAAGGGTGAACTCTGGGATTTCAAGCATGAGGTGATTCTTGTAAAATCTCTATTGGAATATATTACTCTCCATTTGAGATTACAAAGAAGTACTTTACTGCAGTAACTAACTGGCTTTTGAGAGGAATTTATGATAAGAAGGAAAAAATGATTACTATTCTCAGCTCCAAAACAATGATGCCATTATATTAATGTTTTTTCATATTTAGTTGTTCCTAACGGGGAATGCAGGAGTTGATAGTCATGCGTCATGAGGTCCAGTCACCCAGCCACCACAATTCTGGACATCTTGATTTTTGCACAACTCCTTAATGGTCCACTGAAGTGACGAGCAAAAGTGGCTGTCCTCACTGGGAGGGGAGGAGAAGTGAGATTGCTGTGCTGGGCCATAGGATGGAGGAGGAGCTGCTGTGTAACTTTTGGCAAAACTTTTCTTGACTGGGAGAACCGAAAGAAAGAAAATTCTTGGTTGCAAGACATGGCTGTGGCTTCTGTCCTACTCTGTATGCTGGGTAGATCTTGGTGGAATGACCAACTGCCTCTGACATGAAACCCTAGACCAGAGGGAGACTGCAGGTATCAGAGATATTGGCAGGAGCAAATCTCAGTCCTTGTGACTGGGTTCAGAGATGATGCAGTCCTAGAGCTGCAGTATGGATAGGACACGTAAGCAATAGCATGCAAGGCTGGAAGCCTTTGGGTGGGTAAAGGTGACTGGAGACTGGAGTGTGGAGACTGGAAAGTACAGGATGTCTCTAGCAGTACAGAGGTGAGAGGGAATGGGTGATGGATCCTCTGTGCCAGGACACAGAGACTGCAGGAGCTTGTGTAGGGAGATTGGGCAGTAGTTGCAGCTTGCAGCCCTAATAAGAATAAAACATGACAACTTCGGGGGTAAAATGTTGTCTTAGGGATGCTGGGAGTGGTGAAGGTAAGATGTACAAGGCTGGAGTCATAGTAAAAGAAACGGTGATTAGAAATGTCTCTCCTTCAGTGTAGGCAGACAAAACAAATGTTCTAATCTTGTCCTTCTCACATTCCCAGCAGTGTTATGAACATCTGCTCCCATCCGGCCCGCAGGTGCACGATGCCGTCTGAACACAGGGCCGTTAGTGATACTGTTTGGGGTGGTTGGTTGGTTTTCCTTCCCCAGCCCTGTGCAGCAGCCAGCAGCCTCCCAAGCGGTTGAGCATCCTTCACCTCGCTGGCTGGGGTGCAGGGTGTCTCCCCGCGGCTGGCGGGCACACGGGCGGCAGCCGACCGGTTGGTGCTTCTGAGCCTCCGAACTGCTGAAAGTGCTTTTGGCCCCTGAGCCAGCACGGAGAGGCAGTTTACTATTCCCTGACTAGTATAAACCTTTCACGATCTCGCTAAGCGCTGTCACAGCATCCGCAGGATTCATCACGGTAGAGACAGTTACTGGGATATCCAGCAGCAGGAGTGCGACATGCCTGATTTTAAGAAACGAGCTTTCCATTAGAACAAATCCTAGATAGCTAAATGATTCATTACCAAAACGTATGGCTACGTTCTGCTTCTGCTAACTTTTGTACTCGTAGGTACAAAACTTCATTAGCACATTTGCTTGAGAAAATGTAAAAGTGCTCAGTATAAATGTCAAGGTAGTTGCTGTCCTGAATGAAAAATTCTAGCTCTTTTTTTCCTCTTGCATTTGAATCCTTTCTTGGCATATGAGAAAAATAATGAGAGTTGAACTTGGCAGCTGGCAATTTGTGCTTGACCTGTCATGTGCTGAGCATGATGGGAATAGGTTATGACAGATTTGTCATATTTAACAATGAGTTTCTCAGTGTCTTGATAGCACTGGGGGATGTGCTTCCATCACAGAACTTCCTGGAAGGGTAAAAAATGCTCATGCAAAATTAAGCACAATTAGAAGTCTCAGGTTTGACACTTCTCAAAATCTTGAACCTGGAGGCTATAAAAACCTGAGTTCTAAGTTTGGCAGCTATGCAGAAGGTTTGGTATATTCCCAATGGGATATTCCTTCTGCTAATGCCCGGAGAGTGAGTTTCCAGACATTTTGATCTATTATTTATTTTTATTTTGGGGGGACATTGCCCATCAACTGCTCCATTCACAGTAAGATTACCATTTCAGGAGTCTTGCTTGAAAGTGTGATTTTTGGCTGGCTGTTCTCTTCTGGTGGAAGGGAACAGGCAATAAATTGACTCTAAGAAGAAAGCGACTTAGGATGAAGGGCCAGAGAGATGCAGTGGGTGTGCTGGGAAACCCAAGATGCACTAGTGGAGCAGTTTCTGTTGCTGGACCCTACAACACCGATACCTCTTTATACTTCCTGAGTCTTATCTGTCAGACAATTCCTGCATTACTTTGTTTAGGGTTGATGCAGTTTGATATTAAACGATTCCACAGGAATAATGAGACCAAAGCAGTGAAGTTGTTAGGTTGTGCAGCTTTGGGAACATTGCTGTTAAATTCCCCTGCTTTCTCTCTCCCTCTTCAACCCCTAACATGTAAAAGAATCAGTGACAAGTTTTCTGATGATGAATATTTAAATATAACTTCCTGATTCCCTGTCTGGGTGTTATCTGTATATTAAAAGGAATCTAAATAATGAAGAATTCCACCTCAGTCAAGTTTAGGAGTGTTACTAATGGTTGTGAGGGTGAAAAGTGAATGTTAGAAATATGAAGCAACTGTAGTATGTATTTACTAAAGCTGTATACAAGGTAGCAGGTACATGTGATTTTTTTGGTGTGAAAGCTGTTTTTCAGTTTTTTTGGCAACCAAACCACAGAAATCTGTGTTTGCAAGTCTGTGAATCTTTAACGCTAAAAAGCTTTCTAATAACCAAAACTGTGATTTGATTTTTTTTTAAGTGGAACATTCTAACAAATCCTCAACTTTCCATAAAAATATAATATAGAGAGCAGCTTTTCACCACTCTTACGGTTTTGTCCTCCGTGATGAAAGCTGTACCGGAATGGGACTTGCTCCTCCAAATGGGTGAATCCTTTAGATTTTTATCTTCGCCTCCCTTTGCTTCTGCTACATCAGGTTGGTCTTTCTCATGTCCTTCATGTAAATATCTCTCAATCTGAAGTGAGCTCTGATTTTCTGCCTGCGTCTTGGCTAAAATCCTGTTCAGATGGTGTTGCACTGAAGCTTACGTGCAGACAAGAGAGAACTGGAGGATGTGGCTGCTTGATCATCCAGGGTCTTCAAGTTGATGGCCTAATGTGATTCATGTCAAGGCTGCATTTCTTGAAGAGCAATCATAGGCATGTTCATGCTCTCCGTGTCCCTGTCCTTTGCAACATGATATAATTGTTTTCTCTCCTTCTCCAGTCAATAATGGATACATATCTTTTCAAGCTCCTAATTAAAAATTCAAATTGTGCTTTTCAGGTCACAGAGCTCAATAATGTGAAGAATGTATTACGAATGCCAAAAAGCACAAAGAAGCATGCTGTTGGGATTTATTTTAGTGATGACACATCAAAAACCTTTGCTTGTGAGTCAGGTGGGTAAATGGCAACGCACATTAGAAAACATAAGACCATTAATTGTGGAATTGTAAATGTATTATACCTACACACAGATTTTCTGGGCCTTTATACAGAACTTGAGGCAGATGAGTGGTGCAAGGTGCTGCAGATGGAGTGTCTTGGAACACGAATTAATGACATTAGCCTTGGAGAGCCTGACCTGTTGGCATCTGGAGTAGAGAGGGAGCAGAGTGGTAGGTGCATAAATGTTGACCTTTTAAATCTTTATCTGCATTATTTTGAAGTCTTTTGGACTGTGCATATGAATATCAGAAATCACTTGGAGCAAACGTGTTTTTCCAAGACCTCCATCCACTTTTGTGGGGGTTGTTTTTATATGGGTTTTTTTTTGGCTTTTGTTTTTTTTTTTTAATTGCTACCGGAGATAATAAATAAGGTAACTAGAATTACTTTGGAATAACACTTTTCTTTCTCAGACAAGTTAGTTGCTTTTGGAGAGGGGCACTATCTTTTGTTGTATGTTTTCTTGTACGATGTTTGTCCAACATTTTCAGTCTGTGACTGAGGCTCTTTGGCAGCAGTGTAAAGCAAACAATAAATAACAGTAATTGCATGCAAAACCTGAGCCCGTGGCTACTTCACTTTCCTATTCAAATTAACTAATTACATGCACAAATGCAATTGCAATGTATTTATTCATGCACACAATTTTATTAATTGTTTGCAAATATCAGGATTATGATGGTGCAGTTCTCTTGGTATCTGACTGCACACACAAACGTTTGACATGGTGTGAGTGCAGCATTCTGACTGCCCCAAACATGGAGTTTACTGAGTTATCGGAAGGAACTGAGGCTTTATTTCTGAATTAGTTGTTCTAAGTGGAAATAAGATCTTGTATTAGAGATGGAAAATAGGATATTCCTTTAATGACTTGCATATTTAATGGGCAGGGATTTTAGACTAATCTTTTGTTTTTCTCCCAGAGAGATTCAATGTGTATTTGATGCCATCCCCTAATTTAGATGTGCATGGGGAATGTACCTTGCAGATAACATTTGAGAATATCTGTCTTTGGGACATCCAGAATCCCAGAGTAAAACTCATCTCTTGGCCATTAAGTGCCCTCCGACGCTACGGGCGGGACCCATCTTGGTTCACGTTTGAAGCGGGGAGGTAGGTGTGTGTTCGCTACATCGCGTTGCTTTCCTCAGAGGTGCTGGGTGGTGCTTGGGACCACTTCCAAAGGTTGTTGAAGGACATCAGAGCTTGTCTTCAGACAGAGGCTAGTCTGTACCTTCTGCTAAAAAAAAAATTTTAAATAATATTGAAACTAATATAAAAGCAAATAGAAAACCCTCTTAATCCCAGGTTGCATCTTGAATGGAAGCAGTTGCCAAATAAAAGTGCCTGAGGATGGGGGTGGGAGAGCTGTGCTATATCCCAGGGGACTGCAGCACGGAGGCTGCCAGCCAGATACTACTGTATAGGGTTGTTCTTCAATAAATCTACCTATGAGCCAGAGAACTGGATGGACAGATGTGGGAAGAAGGGGTGAACATCATTCCATAATTGGTACAGTGTGGGCCTTTGGGCACAGAGTTATGGGTTCTGTACGAGGAGAAGTGGGGTTTGAAGTTGGGAACAGTGAATGCCAAGTTGTTTCCCAAAAGGAAACTAAAATAGTGGAGAAGGGACTCCTGTTTCCCATTGTTTATATTCCTGTTTTCCATCTATTTGACAAATGGATTTATAAGAAATTTGAATGCAGTTCCTTGTTTTAGAGATGTTGTTCTGTATTGCTTCCTGTAGCTCAGTCTTAATGAGCTGAAGTCTTTGACTGCAGTTGGAGCACTTGTTTATTGAACTAAACTTTCAAATCCTTTCTGAGGGGTATGGGTCCATTACTTTAGATAAGCACATTGAAGAATTAGAGTAGTAAGAGAGAAACAGATCATACAGTTAACTTCTCTGGAAAGAGGAGAGGTATTTAAATGTCCATCCTCCATATTACTGCAGAATTTAGTCCTCTCGGGGACAGGGGAAAGGATACGTTTTTATTTAGCAGATTATGCATTAGCCATGATAGGACAATGTAATTGGGATGCTGAGGATTTGTATTTATTGTTTCAAGTGGAAGACAAAACTCTGCAAAACTCATTACGGGCAGTGTTTAAAGTCTGAAAGGGGAAGGCAAATTAATCCTACCTGGCACAGATTCTACATAGGGTCTAAATATTAAAAATCTGGGTCTTGTACGTGAACTCTCTAGAGCTTAAGCACTTATGATGGATCAGTGGTACTTCACCGAGTCCCTGTTCGGTGAGCGCAATACAAGTATGGGCGGAAATAGTAAGATTGTACCAGGGCTGCCAAGACCCATACACAAAGACTTTTAGATAACTTTGTTCCATATTTCAACAACCTTTGTTTTCTTACTGCTTGTGCAGTAGTGCTTCCAGAGCAGCATGGTAAAATTTTGCTTGTTCGTGCTGACCTGTAGACTGAAATCTCACCCTTAGATCGCATCTGTTCTTGCTTTGGCAGGATGTGTGACACAGGAGAAGGACTATTCATCTTTCAGACCAGAGATGGGGAAGCAATCTATCAGAAGGTTCACTCGGCTGCTTTGGCCATAGCAGAACAACATGAGCGCTTGCTGCAGAGTGTGAAAAATTCAATGGTATGGCTCCTCGATATGCTTGTTATTTCAAAGTGGGCACCAATGAACCATATGTTTCTTCAACGTGATTTTAAGTTTTGATTTGCAGATAGTAAGTGGTCTTATTATTGTGCTTATTAAATTCTGCTTGATTATAATATTTAGGGCAATACATATAACTGGGATTGCTTTTCAAGAGTCAAAACAACAGGGAAACTTATAGTCCTTGATTTTTGTGTTTGCAAAGCTATCAATAAGTGTGAATTAATACAGAGATGATAAGCTCCTGTCAGTGCACATTCTCATTAGGTTGCTTTGATTAATCAGCATCATGAGTTTGTCTGGAAGTATTTCTCATCAATCTATTTGCAAAATGTTGTGGCTCATGCTCAGTTTTCCATTTGCTAATTGATGTCAACACTCCAAGGATCATGTGGAAAGAGTCATATGGTTCAGATTAAACTGTAGGGGAGGACTAGATGTTTGTCTGATCTCCCAGTGGATGTCTGTTTTCCACAAGTGCTTTTTGTATCTAAAACTTCTTGTATGACACACGTGACTGGTGGGAAATACAGAAATTTAAGATGCAAAACTAGCATACAGATTGAGAAAAGATAGTGTGGGTTCTCCAGAAGCATTATGCCTAAGGAAGGCAGTTTATGGCACTTCGACCTAATGTGTCTCAGGATGCTATTAACTTTTGATATTTTTTTTTTTTGGTCATGAAGCCTGTTGAGTGAAAAGGAATGTTCTGTTTATCCAATACCACAATTGGTCTCTACACCCCAACTCACAGGTTGACTTTAACAACAAAATTAGTATCCTGAAGATAACAGGCTTTCTGGAATGTAGAAAATGCCCAGAATGGACAACTGTGGAACAGCCTGGCTATAAACATCATCTCTGTTCCAGGCAGTAGTAATTGGATTATGCTGCAACAAGACTTGTGTCTTTCTCTAACTGTAAACATAAGCGCTGCTGTTATTGCCATCCATGTCTAATCCTTTCAATAATTCTACTAAAATTTTGGTTTCAGGGATAAGTTGTAGTGATGAATTATCCCAGTATTAACCGGATGACCCAGCTGGGTTGAAACAAAAAATACCATTACTACTTGTGGAAACTGAAGAAAAGATGAGAGTGGATGTTGAGGGAATGGAGAAGGGAATAAATTGTCTTAAATACTTGTATTTCTTTTGTTCTTCCACTTTCTTGGACTTGAGACAGAATGGAAGCCAAATACATGATAGGAAAGTTATTTCTCTTATGAACATTCCAATGAGGAGGAGCAAATGAGGAGAGGAGGAGCAATAGAAAACTCTTTCCAAGTGTCCTGATGAACCCTGTGGACTGGATAACTACTTGCTTCAGCCAAGCACGCAGGCAAATGGGTAGTTCTGTCATCTGTAGAGCAGGTGGAACAGCTGAAACGGGAAAGTGAGGAAAATTCAAGTCTGTTTCTAGGTGATGTGGGTCATGCAATGTCTTTGCTTTCAACAGGAAAGAGACTAGTTAGTGTTTTTTATATGTATATGTATATATTTTTCACTATATATAGTGTGATATACCAGTTCTCAGTTGATGTTACTCTGTTAACATCTGGCTAGTGTCATTACAATGTGGTCCTGTCTGTGAAGCCTGTGAGAGAGCGCTTTGTCCGTGAGGATGAAGTATTAACTTGTGACAGTTTCTGCCCTGTGTCCACTTAGAGCACGTGCTTTTCCCACCAATTCCAAGTTCGCTAGGAAGAGCTTGACACTTTGCTGGCTTTCTTTCAAAAACGTTAGAACTAGCAGGTGAACTCTGCAGTCAGCTGCGCTGGTGTTTTTTCCTTTCCCAGTAAAGTATCATCTAACACCATCTTTGCTGGTTTTAACTTTTGTTTAAAACAAAAAACTTTATAGTTCTAGTTAGTGAAGGCAGTTTTGGTTCAAAAATATCGAAGATTATCTAAGTTGAGACAGATGGGTAGATGATACAAGTACTCAACAGTAACTAAATTAAGCAGATTTAAATTAACCTAGGATAAGTCAGTGTGCCTAGCTAACATTTGTAGCCCACCAGGATCAGAAGTGATTGAGTAACCTGTTGAGAACAGAACTTCATTTTCAGAAAACAGACAGAAGTTCAGTAACAACAGTGAATAGGCTTACAGGCGATTTCATATTTTATGGTTTTACATTTATGTAATAGCATCTTTAATAGATGATCTCTGATGCTGTACTGTAAAATTTCCGTCTTACAAGTGCCAATAGACTCAACAGATGCACAGTTGCTGTAGATTTCAATAGAGATCAGCTGCACAGCCTCTAAAAGCTTTTTCATGAACACTGTGTCCAACCACAACCCCTAAATCTAATTTTATAGGTCCTAGAGTGCTAAGTAGGGGGTAAGAACATATTCCTGGTGAACAGAAAGTCTTGTAATTTAGTAGCAGAATATAATTGTTTCAGATGGGTCCATATGCCCCTGAATAGGAGTTTCTCAAGTCTGTCACAGAAACGTTGTCTGCTTCTGAAACAGTCAGTAAGACGTGGCGGCTTCTCTGGGGTCCAAGAATAGTCACGTTTAGAAGTGTAGGCAGAGGATCTTTATATTGCTGTAGAACTCAGGCGGCTTATTTTGCTGATTACAAAATATTGGAAAGTATATTTTTGTTCAGATTGATTGATTTCCCCTGTATTTTTCTTCTGCTTTTGAACGCTTCAACAAGGAGTTCATTTTAGATACTTGCACTTCGTGCTCAGCTGTCTGTATTGTTTCTGTCTCCAAGAATTTTTTACCCTGTATAAATTTTCGTATTAGTGAAGCTTGAGATATTATTTACTAGAAGGGTAAATAAAAGTAGAAAGTAGGAGATACTGATGGTGAGAATTAAGTCTACACTGAAAAATTAAGTCTTCCATTTGCTCCTGTAATCCTGACCACTGCTACATCAGAGATGTGATTATCCAAGACCAAGGTGAAGATGGCATTAAGCTACCTGAGGGCTCCTGGAGCCTCTGAGGAAAAAAAAAAAAAAAAGAAAAAGGAGTTGAATATCCTATGCTGATAGAGCAAAATAAAGCTGCCAAGTACTGTTTACAGTGTGGGCTATAATGTGTCTGTCACCTCCCTAGCAGTCACTCTCTTTATATTACAGTATGTTGGTTCAGTTTGTGACTATAACTGGCTCTGGCTCTTGAAATGCATGTGGAAAATTGATGCGATAGTTGTTCCTCAGCTGGGAACCTCACCCTGACACTTACTGTTAATGTGCTGTTGCTTTCTGATGAGGTCTGAGCATATGCTGACCAGAATCTGTGACACTTCCACAGGTGGGTTTCATTTATTTTCCTTTGCAGTGAATTCAAAGATTTCACCTTTTTCTTTTTTTCAAAGGGAAGAAAGAGCTGGCTTTGCTTAGTGATGCATGAAGCCATTCTGGTCACTTGGTAACTCCTCTCATCCAATTTTTTCTTTCCTTTCACTTTTGCATTGCCAGACAATGGAAAGAGAATGTCTACTCAGGTTACATTTTCATGAGTATTCGGTTGCTGTGAAACCTGACGGGAGCAGTGCTGTGACTTGACTGCTGTCATTTATGCCTGTTCAGTTCAGCTTGCTTTAAAAAAGACATTACAACTTGACATCTCACTAAAGTAGTAACAGTGAACAGCTAAAGCTCAGTGCTTCATAGAAAGGCATTATCAGCCAGTTTACTGGCAGCCTCCCCGGACTCCTTCTCCCCTGTCCGCCGCTCAGGTGTGCACTTGATCCATCTGATGTGCGAGCTCATCTGGCCGGGCTGGAGCCTGCTGTTATCTCAGGCCATTTCCACAGAGATTCATTATTAGGAGTGGAAATGGTGCTCATTAACTTTTGAAAGAAGAGAATATTTAGTGTAAGATGGATAGTAGTCAAAACGGCAGCAATATGTTAGTGCCCTTTAATTTCTCAAGTTGTTTGTTGTTCTTTAATTTTGTTGTAATAAATTTGGCAAATGTTACTTAAGGAATTACCATTCTGATTGATTCTGATTTGATTACATGAATTTCTTTCACTAGAAAGAAAATCCCCTCAAAACCACAGTGAGTGCAGTCTTCTCCAACTGGAGATCCCAAGGTGAAGGTTTACCTAGTGCAAGTTTTTCTACAAAATCTTTGAAAATTGCATTGTCCAGCCTGAGGAGACCAGTGAAACCTGACAAATCTTCAGTCATCTTTCTTTTCTTTCCTTTTGGAGCCATGTTCACAGCTAGCTTAGGAGAATGTTGATGTGTGGGTGCTGTGGGTTTTAGGATGGGTTTTTTTGTTTGTTTGTGCAGGCATTTGGTTGGTTGGTCGTGTTTTTTTATAACAGGCAATGGTTTTGCCTCTAATGCAAGTTTTGCTGATTGTTAAGGTGGGATCCAAGAAAGCAAATACTTAATCTTTCCTCCGTGAACCCCCAGGACTTCTGGGAACCAACTGCACCCTGTTGTGCATTAACCCAGCAAACTACCTTAGTATAGCTCTGTACATCTCTCATCCAGGTGACAAGAGGTGGCACAGCAGCTCCCCAGCTGCTCTCCTCCATCGCTTTCCTCTGTGGATCTCTCTTAGCCACCGGAGCTGTGGGGTGGCTTTGTGTTGTCCCTCACCACTTCTCACATCCTTGCTGCTTTGGTTTAAGCATGATTTAACATAACTTGATCCCTGTCACATGTGCACGGAGCTGCATTTGAACTGCTCTGGGGATCCTGATCTGCTTTCAGGTTTCAGCATTCTCCTTCTCCCCTGGGCAGAAGAGGGCGAGAGGCTACAAATTAGGTGCTCTCCAGTTAACACATTATTTGTTGTATTAATGATATGAGGAGTCGCATGTCCCGCCTGGCGCTCTGCTCGCGGCCTTGGCTCATGCGTGTTCCAGCATATCAATTCTGACTGTTTTCGACCTGCTTGCGGTGCTGGGTGCTTCTGCGGCATAAAGCCAGGTCATTATCAAGTTATTTCTACTCTTTCTGTTGCCACAGAGATACAGTAGGTTAATTGAGAGAATGAAATCAATCATCATTAAAGCTGCCTTTGCTCACAGTCCAAGGTGTTTTGATGAAACGCTGTGTATTCTGGACATAACATACTAATTCTTATCTCCAGCTGTATGTTTTTTAATTTTTTCCCCTGCTGATTGAGTTCGGGGGGGGGGCACCCCTTCTGGCTCTTTTCCATGTCTTTATCAAATCTTTCTCTAGCTGTGTATCTTTTTTTTTTTTTCTCCCAAGACATAGCCTGTTGCTTTTTCGCACTCCTCGTAACAGCCAGACTGTTGCTCAAACTGCCTTAGCTTGCTGTCCAACTCACCAATAGATGGAACCACAAAAAAAGTCTCTCCAGCCGGGAAATGCCATCCTCACAATGCTCTGCTGATTTTTATTCCCAGTTAAAGATCCATCGTTGTTTGTTTCTATGGTGCTGAGATGTGTGTGGTGACACTGCAAAGGGTGTGGGGCTTTAGTGAAGGAGCTGTAATAAATACGGTATGATGTGGGTGGAACCTTGCATGGTGCAGTGATTCACATCCAGCTGACGTGGAGGTGGGTGTTTTAACAGCAGGAGTGGATCTGGGTTTGGCTTTGTTTTACCTTCTCATCACAGGCATGGTGTCCCCCATACAGGGAGTGTGATGAAGGTTCATCACACCCCTAAATAATTTGGAAGTGGCTCTCTTCAGAGACAGCCAGCCCTCACCTCTGTTCTGTGCTTGCTTCACCTGTTTGTTTTTGCTCCAAAATATACTGGTCTTCTTGTAAAAGGTTCTTTCACCTCAGGTTTTGTGCAACTAAAATGTAAAAGATCACTCTTTTGTAAAAAGCTATCTTTATAAATTAGAAAAGTCAGCTGCAGTCTTGCTATGTTTGAACTGATGTTTTCCTGAGCTTTGGAAGGAGAATTTTCGCTGTACTGTGAAGCTTATGATAAATCCAATTATTTTTGTCAGCTTGCACATACATCTTCCTAAATTAATGGAAAAAATGCCTTAAAGTAGTCAGTTCTCATATGTTTTTGTATTACGCATAGTATAACTAACAAAGGGCTGCGATTATGTAAGAAAATATAGCTGAAGCCCCTGTATGGGTGGGGAAGTGTGAGATGGGGCTTCCAGCAATGCGCTGCAGCCCACGTGCTCTCCTCTCGGCATACCTGGGCATGCTGTTCATTTCAATAATTTAGCTGAAGGATGCAGTTATCTCCTGTGTCAAACTCCTGTGCCATCCAGCTGGCACATTCCTCAGCTGTAGGAGATGGGAAATGAATAGAAAATGCTTCCAAACTAACAAGAAAAACTTGTCTTCACCCATGTGAAACATCTCCAGTTCAGGTTCTCGATGTGCTGAGGCTTTATTTAGCTTTGGGAAGTTGCTTGCATAGCTGGGAAGGCCCTCGGATGGCTTTCCTGCCAAAGGGGGAGCATATCGGCACTTTCCTATCTTCCACTGATCCCCGGTTTCTGTTTCAGCTGCTTGAGTTGAAGCTCCCCTCGGGGGAAGCAGTGCTAGCCCAGGACCAGGGGAGCACGAAGGTGAGCTTTGGTGTGCAAAGCAGCGTGGCCTTCTAACCGGCGTGCTGTGTGCCCGTGGAGACTGACCCTGAGTTAGTTGCCCATGCTTGTGTAGGGTGGGCAGAGAGAGGGAGGGAGAGGCTGTGCTGGCAATATCGTTAGAAGCCCTTGCAGCCAGTGTTTGTGCTATTCTTGGAGGATTTGCAATAAACGTAACTGTCTTCTTCACGTGGGTTTACTGCTTTGCAGCTTCAGATGAAAATGAGCGAGCGAGCTGTGTCCCTCAGCACCATGGTGCCCTTGCCCCGCAGTGCCTACTGGCAGCACATCACGCGACAGCACAGCACTGGCCAGCTCTATGGCCTGCAAGGTAAGGGGCTGGGGGGGAAGGGGTCAACGCACAAGTCGGATAACGACACTGTTGAAGCATTTCAGTATCTCTCCACCTCACTGAAAGCTGATGTTTGGTCTAAGCCAGTTGCCACTGCTGTCTGGCTGATGAAGAGAAGGGCACACCCCACCTTAAGATGGACAACTTGGCAGAGGGGTTGCCATCAGGAGGCACTCTTCATCCCACTGGAGAGGGATCCTTGATTTGACAAGTCTTCTGACCATTTTTAGGTAAACAAGGAGAGGTTACTGTCACAGGATGACCAATTTACCAAGGCTGCCCAATCCTTCTGCTATCAAACTCTTTTAATGGCACCTGATTTTTTGCCAGACTTTGAACTATTTGGCTCCCCTCTGCTTTGGATGTCTGCCTCGTGCTAAGAATGATGCAGTCGTCATTATTCGTTTTGTGTACTTGTTAACATTCAGCCAAAACAACTACATCCTTGAAAACAGCTGAATTAGGGAAAGGAAAAGGAAATGGCCATGATAAGTAGTTCTAGAAAACTGTTGCTTGAACAGCTGCAGCGCTGCCACCGTGCATCGCAGTGAGGCCTGAAGAAGGACAGATGTCTTCTCCAAACCCCCTCCCTGTCCTCAGCCCCACGGGCAGCACAACTCCATCCTTCCCTGCCTGAAAACCTCCCTGGGCTGCAAAGAGGGCCGCATCGCTCCCTGGGGAGGTCTCGGCACCCGGTGGTCCCTCCGTGGCCACCACGGGACATCCCTCCGTGGTCACCAAGGGACATCTAGTGGCCACTGGGCGTGTGGGTGGGAAGGAAAGGGAAAGGGAAAGGAAAGGAAGCCCAACGCATCCGCAGGACCGATGGCTGGGAGGGTCTTCACAGTGGTGCGGACCTGAGCCATCTCTGCCCATGTATTTTGGAGCGTGTTTCAAAACTGAACTGCATTCTCCCGAGGTAAAGTGAAAACCGCAGTGCTTGCCACGCGCCGGTCTTGCTTTGCGCTGCTTTCCCCAGAGGCACCCCTGAGGCAGGAGCTGCCGGTGCTTGGTACCTCTGAGGAGCTGGTCCAGTGTTGGCATCTTACAGTCATCTGTGGTTTTAGAATTTTTTTTGTTGTTGTTGTTTAAAAAAAGCCCATTTATATCTTGAAACAGTCTTGCACTCTAAGCTACATGAGTTGGCTGAGTTAGTGTTTGGACAGAGGTGGTGATGAGTTGTGAAGTCAGGATTGGGGCGTTACTCAGAAAAGCCAGCAGAAACCAGCCAAAACACTGAATAAAAGTGGGACAGCCCAGAGTATTGAATGGAAGGAGGCAATACCTGCCACAACTTTATTTTCACAACATATGGAATAAAGGCTGAGCTTCATTAAACATGTGGATGATAAGGAGGGACTGAAGCAGTTTCCCTTCACCGTAGTGGTATTGGGAAGTGAAGCTCAGCTTGGCCATCAGGATATGGGCTGTTTCTCTGACACCCCTGAAGGTCAGGGCTGGTGTGTGCTGCACCAAGGGAGAGCCCTGCTCTTGGTGCCTCATCCTGCTGCAAAAAACCCACAGGTAAACCTGTGTTTAGCAGAAAACCTCAAGAGCTGGCAGGGCTTTCTATTGCTAACATGGAGACATCATTTACCAACATCAAGGATTCAGAAGTCACTAGACAGATATTTTAAAACTTTCTGGTTTGGAAAACTTTCAGAGTCTTTTTTTTTGTTTGTTTCTTTTTTCCCTCCTCTCAGATACTAGGAGTTTCTCAAGGAATAATGCATAAAAGATAATTTATTTTACTTTTTTTAATAAAGCCAGAGATTGTGGAGGTTATCACCTTGGGAACATGGACTATCACAAGCTGTGATTAATAGTTACAAGTGCTGGCAGCCCTGACATATATAGCTATGTTCCGTTCTGGTCCTCAGCAAAGTTTTCAGCAAATCATAAAAGCAATTTTTTCCTTTTTGCAACACTAGAGGGGGCAGGCAGCACATAAAACGCCCCAGCTAAACCCGGCAAATGTTTCCAAGGATGAATGAATAATGAAAGCAGCACTTACATGGCTGTTCAAATTTGTTCAATAAATTAGGGCCTGGGAAGATGACCTGCTGGTGGCAGCCTGTGGCACGCAAGAACAAGACTGCTTGCAGCACTCTGACACAATCGGTGCATTGGGCTTACTGTGCCTTACCATAGGGTCCTTTATTAAAACAATAATTCAGCATTGAGCTGGCACAAGATAAATAGACTGTATGGGCACAACACTTGTTTTATATTTAGAAAAATAGCTTGCTTGTTAAACCGGGG
>Ga0065711_1029796_pt1 | contig 34793 bp, 30 predicted proteins | sample Hoacrofraction12_FD_59098 | JGI IMG/M metagenome (GOLD analysis project Ga0065711, IMG submission 59098) | Hoatzin crop microbial communities from Cojedes, Venezuela - Epithelial fraction 12 v2 (version 2) | ecosystem: Host-associated > Birds > Digestive system > Esophagus > Crop | place... | reverse complement strand
CGCCCCGCCTCCCTTCAGCCCCCTCCCCGAGCCTGCCCTCTCCCCGCACCAGAGGAAGCGCGGGTATTTAGTTCTCCCTCTCGCAGGTCGCCCAAGTCCCGAATCTGAGTGTTCCCCGTCTTTCCCGCGGTGACGAGGTGCTGTTGTGCGGGTTCCCCCAAACCTCGCATCTGCCGCCCACCTCGCTGGGGAGGGCGAGCGGCCGGTCCCGCCTCAGCGCGGAGCTCCTGCGTTTCTCCGTCGATTTGATCAGCTCCTCCGTGCCACGGTCGTTCCTGCCCCGCGATGATAATTTCGTCGGGAGCCGGTGCGAGGGCTGGGTGACAGATAGCGCGCGCAAACAGCAGAACGTAACGGCGGCTGCAAGATCGCGACGTGCGCCTTCTTCGCAAAGCGTTGCAAGGACGTGTATCCCAGTTGGTGGATGGTTTACCGTCACCCCAGACTGTGATAAATATTGTAGTGCCCCCTACGATTTGACCAAAAGTTTGCTAATTTGATTAAAAAAACCCCAGGATTGTTTGGTCAGGGAGGGGGACCTAATCCTATTGCTGGAGAAAGGTGCGGACCCAGGTTTGCGTTCCTCTCAGAACTGACCCGCTGAGCATTCGGTGACTTTAGAGTTGAGCTCTGTGACTTGGATTGATTTGTGAAAGCTTGGCCTTTACTGACACTGAGTGCCACAAAACCTGAACTTTCAGGGGCCAAGTCGCTGGGGTGGGCTCCTCACACGGTGAAAACGCTGCATCCTGAGCAGGAACTGCTGGGCAAGGGAAGGGGAAATGATGGAGAAGGAGGTTGTTTCCCAGATCCCGCCTTCTTACGGAGGTAAGTGCTAATTTGAGAAGGGCTTTCTCATTTCAGACTGCTCTCATGAGGTTTGCGCTGATGCTGTCTTTCCTACCAGAGGGCACTGGTGTGCCTGTCCCTGTGGCACGTCAGGGATGGACCATTTGGACGAGAAGCGGGTCAGCCTGAGTGCTACACTCGCCTCCCTGGAGCAGAACCCATCTGGCATGTCCCACCTGCTAGGAGGATGCTCTCTACCCCTGCGGTTGCAAAATATCCTTCAAACTTCTGCGGTTGCAGGACTGCCACCTTCCTTCGATGGGTCAGGCAGTGCCCGTTCCTGACCATAGGCTTCATCCCTGCAGTGGGAACCGGTGACATGTCTGGTGTTGGGGCAGTGATGGGCTCGGCTCCCGTGGAGGAGCTCTGCGCTCCTTCTGAGACAGTATCGCTTTTAAAAGAACTCAGGACTCACGGGAGGAGGGCTCCTGGGCCACAGAGAAATGTCGCAGCTCTGTAGTGTGGTAGTCAGCACGGTCACTGCCTGCTGACCTCTGGTTCAAGGACTGCTACTAGATGGTAGACAGGTCATGAAACTCGGCCCTCCCGCATTACAGCCGAGTAAGGTATACACTGGGATTTTTTTTCCTCTTGCGTTTCTGAGGGGAAGCAGCCACAGTGTGTATTTTTCTCCAGAGCTCAAAAGCTTGCTATAGCAACTGAGTCATGGAGCGTATTTTCCAAATCCAGTCTCTCACGAGAGACAGGTCTGGGAAAAAGAACCACCACCAAAACGTCAGGTGGGGTTCCAGAGGTTGGTCTAACTTGGGACAGTTTTTGCGATTGCTGAAGTGTGCACTCCTTTCACAAAATTGCTCTTGTGATGGGATAAATCTCTCTCTGTTGTAAGCGTTATTTTAAACGGAGCCACGACCTCTGCTCCAGAGCTCCTCTAGAGCTGTGCCAGAGGAAAGTGTTACCCCCTGCTCGTCCACACATGTGTCCAGATGCTTTCTGGCACCTGGTTTTTGCAATACTGTCTCTGAGATGGGGAATGCTTGTGTGAATGGTTGAGCTTGTTGAACCTCCTTGCATCAATATTAGAGGGGTCGGGATAAACTGTAGGTCTTTGGTAGCCTGGATCATTCAGTTGAGGTCACCTTGTCACGCAGCGCAGCGTTTGCGAAGCGCACGTCTGTGCTCACCGGCCTGACTGCATCAGCAGACCCAAACTGGTGCCGGTGGGCTAACATGCACAGCCATGTGTGTGCACAGGCTGCCTGTTCCAAAAATCACGCTGAAGGTGGGTTAAAACATCCCTTCCACTGCACGTGAGAATAAACCCGTTTGAGAAAGCCACATACAAGAAGAAAAGCATGACTTCTTCAGTCTAAAGTGAAGCTGTTTTTGATAACGAGTGGGGTACCACAGTACAAAGATCATTGGCGTGTTAGAAATACCGGATTCTCCAGACCTATTTATAAATTTGGTAGGAAATTTAAAAGAGTGTGCACAACCTAAGGTGAATGATTTTTTCGGTTACTTAAGTCCTTTTGATCTGTGCTTAGCAAAACTGTAGATGATTACATGCGCTATAGTAGTCCTGTCTGCTGGAGGGTATGTGGAAACGTTAAATTGACTTTGCCGGTTGAAACTTTTCTCTTTGATGGGGAACCAGTGAACCAGCGGAAATAGCAAAGTTGAAAGGAAAACCAAGAAGACATACTCTGGAAGCTTGCTTCTGTGACTGTTTTTTCAATCATTTCGCTCTCCGAGCTCCCTTCCAACCAACCAGCTCTATCCAAGTGCAAAGCAAGTGTTTTTATTTCAGAGGTCACAGGCTTATGTAAGCGGTTGGATGACAAGCGGTGACAGGAGTGGTAGAGCACGATGGCTTTTTCACCCAGTGGACCAAGAGCTGGGAGGGAGACTCGTCAGCTGTGGGTGTTGGGAGACAACGTGGAATTTGGGGGGGCAGTCACCGCAGGTGAGGGGGTTTAAAGAGCTGGAGGAGGGTGGCAGGAGTTTGGACAAAAAGGAAAGCTCAGCAATTTACTGGTCTGAGAAACTGTTGTAGAAATGGTGCTTCTGTGCACCTGCCTTCGGAGGGAAATTAACACAAGCCTCGTGTTGTCTTGGTTTTCTCGTACCCAGCGTGAGGGGAGTCCTGCTGCGATTCAAACATGCAGCCAGGAGGACGTGAAGAGCCAGCCTGAAGGGCCATGGGCCTTGAGCTAGAGCTGGGCTCCTGAGCGCCTTGCCAAGCCCAGCTGAAAAATAGCTTTGCGGGTGAATTGAAAGCTTCACCTCGAATTTGAATTAGAGGCAAGATTTTTATTATACCCAGAGTTACCCCTGCAGGAATAACCGGTCCTAAGTCACCAGCGTGAGTCACCAGGCCAGTTCTTGAGTGGCCTCAGCACAATGTTTGCGTGCTTTGGTGACAAAAACAAGTTTCCTACTGTCACTGATACTTGTTAGAGCTGCAGAACCGAGGCAGCTAGTGGAAGAAAAAGTAAATGCAATGGTCTCTCGTAATTTTGACAGGCTTGTTTTCTGACTGTCGGGATCAATCAGATTATTGATTACACCGTTATGCAAAGCTCAGCAAAGATGTAGCCTGGAGATAATGCTGCTGCGCTCCTGTAGTTGAGAACAGAGGTCATTATTACCTGTGGTCATGGATATCACTCTCGGATCCCAAGAGTCAGGCGGATTTCTCATAGCCTGTGAGCACTTTGGAGAAACAAGAAAGGTGCGATCTTTAGAAACGCTTTTTTCTTTCCTTCCCAGAGTCCCTTTTTGGAAGAGAATTGCACTTCAAAAGAGGAAAGCAGTTGTAATATTGGAGAAAGACTTGGAATATGAATTTAATAATCCTTCTGCTTAGAAGGAGCATCTGGCAGAAAAAACGTGGGGGGAGTTTGAACACATTTCACTGAGAGCCATAGTTAAGAATGGAAGTTGGATAAACACAGTACAAATTCTTTACAAAAGACTGATACTGCATCTGGATAGCAAGGCCTGTTTTGGTGCCAGGCCCTAGCCTTCAGTCTGCTGTAAATTTAGCCCGATTCTCAGAAATGCTGAGTACTTGTCCTTCCCACTGGTGATTTTTCAGGAGCCTGAATGTTTTACTTGTTGAGGGCTGTCTTTGCTAATTGAAACGTAAAATCTTGACAATAGCATGAGCGTCACCTTGTTTGAAGAGCAGCGTTCCTTGGGTAAGTGTAGGTTCACACTTAACTCTCTGTGAAGAACCTAGGTTCTTGGTGCCGACTAGGGTAGGTGCCAAAACTACCACCTTAAAGTAAAACCATATTCACGTGTGGCAGTGGGAAAGTGGGAGAGATTTGTGACCGCCTGGCATCATGGTTGGAGTAGCGTGTTGTGGCTGCGGGGCGGGACGTGCAGAAGATATGCCCTCAGCAGAGATGAGACGGTGTCCCTGCAGATCAGCCGAGGTGTGGATGGTCGGGGCACCCAACCTGCCAGTTATTTTGGATGTCAGAGGTGCGGTGTGTGTGGTGTTGGGGTGTGTGTGTGTTTAAAAGTTCCTGAGCTCTTCAGTGAGCTAGTAGTGCACATATGGGCGGTAGGGCCAATTTGATAGTTGTTTGTCTCTTGGAGAAATTAGGGCAGTCTAGTCAAATCAAAACTGGAATCTGTATCATTACTCCAACTTACAGTACCTTTAGGTGAGGCTGGTGGCAACAGCCATTCATTAAGAATATTTAACATTTTCCATTGCTAGATCCAATTCGGGCCAAACATTTCTTGGAAAACTTTGGTCAAAATGGCTATTCCAGCTCCAAGGGCAAGACCAAGAAAAACGCATTGCTTCACCCACGTTCAAAATTCGTGTGGCCTTTCCTTTGAAGTACCCCGGCATCCCCACACCGAGACAGGAATTCAGGAGGTGGGCTTCTGTCTCCGAGGCGGGGCTGGGGAAGGAGGAGGGGGTGCCCTTTCTGTCAAAATCCACCCACCTCTGTCCAGTTTTAGGCCTTTGAATCATAGCTCGCATACGCTACCGAGGCACCTACTCCTGCCTAGCAGCTGAAACTGCTGGTGAGGATGTGCCTTCCGGGAGCACGCCTCAGCCTTCCGCGCTTGCTGAACAGGCTGGCCACACGCAGTGCCCAGACCCCAGGAGCGCTGGGAGGGATGCTCCCGGCTGCTCTGGGGCACGGCGGAGGCAGCTGCCGGACCAGGGGTGCGGAGTGGAGGAGGCAGCAGCCTGTTTGGGTGTGGAGAGGGACAGGGCTGCAGGAGGAGAAGGTACCATCCTCAGGTCTGGCGCATACAGGCTGAGGGCTTGTGCATCCATCCTGAATTCCTCCTCGCTTTTTTTTTTTGCATGCTTGAATTTTTAAAGTTCCTCGTTCAACTTAAGCTGGCTTTGAGGGGGTTTTTTTTGTTGCTGTCATTTGTTTGCTCCACATACTATCAGATGCCTTAAAGACCCGCACTAAAACGGGAGCTCTGTTTTACTGGGTGCTGCTAAAATGCTCTCCCATGCCTAAGCGATCTTGCGGGATAACTAGACAAAACAAGGATGGTGGCCGTGTCAGAACTGCAACTGGAATGTGGCTGTTGCTGGCTCCTACTGGAGTGATTAAATGGGAATGGGGCCACATGGCTCCTCGCTCCCGTGAAAACAAAAGCTGTGGGGACTTGCACAGAAAACAACCCCTGTCTCTGCTTGACCTTGTCTTGCTGCAGTTTTCTTCTGCGAAATCAGCTTTTTTTTTTTTCAGTATCATAATAAGTCAACATAGGCATGAGGTTCAGTATGGAGTAGGCTTTATTGAAACAAGGAACGGGCCAATATCCTGCCTGCCTGGCAATCTCCTTAAGCGGCGGCGTAAGTAAAAAGCAACTTGTCACTGCAGTAGAGAATGACGGGTCACTAAAAAGAGCTCTTTTAAGGTTTTCATTAAGTGACAGATGTGATTTATCCCGTTCTTTACCATTTGGAGACAATTTGGAATCAAGTGCAGAATCACTGGTAATGAAGATTTCAGAGGGAAGCCTGGAAGAACATCTGTCTTCATCACGGCGTCTGTTAATTTTTAATCGCCTTGGGATAATTTTAAAACAGGCTGTAGGCTTCTGAAACATTCATGTGAGCAAGTCCTTCGGTTTGCTGGCTGCCGAGGGTAGGAAAGTCCCACAGTTCACAGGACAGTCAGACCGAGGAGCTGGGCGAGAGTGAACGCGCTGTTGACACCTTCTCAGACACAGTCTTCAATGAGGAAAAACGTTAAATAAACAGCGTCTGAAGTTCCCAGAGGGACGTGATGGTGGAGTGTTTCACTTCAGAGGCTCTCCTACGAGTTCAGCTTGACTGGAAATGCTTAATATCCAAGGAAAAGAAAAAAAAGTTCAAAGGTTTTTTTCTTTTTTTCTCCTCTTGAAATATTAAATTCAGGGAGTGTGACTCCAAGAGGAACGAAGGAGGCAAACGGAAAACTTTTTGGCGGAGGGAGCTGGGGTTTTGCATTCAGCTCAGTGGCGTTTCTCGGTCTGCGTGCAATGTGATATCCCGTGAGAGCCACGCTCGGTTCGCTCGGAAATTTCAGGGAAGATTTTCGAGCCCTTTTAACTTCAGGAGATGCTCAGCGGGTAGTGCTCATCACGGGCCGGTGTGGAAAGCAGGCAGCCAGAGAGAAGAAATAAAACCTGTGCCTGTACCCTTGTGTCCTGTCACCTTGGGCCACTGGCATGGGGGCCTGCGCTTCCCAAATCCTCCTGCTTACCGTCGTGTTGGGAGGGGAGGGAGTCTGGCCCTCTGCCCGAGGAACAGAAAATTCACCCGCAGCAGTGAATTTGGTGTGTGCCAATAACTGCAACTTGCCACATGCATGTCTCGCATAATCCAATAGAAATTAAAGCTGCTAAAAATTGGTCTAAACAGGACATATTTCTGCTCTGAATGTTTTGGCAGGAAAGTTTTGTAAGCAGCAAATGGAAATGGCATGAACGGAAAGGCGATCCCCTGGCAAAACAGATCCAAAGTCTTCTGCTGTCTCTGCTCAAACTGAATAGCACCTTGGTGTAATAATCTTCATGTTGAGATCAAGGAGGCTGTTTGAAGCATTCAAGCAGAAGAAAGTAAGGGAAGAGAGATGGCATTCACATCCAAAGGCTAAAATTCAAGGCTCCTTGAGCCCCAAGGAAAGGATAAATCCACTAAGCTGTGAAGAAATAAGTGATGGAAAAAGTCCATCAGATCTATTCTAAAATTTATTACAAAATAAAAATTAGTTAGGGCCCAGAAAGCAAACTGAAAGAAATGGCAACGTAGCAGGAGGGAGTAGCTCTCCTAGCATGGAACTGGTACGTGTTTGGTGCCTCTGCAGGTCTTTCTGTTGGGAACCTTGACACAGCGGTGTTTCCTTCTTCCAAAATGAAGGTTTAAGTTTAGTTCCAATTTGCTACAACTAAACTGTCCAAAGGTTAATTATAATTTACCACAGGGTCTTTGGAGGTGGCTGGCTTTTGTACTAGTCCCTCAGGAAAAAAAAGAAATGTTCAGATAGACACCAAAAGGACATTTTGTCTATATATATATGAATGTAGCTGTGTGTGCCTATGTGTATGTGTATGTGTATATATTTTTTTTTTCACTTTGCCCCGTGGGGATGTACTTGCAGCTAGATATAATAGGACATAATACATATACGCAAACTAGAGCAGGAAAAGGAATGCATAGCAGAATTATTCTGCTGGCTGTTTTTGGAAATGTTTTAGCCATCTCCATGATGCCAGTGTGACTGTGTTCCTATGGGAACAGGCTGCCTCAAAGCAAGAGGATTCTATAGCAAGAGTAGGTGAATCCTGGCTAAAAACTTGGGGTTTAGCACAAAACTAAATATGATGTACATATCAAGTATTCTGCAATATTCTGATTGAATTCACTCATTTTCAAAACTAATTGAAAGAGTTCTTTTCTGCTCTGCCGATAATGCAAGAGGCAATCAGCCACATTCAAACCATCATTGGGACTAACTAATAGAACCTCAGCAGTAAAAGCTTGTTTGCTCTCTCCTTGCAACCATAGTGTTACTTCCCAGAGCGGCACCCTAATGATGATATCCCTTTTGAAAAGCGCCGTGCTGCAGGAGTAATCCATAGGCTTTAATGGGACTACTGCTGGATTAAAGTACTGTTCTTTGTGAGGGAGCGTATTAGAATCTGGCTTGATGTTAATGTTTGCCTGAAATCCGTACCTTCTCTGAAAAACAAGGTCCTGTGTTGTGTATTGTAAGAGTTTTATGTTGCCTTAATTTTGACTTGCAGCAGGGGCAATGCTTACAGAATAAAACTCTGGAACTTCAAAGCTCTGTCAAATATGACTTGAAAAGAAGGGATTCTGAGGAAGAAAAGCATCACTCCAACCAGTCCGTCAGACCAGAACGATTGCTGCAGCTAGCCCCATACTTCTTTGAATCGATATTCTGAGTGTTCATTCCCTGAACTGAAGCTGATCAAATGTATCTGTGCTTTGTTTTTAACTCCGAGCTGTTAAAATTGCCACCAAAGCTGCCATTGTGCCTGTAAGTGATATGAAGGAGACAGAACTTAACCTGCAGGTTCTTTGCCAGCAGGTAACGAATGAACAGACTGGCAGTTATGGGAAGGCTGGGACTTGAATTTCAGGGCAAGATTGTAAACTGGGGGAAATACGCAGTTAAATGGAGTCAGATGTGCTGTACATCAAGGGTAAAGTTGTGAATGAAACCTCAAGTGTGGTCCCATCATGCCCCATCCGGTACTATGGGTCTAGAAATACCAGTTTTCTAGTGGGAAGAAATGAAACAAGCATGTCAGAGTTGCAGCTTCCCGTTCCTGGTCTTACGCCTCCTGTAACCAGTTTTCAAATGTCTTCCCTAGCTCTGTTCTCAGTGCTGGTTCATGTATGTCTTGTCTCAGCTGGCACAGTCCTGGCTTCCCTGACTGGTGCCCTAACATCAGTACAACTCCCCTTGCACCATACTTGAGGTGCGGAGGGTGGCCAGGGTGGGACATCCACGTGCTAACGGCACAGGGACCATTTGTGTGTGCCATTTCCCCTGTCATCCTTAGGGCAGACGACGATGAGACGGCCCTAAGAAGAAATCCTGAAGGTGCCTAAGACACCTTTAGATTTAAGGCACTGGTAAAAACCTCCAAGAAAAGGGTTTGGTGGTGATATGGTAGGATTGACACTTGGTGTTGAGAAACTTGAAGTGCATTTCAGGAGAGATCTGCTGCCTGCACTGGTTTATGCAGTGCGGGTGTTACAGGCCACCCAGCAGCTCACAAGGGGACACAAAGACCCACCTCCCTGTACAGTTTCACTTGAGTGATTGTTTATTTTGGGGAGTAGAAAGCACGTTTGTGAGAAAAAGAAGTGAAGAGGAAAAGGCTGTAGAGAAAGGCTTAAAAATTGCAGAACTTCAATTAGTGTTGAAATTCCTCTTTCTAATCTCAAGAAATTTCCTGGTTTAAGTTTCTTAGTGCTCTAAACAGCAACGACGTAGAATCACAGAATCATAGAAGAGGTTGGAAAAGACCTCTAAGATCACGTTGCCACCTCTCCCTATTTTTGTTCATGAGAAGGTACAGGAATTTTAAACCAACTAACTGTGATGCCTGAATAGCATTTCAGTGGACTGGATGTAATATCTGATAATATATCATGAAGCACACTGTGCCCTTGGAAATAACCTTTTTCAGTTTCTGTCTTACAGCTCACAGGAGAACCACACAGTGAGAACATCGGTGTGTTAATCCTTTGTAGGTTTGATAAGATGTGAATTTGTTTGGATAACCATCTGCTGGTTTTCACAGAATCACAGAATGTTAGGGGTTGGAAGGGACCTCTGTGGGTCGTCTAGTCCAACCCCCCTGCCAAAGCAGGGTCTTGAGTCTTTAGTATTTGCTTGCCAACCAGAACAAGGTAGGTGAGGAACATGTTGCTTTTATTGCTCTCGACGGAGCATACCTGGACTGCAGAGAGAAGTAGGAGGATGATGGCCCATAAAGGCAAGAGGATGACAACCCATAAAGGTAAGAGGGTGACAAATGCAGGTAGGGTCACATGTCCTAGAACTTCAGATGCTCAAACTCAGTATGCAGTTGTTGTTTCTGAAGTGGGTATCTGTAAACGGCATCAAGCCAAGTCGTTTTAGGCCAAATGTGTGGCTATTTAAGGAAAAAATACACTACAGAGCATTAGGAGCGGCTCCCATGAAACATCATTTTAATTGTGCCCCAGTCTGTGCGGTTTTGCCCCAATTCAGAGCCAGAGGACAGCATAGGGTGAGGCAGGACGCTGTCACACTGGGTGCCAAACAGACTGAGCTCCAGAAAGGGGCTGGTCACGTTCAGGGAGGACCTTTCTTTTCCCTCTCCTGTTTGAATATTCCCTTGCAAGTGTTACGAAATGTAAATGCGATAGCCTTGTGTGGGTGAAACCTAGAAAGAGCAGCTCCCCGTGTGAAACCTGCCAGCGCTGTTCACCGTTCACTGTTTCGTGCCAGGGTACCCTGCTTTGAGTAGGGAGTTTCCTCTCCCCACGCAGCAGCAGCAGCACCATGGGTCAGTGTTGCCCCGAGGGTGAATGTTTAATTTAGAGGGGAGGAGGTGTGCAAGGTGGAAGAGAAATGGTTTGCAAAAGCAGGATTGAGTTTTCTGGTGAATGCACCGGGATGGTGCTACGCCAGGTCCCCTTGGTGTGGGGTTTGATGGTTTTCCGTGTGGACAAAGAGCCTTTCCCCTGGACGTGGTCCCGCCCTGGGCAGTGCTCCCGGCACATCCCTCCGTGCACCTGCAGCATCTCCTCTGCAAGCAGCGCAGCTCTGCGTGCACAGTGGCTGATTTCAGCAGGCTGTCTGGCGTCCTTCAAAGCGATCTTTAACACAGTGTGACAGACTTAGAGGCGTTTTTCTTTTGCATTAGCCGCACGAGGAATAAAGGACATCAGGTGCCGGACATGGCAATGCTTGGTCTTATGCTGGAGGGTGGGGGCTTAGGCGGGACAGACTGCCAGAGGAACATAATCTCTGCCCTCAGTCTTCCTGACCGGGGCTGATGAAGCTGTTTTTCCAGTGAATTTCCAGCTAGGCTATTAAAATAAACTTCTCCCTGAAGGCTTCTGCCTTGTAGCAGCCACCCTGCCTCTGTATGTGCCTTCTTTGAGTAAATCTCTCTGCTGTTGAATGGGGCTCTGCTCTCCCAGGCCTTCCCCTGTGCAGCTGAAACTACCCCCTACGCAGTCTTAGCAAGCACTAATACCTCACTTTAGTCACACAGAACCACTGTTTTAAGGACTTAGAGGTGTCCTGCCCCTGTGGCAGTTGTCTGAATGCCACCCACCAGCTAAATCACAGCCTGAAGGGAACTGGATGTTGCGCTGTGCCTTGCGTGTGTTTTGTCATTAAGTCACTGGGCAAGAGGGTTGGGGTTTGTCTGTTTTTATTTTGTTTTGTTTGTGTTTTAATCATCATTATTTACAGCCAAATTCTAAAGTCCATGGTTAGGACCTCTATGGTCAAATTTCCTTTAAATCTTGCTGGGCAGGGTAGTAGAATTGAGTCATGACCTTATGATCTGAATATAAGCAAACAATCTGTTGTGGCGAACTCATGGAGGGGGGATAAAAAAAATATGATGATTCAAGGCAACAATATCCTCAACCTGAGATCATCGTTTTCACGAAGGCAGGGGGTAGCAGCTGTCTGTTGATCGGAGGATTATATCTTCCCGCTGTTACTGCTGTGACCCTAAATAAAACCTCTAATGCCAGCGCAGCAGCGTGGCTGGGGAATGCAGTGATGGCAGGAATAAATCCCTCCCTTCTGCTTTGGGGAGGTTGCTGTGGACAGGGTTATCTTTCTGCAGCCTTAGCTAAATTATTTTTCCTGATAGGTCCAGAAGTTGAAGATTGGAATTATCTCCCTCCAACCATGGATCCCTTTTGAAAATCGTAGGTGCGAGGTCCCCATCCTGCTGCAGATGTACGTGAAAAGCATATACAAATACAGTTTTTAATTCCAAGATTTTCCTGTATTTTGGTTAAAAACCTGCTGGATTCTGAAGCTTAGGTTGTGCTAGGTTTGAAAACACATGTGTGTCCAAGAGCACAGCATGAATGAATATGAGCATTAAATTCTGCTGACCATTCACTTGCAAATTTTTCCACTGCATGCGATTCCAGGACAAATATTGATTGAATAATCTCCGTGCGCGTGAAGTGTGGCCTGACACCCAGAGTGACCTTCCTCTTCCATGTCTAATCACCAGAGATAGCTGTAAGCTTCCTTTTGTAGCAAAAATCTTGTTTCATAACCCAGCTCCCCTGCCCTTTGGAACCTGAGTTTCTCCGTTTGTTTGTTCAGCCAGTTGAGGTCTGCTGGGAGATTTCTCTGTTTGATTTGCTTGTTAGCTTTGTCGCTGGCTGAAATGGCCCAGGCCGGTTTGTTCAAGGGTTTTTTGGTTGGAGGGTGGAGGGTTTTGTTCTCTGCAAGTCGTCCGGCATGGCTGCGCATGAGGTTTGCCTCGCTGCCCGCTGCTCGTCTGCCTGGGCGGGTGGCATGGTGTGCGTGCACACGTGTGGGCACCGAGCATCCACCGGGTCTCCAGTGGGGTTTACTCCGTGGGCCTCCCTTTTGCTTTATAGAAGCACCAGCTGATATTTTTAGATGGTGATTTTTTGGGATGCAAGGCAATGACAGCTTTTCTTATGGAGGTGCTGAGCCCTTGGGGCAGATGGAGAGGGAAGGGGGTCGGGTCTGGCTGTTTGTTCAGGGACAGCTCAGCCAAAGCTGGGGAAATGGAGGGTGCAGCAGCACGAAGGAGTTTGGATGAGACGCTCTCTCTTAGGGATGGTCTTTGTTACAGGGAAAGAAGAAAAATACTGTAATTGACCTTGTAATTGCTTTTCACAAATGCAGAGCGCAGGATATAAGGCTCCTATGGAGCTCACAGCCTCCCTGAGGCTTCCCGCAGGAAAGCTGGGGGAGCGCCCGGGCCCCCACGCACACCTCTCCGTACCCAGCCACCCTCTGCATCCTGGGGCCGTGTGCTGGGAGCCGGGGCCTGGTGTCATTCGTGCCCTCACCAAAACTACGAATGTCCGGCCCTCCATCTCCCAGCAAGGACACACGCGTTTGTGGAGCACCCATGGCTCCCCTCTAGCCTAAGGAACAGCATTATTTCTTCTCATGTTAACTAAAAACATTCATATCGGTTTCTCCTGAGATTATGATTCTTACTTCTGTATAAAAATACATATATGAAAATGCACACACAAACCCCCTCTCTCTCTATATATGTCAGTAAATAAATACATACATATCTCCCTGCCTTCCCCTTCTCTTCTCACAGGCTGAGCAGTCTCAGTGAGAGGACAGTAACTTTCCATCACAAATGCTTTTCTGTGGCTGCTTTTTGTTTTCTAAGCCTGCCACATGAAAGTAGACATAATATTTTCATTTTGGTTGTCTATTTGGTTGTCAATAAATAAATAGAAAGGACTTCCAGAATGCATTACTAGAACAAATCAAGCTATTCGAGGATTACTACCTTTTTAAAAAATACTCTTATGATTTACATGCAGATAACCCCCTGCTTTAAAAAGTACTGTGATGATGAACCGAAACCTCTGTTACACAGGCGTTGCTTATAGCAGCTTTCGTATTTGGTTGGCGTTTGCTCGGTTAGGTGTTTTCGTACTTCAAACCAATGCACTCACATCTTTTTGTTGCCTTCTCTTAAAGATGTGATTAAAACCAAATCTTCATCTGCATAGATCCACGCCTGTGTCTGAAGCCATGCGCATGCTGAACCGAGGGGATGAAGAGCTGTAGGAGCGCTCTTCCTCCTCTGCCTTGCCTAACCAGTGAAAGCTAGCGTGCAGAGTTCAGCTGCCAGCACAGCTTCCCTGGGGATTGCATCCTCCTCCTCCTCTTCCTCCTCCTCCTCCTTCTCCTCCTCCTCCTCCTCGGCATAATAGCAGATCACTTTCCCTGAGGGTTTTTCACATTGGCGCAGCCAGCAGAAAGCAGCAGTGCCCCAAGTGTAGTGCTGGCAGTGCAGTCTGCAGGGAGAAAGGCACCTCTCTTCTCTGCTGCTGAGCCCCATCACGCCTCCTGAGACCAAACTGGGACCTCCAGGTGGGTCACAAGTCAACGTGGATACCATCACCTTCTCTGGCTTGCTCCCTCTTCTTGGCTTCAAGTTGCTGCTGGGCATAGAGCTCGTTCCCATGCAAGCCGATCTGCTCAAGGGAGATGGGACATAGAGTAAGACCTAGGAGGGACTTGGCGTCACCCAAGATTTGGATTTTGCCTGCCATGAGCAAGTATTGCGAAGGCAGCCCCACAGCAGAGAGGCAATCTCAACACAGTCTGAAAGGAAAATGTGGAAATATTTCCTTTAATGCCCAGCACAGGGATATCGTTACTGGCTCGGAGCTCTAGCCAGCTCCGAGCTGGGACCCTTTGGCAGGGTGGCAGGACGCTCCCGCCCCTCGGTGTCGGGGCTTGTGAGGCAGCGCTGTCCCACAGAGAGGTTTTACTCATCACTGCTTCCACCTGGATATCTGCTTATTTCACACGGGAACAAGTTTCCCTCCTCCATGGAGGGTGTGAGTAAGCTATATGTCCAGACTATGGTCCAGGCATAACCCCTGGTGCAGGAAACCTCCGAACGGCTGGAAGCTGGGATGCTGAGCTGTGGGAAGAAAGGCTCGCTGTGCTTTCCCCCTGTCTTTTTCTACACACTTTAGAAGAGAAAGGCTGAGAGGGGACCTTATAAATGCCTACAGATATCTTGAGGATGGGTGTCAACAGGATGGGGCCAGACTCTTTTCAGTGGTGCCCAGTGACAGGACAAGGGGCAATGGGCACAAACTGAAGCATAGGAAGTTCCATCTGAACATGAGGAAGAACTTCTTTACTTTGAGGGTGGTGGAGCACTGGAACAGGCTGCCCAGGGAGGTTGTGGAGTCTCCTCCTCTGGAGATATTCAAGACCCACCTGGACAAGGTCCTGTGCAGCCTGCTGTAGGTGACCCTGCTTTGGCAGGGGGGGTGGACCAGATGACCCACAGAGGTCCCTTCCAACCCCGACCATTCTGTGATTCTGTGATTCTTTTAAGTCATAGCTGTGGTTTAGTGGACCTCTGCTCCTGTCTGCAGCAGATGTGCTGCTCTTCCCATGGCTATCTTTTAAGACATATGGACCGAGCCTTGAAGCTGCCTTTCAGTTATAAAATTTCAGTACGGGGAAAGGGGAGCTTCGCCAGGATCTGGCCGTCAGTCAGGAGGACAGTCGATGCAGCAGGCACAAATGCTCGATGCGCTGACGTGGAAAGGATCGTGCCGGACCACTTTGCATTTGGGTCACTGTGTTGACCAGTCACTTCGATCATTTCCCTGGTATGTGCTTTGGAAATCCCTGCTCCAGAAATGTCTAGCTGCTGAGTAGCAGGCTGAACATTAGGTGGAGGCTGGAGAGATCCTTGCTCCTTTCCTTGAGACACGGGCAATCAGCGGGCTTTGCAGCTCCAGCATAGATGACACCATACACATCTGACTTCACCCTGCTGTTTCAGTCACTTTAGAGTTTCTCTGCTACATAGCATGTAACAGGTGAGATGTGGGAACAGTTTTCCTTCTCTTAGAGAGTTGAATTTGTAATCCCAGCTCAGCCTCCTTTAGACTTGAGGGTTAAGACATCCTTCTCATGTGCTTCTCTGACCCCACTCACCACTACCAAAGCAGTGCACTTTTTGCACCACTACCAAAAGAAGCTGTTCCTCTGTGTCTCCTCCCTGCTTTAAGTCCCCTTTAAGTCCCCTTATTGTGACAACGGGGGATGCTCATTGGCACATGCTGTCCAGTTTTCAGTGCTGTTCAACCTTGGGACAAGAAACCGGTGGTTTAGGGCAGGGATGCCTGCTTTGCTAACTCCGATTTCCCCACTGATCAAATGCTTACTGGATGGAGGAGGCTGCAGCATAGAAGGGGTACCAGGAGTCCCGTGCACTGGTCTCCTTGGAAGCTACATGTGCCCTTCTGCCTCTGTAGAGATCCTTCCTCCCTTCCCTCCCCTGTCTCCTGTGACTCACTGACTCCCCATGTTCATCATGGCTCTGCTGTCTCAAGGTACTCACCTGAGGAGGGGGAACAGCATGTCTGAGCACGGGGAGACATGAGGGACCATGGGTCTTTTCCCTTCCCCCAGTCCCAGAGAACAGAGCTTGTGCAAGGTGGAAATGCTCTGGCTTTAGAGAGGAGATTGGGGATACAGGCACAAGCCAGGGAGATGGACACCTTGGAAAAAGGCGGGGACCAGGCCAAGCTGTGCAAAGTGCAGCAGAATGGGACACAAGACTTGCAAGGAAAGTCACCCCGTGGTATCGACACCTGGCAATACTGTTCTGGGCTGGGAATGCTTCTGTGCCGTTCTCCATGGAGCTGGTGCATTATCTGCCATTCCGGTGTTATGGCTTCTGAATTTGCATGTTCCTCCAAGTTTTTATCTTTTCCTTTGTTGGGTGGAATTAAATCCTAATTTGTATCTGTCTGGGAGCAGAAAACATCAGTGGGGGCTGAGAAACGGTCTGTGCCGAGGGACTGTCATGTTGAGGTATGCTCCACGCTGCTGCTGGGACAGCTCTCTGGGGTTCCTGCTGCGCGGTAGCAATGGCCACGCGTGCACGTGGGTGGTGGATGTCAGCGCGGTGTGATGCAGACGGGGACGGAAGCCTGTCCCCATCCCGCAGGCAGGACTCTGACGGAGTGAGCTTTCTGCCTGCTGAAGCTCCTGCAGGAGCACAGCTTGGGCAGAAGCAAGTGGGAGATGGCAATACAGAGCGAAAGAGGAGGCCCAGTGAAGCTGGCTGCCCGCCTTGCCAACATCACCAGGTAAACCCAAGCTTGTTCCCAGGGACACCTCCAAAGCAGCCCTCTGGAACTCACATGTTTATTGCTTCCTTTTTTTACTTTTTTTTTTTTTAAATCACCTCTTTCATGGAAAGCATTAGAAATCAGGAAGATTTTTTTTTTCTTACCCTTTTTTTCAAAATAGAGCTGCAACCAAAGCCTTCAGCACAGGACCGTGTCACAGCCCCAGCCGTGCGTGCGTCTTGTGTGACAGGACTGCCTTGTATCAACGCATGCCTTAAAAGAGGCGACGTAAAAAAGCTGCTTTGCAGGGGAAAGTGAGAGTGTGGACCAGCTATTCACGCTTAGCAAGGCTTGCAAAGTGAAACCGTCTCACTCGGGACCAAAAGGCAGACGAGCGTGGGAGGACCCAGGGCATCACCTGAGAAGTGTCCCATCTCCGCTCAGTCGGGCAGTGGATCCGGGGTTCCCAGCAGTGTCACAGCCAACCCAGCCGGTCATCCTGGTGTGCGCTGAGGCGGCGTTTCTGCTTGATATCACAGCTCGGGAATTTTAAAAGGTCTCGGGAATTTTAAAGGGTTTGAAAGGTGTCCATCACTCTGCTTTGGCAAGAAGGTTTTTCTTGTGCTTGTTTATGGTTTTGATGCTCAGAGCAAACAGATGCTTGTGTAGAAACAGGTCAGAATTCCCAGACTCACAGGAAATACTCTCTGCTTTATTTTGCACTCTTGCGTACCCGAAGCTAAGCACACAAACTGTCCCCATGAATAGCCTGAGCCGCTCCCCAGTTCAGGGCACTTCTTGCTCACGCTGAGAGCTCTCTCGCAGTATAAGCGTTAGGAAACCATCTGTGCTCGAGCTACAGAAACTTATGTAAATATTGCTGCTTTGGGGCTGTATTTAGAAGGTGCTGGGCTAAATGATTTATTAGTGTGCCCAGCGCTGATGCTGAGGGGGTTCTTCTGAGGTTGGCTTTTATCACTGACACCTCCTTATGGGGTCTCGCTTACTGGAAAATTCCTAGTAACTGGATAGTGGGAGGGACCTGTAGCCCCAGGCCATGTAGCTGATGATCTTGTGCCTGAAGCTGTGTAATCCCTCACAGCATGAAAGAATGAAACCCACAGGCACAGCCACCCTGGAGGCATGGCCCTGCACTAGTGAAATCCGATGGGAGGAGCTGCAGTCTTCGCACTCGTTGCAGCTCCAAGTTTCTCCCTCTGTAGTTTCTTTCTCTAATTTTTGCATAGGGGCTGAGTTAGAGGTGCCAGTGCAGCAGTCAGAAATGACTTCCCCCTGTACAGATCCCTGAGCAGCCACCAGCAGAGACCCCCATGTGTCTGTAAGCCTTCCCTGTTAAAGGGAAATCCTTAATTTAGAAACCCCAATAGCCTAAAACTCCTTTAAAGTCACAGAATCATAGAATCATAGAATGGTTTGGGTTGGAAGGGGCCTTAAAGATCATGCAGTTCCAGCCCCCCTGCCATGGGCAGGGACACCTTCCACTAGACTTTAGGTCACTTCATCCCCACTGCTTTCAGCAGAGCAGAGCCCCAGACATGGGGACTCTGTTTTGAATTTCGTGAAGCTTTATTTGTTGGGGGTTGCTGGACCCAGCAGCCTGACAGGCAAGGATAGCCTGTAGCCAGGCTGAGCACGAATTCCCAACAGGCACACACGCAAAACCTGCATACACAGACACAGAGGCTACGGACCCCTCCAGAAACCAGCCGTGGACACCCGGTCTACCCAGCATCTGCCACTGGAAGCTCGCATCTCCCTTTGCACAGACATAGACAGACACACACGTGGACCCCGGACCCTACAGTCGCCCCTCACCATTGGCCTGGACCCCCTTGACCCTGCCAGTAGCCAGCTTCTCCCGCTGTCTCGTGGGCAGGGACACACACGTGTCTGGCCCGGGCTTCTCTCCACTTTGATACATGGCTCCCAGCCACGTATCCCACTGGCCTGCCAGCAACAGTAGGGACCCCCCTATCCAAGTAAATGGTTAGAAAAGGAGTTTAATGAGCAGACAGGACAGATGGCAGCGAGGAGATGCAGGGCATGGCCAGAGAAGCGTGCTGACCAGCCTCTGTTGACGTTCACCGGCCTCTTTTATCCCCTAATTTTCCCACATTCATTATTCCGCAAACTACTGTCATTCCTCCCTTTCGCCACTTTTGGTTCTTCCCCGTAACATCCTGTAAGTTTGTGCAATCCCAAGTTGCTGTTCCCCTGCGTCCTGCTCAGTCGTGAGGTGCTCGGGAGATCCTCTCCCGCTGTCTCACCTGTGGGGCTGAGGGTCCCCTGGGACGGCCCCGCAAGGCGCAGGGAGGGACTCATGTGCCCAGGGAGGGGTTTGGGGTCTCCCCACCTGCTGTCATGCCTCCGCTGTCCTCCGTGGATGGGAGGGAAGCCTTTTGTCACATAACAACATGAGGTCTGACACATGGAAAACTTCTCGCCCTCCCAGGTTATTTTGAAAGCTTTGCTTAAATAAAAGCAGAAATTTATACAATCATTTGATTGTGGGGTCTGGAGCTTTAGCGACGCAACAGCTGTGGGCTTGGTGGTAAGATCACAACCCTCAAAAGCATTGCAGCAGTGAAAATGGGAAAGTGGAATGGTCTGGAAACACAGCCAAAATACTCTAATGTACACACGTAAGCAGCAACAGAGGAAGAGCTCAGAAGGGCTGTCAGTAAGCCAGGAAAATCCTGGAATTTCACATGAAAATTCATCAAACCTCCTTGATGTAAAGTTACACGCAGGCCACTTCTGAGCAATAAATGAGTCCCTGCTATCCCAAAACCTTAAAAAAATTGAAAAGGGTAGTGAGCGGGCAGTTCGGAAATCCTCCCTGCACAATTCTCCCCTCTGGCATCAGCCACGGCCAAAGAATGTCAGGTCTTTCACGTTGCAGCTTTTTTTACCTTTCAAAAGAATGAGAGATGAGTAGAGCAGCAGATATTGTCCATGAGGTCTGTGGGGACAGCAGCCCCAGACATAATCAGATTATTTTCTTTTTCTACACTCTTTTCCAAATATTTTTCCACTTGTTTGATTTATTCTTGTTAGCATATAGCGTTTCCACTTGCATGATTTATTCTTCGTTAGCATATAGCATAAATAGATAAAAAAAGATGCAGTTCCCTCTGCCTGAGTGGTAGAAAATACAGAAAAATAGGTGACTAATATTTAAAATATAGTAAGCCAAGTTGAAATAATTGATCCAACAGTCACCAGTTGTATGACGGCTTGAGGAAAGCCACCCGAGTAAGGTGTTAATCCAGATCTGTGAGTTCTGAAAGCAGCTGTAGGACAGGCCAGGACCTGACAAAAGGGTCTTGGCTGTCCTTATGCTAACATACTTCCCAAACTTGGGGGAAATAGAGAACATGTGCACACAAAACCCCCTCCATGTGGGTTGTCCTCTGCCAGTCCCCCAACCTACGGCCAAGGTTTTTGTGGTGGGATGTGAATTAGAGCGCCTTGCTTTCTAACCACTGAACTCCATCACGTTTCAGAACATGTTGTGTCCATTGCCCTCTGAAACAAGAGCCCCTTTTGAAAGCATTTGAAGTTAGCCTGAACTGAAAGTCTAGTCCAGAATTATGAGAAAGATGGGAAATTGCTGAGGAAAATATTTTACCACGAGGAACACAGATGATGTCCCTTGGCAGGCAAGCATCAGTTTTGTTCCTGGAAAGTTACACACATCCAGGACTTGGGAGAATAGAGCAGATTAAAGCAGTGTGCTACCTCGAGGCAGCACACCAGAGTGGCAGAAAAAAAAAGGAGTGTTTGTTTTTGGGAGACTCCTGCGAGTCTCGTAACTGCACTTCGAAGGCAGCTCCCTGCAGGAGAATGACTCAGCGCTTACTACAGCTCGTGAGTGTCTTTGCTTGGTGTAAAAAGAGCTACCACAGGTTATGGGGCATGGGTGAGAGTCCCTAGAGTAGGTCGTGTCAAGTTTACATACTCATTTGGAATAATCATTCGTAGTCTCTTGGTAATAAATGCCTAAAGTCTTAGTGTTCGTATTCTCACATTCTTCCCAGTTCAGTCCCAGGATAAACAGCTTCTGCAGAAGTTTTCTGCTGAGAAAGCCCACAAGATCCATTTTTGTATATACTGAATTGGAAACAGTTTTCCTCACAAAGGGAAATATGTTTTTTAAAAATTTGTTTCAGTGCTAGTTCACATTTGCTTTAAGGAACATAATTGCCTTTATAACTGAACCCTCTTCTGAGAGGAGATTGTATATGCAGTAATTTTAAAAAGCTGGCAGAGCCTGGAGACCACCAGTCTCCACGGCACATACCTTTCTTTTTAAAAAAATATTCATCACATTTAATGACTTATGAAATCTTAGTTTCTGTAATGTTATGTCAGAACTGTCTGGTCATCTAATATCTTGACAAAATTTTCACAAAAGCCTCCTTTGCTTATTTGTGTGGAGACGAGCCTTAACGGAGTCTTGATAAGTGCAGTGGTGGACTGGCTTATCAGTAAGCACCGTTAACCCAAGACACCCCTGGCCTGATGCTCTGTGTTAACTAAGAGGGAAGATGGAGCAGATGAGACATATATGCAATTCCTCTCTCAGGAATGCATAATACCTTTCAAGACCCACTAAGAATATATTCCATGTCAATACTCCGAGGCTGAGGAATAAAAATGGCTTTTTGACACCTCCCTGCCCTTAAACAGTTAACTCTTTCAACACAGGCTTGAGAAGAAGAGTCATATTTCCGATGATTTCATGTGGTTATCTATTACAGACCAAGAGAGAAGTAGAGGGAAGTATGGCTAAAAACCTATTCTTTACAACTTGTTATATTTCATTTTTTCCTTGCTTAAGTGTCAAGTTATTAGGACTAAACTTCAGAAGTCCCTTTGGTTTGTGTGAATGATTTGCCAAGTATTTAACAATTTATTAGCAATTAATAGAGTGTACTTGGCAGTCTAGCAAACTGAACAGCATTCAGCTGATACCCAGCAAGCAAAACACTTTAGAAATGCATACAAAGAGCACAGTGATTTCGGAGAGGGTTGTCATAATGATTTTGAGTTTCTTGCCTGCTTCCATTAATTCGACAGTAATGATATAAACTGAATTGCACTAGGATAGAGTGAAATACTTCAAGAAGTTTAATATTTCAAACCCAATTCTTTCAGACGTAATTTTGTGGAAAATTTTGGCTTTTTGTTGCAAAGTTGAACACTACTACAATTTGAGATACTGGATGTTTCCATGGAATAGAACCACGAAATCAGCTTTTCGGATTTGCGAGCATCGCTGTCGTGGTTCTAATTATATTCATCCTTACACTTGAGTGATAGAGTACCTGTATTTTTGCAAACCGGCTTAAGTAAAAGAAAATTTGAATTAAAATAATTGCCACTTCTAGGACATCTGTTCAATGTTAAAAGAATATCAGCTCATTATCTGATACACATTATCCAAGATAACGCTAGCATTTTTTTCATTTTATGCTTCAACTGCAGCTTAAATTCCCAAGCTCTCTGAAATGGTGAGTCATTAGGAATGTAATTTCAAAGACATTTAATCTCTTTATCTTTTCCCACAACTGATTTACCCAAGGGCGCAAGTAAAGTGCATGTAACAGATTCCCAAAGGCCCCCAAATCGTTCTTTCTTTCTTATCTAGCCTTATTTTATTCTCACTTTATTTAAAACTGTTCTAAAAAGACTCACTGAGTTGGTGATTTTGACTGTGAGGGAATTGGGTGGCTTTTATCACCACAGGGCTTTGAGCTGATGACTGGATCTGAATTTTGTCTCCTCTGTTTCTTGTTTCACGTGGTCTGATGCACAGCGCATTCTCCTGTTTATTTCTACTCTCTTTGGAGGACAGGCATATAAAGGTCTTGTCTTTTCTCTCACTCTGCTATTTTTTTTATAGCCTTCTCCACATGAAACTGTTGGCTAAGTATAAACAACGTCAGGTAAGGTATTAAGTAAGTCAAAATTAATGAACTCAAAACAGTCATTAAAGTTGGTGAATATCAAATATAAAAAAATTAAAGACCTAACTGATCTCTACTCCAAAGATTAAAGGTAAGAACACCAAGGACATTCTATGTAAACTACTCAGAAATAAGAAGGAAAAAAAGGGGAAATCTTCTGTATTTCCAAATTCTGTTTGAAATTATTCTGGTATGGTACTTGAAATGTATTAACATGTGTCATCGTCACATGGAAGTGGTGTCTTTGGAGAAGAAATGAGTGGAATACAGGGAGACATGGGAATCTTCCTACCATTATTTATGCGGATATTTTCCTCACTTTTCTTGTCCGAGTATCCCCTGTGCACCATCAGACTGGATTTAAAACTTTGCTTATGCATGAGCTAGTTCCAAGCGTAGCCACTTAATAGTGTAAAGAAGCAAGTACTAAATGCTACTTTTCTGATCTGGTGACATATTCTGTTTTGCAGATGTCTTCCTAGTAAATAGATGCTTTTAGCTTAAATCAGCTTTCTCTTCTGTAATGAAAAACTTCTCCCGTGTGGACCTTCAGCTCCAACTAATTTTTATAACAAGATTCTAAAAAGGAGCCTTGGCTATAAATGAGACTGATTAGCCTTGTTCATGGCCGCAGCTGGAATGCAGACAAAAACCATCCAAGGGCAAGCAGTCTTCAGACATCCTTCTCAGAGCTCCTGCTGGGCAGGGTTATCTCCCACCATTGCCAAGCGTGGGAGACAGATGTCACTGTCCTTGACTGGTGACTCCAGTGCCTCTCTTCGCAATGAACGGATGCAACACCTCCTCCTGGTCACCCGGGAGTCCACGGGGCTCCGCTGTGCTCATTCTTGCACCTCAAGCACTGTGCCCAGGATGCCAAATGTCTAGCCACATGTGGATCCTAGAAGTATTCTAAAGAGGAAAAGCAGGTTTAAAAGTGTGGGAGACAGAAGACGATTGCAACCCAGGAAACCTAGGAAAAGCCTAATATGAATGCGACCATCAAGAGGAGAAAAGATTTATCTACGTTTATAGCACCCATCACTTCAAACTTGATGGTCAAAATGCATTGTGTATTTTTATAGCACATTCTTGTTCTCAGACACAGCAACCCAACCTGTGCTGACCCATCACTTTGTAATCTGTAAAATAATCCACAGAAGACAAGACTTTTTACATCACCCACAGCACACAATTTCTTTGTGTGCTGACAGACAGGAACACAATTGTCCTCCAAGACTGCAGACAAAGCACAGGTTAAAGAAGCAAGAGGAATTCTGAGGCACATGCTTTAAATTTCAGTTTTTATCCAATGAAACTGCTCTATGTGTGCATGAAACAAACAAGCTTGGTCCTTCCCTTGGTAGTTTGTTGTTTGTACACAGAGAATGCTGCTGGAAATTCTGTGCTCGCTCCATGCAGGAACAAAGCAAGGACTGAACCTGTTCAGACCGAGCAGTCTTTCTGCACTGACACCCAACAGAAAGGTTATCGTCAGTTCGTTCTTCCAAATTCTCCACAACCGCTTTATTTGAATACAGCAAAGCCCTTTTTTAGAGGACTGATGCTGACAAGGCTAGGCTGATTTTGAGGTTGGTTATTTCTAAAAAAAAAAAAGTCCAATGATACCCCATGATGTATCAACAACTAGCACCTCACCACTCTCTTCCACTCCCTCCTTTTCTTCCTCTGCTCTTCCCACACCTATAATTTTGTTCTCTTGTATATATTCTTTGACAGGAGTTTCCATGAATCAGCAGACAGACATTGTCTTCCTCCTGCTTCATTAGGGACAAGCCATTCATCCTTTATGCACGACAAAGGCAAAGTTCAAAAGTACAACTAATTAAAAGCAACTAATGACCAAGTTTGCCTCACAGGCAGTGCAGGAAACAGAGCTTGCCTGGGGACATTTTAATGACAATCTGTCTGACTTCTGTGCTCCAAGCAACCCAAGAAATGGTTGATGATCAAAGGTTTGCTTCCCATGCTGAGATCTGTTTGCAGACTGGACAGATAGCCCTCTGGCTGGGCTAAAGCCATCAACTTCCCATCTTTATGTTTTTGGGAATAACACTAGGCCACCAACTTCAAGGCCGTACAACTGTTGGGCCCGCACCACTGTCTGAGCATCACAAACTTGCATATATGCTAAGAGTCACTACGAATACAGGGGCAACGCTCTGGACCTCAGCAGTCCAGAAGGAGCTCTGCTGGAACCCCTGAGCGTTACCTTGGATCCAAGTTAAGAAAAGCTGACTTTCAGATACCATTTCAACACATTCTGTGGTTTTGATGATGCCAGATGGATGAGATTTGAGATATTACTCTCTCTTTGGGGGTTGTTACTATGCGAACATCAAATCTTCAAGTTCTCCCAGTCACGGCTAATGTGATATCATTACACACCTACGTATCTGTTTAAAGAGATGCACAAATCCTAGCATCAGTTATGCTAAGTTTTCCCTTAATTCATAAAATGAGAAGAGGCAGCATGTGGACACAGCTGAATCTTGTAAGACACTGTCAGAGACAAGGAGAGGAAAGTAGAAGACAGCTGTGGCTGTCCTGGGAGGAGCACCAGATGGTGGAGGTATGACCCAGCCCACACAGCGATTCAAAGAATCCCCTTCAGATGCCTGAACACACTTGAAATTCCCTCTGCCTCCCAACTTCTGAGCATTAGCTTCGTGTGAGAAAGTACATGAATACCTGGCTCATAAACATTGCTTTTCGTCAATTGTCCCAGTCTCCTCCAAAGACACAAACCTACTTCAGCTTACAGTTTTTACCCGAAATTCGCTTTCTTCTTCACTGGTTACAGATACGGAAAAAACCAGCTTATTGAAGAACGCAGTCCACTCCTCCGACAGCACAGCTGGCCGCAATCACAACGTGCTGCCATGTCGTAGAGAAGACAAAGATGGCCAATGCTAATTATAAATGTAACAATCTTCATTTTAGCAGACTTTCTGTGCTGGGTTTGACTGGCTCCACTTTTCCTTCCATTTTCTCTGGGAAAAACCCATATATTATTGCAAGGCTTTGCTAAAAATACAGGTAAGCCATAATTAGAAACGACAATTAGAAATTACTGCCAATAGACATCTTTAACTGAGTTTCTAAAATTTATAAATTTCAGTCATCTTTTTTGGTACACAAAAGTTGCTCAGACTTCTGGTATTTCTTTAGGAGTTTCTGTTCCTTTTTGGAGGGGAAAATCACAGCCTGTTTCTATTCTTGTTTCTAGATTTATTTTTTTTTTAATTGAACTCTTGTCAAGATGAAGTCTGGTTCTCAACAGCAAAATACTTTTTCTGGCATTAGAACAGCTAGGCAAGAGGTCTAAATTTTTAAAGGCAACTGAAGTCTTTAAAAACGGGCTGACTAAAGAGGAAAGTGTAGTTCTTGTACCATTTTAAGCATAAAAGCAGTTCCTTACCGTCCTCTAGTGGAGCAGCAATACCGTCAGGGACACTAACAGCTCACCAAGCCTGCCGCCCCTCAGCGCGCAACCCGGCCCATTGCCTGCTTCCACCCTGCATGGCTCTGCTGGCACCCATCACACCCCTGCTTCTGCGTCTCCTGTTCAGACCGAATCTTACCTTCTGCCTTGCAAATCCTCCCTTTCTTTTCTGGGTTCCAGTTCCACTTGCACTGCGAATAAATTTAACTGACTTTCTACCTTTCCTCCAGCCTTTCTTACACCACCTACAAACAGGACAAATGAAACGGGTCCTACCACAACGTCCCTGTCATTTCCTCCCGCCGTGGTGATTTATCTACCTTTAAACAGGCATAACCCAGGAGAGAACTTTTCCTTTTATACCACAACAGGTTGGTTCTGCTACGAGCTGTCGGATGAATCATGCTTTGACACCTTCAAAGAGTCTAAAAATCATCAGAATGACTTGCCCCTAAAAAGCGTCAACTTTTCACATTGTATTTATCTGCAGGTTCGTTATGCTCTCATCAACCCTACTACATCAAACGCAGCAGGCTGCATCTCCACTGATCTCCTCTGAGTCTTTTTATAAAGTCTGAAGGCAGAATTGTCACTTTGTGCTCCCTGACCACCAAAGCTGCATTCAGAGCCAAGTTCCATGCTGCAGTGAGGGGGTGCGCAGCTCCTCCTCCCGCTGTCGAAGCCACAGGGCTAGGCTCCGGCCCTGGCAGCTCGCCGACACGTATTTCATCAACCTTCCTGGCCACCTCAGCCTACAACAGCTCTGCCCCCCTGCCTGGCAAAGACAGGTTCTTAGGCACTTCCACAACAAACACAGGTGCAAAAATCCCAACTTTGCTTGTCAGCTTACTTTTAAATGTTCCCACTATTGTCTGATCATTTACCAACTTACTGTGAAGTCTGCTCTTTCTGGTAATTCTTAGAAATAGGGTTTACATAATTCTTTGAGAAACTTTCTCATATAGCCTACTTCATGGCAAATTTCACATTTGATGAGTTACAATGTGCCTCCACTTTTCTTTTTGTGGACATTACTTCTACTTTCTAAAGTCTCCTCCTAGTTAAAAGCAGTCTCGTACCTTACATTCTTTGTCAAAACCTTTTTTTCGAAGGATAAATATCTATTTGGAGCATGTAATAGTTGTCTTTAAACAATTTTCAAAAACCCTACAAGAATTCCACATTTTTGGCAGCACCTGCATTGTCTAGGAAACTAGACTTACCTTGGCATGGATTCTTTGACTGCCTGCTCCAAGAAATGACCTTTTACAGTGTGTAAACATTTATTGTCAGCATGCGTTAGTATATAGGGGAATGACTAAAGGTTTTCATTGTTATTTGGCTTTATGCCTTTGCTATTCCACAGGATGAATCTCTGTGAAAAGCTAAAGCAAATCAATCAATAAGCAGGCAGGATGGGGACAGTGCCTAGTGATACACCTTCTTCTATTTTTTCTGCAAGGCCTGTGATCTCCACCTAAGAGGATTTTGTGTTACTTAGTGTTACAGCTAAATTAACCACATTTTTTCAGTTTTTTTTTTTAGGCGTATGCCATAACCTCTCCACCAGCAGAACCTACCGCCACTCCTCTATAACTTCACCTGGAATTAAACAGTCCTATCCACCAAGTTTTTAAATACATACTTTTTTTATACACACACATCTATAAAATATAAGCATAGAAAGTACAGACACCTTTTTTCTTACATATATATAAAAAAATAAGAGTATCTGTACTTTCTATTCTTTTACTTTGGTTTAATGCATTTAAGTAGTTGCTTGCTTTATGATCTCTTTTTAAAGAGAATTCTCACTGGCTGAACCTAACTCTGACTGTATGCTGACTGGTCATTTTATTCTATTCTAGAATGCTACTTTACTCTTAAGTATGTTATAGTGATCTTTGGCCTGTCTACCTATGTAAAAGCATTACCCTGCCTCTATGATACTGTATGCTTTTACTTTCCAAACGCAAGTATGAAACTATCCCCTGCTACAAAAAATTAATTTCAAATACCTCTGGAGAATCATTGATAACCTAGCGGACAGCAATGGTTATCACCTAGGACAACTCCGTACATGGCTGTCACCCAAATTTAGAAATAATAATGCTTATCTCTATCAATAAATGAGACACGGATATAGAAACACATCCAAATTAAGAAAAAAAAAAGAAAGAAATATTCGATATTCTAGAAAACGTGGTGCTATACATTTAACACCAAAATTTAAGACAGACACTTAGATTACATGGCTTTCATACCTCCAAACTATTAACAATAGATATGTTTTATACTTAGTATAACTTTATTACAAGTAGGTATAACCACTATTGCAAAAAGAGAAAGGCTATATAAAAAAATCCAGTGCAAAATAAAAGCACCTTACAAAATCTGCATTTCTGTTCCCATTGACAGGCATTTAGACGTTGCAAGAACAACCGATTTCAGTGACTCCAAAGTAGTCACTCACCGACACAAAGTTAAGACAGGATTTGCTGGAATTTTAGCTGTTGATTTCCAAGAAAAAAAATGGGAGACTCATTGTCTGACAGGTGCAAAAATTAATACAAAATGTATTAACACAATATGAAACAAACATACATTAAATAGTTTTGTTTCCTGGTACATCAGATTTTCAACTGAATTTTATAAAATTTACATATTTAACGAAATTATTTATCTATCATTGTGGAAAACACAGTTCTTTATTTCAAGTTTATATTAACTATAAATATCTAAGGACAAGAAAGATATTCTTCCAGCTGGCGAGCCTTACTTCCCCATCCTTTATGTCTTCTGCTCTTTGGCTTTTGGAGAAAACATTACGGCATAAGGCTGCCTTCTTTTTGGACGTTGACAGGGACCAAGATCCTCTTTAATATATCCTTAAAAGAATAAGAACAAATCTGAGGTAATAAATACAATATAAATACATGCATAACTTCAGTTTCATTTTTTGTTTACCCTCAAAAAATAACTTGTGAATTTTTCTCCCTGTTGTGGCAACTGGTTCTCACTTGACAAAAAGTTAGAGATCGCAGGCTGCAATATCATTAATGAAAACACTCAGCTGCTTTCTGGTAGATATACTAGAAGAGGAGGATGGAATACTGAAGAGGAGAATGGAAACTACGAACTGTTCATCTATTCAGAACAAAATTGCATTTTTCATTGTCTTTTCTACAGAAGATTTTATGTAAGAGGAACAAAATATGCAAGTACTACAAATTCAGTTGACTAATAAAAATCACTTTTTAAAATGTATTTCCTTGCCATACAGAGGAAACTTCAGGCACATGTGCTTTGTTGGTCTAAAGAGTACACGCCTCTGTTTTGAGGGCATTCTTGATTCTTGTCCATCTGGAAAAAGCCAAACATGAACCTATGGATCAAACACACCTTGAAAGCTCTCTGATAAGAAAAGTGTATAGAAAATTTCCGTAACACCCTCAACTTAGCTAACATTGACATTAAGCAGACATTTTATGCAAATCAGTTACAGCACCTGGCTTTTGTCAAACCCTTACAGTTTATCAGCACTAACATCTGCTGAAGTGAGAGTAGTAGATTCCTACTTCATAGACGGAAAATGCTGTCTGTGCAACTCAGTTACTTAAAAAACAAACACCATAAACCATAATTGGTTAAAGATACCAATAAGAAGTAGAAAGTACATCCTTTGTACCCCACTACGGAGCGACAGCTACAATTGCTCATCATGGGAACTCTCTCTGGTGTTTTGGTGTTCTCGCTGCACTCTTGTGTAATATGGCTTTTTACCTATTAGGGGCTGATCTAAAGTCTGCCTCTGATACACTGTTGAAGACCATTAACAACTGAACAGCTCTTACTCTAGCAGAACAAGGAGATAGCCAAGAAGCTAATTTTAACAAGGTTGCAAGCAGACTCCAAATGGGTAGTAAAAGACAATCTCCCTAACAGGATCTCTCAACCACCTGAAGTTATAAATGGACATGCCTACTTTAGACCAGCTTTCTCATCAGCTGGAACAGGTAAGAGGCAACCAGGCTGGAAGAGGAAGGACTATGATTTGTTCATCTTGAAAGACAATGATTGAGAACCAAAGGCAGTTCTAGAGTGGTGAGAACTCTCTTGTTACTTATGGTAAAGGAGGAATGGATTAGCCTGAGCCAAGACCTGTCTATGGATACACAAGAGAGGACAAAGACTACTCACAAAGGAAGCGGCAATTCAGCAGCATTCCTGATGTGCTGGCTAGCTGGACTGAGGGATTCACTTTTCCTTATGTGATACCAGAGACAAATTGATGGGGAAAGAAAAAAAAAACAACACCCAAAGAACCATTTTCCTGAAGCCTAACCAAGACCAAGGAAGCTGAACAGCCTGCAGATTCTGTGATTAGCTTAACCCTTTGCAGTGGATATTTAAGAAGGGAGAACCTGACTAGGGCTTCAAGACCAAATTTGACATTTGTCCCCCACAATGGCAAGGGGAGAGAGCAGGGAAGGCTTAAAGTTCCAAATACTGTATTTGAAATACACATATTTCTTCAAATACAGCTTCAAATTTAAATGAATTCGACTCAGTTTATGTTGATTAAGGTGTATGATTTGCACTACAGAAGTTACGTTAAGTCCCTAAAAATCAAGGCTCCATGTTCTGAAAGATTAAGGATGATATGGCAACACTATCACACAAGAACACATACACATCTCTGGCTACATTTTCCTATGCCTGACCTGAAACTGTTACAAGAACAGATAAAAATAAGTGATGATTAATGTTTCTCAGTTAGTAACATATGCACAAATAAAGATATAAGTAACTCAAAGAGTTCATACAGGGCTACTTACCTCAGAGTTTCACCACTTCTGAAGAAGTGTACATTTAGTACACTGCAAACTCACCGTGTTTTAACATCATCAGTTAAAACTAATTTTTATACCAAGCTCTAGGATCTAGAAGACTTAGTTAGGAAAGAACAATCTTCTGTGTTAAGAGGAGTTGAAAAAGAAAACCAACCAGCTTTTGAGTGTCACTAACCAGCAGCGTACATGTATTAAAAACTATTTAGTCACACTCTACCTTCAACATTCCCATTATCATGTGGTATTATGGAGCTTAAAGATACAGACAAAGGATGTCAACAGTGCTGCCTGTCTCTCCACAGTAACTACAATCTCTCAGCCTTTGCCTCTGAAAAGGCTGACCCAATTCTTGCCCTGGTTCAAAGACATATAGGGTTTTAATTAAGTTCTATGAAAATCCCAACTATTTCTGTGTTCTCTATCTAGGCTCTAAGAAAGTTTCCTTATACTCCCTTCTTCTTAGTAGTACAGGAGCTGCTAAAAGACAATTTTTACTCAAAATAATGGCTGCTGATAAGTAAACAGACCTCAGCAAGACTCGGTGAGAAAGACTGCTTTATGAACTAGAGACAATTCCAGGGAACCATTTTGGGTGGGGGGGAAAGGCTTTGTAAGCCTTTTTTGCACAAACCTCTTTCCACACAAGTTTGGGTGGAAGGAAATCCAACCTCCCAGAAATTTTCAGGAGTATTTGGAGGAATGTAGCGAAATCTGTGCCTTGAACAGGAAGCTAGTTTCTTTTCTCTCTCTTCCACTGGAATGTCTGCATAATACTGAATTTTAGGGGGGAAAAAAAAAGAAAAAAAATCCAAGTTAACAAATTCATACCTCTAGAGCAACTGCTTTACACAATGACATTGTCAATCACTGTTTCTTAATACAGTTGTCTAAAAATAATAAGGATAGACAAAAGTAGAGATTTGTTATCCAAATGATAAATACCTGGCCATTATCCTAAAAGTTCACTGAATTTACAGATTAAGTATAACCTTACGGTAGCAAATTTGTCAGCTTTGTATCTTTTAACATACCATAGCCATAAGGTTTAGACATGTGTACAATTACTTATGTCAACAGTTTTACTGACTGATTTTACAAAGCTAAGTAGCACAGGTGTTGAAATAGACGGGAATTTTCTAATAAACTAAGTTTCAGATCACATTTACAAATAAAATAGAAAAGTGAAAAAACACACTACAAAACCCATGCTGCACAATTATTTGCAGTGTCTAAATAAATAAAGTAAATAAAGAGCTAGTTTAACTAGTTGACTGACACTGGGACTCCACAAGATATCTACCAGCTAGGCATTCCTTAGAGTATATAGTAAATTGGCTAGCTACAATTTCATCCCTGTCAGCTGTACTAGGGGCTGCAACAAGAAAAGTATATACTCTCTCCAAAGTTTTTTGCTGGGTGTTTCCATGAGCAGCATCACAGAAAGACAATTTTTTTGCATGCAGTTTTCTACTGTTTTAATCTGTGATTCTAGTTAGCATCTCCTAAAAACAGCAATCTGGCATTTAGATATCACAGAGGGTCAAAATATTTTCAAAGCGATTGCACTGTTTGATTCAAGTGGCAAGCCAACAGTCAGAGTCTGGATTGCACAAGAAACCTGACCCTCACAGAAGTGATAAACCAATTCTATTCAAATGATAATGTTACAATTCAAAAAGCAAACTAAAGTTTAAAACCTCATTCAATCAGCCGGAAAGTGATCCTGACTGGGGAAAATCAGGAAAGGAACAGAATACCTCTGTCAATAGAGAGAATTCCTCTCCCCATCTACTGGTAGGGTTTCAGAAAACCTATTTGGAATCAGGAAGAACACTAATAAATTCCTTTTTCTCCCTACCAGATGGCAGACACAGTATAAAATAAAAATCATCCTCCAAAAAATCATGAGATATAAATATTGATGATAGTACAGAAAAGAGTAATCACAGCTCTGAAAACATCAGTGACAAAACTGCATGAACTGGGAAAGGTAGACATTTCATCTTCTGATTCTGTAGTCTGTGGGAACTGCAACTCTGCCTGAAACTGAGGTACACTTTCTTCCTCTCCCCCCACTTCCCACATCAGTTCAGGTTTCTTGCCATTATACAAAGCGTGCCACCAGACCATATTCTACCCTCAAAGCCCTTATTAGTACAGGAATCTGATCTAATAATACATGGCTCTCCTGGTCAAAAACAGAGATTCAGGTTGTTGGCAGGTTGTGCACAAAGCTTCAGATTATTGGTCTGTCTACTACAACGTCCGGCTACACAGGATAGAATAAGCTGCCAGGTCCACAGATAATATTCAGGAATGGTTATGAGACCCTACCAAAAGGTTCTTCAGAATTTACTGTGTATGAGCCCAGGATACTCCCACACTCTTGACAGCAGAACCCCTTTCAGTCACCAGACTGGGAGAGACTTAGTGTGAAAATGTTTGTTACTATCTTATATGATGTTCCTTTAAACAGGAAAGTTCTGGTCTTGCTATAGGCTTTCAAGTGGATACCAGTAACTTGGGGACTGAGTCAGATAGAGTAGGGTGACTTACACAGCTGGACTTTAGAGCCCCAGCTGGAAAAATGTCTGTCACTCAGTTAAAGATCTAGACACTAATGAAAGAAGAGAAACAGGTAATTATCATCTAGTACACATCAATTTTCACTATTCAAAGTTAAGAAATTACATGGTGTTAAGTCAACAAAATTAATTATAAGAATTCTACAGTAACTGTGTAAAACATAGAATAATAGCTGAGTCTTATTTAGGTATAATTAGCAGTGCACATTATGCATTTCTTTCAACAGCCTGGAATTTTAGAAATTGGCCTACTAAAAGTTTGCGGTGTGATGCATTTTTTTTTGGAATTAGAATGTTTGTGATTGGTGAGGAATATTTATGGATCAAACAGTGAAAAATACAGTACAGTTTTGTAGGAACAGAAAATAAATAGACCAATAAATAATCAAACTAAGTGTTTATTGAAAAGAAATTAGAAAGTAGCTTCCTTTAATTTTGGCTTGTTTAGAAATGTATTACAATATCTACAAAGAACAAGAAAGTTACATACATGTCTGCTAAACAGCAAAAAGAACTCTGTTTTCTTGATTGATCTCACTATCCACAGTATTTTCAACCCACACAAAACATTTCAGCTAGGCTTTTTCATGTGAGAAAAGATTTACAAGATCTCATCCTGCAGTGTCCTCACTGTAAAAGAATTCTTTACAGAACTCAACAATTTGCAGTCTCAAAAAGAGAAAAAACCCTTAAAACGTTCCTCTCATTAGTTTAGCACAAAGTTACTTACAGAGTAATTTCTGTAATCTAAAGGTATATAAAAACACCTGACTGATTCTCTTGCTTATCTAAAGCATAGCTAAACCTTCCCTTGGTCGAGGAGGATTGGGTTAGAGATCATTTAAGCAAACCAGATACCCACAGATCCATGGGCCCTTATGGGATGCACCCACGAGTGCTGAAGGAGCTGGCAGAGGATGGTGAGGTGGATTGAGAACTGGCTGAATGGCAGAGCTCAGAGGGTTGTCCTCAGCGGCGCTGAGTCTAGTTGGAGGCCTGTAACTAGTGGTGTCCCCCAGGGGTCAGTACTGGGCCCAGTCTTGTTTAACTTCTTCATCAATGACCTGGATGAAGGGATAGAATGTACCCTCAGCAGGTTTGCTGATGACACCAAACTGGGAGGTGTGGTAGATACACCAGAAGGCTGTGCTGCCATTCAGCGTGACCTGGACAGGCTGGAGAGTTGGGCAGAGAGGAACCTGATGA
>Ga0065711_1002309_pt1 | contig 34795 bp, 13 predicted proteins | sample Hoacrofraction12_FD_59098 | JGI IMG/M metagenome (GOLD analysis project Ga0065711, IMG submission 59098) | Hoatzin crop microbial communities from Cojedes, Venezuela - Epithelial fraction 12 v2 (version 2) | ecosystem: Host-associated > Birds > Digestive system > Esophagus > Crop | place... | reverse complement strand
CACCACTTGTTACCAGCCTCCAACTAGACTCAGCGCCGCTGACGACAACCCTCTGAGTTCTGCCATTCAGCCAGTTCTCTATCCACTTCACCGATCACTCATCCAACCCACACTTCCTGAGCTTCCCTAGGAGGATATCATGGGAGACTGTGTCGAAAGCCTTGCTGAAGTCGAGGTAGACAACATCCACAGCTCTCCCTTCGTCCCTTCGTTTAAAAGGTTTAAAGTCCTTATTTTTCTGTGACTTGTTAATGATAGAAGATTCCTTTAATTTCAATTTCATTCGTAATTGGAGAACAAACTAGTGAAATTCCATCTTTATAGCAAGTCCTGGCAATTTTGCTGAAAGGTTCCAGAGGTTGGATAGTGATAGTGGAGGAAATGAACTGTCCTGGAGAGAGCTGTTTGAATGACTGTTCTGTCTCAGTGCTGCTTGTGAGAGTTTAGTAAGTTAAAGTGTCCTTTGCTGTGTTTCCTATCAGAGCTGTGAAGGTTTTGTCAGACATGGCTTCCTATCGGAGCTATGAAGGTTTGGATGATTCTGGAAATAGGGAAAAGCAGAAGATACTGACATCTCCCCCACCATCGTGGACTAAAGACTGGGTAACTTTTCCCTAAGGATCCATGTTCCTTTTTTACATGGACTAAGAAAGGAGATAGTTTTGAATAACTGAATTTGAGACACATTTAAAAATCGAAGAATTTCAAAGTTGAAGTGAGTATGCAATACTTTGGTTATTCTTTTGTGCCATTTTTAGTACAATGATTTAAGTTAGGAACGGAGTGACAGCCTTATCTCTGAGTTTTCTCAGCTCTGTCTGGCTTTGTATCAACTTTAATGCTAATCAGATAATAATGGGAGGAAAATTCTTGATTTATACTTGAGGAAATAACACTATACTTAAAAAATCAAAAACAGAATTATGAACATGCACTTCAGAATGGATTCAGGGCAAAGGACAAAGCTGTTCTATCAAGTTTAGAATTCTCTTCTCTTTTACAAGGAATTCAGCTTTCACTGTAGTACTATTATTACTCTTTTTTTTTTCCACAGGATGGCTATGAGTATGTGTGACTGCATTCAACATTTTGATCAGATTTGGCCTCTGGAAACAGCCTCTCTTGGAGCAGCTCCTGGAAATGAGACTCTACTGTAGAAGCTCCCTGAGGTGGCTCCTAGGCACTGTGGTAACAGCAATAACAACAGTAATAGCAGCAGATGGAAAACTGCAGTGATGGGCTCTCTGATGACCATGTACTTTTTGTTAGGTGTTTCATGTTGAAGGTAAGATTTTGGGGACGTGAGGTCTTGTTTGAAGCCATATGCTGCCTGCCAAGATATTAGTTGATTCCTGGTCATTTAACCACCTGACACTCTGGCTGAATATTAGAAACTTTTGTAATTAAGCCCAGGCAAATTTCATCAGCGTAATACTAACAGTTTAACACAGTTAAGTAAGAGCTTCAGTTTTTGTCCAGATTCTCATCCTGCTTTCTTGCTGGGGACACAGCATAGTGCTTGGCTGAGTCATCTGTTCGTAAAGTAAGCATTTAAGTAAATAAAGTGGGGGAAGGGGACAAGAATGGAAGAGAGCAGGGGCAGGAGGGTGTTTGCCCCTTCTCTTGGTACTGCTTCACCTCGTAATTTTAGAAAGGAGAATCAGTTCCTGAAAGATTTGCTTGTCTTCTCTATCGTCAGCCACGGCCTCTGGATACCTTGTGTAATAAGCTGTGTTAATATGGTTCAGCTCTTAGCCAGGATAGTACCTACAAGCACTGCACACTTACGGTAGCTATACTAATCAAGATTCAATTAGAAGTTTATTAGACGCCTGGCTTCTGTGCTTTTTTTGAGAACAGATCAGTAGATACTTTTGGAAAAGTCTAGTCAAGAAGCATAACTCTACAAATTAAAAGTAAGTACTATGTAAGTTTACTTAGTTAACAATATGCTAAAAATGAAAAACTGCAAATTGCATTTTATATCCCACTTGATTGTTACAGTCTGTGTCAACATGGGCTAATGTATGCAATAATTGTGTGACGAGATTTCCTAAGAACTTTCTTTTGTGGCCTTTTAAAAGCACACCCATGCAAATAAAAATTCCTCATTATGAGGTCCCTGGGACCTGGCAAAAGTTAAAGATTAAGTATCACTAGCTACTGAATCTCTGGTTACTAAATTAACAGTGTAACTCCACTGGAGTTCCTATCATCCGCTCAGCTAGAGTCTGTGCGAAGATGCTCTTGCTTTTGGATCACAGCTAAAAATCCAGAAAAGGGATTTTTTCAATGAGGTCGTAATTACATTCCCAGTTAGTATGTTCACGCTGGTTTATTTAACCAGTATTTTAATTACCCTGGATAGCATGGAAAGATTTTATATGCCCTGTCAAAAGAACAAAGAGTGGTATTGTCGGTTAACTAGCAGCTGACCACTAAGCACTAGACAGCCACTTGCTCACCCCTCCCCTGCCCCTGCAGCAGGATGGGAAGGAGAAATGGACAAAAGGTAAAACTTGTGAGTTGAGATAAAAACAATTTAGGAAGACAACAATGGAAGTACTACTACTATTCCTACTACTACTGATAATGATGAATATACAAAACAAACTATACACAACACAATTGTCTCACCACCTGATGACTGATGTGCAGCCAGTCCCCAAGCAGCAACTGTGGAACCTGTGGGTTTCCTGGAGCTTATGAATTTCACAGATTTCACCAAACTCACAAATTTCACACAACTCGCCAAACTCACCGAAGAAGACTGAACTGCCAGAAAAGTTCAAACTCTCACACAAAAGAGGATTCAAATTCACCAAAAAGAGAGATTCCTGCCTCCTGGCCAACCCCCATTCATAAACTGAGCATGACATCTGTGGTATGGAATATTTTCATTGACCATCTTGGGCTGTCTGTGTGGCTGTGTTCCCTCCCAGCTCCTGCACACCTGCTTGTTAGCTGAATATGGGAGACTGGAAAAAATCCTTGATTTCTTAGCAACAAGTGAAAACATCATCAACATTCTTCTCATACTAAATCCAAAACACAGAAGCTACTGGGAAGAAAATTAACTTTATCCCAGCTGAAACCAGGACAGGTGTCTATGATTTGGCTATGTAACAAGTGCAGTTTTAGCCCCAAATCATTTTACTCCTTGGAAATTATTTTATACCTGATTGCTTCTAGGGCTTCAAGAAAATTATGTGTGAGTGCCCAGAACAGGTCCAGAATTTTGATATACTTCAGCTAAGGGTTGGATGAATTAAAGTTAGATGCAAAGAATATCATTTAATAGGAATAATTGGACACTGGAACGGTCCCAAAAAGGTTTTAGAGCCAACATTAACAAAAAGTTAAACAAGATGCTAGCAAAAGTAATAATGCTTGAACTCCAGAAAAGTCTTTTCAAAGCCTAAATTTTTCAAGCTCTCAGCTTATTTACACTCTGCCTGTAACTTTTGCATTTTTCACCTGTTATGTTTGGATTTCATACTCTTATAACCAACTTTGGTGATGCCCCATTCAGCATGGGATAATAGATCTGCACTCAGAACTATCAGAGCAAAAGAAACTTCTTGCCCCTATGTCTTTCCCTTGAAATTAGCTAACTCCCACTGAATGGGCAATCAAGGATTGCATTCTGCACTGCTGCAATAGACAATTGAATGTAGATGGAGCAGCTCAGTTTTCAGCAGGAGACTAACTTGCCAACCCAGCTAGAGAGCTTTGTTTGGAACTGCCAGGCAGGAATACTGCTTATTTTAAGAAGTCATGGAGACAATATCTTGGCTGACGGTCAAGCGTCTCTGGCAGCTGGCTAAGGCTGCACCTGCACCTCTGCAAGGACTATCATCCATTATTGTGAAAGACTTCAAATGATTTTCTTTTGGGTGAGAGCAAGAGTAAGCCGCTATGTAGTGTAAGTGTTCATTTTTGCAAAGGACCTCTTGTGATATTTCAGTCCTTTCTGGAAACCAGAGAACAGGCTGGTCCTTCAAGTAGTCTTGTACCCTTTAAAAGCACATTATGACAGAACCCAACGTACTAGCTAAGACCAATTTTTGTTGACACGGGTAAGAAATAGTGGAGTGAGAAGGTCTTGTGTGGATTTGGAAAAGCAGTGATACTAACTGCAGATGCATAGCAGAGAGCTGTGTTGAGTTTGTTTAACCTCTGATAAAGCTCATGCAGGAAGAGTTACCATGGCAACAAGGTCCATATCAGGCTAGCATGAACTAAAGGCTGAGATAACGCAATCACATTTTTAGCACTCCAAAAGGGAGAAAATTGCTGACAATCACACTAAAGATGGAAACAATACAATTTCAAGCTGCATAATACGCTAGCAGATGAAAAACTGAAAGTGAAGAATGCCAGCAAGAAGACTATTTCACGAACAACCTCCCTGCCAATAATTACAAATCAATAAGAATTTAGAGAGATGTAAAATATCAACATATAAAAGTGAGAATGCTGAGGGTGTCTATCCTGTTCAAAGTGTAGTTCTGAAGTCAAAGTATGACTGTTAAAAGTCATCACACATATTTTTTATCTGTAAGAATACTGTGACCAGAAATGCAGTTACCAGCTATGTGTTCAGGACCTCTGTCTTTTCTGCTGCAGTTCTTCTGAGGCACTCTGCAGGATCATCCCCAATTATTTATCAATTATAAACTAACTGTGCTGGGTCAAAATATGATGCCACTGCCTCCTTTATGTAAAGTGATGACATCAATAGAATATTACTTTACAAGCCGGTAGTAACCTCTTGTACTCTACAACCTCATGCAGGATGTGGGATGGGCTGCAGAAAAGTGATGCTGAAGGTCTATGACTATGAGGTGTCTGCTGCAGCTATGGCAACATACAAAGAATCTGAACAGGGACCAGGAGGGGCAGGAAGCCAGCGGGCCAAAAGTATACTCAGTTCTTGGCAAAGGACTCTTACGGTTGCATCTTCTCCTCTGATGGACTTCCAGTGTACAGCACTTCTGTCTAACTCAGACGTTACTAGATACTGTACGGTCACTACCAGGGCTACGGAGTTTGTTACCAGTCTTGTCTCTTTTTCCCAACAGTGCAAGTTTTTTTTCCAAAGTCAAAACTGTGGTAAATTATATTCTTTAGTAAGTAAAGCAAATACGTGTCACCAAGAGGATGTTCAGTGTAATCTAGTGGGCAAGAACCATGAAAACCTAGGGGTCTTGGTACTGCATTGACACCTGAGGAGCCTATTGGTAGTTCTGCAGCTGGCACAACATGAAAGATCACTTCCATCTTGTCTAGGTGGCTGCATACGTTTCCTCATAAGAAATGTGAAGGTTATTCAGGCTAAGCGCCTCTGTCAACAGATTCTTTGTGAAGAGCAGATTGAGTATTTCATGGGGACATTTTCCTGACAGATTTGTTGTTAGTCTTGGCTTCCTGCCCTAAAGACTTTTCTTTGATCAAGCGGCAATGTCATTGTTCTGAGTAGCCACACACTGGATTAAAGTTTTCCTTCATCAAGCATTATACCTGCTTTGTACCTTTAAAGTGTTCCCATTTATTATCATCTACTCTGCAACTCTAAAATCGGTATTATGCTGCATTTGGTATTGGGATTTAACTGTGGAGTATGAAAGACAGGTGTACCAGAAACAGTAATTTGTCATACAAACCACTGGACCATAAAAATGTAATGTTATTCAAGGAATTCTGCTTTCCCTACATAAAAAGGAAACTCCTGCAAGTATCCCTTTAGCTGTCTTAATGATTTTTGCTGTCTGACCACAGCTACGATCTACAGTTTCTGGTATTTAGCAGTACTGAATACTGGTGACACAGTTCAATATTTCTCTGAATTTTTCTTCGTTATGATTACTACCAAAAGCCTCCCAGCTGAACGTAAGCACAGAAAATGTTACCTGAACTCTTGCCAGGACAACAACTTACACGTTACCATATGAATAAAAAACTGACCATGGTGAATCTACTGTGTCCTGAAAACAAAATATTTGAATTCCAGGGAGAAACACTACCTAGCATGAAGTTCAACAAAGGTCTTTGTTGAGCAAATAAACTCAATGCTGCTAATAAAGAATCCAATAGACTAGCTTCTCCAAACAGTTTAAAACATGCTGCCTCAGAAAATAGATATTGTTTAAAGAGCTAATATACATATTTATATGTATATCTCAAGGGCAATAAGGTAGCTTAGTGTTTCAACAGCTCTGCACTGATAGGTGCAGATGAAACTGATACCCTCTGGTCACATATAACCCTATAAGGGACAATGCACAGACTGTTTTTGCTGCTCAGCTGGATTCTCAAGAGCTGGTACAGTCAACCCTAGTGTACCCAGCATTACCAAGTGAAATACCGATGAATAATGAAGCAATGCTGTCTAATGTAAGAAATGAAGTTAATTACCTTTCTCTATTTCACTTTGAAAGGACAATTTCCGTCTTCGTAGTTTGCAGTTATCTCCATCCGTATCATTAGTAGTTTGTGATCTTATTACGAGATCAGACTTGATTAATGAAATACGAAACATAATGACAGATTAGTCCCATCTAAAAAGAGCAGGTTTTCAATAGGTGATTGACTGTTAATCATGTTCAAGCTTTAAGAAAGGCAATATTACACAAGTCAGTCTGCATCAACCTCTTCATCCCCAGCTAATGGTATTGCTCAATGCTAATGTTAAAAAGTTCATGCAGATTGAGCAAACCCAACAATGTCACCACCTGATGGTGAAACAAAAGTATCCTGATAATAAGTTTACATGGAAAGACGTGTTCATGTGTTATCAGCTTCCTGAACTTGCACAGACGTGGTGTAAGTAATCTTACTGATTGTAATTATATTTACATTTAACTATATGGTAATAATTATAAAGGTTGCATTTTAAAAAATAAAAATAAGGCTGACAAACACCAGATACTTTACCACTCATTATTTTATTTTTCTAGACCCTCCCTTCCTCTCTGTCAGATTCAGTTCATTCAGATACTTATTTCTATAGCAGAACACCATGTTGTCTTTTTCTATCCATCTTATAGAAGACAGATGTTCTTTTTTGCCATAATAAGTACAAGACGCATTTAACTCTTCTTTCTACTTATTTAAAACTGAGAAATTTACAAATAAACAAATAGAACACCAGTTGTGCTCTTTGTGTACATACCCATGGCATTGGCTTTAGCCTACTTCCCCTCCCTGTGCTAGCGAGGTTTCCCATACCACTCAAGTAAGCAGATCTGCGTGTGGGAGAAGGGCAGAGGGAAAGTGGGAAGTGTTTATATCTTTCTCTATTCCCTTCATTGTAAATCTGGTGGGTAAGGTGCTTCAGTGGTGGCCCACTGGTAGAATAACTGCAGGAAGAAAAAGGCACTTTTACATAAACAGGAGGACAGGAACAGAAGTTTAGGCAGAAGCACCTATTATTCCAGTAACAAATCTGGATCTGAGTGGTATTTTGAAGATCAGAATGTCCTCATCACTTGTTTCAGTGGAATTGATTTTCTGAATTCCAATAGACAGTGGAAAGCAGGTGGAGTTGCTAGACAAAACTGTGATTTTGCAAGCTCAGAGACACAGGTGAGCCTGTCCTCGCCTCCCTCTCTCTGCGAAGTCTAGTGATTTTTTTCTTAGTGGCTGGTCCAGCAGTAGGAAGTAACGACTGAAAAATATCTAAGGAACATGAGCAGTGAGGACTTTCTTTGTTTATCCTACACCACAACACAGAAGATGTAATTTTGTTTCAATTTTCTCAGATCTAAGGAAAAATTAATGAAAAAACATTGATGACAATGTAATTGTAGGGAATAATTGCTCAGATTAAAATCATTGATGTGAATTTATCCTCAAGGAATTTTTCAAATATGTGGACTTTCAGTTTGAACTTAAATTTATCAGTAGACTATAAATTCATTGTATTGTATTTCACATGTAATTAATAATGATGACCTTTTCAATAAACACAAAAGGGTGACTTTTAAAATAAATAATAGAATTTTATTTTTTATTTTATTCTTTTATTTTCACAAGGATCTTTTATTAAAAAAAGACTCAGCATAAAAAGAAGTGACGTTTCTTGTCAGAAGTTGTATTTGTTTTAATTTTTTAAACTGCAGATCCACATGTGATTAGCAAAGATGTCTCTATTGTCTGCAGCCCAAAACTTAGTGTTCTTTGTCTCTTTGTTTCTCAGAAGGCCTTTGAGGCCAAATTATGTTAGTTTCTTCTCACTGAACTTTTGTTTTTCCTTAAAAGTGTAGTCAGAAACCAGAAAATGGCAGTATCTCAGGTATAATTCTGAGGGTAATGTAGTCCATATTTGGTGGCCAGTGCTGGTGTACCTTGCAGCTTTCTAGGGAAAGCTTTAGCCCCAGTAGCACCAGCTGGGCTATAGCCTTTCCCTTCCCCCCTTTTGGCAAAACATCCCCTTTGTTTCCCAATTGAGACTGACCTCGGCAGTCTGAAATAAGGAAACACTGGTAATTTTTCTACTCTCCTGAAAATGCAATCTGTGCAAAAGGGGACACTTAGGAGAGTCACTGTGGGAAAAAAAGACCAAGAAATCCCTGCAAATCTGAAGACTGAAATTTGAGAAGTCCTATGTATGCTTTTAGTCTCCTAGGAGCTAGGGTGCACTCCAAGATAAGAGAATTAACAATTCATGTTTGAAAGGCAATTAAGTATTTTCTATTGTTAGACACAGAATGAATCCGGATAATCTGATTTATCTTTATTTTATGGCAGTACAATTACGTTTAGTGTCAAAAGTTCCCCTTGTGGTGACCCAGGCTATAGTCATCTGAAGCACACACATTTTCCGCGGCTTTAATAAAACATCCAGAATCCCCCTGGTGGAAACTTTAATACTTTTTAAATATAGAATAAAATCCTGTTAGATTAATATCGCCTGTATCATTTCATTGACTTCTGCTGAGTTTAACTGACTTCAGTAGGAGCAATCAGGTGAGTACATTTTTTTAAAACAAGATTTGGCCTCAGGCTTTTAGCTGTTAATTTTGCTAACCTTGGTTTTGCAATTGCTATTTTCAAGTTTTGTTACTGTGGGACAGATTTAGCCCAATATTACGAAACAAAAATACTTATTGTATGTACCTTTGCAGTTTCATCTCTCAGATTAAAAGTCAGTTCTAGATTGGTGAGGAAGAGATCAGAAAATTCAGGGTACATATCCAAAACTTCTAATAGATCTTCTCGCTGGATCTTGTGCAAGTCACAGTAAGTTAAAGCTCTCACGTCTGCATTTGACTTTCCCGGTTTTGCATAGAGATGTACCATCTCTCCAAAAATATCATTTTTCCCTGCAGAAAGAAAATTAAATAGAGATTATTATTTTAAACATTAATAAGCCATTAAATTGCATGGTGTATTTCTTTATGATAATGGTGTACAATACTTGATTTTACATGAAATGATATGATCAGATTACCATTGCACATATTGTTGTAAATCAAAAGTATTAGTTTTAAATATTAAAAGTAAAATTATTAAAATCAATGAAATTACATAGTCATATAACTGAACTAAGTGAAAGGAAAATCTAGTTTCATCACAGTTTTTCTTCAGTTCCGTCAAAACAGCATGACTAGACCAGGTTCCCTTGTCCTTAGTTGTAAAAACATTATTTGCTGATTTAAATCATATTCTTACCATGACAAAGATATAATTTCTGTTGTTCAGTAGAGTCCAGGACCTGTCTGGCCTGGAATCTCATTTTGTTAAGAATTATGTGAAGAAACAGACCATACTTGAAATATATTTTAGTAGAAAATGACTTAGTTTTTACATTTTTTAGAGGGAATGCAAAACGTCCAAGATGCAGAAGTTGTTCTGAAGAAGCTCTTTAAACATAGCTGCTTCTGTTTTGATGCATTACAATTCTTTCCATCAATGTTGACACATTTGTGGTACCTGTTTGCTAAAATTGTCATCATTTATCTGCACCTAATCTTCACCAGGGCAGAGCAGCCCCAGCCATAGACCAGTGAAAATATGCTCTAAAGTAAGGGCTTACCTGCAAAATGGGGTTTGGGGGAGAACTGGGAAAACACTTGTGGGAAAGAATAGTGGTTGTAACAACTGAGAAACAGTAGCCTGGTGAAAAAGAATACAGGGATGCTTGTGCCTCTCTGTTAAAAAATTTATATTAGGTTACTGCAAGTAGTTCTGGTTTCTCCATTTTCTAAAGAGGAGGGTGAAAACTGGGTGAGCAAGCAGCTTCTTCAACAGGAAGGTTAAGAGGTAACCGTATTATATTGCACATATATCATTATAGAGAGGAAAAATTACTCGGCACTAAATGCCTCTAGATTATAAGGAATGCATAGCAAGAACCAATGGAAAGAAATTGAAGCAAGATAATATTATACTGGAAATAAACCACACATTTTTAACAATAAAAGTAATTAACTATGGAAATAAACTGCCAAGGAAAGAGATGACTTTTTCATCTGGTTATGTCTTCAGATCAAAACCTGTTGCTTTACTTTCATCAAACATAGTTCATTAGACACAACAGATAGTTAAAGGTGTGAAATGTAACAGCAGTCAGTGATAGAACAGAGGTTAGCCAATGTAATCTAATAGTCCTGGCTTTAGTGTTTATGAATGCAGAGGTCCCTATTCAAGACATATAAAACTTTCTCTGCAGTATGCCTATTGACACAATCACAGTATTTTTATATGTTTTCTGCAAAGCTGACAGAGGTGGTAGGTTCTATGAGGTCCACAGCCATCGTATTTTCTAAGGATTTAGTACAGCCTTACTGTTGTCAGGTCATTACTGACCAGACCTTGCTTATCAGCATCAGACAGTGCTGATGATTTGAGGAAAACTGAGGGACAAACCCAACATTTCTCAGAACTCTGGTTTCTGTGATGAAACTGCAATACTTATTCAGGATGGAAACTTCATCCGTGCTACCTTTGTTGGACTAAAGTCTTTTCAACCTCAGAGGACAAAGCATTGAGTGTTTTTTACGTCCACTTTTGTGTGTAGGTTTTTCAGAAAGAGGAATTAACTAAAAATTTTTGGCTATCTATTGATAATCTTTGTTAGGTTTCTGTGTGATTTCATTGCAGAGTAATTTTCATTTGTATTATCTTCTATATTTTTAGCAGATTCTTCAAGATACCACAGACTCATTGAGTGGAGCCAGCTATCAGGCAGGCTCCTGCCTCCTGGGTCATGCAGCAGATGTGGGTGCACAGAGCAGTTCCTTTCGGCTGCAGTTGTGCACAACTGTCTCTCTCTCTGCCTGGACCACCATTCCCTGGGAGAGCAGGGCTTCAACCTGCAGCTGCTGGTGTGAGGAGCTGTAGTCTGAAAGAGATGCAGTGGCATTGCCCTGCAAATACCTGGGTTTCTGCTGCAGTGTGAGAGCACAGAGATCTCATGTGCAAAACATGCAAAATTCAAGCAGTCTGCATCTTTGGTCCAGGAAGAAATTAATGAGTTCATACACTTGTCAGTTTTTCTTGATTATGAGTGCTATAGAAATTCACATGTTTTTCATGTAAGAGATGAAATCCTCAATGAACCGCATTGTTCATAATCAGGGGAAGACACCCGGGTAAGTAAAAACCTCACGGTGTTAAACTTGCATGCTCCCCACTTAGTTTATGCCTAAAGCTGGCCTAGCTGGTAAGGTGCAACGGCATGTGATGACAAATTGTCTTGATAACACCACCTAAGCCTAGGGAAGGATTGTGCTGTAGGCACACCTTTGCACTTCTGCTCACATATCCACCCTGCAAAGTACTAGCAGTGTAATCAGTCACAAGTGGATTAATAGCATCATACTGCTGCCAGTCCACATTTTGCTTCAGCTACATTTCTGGCTGTAAGCTCCTACAGAATAAGCAGAAAGGAGAACATATGAATGATGTTACAGCTAGTGTGGGTTTCTGTACAGCAAAATCCTTACTCATCTATGCAATTATTCTTTGTGGTCTTATCACCTGATTTTAAACTGGAGAAACAATTAAATAGTCTTGTTTAGATAGGGTTTTAGTTATTTTACTTTTAAAATTGCTGTAGCTAATGAAGTCATTGGTTCCACATAAAAGCCATCACCAGCTGCAAGTGAGCTTCCAGCTGGATTGAACATTGCTTTTAGCCATCATCATTGGGAAAGAAAAAAAGTAACTCCCCATGCTGTACAAACAGGAACATGTTAATAAGAAATATAGGGGAAACACTGGTGTTATTACACTTAAATATCAATTTAGATCAGATTAATCTTCTATTCTCTTCCTTTTCTATATGCTCAGTGGGCAGAAGCAGACATTTCTGAAAACCTCTAGACGATATTTTGAATGCCTAAAGTAGATACATGTATTTCTCCAGTTATCATATAGGGGGACTATGTGTCTCAGTACCCTCATACACTGTTCAAGAAAAGGGTATCCTTGACTTTGGTTCTTGCAGCACAATCAGAAGCAGAGTAATTTGATATCTGCCTGCCTCAGCTTTCAGTTTACCATTTACCTGGGGATAAATCTGACTCACTCCTGCTCTTATGTTTTAGATATCCAAAGGCGTGGCCTCGTTGGTGCACATGAATTATTGCAGTAATGTAGACTTTGCTCCTGAAATTATTTCTCTGCTTGATTTTAAACAACAGTGAGTAAAACATTTACAAATTTACTTCCCCAGGAACAGCAATGAATATTTGTTTTCAATCCTCTGACTCTTTTAACATCCCCTCTAGTAATCTACTTACCAAGAATGGCTACAACAATGTCACTCCTAAGGATTTCAATGGAGCCTCTTGACACAAAGTAAAGAGCAGTGAGAATGTCTCCACAGTGCACTAAAGTGTCTCCAGGAGGTGCATGTGTTGTCTTAAATTTCATAGCCAAAGCTCGAAGACAGCCTTTACTGGCCCCCCGGAAAGCTTTGCAATTCTGAAGCAAATTTTGGTTGAGGTGCAGACAAATGTCAGCTTGTAAACATTCTGGAAACCCCTTCAGGACCTGGAAAGACAAGCATAAGGATTTCATGTGAATGCTATGAAAGTTGCTTGATACAATTTTCATGTTTTCTTTCTGGACAGAAAGAAAGAAATGACATACAAACAGAGGTGGCTGTAAGGGCTGTCAGAGTATTACAATTCAACAAGTGCGTAGTGTAATCTATATTGCAAAGCTTATACAATGTGAATACTAATGCACATACTGATGTACGTAGTGGCTACAAAATTAATTATTAAGATTTCTTTCATTGCAAGAAATGGTATTCAGGTATATGAATGAATATACTGCAGTAAAATAACAAATAAGACAGCTAAAGGGAGAGTGTTGACTGAATTTCACCTATTTGGACTAATATGCCTATTTCCTTTTTATCAATTATAGAAGTACTGCATTTAATACAAGGGCAGTTTTTGCTGAAATAACCATGACATTTGTAAAATGAGAGCTATCTGAACAAGATGAGATACGTTTCAGAGACAGGGCATTTTAATGGGATTTTCATGTCAAATATACTCTGCTTGTAAGTGTAGGACTTTTAGGTTTTTATCAGAAAAAGAAACATGTGCCACTGAAACAATGATGTTATGCAGTTTTACATAGATGATTAGTTCAGCAAACCATGAGGCTAGTTGCTATGGTACTTGCTCATCTCTTACTCAGAACAATGCGAATTTGCCTGAAGCAGAACCACGGGATTCCTCTTGGGTACCATGGTAACATGTTAATTTTGTTTAGAAGAAAAATGGTCATTATGTGTGAGCTTTTCTAGTTTGTCTAGGATCATCTTACCTCTGCTTCTTTTAGAATCAATAAACATTTCTGCTGCTGACTTCTGTGGGAGTACTGCCCACCCTGTGACTCTGCCTGCTGTGTTAAGGAATGGGCCTGACACATTATTATAGACCACGTTTTCTTTCGTTAAATCATGTTATCTGCTGTCAGTGATGTTAATGGGTCATATGCTTTCCCTGGGACCGGCTACATCTGTTGCATATTTCTAAGGCCAAAACATGAACTGATGCTACCAGTCTTACAAATATGTGAACAGGATGTGCCTTTTTGTTATTAAAGCAGTCTATTAATTCATTCCTGTTTATCCTCCACACTCTTTCTACAAACAAGTAAATATTCTTGCATAGAAAAAAGAATATAGAATATGCATTCACTTGCTGCTATATTGTCTTACTTCAGCACAATAAAGGTCTGTGCTCTTNCTCCTGTTTTATAAAGATATTCACAACCCATATCCCTTGCTAACAGAGAAGATGCACACGTTTCTGGTATGAGGCTTCTGTCCGCAAAAGCCAAGCTATGATTTACAAATGAAATATTAGTACCTTTAATTAAGTTGAAATGATTCTGTGATTGCTAATGGAAATCAATGCTGTGAAATAACAAACAGAATGCTGTAACACACACATATACAAAAACTCTGTGAGCTATAGGGTATTACCACATGAAATTTATACATCCTCAGAAAAAGCCAGCATTCAGCAACAATAAGCAAAAGAAAACATGGTAGATGAAAAGCTTCTGTGGTGCCACTCTGTTTTCAGTATCTATCACACCACTAGAAATAACTTAGTATGCAATTACTCTTTTTATGTTAATGCAATTATACTGAAGTAAAAATAGTGTGGGTTGTAGCAACATATTTACTGAATGATACTGAGAAACTGATAACCAAATACATCGAGTTAATGATAGAAGTGGAGAAAAATTGCAGGAGTTTATTTGGAAATAGTTCTCTAGTCACGTGAGCAAAAATGACCTATTTTGAATTAATTCTTTTGCTATACACCTATCAATATAATTTAGAAGAGCTCCATTTTTTATGGGATGCAAAATAGGAAAAGGATTTTCAATTCAGAGGTACTTACAGGAAAAGGTATTTGAATTGGTAGAAAGTCAAGAACATAGCCTTAGGATAAATTGTATTCATTTTCATATCAGCTTCTGTTTATCCCATTTATCAAGGGATTGTACTTTACCATTAAGCAAAAACCATGCAGACCATGTGTGTTGGTTTATATTTCTGAAGATACTTTGGGGATTTCTTTAAAGAAACAATTATTTTGGTAATTAATTTATACTTAATATGAAACTGTTCTAAAATCATTGCATATTAGTTAATAGTTTTTTATATGCCAATAACATCTGAAAGATACTAGACTCTTTTAAAGTATCTGGGATTAAGAAGTCCCTGCCCCATGGAGCTTACACTCTAAAATAGTTATACATCAGAGAGGAAGAACATTTACTCCTTAATACCTCAATTGACAAATCTCTAGAAGGAAGACAGGTGCCAAAAATAACATTGATATCCAATGCAGTTTTGGAGACTACTCCACTAACACAAATTGAAGAAATGCAAGAAATAAGTTGATTTGAAGATAAATTTGTTAAAACAATGCTATACACTACATTACTAAAAGGAGCTTACCATATTGTGCACATTGTATGTAGTGAGGTATTTAAACCAAGTCCAGTAGCTGACACCGTACAGAATTTGACGTTTGCAAACTACATTTTACGTTGTGCAGTATGGACAACATTTTGCCACCCCAAGCCTCCATGTACATTGCTAATATTTAGATTTTCATTATTTTGAGAATGTATGTCTTATTCGTCACTTTTTAGCTTGTGTTAATATGGAAGTATCTGATTCTCACAGATATCTTTGATTTTCTGTGTAGAGCAGGAACAATTGTATTGACAATCACATTCTTACATTGCAGCAATGAACATCAATACATTATGTGTACACATACTGACAACTCTAAATATGAGAAAATCATCCACACAGTCTTCAAAATCATGACATTACCTTAAAAATAATAAAAGTCTAAATATTGCATTTCACTTATTTTCATTTTTTTGTGAGCTTTTGGAGTCTAATTTAAACACATTTAAGTCACACTTCAATGTGACAACAAAAATTCAAAATACACTTTCCTAAATAACTAAAAGCCAGCATAATAGTGAAATTATATGAATGCAGTACTAGGTGACGCAAAAAATAAAATAATTTTCAAAATAAAATTTTGAAAAGGATAAAGCTAGAATTGCTCCTTAAATACATTATTCTCAATGACAAATCCAAAATTAATAAATCTTTTGAACACAGGCTTGGTTTTTAATTGCTTCATTCTTTCCTGACATGTTTCTATTGTTGCACTCAGTATCTCCTCAACAGTGATTCCACTGGGCCCTGGTGAGAAAAATCTTGGATCTCATGGTTAGAATCATAGTTAGAATCATAACTTATGCATAGTTTAAGAGACACAGATCTTCTAAAAAACGAATGTAACAAGACATAAAATCAGCCTCACCTCCCGCCCCCTCAAAAAAAAGAAAAAGAAAAAAAGAAAAGGAAAGACAGATGCTGTGACCATGGGCTCCAGTTGTCTCTCTTTAGTAGTTATCAAGTCCAAGGTGCAAGTTCAGTTGTCTCTTCCTGTCTGGAATCAAACTTATGCCATGTCAAATAACATTGATTTATCTACTTGGCATGCTTAGAGAGGAGGAAAGCGTCATTCAGCAAGAAGTAAAACATTTTATGTGGAATAAGTGATTGAAGGTGATAAAGGAATAAGTGAGGATAGTAGGGGCACAATTCATATTGCTTTGAAGAATATGGTCTTTTATAAGTGGAGAGGGACTCCAGCTTCGTTAGCTTCTCTTTTTCAAGATGACAACAAGGTATCACTCATACATGTATCAGACAGCTTTGTGACAAAAGAATTGGAGACATCTCTGTGCCCTAATCTCAAACAACTAGAAAATGTTTGGGGCAATCATAACTTTGTTTTGATTGGATAAATGATACAATTCATGACAATTTTTAGATTTTCTCTTTTCAGTTCTGGAACAGGTGTTGACATCTGTCCCACAGAAAATATTTAGAAAGCATCCAAGCTGAAGCAAATCAGGATACTAGCTATAATAATTGTCATTAAACATGGAAATATAATCACATTCTATACCAACAGAATCACAGAATGGTTGAGATTGGAAGGGATTTCTGGAGGCCATCTTGTCCAACCTCTCTACTCATGCAGAGCTGCCTAGAGCTGGTAGCCCAGGATGATGTCCAGATGGCTCTTGAATATCTCCAAGGACGGAGACTCCACAATCTTTCTGCACAATTTGTGCCACTGCTCAGTCACCTTCACAGTAAAAATGTGCTTCCTGATGTTTGGACAGAACCTCCTGTTTCAGTTTGTGCCCATTCCCTCTGGCCCTGTCAATGGGTGCCACTGAAAATAGCCTGGTTCCATCTTCTTTACACCTTCCCTTCAGGTTTTTGTTCACATTGATGAGATCCCGTGTAAGACTTCACTTCTCCAGACTGAACAGTTCCAGCTCTCCCAGCCTTTCCTGGTATGAGACATGCTCCAGTCCCTGCAGTCTGTCAGTCAAAGATATTTTCTTACTTCTGCATATAATCTACTGTCACACATTTTCTCTGTTGAAATACACGTGGGATCAAACATTAAATACCAGGCAGCAGTTGAGGAGAGCACAAGAGAGCTCTTGTGTGTTGTGAGTCTGTTTGGGGTATGTTGAAACTCTTTTTTTGACTGAGGCTTTCTTGTCCTAGAATCAGAGTCAGACTTATGAGTGGCAAGTATCCGGCATGTAGAAACAAAGATAAAGGTAGACTCTCTAGTTCATCAGACAATTTAAACTGACATAAACTGAAAGATGATTTCTGTTCCTTCCCCACACTATTTATTTATTCCTGCCCCGTCTTGCTCTCCCTGTGAAATGGTTTGAGAAACTGATCCATGCAAAAATTAACCCAGCAAAAAATTTGAGCAGCTGAAGGTACAAAGAGGCTGGAATAAACACATTTTGTGTTCTAGACTACACACACTTAATCTCTATTTGGACCTCATCTGCATAATATGGATATGTTGACATTAACATCACTAAATGCTGAATAAAGGGAGCAAAACCCATGCCTTGGAGAGTTCACTCTAGTAGGGTTTTGTATTCAAAACTAACATTTTGTCTGTCTTTGTTCAGTAAGAATGAGTGAAATTTATTCATAATAATTCATATATTTTGTGAAGCAACCTACATCTTTAATTTTTCTCTTTCTGCCACCTAATTTTAGCACCATACTATATGGTATGATGCTGGTACTTAGATGCACAAATCATACTGCATAGATTTTGAATTAGGATCTCTGTCTCCCAGTAGCTGTTCCCTCTGATGGGAAGAGTAGTGTGGAATTTGGTTGTCACAAACATTTGACTCCCAGATTTTAAGAACATCTTCACCTAGGCTAATCCTTTCTGTAATTCAGCATAGTTCTACTTCTAGAAAGAATTTAGAATTTACTATTTCTGTGATAGTTAATTACAGAAATTAACTGTTTCTATAAGCAGAAGGCCAAAACATTTCCATGGGCTTCAATTGCTTAGAAAAGAGTGAACAAAGTCAGAGGTGGTGATAATCTTGATCCAGCAGCTCTTGGGCTCCACATAAAATAAGGATTATTTCTGATGATTGCTTCTCTTCATACAGGAAGATTTTGCAGAGTCAGATTTTTTGTCTGTTTGCCTTTTTTTGGCAGGATATAAAGGAGTTCTTACAACAGTTGAGAGAGAAGAGCAGCAGTGTGTGATGATGAACTAATTCACCTTTCAATGAGATTTGCAGTCTGACAACCTTATCAAGAACTAGGATCTCTTGCCTTCAGTCATTGCCATAACACAGAATTGTGTGACATTTTTGTGTTGAAATTACTGCAGCTGCAGTGGATCATTCTTCATCTATAATTTGATTACAGTTTCTGAGTACTTCTGAAAGGTGATCTCTGAGATATGTCACATTGCTGGGTGAGGAGGACAGAAAACTATAGCGGTTTCTTATACTGTTGACTTCCTCATCGACAGAAAAGTTTGACGTCTGTAGAAGTTGGAAGCTGACCAGCTCCATGTATTTCCAAAAGTATAATGACAGTTGGAAAATTGTTAAATGCTCTTGTTTTTGAGACATTGGACCACAAAATACAGTGCAGTGAGAAACTGATAAAGCATCATTTTGCAAACAGATGGACATTCTTGAAAGTCTTTTTTTTCTTCTATGAGGTCTTTCCTGTAACTCAATTGAATATAGGCATTCATGTTTTTTAAGTGGTCTTGTTATAGAAAATAAAAGAACAGCTTTACAGCTAATCCTATCTGAGGCATTTTCTGACAGGCTTGTATGTCTAGCGGTTTCCATTATGTCGGATAGACAAATAGCAGTACCACCTTCCACCATGATTACGTATTCCCTCTGTTTAACCAATTACTACTAGTTTTTGTGCCAAATACTTCTAATTTGGATTGCCCTTCTGATGATATAAGGAACTCCTCCTAGCTATTTTTGAAATTTTAATTTACTTTTTTCTAATTTTCTGGTTCAAAGAATATTACTGGCAATAGTTCTATTGATAGAATTTTTTTGGTCATACAAAGTGATCACAGCAGGAGGAAAAGCAAGAAGAACAAACGTAGTGGTGTCATCCAGTCACCAGTGGCTGATTTATCACAAAAGAAGCCTTACCAAAGCAATGATGAACCTGGCATTTATTTGATATAGTAGCATTGCTGGTTCTGAACCTTCAAGACAGGTAGTTTGCTCTGCTGTACTTGCATGGTCACTGATGTAAAATCAACCGTTTGCTTGCATGCTTGCAGGAGAAGGTTCTATGACTTTCTACATAAAAATTCTGACTTAGTCTTTCCTTTCATGGTATTGAGTAAAACCCAAAATAAAAAGGAATCTGTCCCACATCCAAAATTTTAATTAACAAGTACATTTGGCTAATCACTTTCCAAAGCTTGTCTCACTTATTTACTTCTTGAACTATTTTAAAAGGTAAAATAAACCAATAAAGCTGTTCAGATGCACAGAAGATCCATGGAAAGAAGAGGGGGGAGGAAATACATGCATAACTTAAAAAAGGATCTCAAACACTAAAGATATAATCTTTTTAGGGTAAGCGTCACAGGCATGCTATTATCAGTGCTGGACTGATAACATTGGAATGAAGGGGGTAAAAGAAGGCAAAGAGAGTTTAGGAAAAACAGAATAGAATAGTTTAAAAAAATAGTTTCTTTGAACCTTTGGGACTGGTTACATCTTTCATGAAACAATATACACTGCAAACATTTTTTAAAAAATTTAAAATTGCCAGTGTATACCACAGGGATATGATTTAAATTATGCTTATTCTGTAGACTCAAGATTTTTATCCAGATTAAAAAAAAGTCCCAAATCCTGTTTATCCAGTCCATCCATATATATGTGGAACTGTTTTTATCAAAATACATTATGCAACGAAACATAACCACAGAGATATAGAAATGAAGCAGAGGGGAACAAATGAACAAATAAACAATGTTCTCAGCATATTTCACCAGCAGATCTTTAAAGCTAGTTTTAAGTTTAGCCATTTCAAATGAGCATAAAGTGTTATCTTCTGTTTTTCAATTTAAAGTGTAGGATTTTGTTTAGGAAATCAAGTTTATTTAGTCTTCGTGCAGTATTATTCCTGAGGTTGAAACTTGGGGTTTTTTTTCCACTTTTCCTGAATTCTTAAGTATATTACTGATGATAATTAAAAACATCTTTTGAAACATATTCTCTAATATTGTTGATATATATATATATGATTCTGTGTGTGCATATATTGCATGTACATATATATATATATATAATGTAAATTATTCATGCATTTCATATTTCAAGGGAGAAAGAGGACTGAGATTTTGAATTTTATTCAGTTTTCAGTCATGAAATGAAAAAGAAAGACGTTGGATCAAATTCTTCCTTCAGATATTTGTAAAAAACTCCCAGTAAATAATGACAGGAGTCAAACACATTTGTCTGAGGACAGTATTAGCCCTTTGGTGCGTAAATGCAAATATTTCATGCAAAATAAAGTTAATACCACATGCAAGTCCATCTCATATGCACATGGCTTATAGCCAAGAAAACTCCATTGGTACTTGTGCTAACATGCATATATGGTTTGAACTAAGAGCATTCACGCAAAGGAAAATGCAGAATGATCAGCATGGCAGCATTGTCAGAGTGTCATTCCTACAGAGCAACTATCTAATGCAAACCAATATGCACATGACCTTTTTTGGGCAGAGAAGCATGATCTGAGTTGTGGGGTAAAACAGTGATTAATAAATGTGCTTAGATTAGCATTTCTTAATGTCTAATTTTTAGTAACCATTTTGCCCCACATCTGATTCTACTTGGATTATTTCCCTTTGGTATCTACCCCTTCATCATGCAAAAAGTTACAATTAAAATTAGAAAGCATTAAACAAGCTCTAAACCCGGCAGATAACATGGATATTCTCCACACTTTATACTGGAATTAAATTTGACATAAATACCTCCTGCTCTTACCAGTGGGTGGTGTTATTCCATGTATTTAGGTATGAAGCAGACAGGAAAGAGATAAATCTTTCATAAGTACAACATAAATCACACAATTCTTACATTATCCTTGTACTAAGTGTAATATATTCAAACTCACTTTTTAAGAAAATTAGGCGACTGCCATAAAACTTGAGGGATAGAATTGTGAACAGAATAAGAAAATATAACAAAACAAGATACTAAACTTGATTTTTTTCACAGTTTATTTAAAACAGAGCCTTCATACTGCCTCACAATCATATTGCAGAATATGGGCTGTTTAATCCATTTGGTTAGTATTTCACATTAATGACAAATCCAAGACTAATTCCAGTACACCAGTTCATGCATTATGCAAAGTTTAACCTAACAGCATCCAGTTTTAGTTATTATTTAATGTGAAACAGGTGTTCTTAGTACATCCATTAGTGGTAATGAATTAGTTAAGGCGTACATGATTTTGTAATATCTTCAGAAATAATTCAATGAACTACTTTAGGCTTAGGTTGCACCGACCTCCAGCTTAAGGGCTTGATCCTGCAAAGTGCTGAGTACTCCACAATCCCATTGCCATCAGAGGGAATTAGAGCCATTCAGTGCCATGCAGGATGAAGCCACCGATGCTGCCTTCCACTGCAGTAATCCCCGGCAGAGGTTTAAACAAGTATCCTTGTCCTGTGCTGGGCATAATATCCCTCTGGAGGGGACATTCATGGAAGTCGGAGGTGAAGCTCAATATATTTAATTTGCTGTCTTACTTTTAAGATCTGCTTTACTTAATGGTAACCATAAAGTCGAGCTGTCAGTGATTTAGCTTTACAAAAGCTTTTAATCAAGACCATTTTTTCTGCTTACTGCATTAATAGTGTAACAGTTTGACAGTCATTTACAAACATATGTATAGATATCACATGGAAGCTTTTTGAATGTATGTCAAAATTTTTGAGGTTGATTTTTAGTTAAATTATTAGAAAAATGTATAAGTTTTCTTGTTCTTGCCAACTTTATGGAGAGCTCTGCGAAGTCTCTAATCTAGAACACAGAATATCTCTGGAAAGCACCCCTCTAGAGACACAGATTCACAGATCCTTAAGATGCACAATGTCTCAGTGCCATCAAACCTATGCCAACTTTTCAGAAACAAAGTTGCTGTCTCCAGAAAATAATCCAGAAATATAGATGCTTACTTTTCCTCATCAACAGATTATTATTCCTTTATAGCTGGCCACATAATATATTCTTCTATAGGGAGCATTTACAGTTTGTTTTTTTTATCAAGAACAGAAAATACAAGTGTTGTGACTTGCTATTTGCTAGAAATGGGGTTCTGTGGATTGCTAAATGGTTGGTAGTACTGTGCTGACTTTCAGTGCAGAATTATGTGATTGTGAATGCAAGTGAACTACTGTTCAGACTATTCTATATTTAGAATATTTCACTCTGAATAAAGGAGCTAATCAACCTGCCTGCTCCTCTCTTCCATCCACCCCCAGTATACCTCTTCTAGATTACACGATACAGGCTTTGTAGAATAGTAACTGTAGATAACAACAAAGGTACTCTTGTTTGATACTGGAAGTGGAAAATCAGGCTGAAGAACAAACAAAATTCTGGAAAAGCTGTCTGGAATAAGTAACCTATGACTTTTATTTCTTGTCTTAAGCTTACAATAGTCAACTGCAGTTCTCAAGCTTTCCTATGCACAGTGAGAGTTCAGATTTCTGATACACCTTTTAATAATCTAGGCAGTTAAATATTTGGATGTCATACTTGTAATGGCTTGGTTTTCAATAATTGCTATATATCCATCTTCTTAATCTTGTACTTTTACAGCTCATAAATAATGAATACTTACAACCTCTTTCTAAATTCTCATACATTTATCTATTCCTCAGCTTCTGTGCCTGAAAAACAGAACAACATACCATGTTCATGTCAATGCCATTGGTGTATGTCCATGCGTGCTGGAAGTATTCCTCGAGTCGCTGCCGCAGGGGGTTGGGGATTTGGTGAAAGCGTATAAACTCCTTTACTCGCAGCATCTGCATGTGATACCGTGCAGTTCCCGAGTAGAGTCTTTGGATTATTGCAGATACGTTTCCAAAAATACTAGCGTACATTAATGCTGGATTAAATAGAAATAAAACTTACTTATGTCATATCATTGGGTTTTGCAATGCAACTGTTCTTATAATGTACTTGTATGTAAAACAGCTCAGATGAGACCAGCAACATTTTCAGAGATATGGAATTGATTTACGTGAAGTTTTTTATTGTTTCAATTGTATCAATTCCAACTCAGTTAACAGATGAGGCTTAAATATTAAATCATAATCAAGTTGGTAGTGTTTATCTTTGGAGATTTGTAGTCCTGAATTTAGTGTTGTAAGTTAGGTTCTACTAATTTTACATGTTTCAGTAGCACTAAGAACTAGGAACTAAGGTCAGGAACAAAGGGCAGGGTTAAGAAGGTACACAGGGCAGGGTTAAGAAGGTATACATACATTTATATATTCAGGGCTTAAATCAACAAATAAAATATAATTTTGATTATCAAAAAATGATGGGCTATAGTTTCCTAGTCCACTCAAAACTCTGCTTGCTATCCTATAGAAGATTTGCTTACAGACACAGATACACAACACTAAACTTCTGACAGTTTGGATAACAGATTATGAGCAGTCAAGCAACTTGACTACTTCCTGGCACTGCATGAGTCACAACATATTTTCACATATAACATTGCTTTCCCTGGGAATTTGCTCTTCTGGCTGCATGCTTATAATCATATTAGCTTAGACTTTTAAGTCATTTGCTCAAACACTGAGCAAAAAAGCAAAAAAAAAGAGTAAGATAAAACTACTTACAGCCAATCAACATGACACAGATGGAGAAGATTTTCTCTGAGTTGGTGTTTGGAGATACATTTCCAAATCCTACACTTGTCAGACTGCTGAAGGTAAAATAAAGTGCTGTAACATATTTGTCCTTGATGGATGGTCCAGAGCTTGCATCACTCTTATTGTAATGCTTTCCTAATTGTTCTCCTAAAGAATCCAACCAGCCAATCTTGTGAGCCAAGTAAGGTCTTTCTACATTTCCAATGGCATACCAGATGCAAGCAAGCCAGTGTGCAATTAGTGCAAATATGCACATAAGGAGCATCAGAACTGCAGCGCCATATTCGGAATATCTGTCCAATTTCCGTGCTACCCTCACCAAACGCAGCAGTCTAGCTGTCTTCAGAAGACCTATTAATGTTGTTGTCTGTAAAAAAAAGATATAAATAAAAATTTATTTTCTCTGTTAGCAAATATATTCTCATGAATAGTCAGCATGAATAAACTGGAGTAAATTCCATTATTTCAGGGAATCAACAAGATCACTAGATTAACACATTTCAGTGTTACCTTAATTTCATTTTCTTTAAACTATCAAATTTGTTATAAAAACAGTGAAGAAAACAATAACAAATGCACATTTTAAATTCAGATATATTGAAGTTGTCATTATCTCATGAATACTCTTTCATTTTGAATATTATTCTTGATCTGGACTCTTCAATCCACCCTAATGGACTTAAATGATCTATTAGATTCATGATGTTTCGGCATGCTCAAGTCTGTGAGTTATTGGAACTACTCATAATTATATGACTGGCCTTGTAGGTAATAAGTATTTATGATGTTTGAATAAATCTGTGCGACTATATTCGATCCTAATTTAGAGACTCCTTGCAATGCTGTGGCACACATGTTCTAGAAGACAGAAGGAACAGGGCAGAAATGTCTCAAAGAGTAAGTGTCTGGAAAAGTTACTATTGCCAGACTCCAGATTAATCTTCTTTTTGCATCTTTCAACCTGAAGCTTGTAGGTCTAGTGGCAGAAGCCACTAATAAATCTAGTATACCATTAAAAAAAAAAGGGGTCTGTTGTAAACCAGGAATATATTCCAAGCTTTTTAGTGTAGACCTGCACTATGATTCATTGCAGCCTCTTTGAGATCTGATCTTTTTAAAGGAAGGTAAAGTTTATTAATGTAAATTTACAATTTTCAATCAGTAAATTGTTAATTCCTTGTAAAAGAGATTGACAACATTGTAAATAGTAACTATCTGATTTCAAAAAGAACTCAGCTACTGTTTTCCATCCATTAAGTCTGAACATATACTAAAGTATTCAGTAAATGTCAAGAATGAATAAATTTTTAATAAGTTTTTTCTTTTTTTGACCTGCATGTATATTACCCAACACTTAACTGGATTAGTTTTGTGAGCTTTACAAACCACTCGTTACAGCTTTCTTTCAACAAGTACTAGATTATTTTTTATGTTTTTATGTTCTAACATTTACCATGTTTCTGAGTGAAATCCCAAGGCCCTTGGAACAAAAAAAAGGAAGCTTTCTTGGCTGCATTTGTCAGTGGACAGCTCAGTATGTTCATGTTTTCTGAGTAAACGAGCAAGAGGATAATGCAGGGTAACACTGGGTGACACTGCTTGGTTAACTAACATCGCAGAGAATAATTTCAGGGTGATTTTCTCATTGCCACATAAAGAAGGCTATTTCAATGATTGTGGCCTCAACAGTCTGAAAGACTGTAGCCTTCAAAAACCTATGCTTAGGCTGAGCTTCAGCATGTGAATATTGTCATTAGGTAAGTTTTTTTTGTAAGGTAGATCACGCTAAAATATTTATGATCCGTTAAGGAAAAGAGCAATCTTGAGAAAAGCTAACATTTTTTCTTGGTGGGGTGTTTGAACCATCCTATTACAGATGTAGTCATATCTCTAAACCACGCAAGAGGAAATGTATTCTTAAAGTGCCCCTTAAATAGATCAGAAGGTAGATTGTGAATCCAAAATATGTCCACAGCTTTCCACCCCGTTCTTAAGATAGGATTTGCTAATATTACGCGTCCTCAGTGTCAATCCCATGCTTAGGTACTGTATCAGTGTGAGCTCTGGAGTATGCTGGAGGTGTATAATACAAGCAAACTCCATCTCTTCAGGGTAAAATCAGAATGAGTGAGACTAGACGTGCTTTAAACCATCAAGAAACTCATCCTGAGTTTGAATGTTCTTTAACACAGTGAAGAGGCTTTGACACAAAAGTACAGCTGGAAGTGGAGGTTGAAAGCATGACTCACAAGTTCTGGTGTACCTTTACATGCCGTCCACTTCTCAGTGTAGCTGTAGCCTTCACACAGTAACAGTTCACCTCCCATGTGTCACTTGGCCAGTGACAGAAGTACTTAGTGTCAGAACTATGCCTCGTGCAATGTAATTTTGTTGCTATGCTGGAATACTTTGCTCAACACAGCCCCCAAGCAGGCAAAGGTCCTACTCTGTCAGGTACCCACCTTACCCCAACCAGTGCCAACAACTAATGTCTGCAAATAGCAATCTGATAGATGCTACTCTTTTCTCTGAATTGCTTGCTGCTGTTTTCATAGCTGGACTAAATGTTCAAGAGTTGCTGGAAACCCACATCAGTATTTTTTTTTTTCAATCAAAATTTACTGTGAGCCAGTAGCACATAGGAATGCCATAGCTACCGAAACTACGAATCCGGATTGGTAGAAGATGGGCACAGGATCATTATCCCCCACCATAGCATATTCAGTGCAAACAGCATTCCATTTATGTGAGGCACTTAACTGTTTGCCTAAAATGGAATTCATCAGGACCATAGCACACATTTAAGTACTTTTAGAATCTAAAGTGCCTACAAGACATTGAAGAAGTCTTTTCCAATTGGTAAGATCTATTAAAAATATAAAGGTCTTAAGGTAATAGCCTTTTTAAATAGATTCTGCCAAAACAGACATTCTATCTCCTCAGATTTACTTTTTCATTACAAATAAAAAAAAACTATACAGAAAAAAAAAGATCAGCTTAGATTTCTCCTCTGCACGATTTATATATTCCAATCTGCCAGTCTAACATTTTGTTAACCAGTGTAGCCAATGTAATTTTGATATTTTTGTCTTGCTTGGTTATTGTGCTATTCAGCCTTTTAAAATGCCTTTTGATTTTTTCTAGCTGTAGTACAGGAGAGAGATCTGGATAAAAAGTGTATTGGGTTTTTTCTGTTTTGACTTCAGTAATAGCACAAAAAATAAATAATCCATCATGCCTACAATGGTTCTTTCATGCCTATGTTATTCTCTCCATGAGCTAAGTAACCACATACAGGACATCTTTAGTTGTTTTAGAATAACTATTCAGTTCTGCTAATAAGAAGCTTGAGAAATGTTAAAGTTTGTCAATAATTTTCTCTCCAGGGGAAAAGAATGACCTTCTAAAAACAAGAGTTCATGGATACTACATTTTCTAAGTATAGGTTACTGAATTTATTTTACAAAATCCTTATATATTACAAGTGGGTATCCTTAACTCTGATTAGTCTCCTTTTTTAACAGTGAGATTAGTTTGTATCTTCAATTTCTCAAGTCCTGATGCTGAAATGACCACAGCAGGGGACTACTTTGATGGACAACAGTTGATTACAGCACGATTTGCAAGAGGAGTGCATCAGTCTACCTGATTGCAGAAGATATCATTCAGAAGTTATTATTGTATCAGACTGGAAGACTGAGCTGTCATTGCCTAATTAATTATCTGCATAAATGGTACTCTGTCTGTATAAAAAGCCATTTACAACTCATGATTTTCTCAAAGATTTCCAAATTCTTAGGTTTCCTCTAGATTTTTGTGGTTTTTTTTTTCCTTTCTTCATAACATCCGTTATCATTAATATATAAATCTATAATGTCATCTCTTATTTGTCTCTTTTTTAAACCCACTGAATTGTATGAGTAGCTCAAACTGTGTCTTCCAATGTGCATTAATGTGCACCTGCTTACATACTATTTCATCTGCTAGGGTCCTTTCCAGCTTCCTGGCATTGTAAGGTCCTCAGTTTCTCACTAATTTGCCTTCACCTACATTTTATGTTAAAACCATCATCAGCCTTCTACTTTTTTGCAGCCTGTGAGTAAATCTATTAAATATGAGTACTGTAGCATCAAGCACAGTTAACTCTTTTCGCTCTTGGAAAAATGTTTAATATACGCCAGAATTTGGCCTTTCAGTCTATGCTCTATTACCTGAATAGCCTCTTCTGAGCACTGTGTCACTGTTGATCTTGATGCTGTATGCATCATGATACTGAAAATTAGTAATTTGCTAAAATGAGTGCAGGAAACTGTATTACTCTCTTCCTGAGATATTTTCTGAGCTTGATTTTCAAATATATTTTAATTTGGAACAGGATAAAGTACTGGTTATATCGGTGGAGATGCAGTCAGGACTATTAGGTTCAATCTCTAATTCTAGCAATGTGGAATTCTTTTCAGTTTGCTTCAGCAGGTACACTGTGTAACCGAGTGAAGACATCAAAACCAAGAGAAGAACAAGAGTACTTTGGTTTATATGTCTTAATTTCAGCCAAAAGTCATCTATTTTCTTGATTTATTACTATGAATAGAAGACACATTCACTCTTACATTTTGTAACTATGCTGGATATATACATCATGATGTATCTATTTTTATTTAATTTTGCAAAAGCAAAAGCCTTCATGGTTTTCCGCATATTTTACCTGAGTGTGCTCTGTGGCCTCAATTTAAGAAAACTAATAGATACAATTATTTTCTTGTCTGAAGCATTTACCACCACTCATCTGTATGTTTTATTGCAGGAGGTTCATTGATGAAGGGGAAGAAACTCTGATTTTCTGTATGTCCGTCTAATTTTTCCCTACAAAGTACCTGTCTCTGAAGTGAAAAGGTGATCAATACATTAAAAAGTGTATTATTTTAAATCATAGATCTTAGAATATCTAGTAATCTTCAGCAGCATTCCACTTGTACCTGCACATCATATATGTGTGCTTTAAGGAGCTGTGCCACTGCAACTGTTATTTTCTTAAAATCCAACCAGACTCCTCAGCTGAGCAGAATGATTAAAAATAAACTACCAAAAGAATAGAAAGCAAAAAGTCCATCATCTCATTATTTTTATCTTCCCAAATATCAGGAATGTCACTTCACATTTGAAATACACAAAAAAGAGAGAATGGTTTACCACCAGCCAGAATTTTTTGTTGAGTCTGTTTCAACAGAAAAAAATAACTTTATATTAGTTCCCAATTTAGAAATTGGAAAGTTAACTGTCTTGTTCTGTTGCTTTCCTACGGCTGACAAAGTGTGGCTCAAATGGAAGCATTCAGATAGCGCTGCATGTGGTATTTGAATTATTATCTCCTGCCCTTTCTAGACACGTTTTGATATCAAGGTGTTTTAAAGCTGGGTGAGCACACATAGAGCTGTCTTTGGAGCTTATGTTATCTAATAAAAAGACTGTTCAATACAATTGTTCATAGGGGATCTTATTCGAAGAAACTCTAGATAACAAAAAAGAGCTATTTCATAAAAAAGATAACCCTTATGACTGAAAAAAATCTATTAAATGAAAAATACTCTATTCTAACAGTTTTACGTTTTCTTCTTCTTGCTAATCTATCAAAAAGTGATCACTGAGGAAGTATTATAGTTAGCAAAGTAGGAAGAAAAACTGCAGTAAGTAGCAGCTTAGAAAACGTGATTGACGTATTCAATACCATGAATTAAAAAGAGAAGTCATGATGGCATGATGAACTGGTCATAATCTGCATAGTTTCATTGCTGCGTAGGTAAACAAACTAGTTTTTCCGGAGAGTGAAACTGTGCAATTACTAGGTTTCAAGGGAATAAAGAATTAATTTACTTATATACTGCAATACTGAAAAAATCATTACATGGTCCAATAAATTCTGTTCCAAGTTCTATGTTTTTTGTATTTGTGTGCTCACCTGCCAGAATGCACTTGTTTGCTAGTAATCTGTAACATTATCTTATGTTAAAGTTATCCCTTTAGCATCACTTTGTCACGTGGCACTTTACTGTTAAGGACGTCTGTAACAGGGGAGGTGTGGAAGAATGATGTTCAGGGTCAAATCCAAAGAGCACTCCTTCAATGAACTTTGGAATTAGTCCCTGTTGTAATTCTTGATGTTCCACACTTCCAACCATTGAACATATTTTTTTGCAGTGAGGAGTGCTCAGTGATCAGAAAGGGATGCAGACCACACCTGAAGGGGAATGATATTGTCCAAGTTAGAAGTAAGCTCTTTGTCAAAATGTTTGTCTTTTATGTATCTGTGTTATCAAAACCACAGAAAAAAATCTGCAGAAAAACTGAGACCTACCACAGATAATGAATGCAAGAGGTGATCAAAGTTTCTCTTGCATCTCTGAACTTTTTAGTCACCTTCTGAATAGAAAAGTTGTCGTTTGGCAAGAGAACTATTAACACGGTCCCTCTGTCCTTTATGTTACTCTCGCTCTTCCTATTGTATTGCTTTAACAAAATTTATTTCTGCTGCATGCTATTACCTACATGTTTCTCCAGGTTCCTCATTTCCCTTGAGTGTGTAGGCTCATGTTCAAACTGGTAGAAATATCACTATTAATTATGAATGTTACCATTGATTTCTGCAACTGCTGATTTGGACCACATTATTATAATGATTTTTCAGAAGTACAGGAGACAGGACAACATTTTCATTATATAAAATTTAAGAAAATGAGTTTAAGAAAAGCATGACTGATATTCATGCTACTTCTGAAATTTTTAAGACTGAATATGCTCACAAGACTCTCAAGGTTCATACAGGCATGTGCCAGTTGTTCTATAATGACCCTTAAAGGCATATTTAATTATGTTTACACATAATTTGTGAGGATAGCTAGGGTATGCTCACAATTCAGATCAGGCTTTTGCTGTCACAGCAAATGACTTCATGTAAAGGAATTAATTTTAAAACAAAAATGCTTTTCATTGTCTGCATCGTGACATGGAAGCATACAGACAGATCAGTAAATTTTCATGCTAAAGGTTGCTGATTAATTTGTGGTTTTCACTTTTCTCAATAAATGAGATGCACATATGGTCGACAAAACTGTCTGTTTCCCTTATGTCAATATGTGCAAAATGGTAATTTTAAGAAATGGTTTTGTGTCCTTTGAAAAGTGAATGGATCATATTTTGCTTGGTTTGCTGCTTTTATTTTTAAACTGCTGTATTCTGTGCATCACAAAAACCCCCAATTCTCTACTTGTCAGTTCCCTTTTCGTCAAAAAATATGTCATAACTTTAGCCCTTCTTAAATTAAACAAAGTTCTTCAGCAGGAGGCAGAACTGGGTCAGGCATCCAGAACATAGTGTATGTTTTATATACATTTGGGCAATTTTTGGATGCATATATTGAACAGTTTTTTAGCCTGTTGTACAGATAGGGTAAGGGCATTAGTCATGTCTGGCAAGGTTAACTCCATACAATCTTTTTTTCTTTCCTTTGGTAGTCCATATTCTTGATAAAATAGACAGCGGACAACTCTTTTTGTTAACTGGTATAGTTTACACTACAACCAATTTGGTTTACACTGAGTAAACATCTGACCTAAAGATTTTGAACTGAGAAAATTTATAGTAATACTCTAATGCCAACACAAGACTTACATGCATTATTAGCAGTTTTTACAAAGTAAGCAGCAAATAAAAGGAACAGTTCTTAAATAAAAGCATTTGAACAAATCCTTCATACATATTTATTTCATTATTTCTAAAGATAGTATCAAAAATGGTGTAATTGAAAAATACTAGCTGAATCATTCATCTTGTTCTCCTGTCAATGAAGGCTAATATTCTACAATATACTACTATGGAAGATGTAATTTTAGTTTAACTTTAAAAGATGGGAACTGCTAAACAGCCTATTGACTGAGAAACAAAAATATATTAGGATATGCAGACAATTGTAGTAAAGTCAAAACTTAAGATTTAATATTTCATATTCATTTAAGCTTACCTCTTCAGAGCCAGAGCCAAAAATCAGCAGGTCAAAAGGTATTGCAGCAACCATGTCAATTAGGAACCAGCCTTTGAAGTAGTGAATTGCTATTTTTGCTGGGTCACTTACCACTTCTTCATTCTGGTTTACATATGTTGTTCTGAAGTTTATTAGAATGTCAATGATAAACATAATATCCACAATTAAGTCTACAACATTCAGTGGGCTGCAAGAATATCCACACTCTCTCCTCTTCCGTTCCTCACTATCATTCAGCAGGAAGGCAGCAGAGTAAGGGGTGAATATGGCGGTGTATATTACTAACAACAAAATGAGCCAGTCCCAGACGGCTTTGAAAGGACTATAGTGCAATATAGTAAACTTGTTGATGCGAGGTGTCTGCAGTTTATATTCTGGTAGAACATCAGCCCCTAAGGATAGAACCTAGAATAAGAAATATACCAGGTCAATAATCAGGCAGTGTATCTATTCCTACTTTGAGTAAACTTAGCAAATACAGGACATACTTAAAAAGTACTTTATTGTAGTTTTGCGGATTAAGCTTCAATTACTCGGTATTTTGGCAAACTAAACTTCTGTGAAATTCATGATCTCTGCCAGGTCCAATAAATTCATTGACAATTTTACACAGGAGGTTGATTCTTGTTCCCTGTAGCAACCATTAAGTGGAAAATCTGGTCCATGAAATCTGCATAAGTAAACAAGTCATCAAATTCGTTTGTCCACTACGTGGTAGCCTTGCCAACCTGTTCCTGGCCAGTGAATGACTTTTCTTGCAGTGATGCAGTCTTTTTCTCCCAAAGCATATTATCATTGGCATAAATTCACTATGAAAGAGTCTACACTGATTAGAAAATGTGTAGGCAACCAGAAATAAAAAAGTTAGAGAAAGATCTGTGAGTGTCCTTGACAGCTCTCTCCACTGAATTTTGTGGTGTGGAAAACTTTCATGCACAGACGAATTTCACTGAGGCTATAGTTCTAGTACAGCTAAAGGCGTGACAAAGAAGGGTACCACAGAAGTATTGCCTTTTGCTTCACTTCTACTTTTGTCAATGCCTAAAGCTTGCTATCATTCCTTTGCAACTGTGGATTTTTTACCAGTTAGTGTTATCTAAGTAGGATTTAAATGTTATTTGGAACGATTGTGTTTGTATGCACCGCTTGATTTGCTGGCTCTAGAAGCTGAAATGTTTGCTTTGCTGCAAAGAACAAGCATAGTGTGGGCACCAGATAAAACAAATTTTCTTTGGCTGCTCCTCCAGTCTGATTGAACTCTGACATGAAAGAACAAAACCTTTAAGGATAAGAAGGTAAATTACATTTTCGTCTCTATTCAGTGATTGGCATAGTTATAGAGACTGTCAGCAATGACGTTAATTATTGCCTTCTGTGCTGCAAGTGCTCTCCAAATCCTATGGGACTCAGATCACCACTTCATTTTACACAGACCAATGAACAAACATCAGATGGCAACAACCTTTAGTTTCTACACATTTGGGCAAGTGACATATTCAAGAAATCTTATACCCATGTTCCACCAGTTACTTCTACTTATTCCTTATCCCCCTGCTAATTAAAAACAATGCTGTTCAGAAAATCAGGCCTTTCAAAAGTAATTAAAATGAATAATTAAACTGAAATGAAATAATGACTGAAGGATTAATACCTTGTCAGCAACATTGTTTACTTTCATTTACTTTCTGTTTAGCAGTGAGTAGTTTGGGATTTGAGATTTCAGCTTGTTCAAGATTGAGGAATTTCATGCTCTTCAAGCACAATGTTATAAGATTACAAGGGTCAGCGTACACTTTTCTGTTTAACTTTCCAACAGCAAGTGTTGTATAAACCTTAGATTCTATCCTTAGCAATCTACGTGGCACTTCTTATACAGTGAAGTTCTACTTTGAAAATGTTGTGAGAAAACCATGGTTAATAACCACTCTTCTTTGAACTATGAAGAAAGAAACAATTAAGCCATCGAAAAGATTATATGGTACCTTCAAGCAGCCATTAAGCACCATGCTGAGGTGATGGTAGAGGCTGTTCATGTTTTTTGTATTTTAACTAGGACTTGCATTTAACTAATGGTGTTAGCTATTTTTTTATGCATTAAACACACTAGCTGACAGCAAGCTGAAGTGTAGGCATTGCTTAGTCTCTTAAGCAGTATTAATACTTTCAAACCCCCACCTGTTGACAAGTTGACAAGAATGTTTTCCTACTATTTGAGAGCAGTGTGAGTATAAGTAGCAAGGCAGCTGCTATTTATAACATTTATATCAGTTTTCTGCTGGATTTTCAGACAAGGAAGGAGATGGATTAGACAACATTATACTATATTATACTATATTATACTATATTATACTATATTATATTATACTATACTATACTATATTATATTATATTATATTATATTATATTATATTATATTATATTA
>Ga0065711_1029795_pt1 | contig 34796 bp, 27 predicted proteins | sample Hoacrofraction12_FD_59098 | JGI IMG/M metagenome (GOLD analysis project Ga0065711, IMG submission 59098) | Hoatzin crop microbial communities from Cojedes, Venezuela - Epithelial fraction 12 v2 (version 2) | ecosystem: Host-associated > Birds > Digestive system > Esophagus > Crop | place... | reverse complement strand
GGAGCTCAGGTGGAAGAGAAAGGTCCATGGAATGTGGAAAGAGGGACAGGCCACTTGGGAAGAATACAGGAATGTGGTCAGAGCATGCAGGGATGCAACGAGGAAGGCCAAGGCCCACCTGGAATTGAAGCTGGCAAGGGATGTCAAAAACTACAAGAAGGGCTTCTTCAACTACATCAGTAGCAAAAGGAAGGCTAGGGACAATGTGGGGCCGCTGCTGAATGAGGCAGGTGTCCTGGTGAAGGAGGATGCGGAGAAGGCAGAGCTACTGGATGCCTTCTTTGCTTCAGTCTTCAGTGCCAAGGCGGGCCCTCAGGAATCCCAGGCCCCGGAGGTAAGAGAAGAAGCCTACAGAGAGGATGACTTTCCCTTGGTTGAGGAGGACTGTGTGAGGGATCGCTTAAGCCATCTGGACGCCCGAAAATCCATGGGCCCTGATGGAATGCACCCACGAGTGCTGAGAGAGCTGGCGGATGTCATTGCTGAGCCACTCTCCATCATCTTTGAGAGGTCCTGGTGGATAGAAGAGGTGCCTGAGGACTGGAGAAAGGCCAATGTCACTCCAATCTTCAAAAAGGGCAAGAAGGAGGACCCAGGGAACTACAGGCCAATCAGCCTTACTCCATCCCGGGAAAGGTGATGGAGCAGCTCATCCTGGAGGTCATCATCAAGCAGGTGGAGGAAAAGAAGGTTATCAAGAGTAGTCAACATGGATTCACCAAGGGGAAATCATGCTTGACCAATCTGATAGCTTTCTATGATGGCATGACTGGCTGGGTAGATGAGGGGAGAGCCGTGGATGTTGTCTACCTCGATTTCAGCAAGGCTTCGACACAGTCTCCCATAACATCCTTTTAGGAAAACTCGTCAAGTGTGGGCTAGACGAGTGAACAATGAGGTGGATTGAGAACTGGCTGAATGGCAGAGGTCAGAGGGTTGTCATCTGCTGTGCAGAGTCTAGTTGGAGGCCAGTAGCTAGTGGTGTCCCCCAGAGGTCAGTACTGGGCCCAGTCTTGCTCAACTTCTTCATCAATGACCTGGATGTAGGAACAGAGTGTCCCCTCAGCAAGTTTGCTGGTGACACAAAACTGGGAGGAGTGGCAAATACACTAGCAGGCTGTGCTGCCATCCAGTGAGACCTGAACAGGCTGGAGAGCTGGGCAGAGAGGAACCTGATGAGGTTGCACAAGGGCAAGTGCGGGGTCCTGCACCTGGGGAGGAATAAACCCATGCACCAGTACAGGCTCGGGGCTGACCTGCTGTGAAGCAGCTCTGCGGAGAGGGACCTGGGAGTGCTGGTGGATGACAAGTTGATCATGAACCAGCAGTGTGCCCTGTTGCCAAGAAAGCAAGTGGTCTCCTGGTGTACATGAAGAAGAGTGTGGCCAGCAGGTCAAAGGTGGTTCTCCTCCCCCTCTAGTCTGCCCTTGTGAGGCCGCTTCTGAGATACTGCATCCAGTTCTGAGCTCCCCAGTTCAAGAAAGACAAGGAACTACTAGAGAAAGTCCAGCAGAGGGCTACAAGGATGGTGAGGGGACTGGAACATCTCTCATATGAGACAAGGCTGAGGGAACTGGGCTGATTTAGCCTGAAGAAGAGAAGGCTGAGGGGGGATCTTATAAATGCTTATAAATATCTTAATGGTGGGTGTCAGGAGGATGGGGCCAAGCTCTTTTCAGTGGTGTCCAGCGACAGGACAAGGGGCAATGGGCACAAACTGAAGCACAGGAAGTTCTGTCTGAACATGAGGAAGAACTTCTTCCCTCTGAGGGTGACGGAGCACTGGAACAGGCTGCCTAGAGGATTTGTAGATTCTCCTTCTCTGGAGATATTGAAAACCTCCTGGGACGTGGTCCTGTGCAGCCTGCTCTAGGTGAATCTGCTTTATCAAATTTGGACTAGATGATCCACAGAGGTCCCTTCCAACCCCTACCATTCTGTGATTCTGTGATTTTTGTGATCCTGTGGGCCACACTAATGCCAGAACCTACACTAAACTCTCTCCCTCGTAGACCCTCCTACCTTGCTTCCTTGCCACGACTCCATGCCACTCACAGCTTCAGCATGTGTCACAAGATTACTACACAGAATAGTTGGAGAAGTATCACGAGTGAACAGTTCCCCAGTTGAACTCTCTCCTAGCAATGCCAAAGTCCAGACTGTGGAAGTAGGGCTTCTACTCACATTCACTACAGCCATAGCATCTGCATGAAGAATATGCCCTAGGACTGAAAATTTTATTCGTAGCAACTTTTCTGTTTAGAGTCAAAGTAAATCGACTCTTCTGTCTTCTTCCAGTGCATAAGTGTTGAGTGTTGCAGGATTTGTGCTGTGGTCAAGAACATCCCTTTCTTTTTCGTCAACATCCAACCCAAAGCTTACACCTTCAAAAGTAAATTGTAAACTGAAGCTTGTTTCCACATCCTTTCTGCCTACTATAACAAAAAAGTCATTAATTAGGCAGATATACATGCCTTTCCATTCCTGAAAAACAATTTTCACCTGCTAAGGACCAGAATTTTTATCAGCTTCCACTGAAATACCAGTAATGCAAACTAGAGGGGGAAAATGTGTTTAGCAGTCAAGGGATGATACTGATATAAATAAAGATGGATGTTCTTTGAAACTTTCAGGTTATGAATGGGAACTCACACACCATAGCATTAGGAACTGAATGAAGACCCAAAAATAAAGGTAGATTAATTATAATTTCCTTTACTGAAAAATGGCTGATTAAATATATGTGTTAGTACTGACATAGGAACTTATCTTGGTATTTACATAATAGCGTGGTAAAGGAATATGGACTCTACTGCTTACGGACACAGAAAAATATTCCAGATAAATATAAATGCCGAAAATTTAATCACTCACAGAGACAAAGTTAGTCATATCAGCACTGTCTTGTACAACATTCACCCAAAGAAATGAGTATTTCTAATCCCATCAGGCCTGACCCTTCCCCAGCACTGCAAGGTCTTCAGGAACTACTACTGAGGAAAGATGCTTGATGGGCCCCAGAGCAAACCACTGCCATGTTAGATGTTGAGATGTTAGCTACAGAGAAGTGGGCACTCCAGCAACTTCCGATGGTCACACCAGAACAGGCATTTACACTCCTTTCCTTTCATAGTACAATTTGATTCAGTATCCATCAGTCAGCTGACTTGCAAGTGGTGTGCCAGTAGTGTGCACTTACATGCTATCTGCGTACAGGGGAGAGCCTATCAGATGTGCAACAGGCAAGCGTTGGATCCTCAGAGCAGCACTTGCAGTGCAAAATACATAAATTCTGCTCAGACTCCACACTGAATGATCATTTGACGTTCCTTCTCTATGCAGTCTTGTGTTGTCACTCTTACAAAGAAATGGTCTTATAAAAAGTGGGAGGAGAAGTGGCCTGTAAGGCAACTGTTTAGTAATCTTATATTACACACAGTCTGGCAGGGCATAAAAGAATCAAGATTCAACCACCCATCTCCTTCATTCTTATAAACAGATAACAAGAGAGAAAACCAAAAAGACTCTTACGTGAAACTAGACAATTTTGTACATCAAGAGGAGCAAGAGTTTGCTCCACTTATTTTAGTGAGGAGCTAATTATGAAGAGTATAATAACCATAGCCCTTTCACCTGCGGCAGTGTTAAACCCTGAGATGTTGTTAGACATGCTAGCTGGCACTGTCAAATATTGTGAGCATTCAAGGACACACTCTCAAGAAATCACCGAGGAGAGACAACAAGTACACACATTCTAGTGGGCTGGACAGCTCTGTCCATGCTCACTGTGTTTCGGTGATTCACACACCTGGAGAACCATAGCAATGAAAATACAGCAAAGAGCACACATGCCCATGTAAAGGTGGGTCAAAGCACAACAGCATGTACTTGGAGAAGCCAAAGTTACTCAGATGGTAAAACAGATTCCTGTGAGTGTAAAAAAAATGGTTATTAAGGGACAAACCTGCCAGGGTTTAGAGGATGTGGTCTTTTGGGCTAGCTAAAGAGTAAGCAGCAAAAGACAGAACTTAATGGTAACTTGCCACTGAGGAGATGTGTCAGGAGCAGGAACCAAGTTATTCAACCAAGTCCACCAGGGACCAAGTTGTTCAACACCTTCAGTGAAGACCTAGAAAATGCAGTAAAGAGGTTAATCTCTAAACAAGATAGTAAATTCTTTGAAGTAGTGAAATGCCATCCCACTGCCAAGGAACTCTGGAAAGTTTTTACAAAACTCTGTAAAAGTAAGGTCGAATGAGCTTTAGTCTGAATAAACATAATGCATCTAGGCAAAAATAACTGAAGCCGTGTTGACCCCAAACTCATGTTGAACCCTGAGCTAGCAGTCAGGGTGCAGAAAGGACATGACGAGGTCACCGCTGACAGTACCCTGAAATGATCAGCTCTGCATGCAGCAGCAGTCAAAACAGATGATAAAATATTAGGTATTGTTAGTAACAGGACTGAAGAAAGACAGAGAGTGTCATTTCTCTGCTATAGGAAATGTTGGTTTACCAAAGCAGGAAGTTGTTGGCCAACGTAAAGAGGAAGGGCATCTCCGCTGCAAGGAGAGACTTGAAAGGCCAGACCTTTGCAGTTTGGAGATGAGAAGGCTAAAAGTGGTAAGTCAAGGCTTTGCAAGACTATAAATACACTGAAAAATCTGAACGCAAAACTGCTGTTTGCTGAACCCCGTACTGTAAGGAGGGAGTATGATGACTTTAGTGATCTCCCAAGGTTACTTCTGGCCCAAGTGACTTTGTGACTCTGTGCCTCCACACCTACCCTTGCCCAGGGATTTCCAGCCTTTGTCCTCCTCTCCAGCATACGAACACCTACACCTCCATATATGTCACCTCATATCTGCATGACTGTTGCCTTGGAAATTAGTACACATTCCATAAATGCATGCAAGTAATAGATATTCACATTAACAAACATGAAAAATCTCTTCTGATTAATTTAGCAAAGTATGTACCTGTCGTTTCTATTCTGTTACTTATTTTTCATTAATATGCAAGGTCTATACTTCACCTTGCCATATGCAGTTTTCTAATAGATATGTAATTTGATTATTTTTTATAGCCACCATGCTTCTGTGTTCGACCAAATGGAATCCTAATTAAAATACAGAGAATTACGTAGCTGAACACTCACTATATTGCAAAAGACTTGGATGGGCGTTATCACAGTGAGAGATTTTTCAAGTTCCTTTGTAAAAGAACAGGAAACATTCCATTTAAAAGATTGCATTCAGTGTTTCTTGCTTTGCAGAATGTATGTGATAAACAAGTTCAAAGCCATGTCAGTCAGATGCAAAGTGCTATACCCTTATGGGGGAGAAAAGAAGCAACCTGGATAACAGCAACTCATTTTTTTGCTGTAAGCTTAATTTCATTCGAAAGATCTCTTTTCCACACATTAACCAAGACCACCTTTACAAGTATCCGTGCTACTCCATTGTCCCTGGCAGTTGTAACATTTCCTCTGAACTGAAGGGAGGGCTACTTGTTAGAGGGGTTTTCATATTTTTCGCATAACATCTCATTATTAAATCAATGCAGGTGACAGTGGATAAGCAATAATGATTTCCTATATAGTGTTCCAGCACTGGTGGTCTTCTCAATATTGCATCTGGCCAGTTAGCAAAGTAGAGAAGACTTTCTATACTTTCAAAATGATCAGAAGCCAAATCTTTAAGCATAAAAATCCACTGTGCTCTTTTAGGGTTTAGGGGATGTCAAAACAGTCCCAGCAACCAAACAGGTAAGTGTCACTGCAATGACCTGTCTGGGACATGCATAAAGTACACCATTTCTTTCTCACCATGTGTCAGTGCCTACATCTGTTGTCATTTTGAGCAGTTTAAATAGCTGAATGTGATTATTTGTGTTCAATTCATCTTTCGGGCATACTGTTCTTTTACTATATCATTACATTCTCTATATCAAGCCTCTTGTTTAAAGCTAAGGTATTAAATGTGCTTTAGATATGCTTACTAGATCTAGTTCCTTTGAGAAAGGACCAGTGGTTTCCAATCTGAATAGCTAAGCTACAGTTGTTTATGCTGCTCCCAGTGAGCAGAAGTGAGTACATCCCACAGTGCACAAACACTTACACTAGATAATGCTCCTAGCTGAGCTACAGGGCACTTTGCTCCACCTCCTAGAAAATCTTTCCAATATTTGCAAAGTCTGTGGCACAGCAGCCTTCATTTTATTCTGTAATTGGACAACAAAAAGTGTGAGAAGTTCATGCACCATGCCAAGGTTCACAGATATTACAACAAAGAAAACAGGCTACATGCAGGACACTGCAGCAGCTGTCATCATCAATAAAAGAGGGAGCTTCTTTTTGCTACTACTTTCTACAAGCTTGTTTGATGCCCTGCAAGTGTCCTTTAAGAACATGAACATAATTTATCCGTTTTTCCTCAACTCTTTTGCTCAGCCTTGAATGCCTTCTTCTTTGGATGACAGCAAATCACTCTTCCTGACCTGAAGGAAGATCCCTATCATTTTTTGATGATATCATTTTTTGATTTAGTTGGTGTTTCTTTTTTTTTGACTTTAAGACACTCAGGAGAAGCAATCTGCAGTATGCAGGAATCAAGAAAAGAAAATGCAAGTATGCTAAGAATTGTGTTTTTCATGCTACTTTCTTACCTGATACACCCGTGGAAAAGTTTGTGGGTTATGTTGTCATAAATTTCATGTAAGCTGATATGGAAGGAGAAGCTTGTTATAAGGATATTTTCAAAAGTGCACACACAGATATTTTAACACAAAAACTTTTGTTAGAAGTGTTGTAATGGGAACATGCATTGTCAGTACCTTTCAGTGCTTGAAAGCTGAACAGCTCCAATGAATTGCTAATCTGGTATCTGTCCCACATTCAGTATGACCTTATGTATTTGGTTACGAATTTTAACTGGGAGAAAATTGTGTGGCTCTTTTGAAAGGCTTTATTACTACCGATAGCCTAATTCTGATTTTTTTTTAATGAAATGCTCGTTGTGCTGGTGTACCAACAAATGGTCCTGCTGAGAGGTATCTTTTCAGCAAGCAGCAGAGTGAGTCTCTGTCAGGTATTATACGAAATATCATACCCTGTGAAAACTGCAGATTTTGGACCATTCAAAGCAAGTAAGAATCCTAAAACTCAAAACTTTTTCAGAGCTCACCAGGCCTTTCCAAGGCCTCACAATCTGTTAAGATTTCATGCAAGACCACCGGGCTATGGGTCTAATCCAGACTAGAAACATCCTAAATTACCCAAAAGACATGCTAAAACCATGGCCAGGAATACTGGGCGAAGGAAGGAACATCAGACTAAAATAATGTGCACTACTGACAGCCTTGACTTTATCAACCTTCCTGTAAGGGCCCTCAGTTCTAAGCAAGCTGAAAAATGCAATTAGTTTCGATGTGAAAGTGTTAAATGTTTCAAGTCCCTGCAAAACTGCATTTTCCAGTTTCGTTTTGTGCATATGCCAAAAAGATATGTGGATTTCCAGAAATCTTCAAGACTTTGAGCCTCTGAAGAAAATACCACATATTGCTAGATTAGTGATAAAAATACTGAGAGATGTCAACATTTGTGCTTGCAGCTGCTGTCAGTGTAAACACAACAGGCAACTCCAGGAGATTTTTGATATGCCACCAAAGCAGCAAAGTGTAAGTGTCTCATAAGCATCTACATAGACATGTTCACAGCAATATTCACACCGATAAACCTTGAATTATATTTTTAGAAGTCTATATAACAATACTTTAAAGACTCTTCCAGTACTGCGAAAACTTCAGCCAAACATGACCAGTAAAGAAAGCAAACAATCTCTGAAACTGGCTTTATGAATATGTGTGATACAATTTCCACACAGTGACACCAACAGAAACAGACTTTCTAGAGCCCAGCATAGTTGAAAAGCTCACTAAGATCACTGTGAGTTTGCCATTTTGCTGCCCTCAGAGCCTCTCACACCACCTCTCAGCTCTTTTCTGCCTTTGCTATCAGCCTCAGCTCCTACTAGCCCCTCTCAGCCACCCTCTTACCTCAACTGCTGAGATGCTTGAGCCACTTCTTGTCTCAAAGACTTTGAAAATGGCTGGGCATCCATACTCCTGTGAATGAGGGAAAAATTTTTACCATCCAAGGAGTATGAATCTCTTGTGAAACCTCACCACATAAAATTGCTAGTAACTCTGCTTTCACAAATATTTTGGCATTTTATTTCAACAGGGTTTTGCTTTACTTCTTTAATTCACTTTATACTCACATATACACACATCTAGACATATTGCATATGCATATATACATATTTATACAAAATATTTGGTATTCCTTACTGGTTATTCCCTATATTTGGATATTCTTTATCTTAGCTGCCTTCTACACATTCAAACAGACCAATCAATCACATGGACCTAGAGGAACAAATCTGTTCTGTTTTGTTTTGCTCTGCCTTTTTTCTGTCGTCATGGTACAAAAAACCTTTGAATAAGAATGGTAAGTCAATATTATTACATGGACTGATGGATATTTTGAAAAACAGTGGGGTTCACAATCAGTTTTAAATTAGGAGGTTAAATTCATAATCATTTATTTCCCTGTGAAAAGTCAGTGGACTGTGACTCATTTTTATCTCCTTAAGTATTAACAAGTGTTAACAAGTATTAACAGCATTAACAGTATTAACAAGTCTTGAGGTCCAGGAGCTCCTCACCAACCTTTCCAACAGATGTTTTAGGCAGTTTAAGGAAAAGCTGTTTACGGCATATAATAAATGGAAGTTATTATACTTGCAGGCAGTGCATGAAAATATTATTCATATATATTCATATAGACTTCACGCCGTCTGCAGATCATGTTGCCTTGAAAACTTATTCATAAACTAGGGCTACAGAATATTTCACGTGAAGGCATGTGCTGCTGTTATCGCAGCATTTGCTAAAGCTGAGGTGAGGGTTTTAAATTATGACCTGACATCACGCTTGGCTCACGATGTTAACATGTGCCTCTATGAGATTACTGGTGAACTCACAAAGCACACTTCTGGTGTGCAGCAGACTCTTAATTAAGCTCTCTGCCCAGAAGCACACCAACATACAGAGAAAGTTCACTTCAGACCATGGGAACATTTTGTTTTCTCCATGTTAGGACTGCCTTTTGGAGCACAGCTTCAGCTAGCCTTCACACAGCACTCACAGGCATCAGGGAACATTAACCTTACATAGGTTGTAAACACAAACTGTGTACACGTCTTCCAAAGTATTCATTTGGCTCGCAGGCTGGAAAATGCCATTGCGTTTAAATCATTGGCACTGATCTCATACAATCTAGGTATATACCATCAATTTGGATTAATCTTTCTCCTGATTGATTTGTGCGTTTCACCTTCACAATATTTTGCCTACAATCATGCTGTTGAATATGAAATAACCCTTTCTGGGTAGTCAGTCCAGTACACAAAGGTTCTCAGACAAAGGAAAAGAGAGTCTTACAAAATTAAGAGTTATTAACTCTGAAGACAGTTTTATATCTTAATATTTGTCTTGGAAGTTCACCTACTGAAATTATTTTCCACTTTATTATTTGCATAGCATGCAACACCTTATGGAGGCACAGAACATAACTGTTCTTGTACATAAAAAAGAACTAATAGTAACATAAGAGCTGACAAAATAATAATTGGAAAAAGACTAAAGTATTTTCCTTCTGGCAAAGAGCTCAGAAGAAAGGTAATTGGGAACAGACTGGACTCAAATATCAGAGTTGTAGCCATAATGCAAAATGAAGTCACTCAGCTCCAAAGTAAAAAGTTAAAGATGCTTGGAGTTTTGGGCACATAGAAACAGTAAATGTCCTTAAATATCCATTGCCTTGCTTTGAAGTTGCAGATTCGTGGCTCTTCTAAAAGAGCAGGCTCTAGCCCTCTGTAGTTCAGGGTCTGAAAAGTGAGAACAGAAAACCTAGTGGATGTTTGGACAAAAGGCATGAATCTCTACAGTAACCTTCTTGTTGTAACATAAGGACCTGGAAATCAAACCTGTAGGAGCAACATGATGTCCCTAAGTGATAGCACACTGTCAGATGGAAAATGCTATATAATTGTTAACTGTTACTAGTAGCACTACATAGCTCAGAACAATACTTCAGCAATCTGGTGGTGTTCAACAGTGTCACGGTTTAAACCAGGACAAACATCATGCACTGAAAAATATGCCGATTGAAATGTTTCCCTCTCTTTTAAAAATATCTCTGGTGCCAAACACTATGTTGGAATATGTTCCCTACATCTCTGAGGACAACAGAAGGCTTGAGCTGTACGGAGTAAGACTGCAGGAAGTAATTATAAGAAAAAAAGAAGTAACTAAACTTACAAGACCTTCAAAACATAATGAAGTATTTTCAGGGGTGAAGGAGGGCAAGACCATAAAAACATAAAAAAATACTAGATTGTAGCTCTATGTAATTTTATTATCTCCAGTTTATGAAAAGATAGGAAATACCAAAATATAAAGCCTTGAAAAATGTTGTATGTAAAGTCCTCATAAACAGCTGTAATATTTATGAGAAATTGCACATGAAAGCCTTGTCCCATAAGATTTACAATCAATTTTCTCAACTAAATTAATCCAGCCTTTGAATTGTCACTATTTTATCAGTAGATACACTCAAAGCTTTCATCAACTTCTGAATGCATGACCCAGGCTCTCGATGTTCAAGATCTTGCAAATTCATTCCACCAGGAGAATGATGTATCATGGTTGCAATCTTGTTTGTCTGAAAAGAAGATGTACAATGTACAATTTCCTTCGGGGCACTAGAAAACCAAAAATAGAAAGCAGTTTCTTCGTCCAGAGCCTCAAGTGTTTTTCTGGCTGGTAGCATGCCCAAAACTTTCAGGTTTTACTCACTGGCTGCTCTTACTTTGTGCACTTTTGTGGTGTTGCTGCATCTTTTGACTGGGCTTCTCTCCCTCAGACACACCCAAACACACACCCAAACAAGTACTCCACAGAAGATTCCTCTGACAATGCCAAATATATACATTCAGACCCAAAACCTTGCAGCTGCCCAGATGACGTCCCTCCCCAGTCTCCTCAGAGTCTGTGAGCAAGAAAGTTGCTTTGGCTGTTTTTTTCAGGAAGGAGCTCGGTTTTGCTTTCACCTGGGTTCAGTAGCAGGATAGTGTGCAACAGCAACATGTGAGAAGTGGAGTGGGAATATGAGGAAGGTGAGACAAAGGCACCGCTGGGCAACACTTGCTACAGCACAGCAAGGAGAAGGGGAGGGGATGCAAACAGGGCCCCGTCCTGCTCGACGCAGTGGCTGGGCTTGCCTTGCAAGCAGTGCAGATGTGCAAATGAGTAGGTGACACGTGCATATCTCAGGCATATACATTCATCTAATTTTTCTTCTGCTGACTATTTATGAGTTACTTACACAGCTCTCTGGAAAAAACTCTAGTGCATGCTTTGCTTTTCTATGTGCAAAGTGTGTTCACCATACATCAGTGTCATTTGAAGCTTAAGTCTTATCATGGAACCTTTACTTCCTCTCGTTGTTCTGTGCATTATTGGAGTGTGTGGCATGCATGCTTTATTGGGTGTACTAACCTGGCGCAGCCAGATAGTAGAACCTGTAAACACAAGGACGAGAACTGTTTGCATGAACCTGCCATAGCAAATACCTGTTGCAAATCAGCAAGACTCCTAGACAGCTCATATTATATGCTTTGAGCTACTCTTGTTTTGAACATCATTATGATGCTTGCCTGACCAATGAAGCAACTCCAAATCCAGGCCAACTCCTGAGTGTGATTGAATAGTTATGCAGCACTGCTGTTTATCCGCAAAACTTCGTTAGAGGTACTAGTTGAATTGAAGCAGCACTTTACAGTCAGATATGTTGCACTGGATTTCTTGTATCTAATCTTATCTTTAACTCTTCTGACTGTCAGTTAACCTTTACAATGCTTATAAAGCTATGTATTTCCTTCTCAAAACTTTAAAGAAAAAAAAAGAATAAGGTATTATTTGGCTTGCCTAAAAAAGTAACACAACTGTTGCAACCTGAGCAACAATCAAACTGCGTGGAATACATCTGAAGGGAAGGGCAGAATCAAAATCCACAGACTACAGCCAGTTTCTCAAAAAAAAAAACCAAAACCAAATAAAACCCCATAAAACAGCAAAGTAATATGACCTCACTCCGTTGCTGTTTTCATTCTGTGATATAGGCTTAGTTTTATGAATACAGCAGAAGCTGATTAGGAGAGACAAAAGCAAAATACCTTAATACTGACACACTTAACAGGATAGATTGCCTACAGGATGTGAGATAATTAGGATATAGCCCCTCCATTGGCATGTCCTCATTCCCACGCTTGTGTTGCAAATATTCTGCAGGACAGGACAGTAGGGAAGCTGAATGGCTGCAAAATGCCTCCTACCGCTGCAGCTGCACTGCCCTTGCTCCCAGCCTTGGCCACATACCCTCAGCTGCCAGGACAGCACACAAAGTGTGGTATACAGCTCACTGAACTAGGTGCATTAAAAATCCTACCCAAGAGGTAGGACAGCAAACAAATGCAAAGACTGATTTCCAACATGCAGTCCCATGAATGTATATTAGTTGCAACGTTCAAGCTACTAGTGGGTAACGCTGGGCAATAATGCAATCCTCACAAAACAGCGATCTGACTGCATTTATCAACAAGGAAACCAAGCTGCATCTGGTGAATCTTTACCTGTGTTGCCCTAGAGAGCTGGAGCTTATCAGTGCACTCTTATTTCACCTGTTATGAATTATTAGGATTCGTTATTTTACTTCATATTACCTGAGCATTAACTGAGCTAACTGCCCTGATATCAGAAACCAGAAGATTCAGAAACAGGTCTTTCATTTAATGTATTTATTACTGCCTTTGGGAGTAGGAAATTTTCACATTACTGCCCATGAATCATTAGTAATCAGCCAATTTTAACACCTGAAGAAAACATTGATTACCTCTTTTGAGTTTGTTTTTTCCCCCTGCAGATCTTGCTAGCACTGTTCTTGTTATACTGTCTCTAACCGATCTCCGCAGAGGTTGCTTCCACCCCATCAAGCTATCCTAGTAAACAGAGAAAACAACTTCTGCAAATCCAGACACCCCCAGACCTCAGTAAGAATTAGTCTGCAACACAAAATGACATGCATTTTAAAGAGGAGAACAGGAGCAAGGTGAGGCAAGATGAGGAGAGAGGAGAAGGCTCTGACAGCTCTTTCACAGACCTCTTTCCAAATGGAAACAGAAACCTTAGAGTACACAGAGAACACAAATTATTCGATTCACTTCAAGGTGACCGTATGGTGGTAACTGTAGAGGTTACGCACTGAGGTCTGTGGGGCCTGGCAACACAGCATCATTCACCTGAAGGCTGAATCCTGTTCCCTCGCATCAGACGTCAGCCCTGTACCTAGAAGGACCACCTGCCAAGGAGCCAGCAATGCTGGCTGAACACATTGCATCCACCAATGCTTCATACAGAAACACACTCACAGAGGGCAAGACCATTTGCTTCTTTCTTGGTATTGATACAAGGTAAGGTAGCACTACACTTTTGGCAAGTGTCCATGCATTTCTGCTGCAAACGATGTGCGGTAACTCGCTGTGTTGTAGGATGAGTGGTTGGTGGCATCAGTTTGCTCTTCATTCCTCTCTCGAATAAATCACCTAGCTTTTTTCTGACATGAAGTCCACATGTCACTCTGAAATGTTACCAGGACTGTCACCAACTTAAATGGATATGTTTTGTGTTTTACAAAGATAAGGTATGAGGAAAGCAGTGAAGGAAGACAGCCTAGTCAGGCTACGTCAGCCTACTAGACAGTAGGGACAGATAATAAACACCAGTCAGAAAACACATGAATACAAGGTGGTCTTAGCTTCAGCAAAAATATAGAAATGAGAAAGCAAAATTATAGAAATGAGAAAACAGAATGCAGCTGAAGCAGCATCCGCCAGTCATCCCAGGGGATTTTTGGAAAGAACCATGGGCCTCCGTGCAGGTATCCTGTGTGAGCTACATGAAATTTTACTAATGTACTCAGTGCATTCCCTCCCTCCCACTGTGCATATCCTCCTTAAGGGACAAATACCACTGACTGGCCATGAAGAAAAAAAAGTCTTCCTGCAAAGCAAGCGGAGTGGTATAGCTTTAGGTTTGTCAGTGATTTGATGCTGTGGCCTACATAACGCTTCAGTATATTTGTCAGGGCTATAGCCCCCACTGGATAGTGTGGGAATGGCAAAAATGAGAGACAAACTTCAATGGGCAAATGCAGACAAAATAAAACTTCAGGATCTGGGTGTTCATCATGCTTTACCTATCCACTTTTGCACCCACAAGTAACTACAAAGTAATTCCTATAATTTAAATGTCTGAGTATTTTGCCTACAGGCACAATCACATATTTAGATGTCTAACTGATGTCAAGTTCCTACAGTTCCTGATGCCCGCATCTGCTGCTGTAAAAATGAAGAGCATTGTTTAAAAACTGCGTTCTAAAATATGTCTGCTCTACGAAAGGTAACATCTGTTCATAGCATGTGCTGTTGTCAGACAAATAGGGTGGTCACAGACAGATCTGCACCCATTTCTGCAGATTGAGATAGAATATGAACCTTTGAAAGACTGTACTGCTTCCACAATTATTTTTTTTCCCTCTTTCAGTGGTCGTAAGTGTCTTAGCTACAGACTGTCTGCATCTCAAAGAATTTGATACAGTATTCAAAGGAGATCTGAGGCAGGAAAGACATAGTCTATCGCTGCTTAGCCTATGCCCAGGGCCCCCTGAAGCTGTGAAACAGTTCACTGAGCTTTTTCCTCTTCTCCTTCCAGATATATATTAATTGACCCAAAAGTTCACAAAGTGTGTTTTAATTGAATAACAGCTAAGCAAGAGCACAAGAGCTGGACTGGATGATCCTCTTGGGTCCCTTCCAAATCAGGGTATTCCAAGAGTTCAGTGAACAGAAAACTCCGCTATTATGTCAGTGACAGGTCGTGAGCAAGCCTTTAGAGAGAGACTTGCTTAATTATTTGTCTCAGAAAAAAATATTTTCTCCACCCCATGCTCTCCTTGCTTGTCTTCATGATTTCCTACTGAACTTCCACTTCAATGTATTTTCACTCTGCTTTTCCTTGAACCTCCTCATTTCAGTTCTTTTTCTTCCATTAAGCATAGAACGAACTTGAAGAGAAACTGTGGGGAGGCAGGAGATGACCAGCAGGTATGTGAGGAGGAAGAGGTAGTAGTCCCCAGCAGGAGCATGAGGAGTAAGAGGAAACCAAGTTCCGGTCAGGAAATATGTTTAGCTGTGGCGGAAGTATATGCAAGACCTGGGACAGCAACTTCACTGACTCATTCAGATCAGGTTTCCCAAACTGAAAGCTGGAACAGCGGAGGTTGCAACCGGGAACAGTCAAAGTGTCAGTCTGAAAGAGAGAAGCTCACTGACTACAGTAAGCCAAGAGACGTGATCTCAAGGCTAACAAAGAAAGCCAAGCAAAGTGGGAACCAGCTTCTCAACAGAGAAGGTCTTGCAGGGAATTCGATGCCAAAAAACTGTCCCATCATAAAGAGGCGAATAGTCTGTGAAAGGTGCAGATGACAACTCTTGTAAGGGTCATGGACCTGCACAGAAAGAGCAGCTCACGGCCAGAAATGGGTAAGGCCAGGGTCCAGAGGAACAGCAGCCCCAAGTTGTGCCTTGAGGAGAACCCCAAGAGCTGCGATACTGTCAGAGGGGCCCGAGGATGCAGCTGGGAACAGCTGGGAAGCTATCCCTTAGAGAAGTCTGCAGAGTAGTGTCATCTCAGCTGGGAGGACAGCTGCCATTTCAAACATCCCAGGTTCTCTCAGTGAGCACCAGCTCCAGGAGGAAAGAAATCACCCAGCTCTGCAACACACACTGCACAGCTGAATGAACTTAAACTTCAAACAGTGGTGCCCACACCATGCTATATGTTCAGTGGCCACACGGTTCTTAATAGGGTTGTGTGGAGAAGCCTGCCAGCAACAGCTCCAGGTGCTCCCAAACCACCGTCAGATCACATGCAGATGTAACCAAAATGCTGTGTGCGATTACACATCTGGATGAAAACTACGGATATTAAATCACCTACACGGCTTGCACAGAAACCTTTGGTATCGACACAGTAAGGACAAGGCCGCTGGAGATTCAGGAGCTGCTGGCAGATACACTGTTTGATGTATCACTTGAAAATGACTCTTTAAATATAATTAATTACACTAAGTAACAGCATGAAAGAATAATAAGACCAGACAGATAGGTGTGAGAATGTGGCTGCCTGCTACTGGTTTTATTTATGCAGATTTCTGTATAATGCCAAGTTAGTGGCTAGGAGAGAAAAAGGGTCATTTTTCCCACCTATGATCTAAACCTATGAGATAGGTTTACTAAACCCTATACGAACAAGTAAAAATGTTCAGCTTATACATGGGTCATAGAAATATTTTCAGTTAATGTCAGAATCACCATGTTTTGGAATCTATACTAGCTTTTGCAGAGGCAGACTAGACATATGATCTCGGTATGATAACACCTAGAATGGAATTTATTTCAATTTACTTCAGGGTGGAGCTCTTAATTAAGTTACAAATTGGGTGTGAATATTAAATGTTGGCAAAAAAAGAATCTTAAAAATAACTTTTAGGGAAAATGTGAGTAATTAAAACCAGCTGTGAGAATTTCAGAGGCAGCTAATGAATGGTTCCCATACATTTCTGGGAGTTGGAAAAGGGGAGAAAGCAAGAAATCTGTAAATTCTAAACAGGTCTGAGAAGTAACAGGAGCAGAAATAGTCACTTCACCAGCATGTCCCAAACACATGTGATCACAGAGAATACCTTCAAACTGGGTTTCCCAGTCTGATCCTGTGTTGTGGTGGGTGGCCCAGGTGCCACCTGTAAACCACATTGGGTGCAAACCAACCTGGTGGGTGGCGCAGTCCCTGGCGGCAAGCCCCACTGCAAAGCCACCATACCAGGAGGGAAAGAAAGTCCCACATCCCAACCTAAGCAGTGAAATTAATAGTGTGCATTGCAGACTTGCCAGCAGGCAGGTGACATACAGAGCCAAAGAGCAGGAGCCCTTTTGCCACCTTCAAGCCACCCTGACTTCAGCCCACCCATAACAGCCGCTGTCTACTATAGATTGCACAGGGACTTGCCCTTGGGCCTCTTAGGTCACCTTGGAAAGCCTGACCCTTTGCGAGGCTGTGTAAATGCCCAAGAGCCGAAGTGCCTGAAGAGGAGCGTCCTTCCCCAGAGATGACTGGGAAAGGGGATGCTTGTGGCTGAGTGTCTGCAGTGCAGGCCACAGAGAGCTATGGCTGCACCACCCTGTTCCTCAGCAAAGCTGACGTGCTCAGTCTCTGGACAGAAGACTGAATTGGCCATATGGGTTTTCAGGCAGTGGGTAACTACCCAAGAATTGGATGCTTGCTTCTGAGATCTCCAGTGCTGCTGGGTATGCCCAGCTCCTTTTCACAGTCACTTGCAGAGTTCTCCCATAGTGGAAAGATTTGTTGAAGGGAAGGGGAGACTCATACCTCATGGAAATATTGTTTTTCATAACTGTAATATACTCACCTTCAGTCCTCAGAGACACCCACTGCACTTTTCCAGAATTAAAGAAGAGGCAGATGCAAGCATTCAGACACGGTAGTGGAGTACTGAATGTAGGTAACATCCCATAGCAATGCAAGACCCAATAACAACAATAGAAACGAGATGTGGTTTCCTCCTTCAGGACGGCAGGTACATCACCATGGGTGCTTAGGAAGATATGGCCTCTGTAGAAAACAAAACCATGCACAAGATTAAGAGGCAGTAAGAGAGAAGGAGTAAAAAAAGGCTGTGGGTAAAGACTCTGAAAGTGCTTGAGAGGATGACAAATAGAAATGGCAAGGAATTCTGTTTTTAACAGAAAATATAGTTTTCAGAAAATCAAAAATTTTCATAAACATCAACCACAGTGGGAGAGAAGGCCATTTTATGCCTAGGGAAATGCAGACTTGCAGACAATCACAAGTCACAGGAGAAAATAAGAGCATAAGACATGTGAACGGCAACTGCTGTGAGAGAACAATTCCTCTTGGAAGTGTGATTTAATTTCTGAAATGACTCAAAATGAAATGTGTTGGTACACTTTCAACAGGCTAAACTGAAGAATTATAATGATGAATCATTTATTCAGAACTTTTTGTTCCACAATAATCATAATTTTTTCAACTTTTTCCTTTTGTTTGGTATGGATATGCATTCCTGCTTCATACAGGATGGAAATTTTTATTTTAACTATGTTTTATGCAGACTTCGAGACTGAATTTTCAACAGTGCCCTCAGAGAGGAGCTTAATGTTATGACTTACATGAGTATGCCAGCAGAAAAGGAAGAGCAGCACCAAGGGAGTTACAGTAAGGCTCCTTTATACAGGAACAGTGCCAGCTTAAAGCAGTATTTAGATTTTGGCATTATTGTTAGAGATTGTTCATTGAGATTTGAGCTCCTAAACATTTATCTTCAGGGCAGTGGGAGAGGGGGCCAGGGCTGTCCTGCACCCTGGGACACTCCCGGCCCCGAGGCTGCTAGCATGAGAAAAGTCATGGAGTCAAACATTTTGGGGGACAACTACCTCATCCCGGATGTGAAGTGGAAAGGCCATTTGGGATAGACACGTATTCACACATCTTTTAGGGATGTGGACACAACAGAGGGGATTTTACCGGAGGAAGGAGAGTAAGGACATGCTAACAGGCATGCACAGCTCTGTTATACTGAGAGGGCAAAGCCACATACATCTGTTTACACCTATTTGCTGCAAGCTCACAAATGATAGTGATTCCCACATTATTACATCAAAGGCAGACGTAAAAGTAGGCTGCCTGAACTTTGTATAGCATGAGCAAGTGCTGTGACTCTCTGCCTGAAGTCAGTTCCAGCAGCTGCCTATACCAGTCTGACCCTGAAATGCCTGGCCCCGAAATGGAGCTTTGTGGGAAACCTTCTGCATGTTATATGTGACCCAATTCTTGAAATTTAGTTATGCAACTTGCTGTTTCCACGTACATAATGCTTTTGAGAAGATCCACAAACCCAAGTGACTGAAAATGTCAGGCTACTGTGTATCCTTTCAAAGAATAACCAACCCTGTCATTCCTGGGGCTACCCGTCACAAACCACTGAGCACAACGCTAAGTTAGCCTTTTGCAGGCTTCGGATTCCCTTCCCCAGCTGCATAAGTGTACCCCAGAACATAACTTGCTAGAAAGAACACTGAAATTAACTTTCTTCAGTATGTATACAAAGTACTTAGGTCACTGATATTGTGCCTCATGTGATGCGTAACCAAATACCTTCTCCAGTAATCACTCGGGTTGATTTCTTGACTGATGTCCTATATTTCACTCTACCTCTTGAATGAGCACATCATACAGCTGCTGCCACATTTCTTTTCTTCTGGAAAAAGCACCCATGTCTAACAGGGCTAAGAGGAGGATATTAAGAAGAAAAAGTTATGAAACAATTTGTTGCTGCTGCAAGAATATTACATGGCTGCTAACTTCACCAGTTCTGTTCTGTACAAAAAATCACAAAGCCAGAAGCAGGTTGGTTCTCAGGCTATCTGGAGAAATCCAGCAAGTGATCAATAATGAAACACAGTCAGGAGAATGGGGGGTGGTAGAAAGCACATCATGTAGGACAGAAAGACATGTAAAGAGTGTTTTCATCCACAGAAATGTCATGGATATTGTAATTAACTGGTTCTTGGTCTTTTAGGATATCTGGTTTTAAGATTTGTCCCTGGGACAAACACAGGCACTGAAGTCCTACCTAGCAAGCAGATCTCCATATTTTTTTGGTGAGACCCAGCAAAGCAGTAGGAGTCTCGGTGATACTGATCGATAATCATCTCTCGACACTGTGGGGCAAAGCATCTCCCCGCTTCAGGCAGTCCACGACTGTGTAATCACCCAGTCACTTCAATGTCATCACCTCCTACGTCTTACAGCTTTGTCAACACAAAGTCTTTGTTCTCTGCCAACCAACACAACTGCACCAGAAAAAAAAAAAAGGCAACAAGATTCCTACTGTAATATCTTGCCATTCAGAAATGTGCGTTTCCTCTTGTCTAACCTTCAGCATATGCCAGCATAATTACATCAGGCTGCTTCATCAGTGTAACCTGACATGAAGTTGCATAAGATAAAATGCCTCCTGCAATTTGCTGCATCATTCAAGAAATCTGAAGACAAAAAGAGAAACTGGGCCACTGGGTTTTTTGCCTGGTGTTAAAGCTACTTTCTGGTCTTTAGCCAGGAAACCTAACAACTCTCCAGCAGACCTTTTAAACAACCGCAGCCTATGCATCATGTTTACTAAAGCTGTCACTGCCTCTTCACATGGTCCATTCCAGCAAAACAGCAACCATTCTGTAACAAGTAGCATTTGTCACCAGTCATGATCTGGACCCCACTCTGGGGCTTATTCTGTCACTCTTATTCACACTGAGTAACACTCCTGACTCAAGGGGCAGCACCCCCAAATCTGACTGTACATCATTATATTGGATGATTGCATCTCAGCAGCACGGTGGTAACACGTGTTATTGATTATGCCACATACAGATCTATCCCAAACACTCTTTCAACATTACATCCAGGACCTTATACAGCCACGATACAGACAGGCAAGCCACCCAGCTTTTCTAAGATCCTGGGAGCTCATGCGTTTTGTAGTATTTAAGGCAGGGCCAGGATTTTATTTTATATTGCTACTCTGCAAAAATGATTAGTTTCATGCTGTGCATTTTTCCAGAACCCAACAAAGTGTATTTCCCAAACCAGCAGAAAAATGATGCAGGCACATTTTCACCTGAAAAGCTGTTTGTCAGATGTATGGCTGTTTTTTCTTCTTGAGAACTAGATATTCGAAACAAATTCCAGAACTGAAATGATCATGACCATCTTTGCATTCGTTGCTTATTTTCCTGTTTTAAAATCTAACAAGTTTCAGCAAGACAATATGCAATTATTAACATTTCATCATGTTTTCTATTCAAGAGCAGCAGAGACCATAGCTGGCACACCCAGCCGAGGTTGATTTTTTTTCCAAGGAGAATGCAATACTTTTCCGTGCCAAGGGGGAGTATTATCTTGTGGACCATGCCAGAAATGGACAGAAAACTTCTTCCATATGAAAATTTCACTCTCCTCTCACTGTTATTTTCACATAAATGTGGCTTTCCATTTCTCATACTAGTCTTTTCCGTATCCGTACTTGTCTGTCTTCAAGGCAGGTTATTCTATTTATGGCAAAAAAAAGGGTCTGCCAATGTAGTGACAAAACAGTCTGTCATGTAGCCTGTGTGAACTGATTTAGAGCCGTCCATCCAGGTCCAGCAGAAACCTACACATCTCAAAAAGTTTGCTCACCTTCCAGCAGCAACGGCCAAAGGCAACAGTGCCAAAGGCAATATGCATGGACGTTCTTCTTTTTCTGACAACAAACTTTTCTAAATATGTCAGAATGGTTCTGTGGGGCAAGTGCCTCCGATGTGCTATCTAACTTGAAAAAAAAAAGACTAAGAACTCTGGCTTTTCCAGATTACAGGTCACTGTCTTCTGTTTTGTGCCAACACCTGTGCTCAGTGACTTCCTTAAACTGCAGTCACTCCTCGGAGCAACTTTTGAGCCCTGACTTCTTTTCTTAACTTGGGAGTTCAGGTCTGCTCCTTAGTCTCCCCCTTCTCCAAGGATGAGCCAGTCCTTCCATTCTGGCTGTGTCCCTTTGGTGGACAGCCTACCCCAGGAGGAAGGAAGGTGCTAGCATCATTTGTCAGAGTATGTGGAGCTCTTGCTTAGGAGCAGGTGTTGCTTCTGCTTATTCATGTCTCTGATCCTTTCAGAAGCCTTGATTTATTTGACTTGTTTTCACTTCTGGTATCTCCACTTCAACCAAATGCATGGCTATTGCTAACTCAGAGTTCAGGCTTCTTTGGAGGGGTGTCTGTTTCCTGGCCCTGAGCTAGCAGCTGCTAGCCTTCACAAAGGCTGTGGAATGTTAAAATACTAACTACATGTAAGGCAGAGGTAACAAGCTGTTCTGTAAGCAGGAGAACAAGCAAATCCTGCATTCCAGTGGATTTTACTATCTCACTGGGGTCTCAAGGCTCTAACTGGTGACAGGTCAGGCTCAAGCTTTTCCCATGGCTGAAGTGTCCCTCACCTTGCTGTCATCTGTCATTGCCTGCTAAGAGTTAATTAAGCTCACATGGATGCTTTTCTCTCAGTGAGAGCAATAATATGCTCTTCTCTCCTTTGTCTGCTGCCTACTTTCACCAAACATTTGTACTTTCTTATGTCTCCAGCAGCGCCGCCAGTCCCTCACATTAGCTGACTTACAGGTACCTAGGTGATCAATGAGGGGTGGTTGGCACACACAGGTTGCAATCACAAAAGCCTCATTTCCTTAAGAAAGTGAAATAAAAAACACCAGACACAGTCGTGATAGAATCATGTGAAACAGGCACAAAAGAACAAACCCTCTTCAGCAGTGCCATAAAACAGTAGCGAAAACATGATATGGCTCCTACAGAGATCATATGTAAAGTGTGCCTTCCCTTCCAGAACAAGAACCAGGTTTACCAATGGAAGATAAGGTAGGTGAGGATTAATTCTCCAGTGCCCTTTATTGAATGATTCAATTCATAAGCTGCCTTACTGCAGCCATTTATAAAACTTCAGCACCAGCACAAATTCAGTGAACATGTGCTTAAAAAATAATGACAATCATGAAGTCTAAGAAAACGTATTTCATTTCACACATCAGAAGCAGCATCTTCAGACAATTAAAAAATATACAGTTTTTCTGTGAAAAAATTAGTTTGGTAGCATATTCAGCACTTCAGCTTGAACATCACTCCACTTACTGACAATGCAGTTGTTTGGAAACCATTTTCCAAGCAGAAAATTTCCTACCGTGCTCCCCTCGCAGCTTGTTTTATCAGTCCATTGCCTTTTTTCTACTTAAAATTCAAGCTCTTTCAGTCTGTGAGAATTGTTTTATTCAGTGTCTGCACATTGCTTAACGCAAACAGGATCAGGCTGTTGGAATCTGTATGGCACAAAGGTGCAAACAGCAATTGACTATAACAAGAAATAATAACTGTAGCAGCAGTAGCATTTTACAGGAAAACGATACAGCTGAACATTCAATCTACTAATCTCATCATCAGAACGGATGGAAGGTCCTGAGTCTTGTCCCGTTCAAAACTTTGTCCTGCTCAAAACTTTCATTATCATCTTGCATGATGCAGTCCTACTTTGTGTTTGTCAGAGTTGCCAAAGGCATGAGCATGCAAGGAACTGCAAGCTCTCAAGGACAGCATCAAAGCTCTAAATGATCCCAAGAAACAGGGGAGGTCATCTGAAATCAACACGATAAAATTCATCAAAGAGAACTGCAAAGGCCTACAATTAAAGAAGCAAAATAAAATTCACAAGTTTGAAAGAGGGAATAACTGGCTGCTCAGTAGTGCACTGATAAAGGATCTGGATTTACAGAGGTTTGAACTTAAACACGTGAAATTGGTCATCAGCTCACATGTGTGTCCACTGTGAGAACTGCCAGGAAAAATAGGCTTAAGCTACAGCAAGGAACACTAGAAAAAGGGTCTTTTAATCTGTAAGTGTAGTGAAACACGGTGACAAAGACTTCTCCAGTGAAAGGTTTCCTTTAGACATCTGTCAGGTTAGACATCAACCTGCATGATCCCTAGAGGTCTTTTTCTAGCCCTGCACTTTAATGATTCAGTAGCGTTCCTCCAGCTAGGGACATCTATTGCTATGTGAGCTTCAATTTGAGGGGCACGCCTTGGCAAAACCACTGCTTTAGATTCCCTGTTTCGCAGGCGAACTTAAGACAGAGCAAGGAGACTACCGCACAAATCCCTGTGGCACAATTCCCTGTGGCTTATCTCCTTACTTGGCATGGATGCGAACTTCTACTTTCCCCTATGTGGAAACGGAGCTCTTCCCAGCTGTTAGGGTGTGAGCCTTTACTGCTTTCATACTAATAGGACCTGGCCTAGGAAGGAAGGAGAGCTTTACTAGTAATGGAGGTGTTCAGTTAGGAAATTATGACTCAAAAGCAAATGGACAAACTATGACAATATAAACTGTGGTTGTAGTTCTCAGGAGTTTCCACTGTCCTGTGGTGAGTGCTTGGTGCATGCTCCTGCCTTGCAACTCTGTTCACTAAACACAAGGTCCTTCACCCATACCACCTCTGAGCCATACACTCCCTGACACTTAGTCTGTTGTAGGAACATGTACCCAGGCATTTACCAAGGAGTAGCTGACACACAGTATATGCACACCTGAATTTACTTCGCAGTAGCATACTTGTTCATACCTTTGATCCCATGGTATATGTATCTTTAAAAAGGGACGAGCAAAGGTCAGAGGCTTTTGAAACACCTTTTGTGGACTATGATGCTCTGTAAGAACAAGCAAGTTATTCAACTATGTCAATTAATCTTATATTTAGAACTATTAATGGAATTTGCTTCTGTCAAACTTCTGAACTAAGAATTCTAACACAGAAGTTCTTAGGTGTAAATAAATACACAGAGAACCAACACTCTATTGCTGAGGTCTCAATAACCAAATGAACTATAATTTTCAAATACATCTGAAGACATAAAAAATAGGAAAAATAAAATCCTCTGATAGGTCAAAGAATCCCAGTTCTGACAAAGAACTGAAAATGTACTGATTTTTATTTCTAGACCTTTTTCTTATCGTGTAAACAGCATTCTCATGAAGGAAGCACTGAAGTGTCAATCTAAGCACTAGCCCATGCTGAAGTCTTTCCTCTTGTCCTACCACACACCCACCAGAATCCTTCCCCTACCGAAATCTAGCATTTCTTGGAGCAGAAGACTTTTACCAGAAAGAGGTGTCATAGTCTATCTGTGGTATAGGTCCACATGGCTCAGTCCAAGGCAGTGACTGCTGCATCCCAGTCCCCTACCAGAGAGTTGGTTCTGCTTTCAGACAAGGTTTGTAAAGGAGTCCTTGGCAGCGTTGCTTGGGCACCAGGAGGTCCCCAGACACTTCCCACGGGCGCACTGAGCCATCGCAGTGTTAGGAGGCAGGACAGCCTCTTTCACCCACCACTTGCCATGGGATTGCGGACACTCCTTGGCTTAAGAAGTGACTGCAGTGCTTCACAGGGAGGGAAATTTCATGTCCCTGGAGAGCTCTTGTGCCACCAGGAATAAAAGTGCTATATGCATCTAAGTCACAGCCTTACAACACAGATACTCATCGCTGTGAACCACTTCACCTGTCTCCCTTTTATACAGCCTCCTTTCCTTGTTCAAGGCCCAAGTAAAGGAGTCATAACATTTTTTGCAAATGACAACAAACTCTTATCTGTTTCAGAAATTCTCAGATAAATCCAGAGGGACATAATAAAGCAGACACTGGAAGTCCTCCTGCACATCCCCTCTCTGAGTAACACAATGTAGTTACACAGCACAGCATCATACTGGACAAACACAACTTTGAGCTTACTCATTTGAACCTCAGTATCCCACAGAAGAATGGGAAAAACAAATGTAAAGTGAAATTAGTTCCAACAAGTAAAAGCTGCACAGCAAGATAGTTCGTGGAAAAGTCACGACTTTCTTTAAACAACGTTGGTGTAGCAGAGGACAACTTTTCCTGGGATTATTTTCTCTGCAGACTCCTCTGAAAATGTATCGCTGTTGATAACAGCTGGGATAAAGAAAGTGAAAACAGATAGTTGAGCATAATGTACATTCACAAATTTAAAGGTGTGTGTATGTCGGTAGAATTTAGCGAGATGCAGGATAAGACAGAAAACAGGTAATTTGGGTCAGATAATGTTCTCTGCAAGAAAACTTAAGATGAACATTTCCTTTCATTTCTTCCATGAGGTGGAGGGAGCTTTGCTTTCTGTTGTCCGTAGCAGCCATTTCCTAGGAAACATGGCTCCCTAAGACCCTCGGGGGTTTTAATGGCCATGAAGAACCACTGTGACTATCAAAATGTGAAAGTAAAAGATTAATATAGCTGCATGCAGGCACAATCCTATGTTCTGACTTGATCTCTCTGCCTGCTGGCCATGGGCTGTCTTTAGGAATCATTTTCTCTGCATCACCTTCTGCATCGAAAATGGATAGGCTGTGAAAAGAACCACAGCCTTTTCTGTAAGCACCTTCACAAAAGACACAACAATTTAACATGATGAACACCAAAATGATTAGCATGAGTCTTCCCTAAGAATCTCATCTCCTGAAGCTGTCAAGAGGAGCTGTAAAAAAAAAAACTCAACTATTTTTTTCTGAACCATAGACATACTTGTATAGACCTGCCACGTGCAGCCAGCAAGATGGCTGGTAATGCAGAGAACACACCACTCTCCTGACAGCAAGAAGTCCTGAATGCAAACTCTGGCTGTGCCACAGATGGGCCATGCAACCGTGGATGCATCTCCAGCCCTCTCAGCCTCATTTTGCTTGTCTGTGGAATGAAAACAGTGCTCACACTTTGGCAGTGTGGGAAGGATTAGATAAAACTGCATTCATGTCGTAAGCCTGCAGGTTGCTAACTATCACTATTGATTCATGGCTTGCTACTCTTGTTACAGAATTTCTTCCTAATAATTTAAATAATCATATTCATTGAGGAATTAATTAATTTCCTTCATTCCTGAAGTCAAAGAAGTCTGTGATCAACTGCACTAGTTGATAGTTTTGCCCTATTAATTTTTAATGAATTTCACAGTAGGTATTACAGTAAAACAAAACTGGATATTTTACATGATCGTCACTTACAAACTTATAAGGAGATTCTTAGAAAACCCTAGTTTTTGCCACAGATTGTTTTTTTTTTCCCTCTTTCTCTAGGTGATTTCAGGCTTATTGCATGGCAGTGCTATCACATGTGAGAAAGCAACTGGACTGCCAGCAAAGAGAGGGAAGGGTCATTGCCCTTAGAATGGAAAGAACATCAGGGCAGGAGGGGAAGCAATTTCTCCATGTAGATCTTTCTACACATTTAAGGTGAAGTAGCAGAATGCAAATTGAAATTTTGTTGACTTCAGATTAGTCTTTTGCCTTGAAAATGACCAGGAGAAACCAAATAAAATCCTTTAGGCGATCTTCACACCCATCCCACCTTTATCTTTCTAGAGAAAACATAGGAAAAAAAAAAGAAAAATTGTAATTTTAAGTCAATCTTGATGCAATTTGAATGGTAAAATCCAAATTACTGGACTTCCACAGTATATCTCACTCAGGCTCTGAGGTCATCAAAGCTGAGCAGTTCAGCAGCCTGTAATTCAGAAATCTGAATCTGCTTATCTTCACAACGCTTGAACAAGGTAATGGCAATGCTATGACTCCTACTAAACACATGAGAAATGGAGGCACTTAAAACTAAGGGTCTATTTGCTGAAACCCTGAACTTTGTAATGCTGAACTGAAAACCAGAAGCCATCAAACCAGAGTTAATTCAGCACTGACTCTGAACTTGCAAATCCTGCTGAAAGGTGAGATGCTCTATCTAGGGCACAGGACAAGACCCAGAGGGTTGCCTGTTTCTGGCTGTCTTTATCCACACTTTCACAAGTGTATCTGCAATTTCTTCCATCCTACCAAGTTTCTTTTTCTTGGATGTCTAATATGTGTATTGTATTTTCCTGGCAGACAGAAACTTCCTTTATATTTATAAACTTGTTATCACTTAATACCTTTGACCTCACACAGTGCCTTGTAGTTACAACACTTACTAAGGAAGAAAAGGAAATAACGGTTTGGGAGGTGAATTTTCCCGTAGTTGTTGGTTACGTCTTGATCCTTGGCAGAAGAAACTGTTTAGCTGGTCCTCAGATGACCTGATTCCACTTCAAGTGGACTCAGTTTAATGGCCAGTTTAAATAAAAAAGACTGCCTCTCTTGGCCGGATGTAAATTGCCTACTGTGGCCTCTGTAACTGGTGGACAGATGCTGATGCAGACTTACATCATGCTTCCACTTCTCACCAAAACATTTCCAAGAATTACACAAACCCACTGACTGGCACTATTTCGATCATAATAAAAAATGCAACTTTCTGTTAAGGAGTTGCAGATAACGCGTAACCACCAACTTTTTACACCTTAGAAAATAGTTCTTAAATTCAGCATTATAGTTTGCATTGATCATACTAGAGTAAACTATTACAACACTTTGATTTTCTGCCACTTAAGAGTAAAACTGGCTTATACACCAAGAAGAACCACCAGTGAAAATAAAATGTCTTTATGAATGTTCCAGTATGCTTTAACTTTTTTTCTTGTTTCTTCTGAGTTAAAGATGGAGAGCACACTTTTGGAAGCTTAGAGCTTTTGCTGTACAGCCAGATAGCCAGGAGGGTACAGAGAGAGATGGAGACAGTAAGCAAGCATGCTGGGGCACATGGAAATGAAAGAATGTGTGTAGACAAGAGAACAAATAAGTTGGAAAATTATGAATGGCAAGTTCAAGGAGAGGTTACAGAACAAGCTGTATAGATAATAGAATTATATTTGTAAGGAAAAATGTAAATCATGAACAGCAACTAGTTAATGGGAACACTTTGTCTCAGAACACACTTTTAGATTTCTGAACATGAATGCAGTCTGGGAGCACCCGAAAGCATCCAAAATCCGAGAACAACCATCTCATCTGGTGCTGCTGACTGGTAATCTCTTGAATTTCCAAGAAGTTAGCGATATTTTCAGGGAACTCTAATTAGTCAGAGAGAGCAGAAAAGGGTCACAAAAGAGCAATCTAATTGAACACCAGAACCTCTGTTATCCATTCATCACCACAGGTCACATATTCTGACTTCCTTCTTAATTTCTTAATGTGATATGGGCACTTCAGCACACGAACCTATGTTGTCCTCAGTTTGGACCGCTTCTAAAAAAATTAGTGGAAAATGCGTTATATTTTAACATTGTGAAGTCCTTACTTTCTGGGAAAGACAGGTGACCAAGTGGTTGCTTTTGCTTCTACTTTCTAAAGTGATGACACGGGAGTGTTTTTGAAGAAAGCAGAACCCATGGACTTTCCAGCAGTGGTCTTAACATCCCTGACTGCATCTCTGGGATCTTAACCAGCAAAGCTCATGAAAACCACTGCTTTATTTGTGAAGAGTTCATATGGACAGAAAGAGGGACCCCATTTCCTTCTTCACCACACATACACACATGCACCCCCATGTGCACAGATGAAAGCCCACGGGCTATGCAGAGTCTTACTGTTTTGAGAAGGAAGCCCATTCACTTTCTTGATGAGCCTCCAGGCTACATTCAAACAGGGCCTTTCTTCCTACATCTTCCAAAATACTCAGGAGCACAGTAATTTTCTTCAGTGATATCAGTAGTTAAACATATTTGCAGTCCCTTTTCTTTTTCTTTATCTGAAATGCATAATACTGTTATCAAAATCAATAAAAAAATTTACAAAAAAAATGTTGAGAAAAAAATTGCATTAATATTTTGGAACACATAATTCAGTATCTTTCTAAAATAATTAGATAACTCTCTCCTCTGATTTATATTTCCACCCCTGGTAAAGTTCTGGTATATGAACTGGGATGATCCCCTTGTGACAAATAACATCAGATTACAGCTACAGTCTCACCACAGGACTTCTGTTTGTTCAAATATCAAAAATGGCAATATGAAACTAGTAACTAAGGCATTTGAACTACCATTTTTCTTACAGATGTTGGACAAAGTCACATTTTAAATTATGGAGGGCATTTGCATGTCTGTCACACACCAAACAACTCCTGTGCTACTGCTGCATGTGTTAACTTTGCTGCTAAGAAGAACATTCATATTCACTCATGACATATACTGCTCCAAAACAAAGTTGCTGTGGTAGATTATAATATACAAACTTCCCAGCTACCCAGTTTCTGAGTTAAGCCTGTGTCCACAGAGTGCAATACATGACAGGTGAATAATATTTTAACATTTCTTATGAGTATATAGGAGTAGGAGAAAGCATGAGATTATTAAACCTGTTAATAACAACGTCTTGTAAGACAGCTTCATTTATAAATACTGTTGTGATATAAAAATGGCTTGAAAAATTCCTGAAAGATTTTTTTTTAAGATGAAGAAAAATAGTTGTGTCACTAGTCGTGGAGTTGCTGAAAGCTATTCATTTTCTTCTAGATTCACAGAACCAGCTGAGCTGTAGGTATACGTGAAATATGAAAAGGGATTTTAAGGCCTCAGCTAATCACCACTGGTAAGAGACCAGCAGGTCTGAAACTCAGGCAAGGTCGCTAGTGTCTGAAGGAGAGAGAAACAACTGTGTGATATAGAAACATGGGCACTTCTGTGGCAGGTTATAGCCATCACCACGCCAAGATGGAAAAACACAAAATGCAGCTGCTTCTACCGCACCTGGTATGGAGATTAAAAGAAAGAACCCTTTACTTTCCAGTGCTGCATGCAGCAATGGCTCACATTGTTTTTAAAACAATCTATAAAATTCTCGACTCTGCAGCAAAGAAAAAAGTTAACTACTTCTTGTCCATTGATACCACAATCTGCTTTGCTTTGCTGTTAACAAGCAACACAAACCTAAGTTACTGTGAATAAATAAAACAGCTGTACCCACAAACACTGTGAACATCACTCTTCTTAGCTCTACCCTTTCAGTTTTAGGAATAGTGGTATGACCTGTTTTCTCCATGGAACCGCCCAACCTGCCACCGAAGTGAGCCTGCAGGGCAGCTGAGTCCATGTAAATAATATCCCTCCAAGTATAATCCCATCTAAAGTACCAGATGGCCTGGCTTGTTAACGTTGCTACCCTTCCCTGCTGAACACCCTCTCATCCTATGCCAAAAGCATGTGAGTCTGAAAGCCCCAATTCTCTTTTTGGGGGGCTTTTGTAACTTCTAGCAAGAAAAAGTCATTCTTGTGTATAATAAATGGTGTATAATAAATTAAGCATAGGTTTTTGTTTCTGCCACTGATCATGCAGACCTTTACAAAGTATAATAGTCATAACAACAATAAAAATCTGAACCATAATGAATCAGCTAGCTATACTGCTAGAGCTCAAGCAATGGTTATGTGCTCCACACAGAAGCAATAGGGGAAGCTCCAGGCTTATGTTACGTTCAGAGTCAAACCTCCTCTCTAGCTCATTTGTGTTCTTCAAAAGGATAGGTCCTCTGCTGACTGTTCTTCCTTGGCTAAAATCAACTCCTTTGAACTATTTTCATGCAATGAAGGAGTCTCATGCACCCCACTGTAAGTATGCTCTAGCGCTGACAACTTCATCAGACCTTCATCTACCAAACCCCACCCAAGCGCCATTTCCAGAGCTGGTTCCTTTGGTCATTTACTACTAAACACAGAAGAAGACAACTAGAAAGAGCAGCAGCTCACATCAGTAAATGCTTATAAACACTCTCAGACTTGGAGAGTTGGAATTGTTCCACTAGGTACTGGTAACAACATGTTCATTAGGTTAGGAGGATTAAGGTGCTTTTCTGACTCCTAAGGACAGCCCTGGAAGGCTCTAGAGCCCATGGCAACACAGAAACAAAACACGTGAAGGGAGACCCGGACAGACTGATGCTATTCAGGAAAAAATGATAAAAACACCATTTAGTGACAATTTTCCATGATAAAACTTGTATGCAAGAATAGTGAGCTGAAGAGTCCACACTTACAGACTCTCTTTTCCTGACCCTATAAATGAATTAAATTAATCTTGGTCTTGTTCAAGTAGAAAGAAGGGTTGTAATGAAATGGGAAGATACTTGCAGAAAGAAAAGAGAATGCTATACACTCCTTACATCCTTGAGAACTGGACCCATGTTTTGTTTTGTTTTGCAAGTATGGGGTTTTGGGAAGAAAGTTTTAAGCCAAAGCAAACAAACATATTTTTTAGGGGTGTTTCCAAAGCTTGACAGCACAACATTTCTACATAGCAGGTGCAAAGACTGAGGAAGTGCCAGATTTGCTAAAAACTCTATCCATAGAGACCTGTCCATGAAACCAGTGAGGCTCCCCATTAGGAAATCACTCTCTTCCTGCACAGAAGTGATCACATTTGCAAAGGCACAAGCATAAACTATTTCATTATTATTATTTGGAAATAATAGTGATGCGCATTTTCCAAGGCACTTTTAATCTAAGTCGCCCTGTGACTCAACTAAAATCTTACTTAAGAAACTTGTCATAGTTACTTACATGCTTCCTGTAAAATATTAAACATGCCTTAAAGGGTGCACTGAAGGCTATGAGGAAGGCAGTGAATGTCCACACCAAGGGTTTTTAAACTCAGCACTTAATCTAGTCTGAGTATACTAGCATCAGATTTTTTTTTTTTAATGTAGACAACGCAATACATCTGATCCCTAAAAATCCATAAGTTTAAACATTGTTATTGGCTTCATTTGTTCACTGGGCTTGTCAGAGCACCTTATTACTGTGAGTTCAACAGACATTTCAGACATGTCACTTTTCCTGGGAAACAGCATGTGTCAGAGATACTGAAACTCAGAAAGATGGGCAGTTGCCTGCTATTGTGGAGATGTGTAAGATTTCCTGCATTATCTTGGGGAAAACTCTGTAAAATATCACTTGTTCTGGAGTTCGTGTGTTTGCAATTTAGTTTAACTCCTGAGTTCAGTCATATCTTAGCTACAGTATGACATTATTTCTATTCATCCTGTACTAATACAATATATCCTTCCTGAAATGTCTCTTTCCTTTTGGTAATGAAGTGTAAGGCACTGAAGAGCTTCTCACTGCAAGGATGCATTTATATTGAAATATTCTTTCCATGGAAATCCCATTATACTAATTTCAACAGAAAGCCTAGCATGACATTTGGTTAGAGAAATGAGCCTTTTTAACTCTCCGAGCCCCAAAGAATTACAATTTAAAAATACATTCCTAGGTAATGATTAATTTTCCCCTTCCAATTTTTATTTACCTAATTTTAAATCCCAGGCTGCAACTGAGAAGCTAAAAAAAACGAAATGGCAGGAAGTGATCAAATCAAAGGAGCAATGCTTAAAAAACAACTTGATTATACCATCTGAAAGCTCCTTAATTAAGAGTAGAGGAAAGAAAACATGCCAGGGAAAATATCAAACCATTAAAATACCCCAAAAAGGGAAATCTCACTGACTTGTACAAACGGAGAGAAATCACACTGATGGCTGCCACTTCACACGTCTTCTCAGTGTGGCACCAAGCAGAGGGAAGGTGCTGGGGATTCACCAAACACGAGACCCGTCACTGCAGTGGTGCTGCTGATCCTCGCTGCAGATTTGGGGAAGGCCATGGACCCTTCACTGGCAGCATGCAGACACCAGCGCCTGCCCAGGTTGGCACCAGCAGTCCTCCTTGCTACCACCACGTCCTGGTTGCAATCACCATCTGCATGCAGGCTGGGAGGTGGAAAGAAAGCTCCCTGCGGGGTCAGCAGCCCCAGAGCAGTCTTTACACGTGACAAGAACCGGGGCTGCATTATTCTCTGTTATTTCTAATAACAGGTGATGAAACAAACAAAAACACTGGTGTAGCCAGCAATATCTGTATTATACCAACTAGGCCTATATTTTACCAGTAACTTTCTGCCACTCAGCACTGTCCTAGAAATGCTAAAAAGATATCAACATAGCAAAAACAGCAAGCAAAGCAAAGTTTAAAACTAATTAGAACAAGAAAACCAAAGGTGAAGCCCTTGATGTCCAGCTGCAAAGACCACTGGGGAGGCAAAAATCACAGAAAGGTATGAGCCAATGCAGAAGGAAATGAAATTAAGTATTAGACAAGTTTCCACCACCTTGACTAAACCTAATGACAAGCAGAAATCAAAGCAAATACAGTGCCAGAATAAAAGTAAGAATATTCTTTCCAAACACGTCTTGGGGGTGCAGTTGCAGAAGCTGGAAGTCTGCCAGCGCTTTGGGCAGAAAACCAGGTTTCTCATAAAACAACTACCTCCAAAAGTCCTGGGCAGTGGCCAGAAAGCCTCTGCTGTCAGTGAGGAGAGAGAGAGAGCTTGCCCATGCACACTAGACTGAAAAAAGTGTTGTGAATATTTAGACTTTGCGTTTATGTTAAGTACCCAGGCACTGCCGTGGAGAGCAGAGACTATCCTGGATGAGGAAACGAAAGGAGATGGGAATAGTTCCTCTTACCTCTTTTGATTCATCTTTGCACTCCAAGGGGAGACTGTAAAAACCAAGAAGCCGTACAACTTAAACCAACAACTGTATTGTTGATTTAAGCACTCAGTCATCAGCTGTTGGAGTGTAAATCTGGCTATTCCTAAGGAGCATAAACAGTTTTTTTTCTTAACTATTGTTAATGATAGCCTGTCTCTCAGATAAAGACCCTGAGATAGAAGGCAATAGATGTGCTTAGTTTTTCTATATGTTCTTCACCCAATTTAAAGTACATTATCTGTGTAAAATCTGAACAGGTCCAACACCAGAAAAAAACACCCCAACAAACCCAGTAATGAGCAACCAAAAGTAGTGTGATCTCTGTAAACTCCGATGCAGGAAGATGTTCTGAAGCAAGGTAGGTCCCATATTTTTCCTGGGAAAAATAACTAGCAAAAGACCCCAGTTTCCCCCCACTGTGCAACAGAAAGAAAATTGGGGGGG
>Ga0065711_1029794_pt1 | contig 34803 bp, 50 predicted proteins | sample Hoacrofraction12_FD_59098 | JGI IMG/M metagenome (GOLD analysis project Ga0065711, IMG submission 59098) | Hoatzin crop microbial communities from Cojedes, Venezuela - Epithelial fraction 12 v2 (version 2) | ecosystem: Host-associated > Birds > Digestive system > Esophagus > Crop | place... | reverse complement strand
TGGGTGGGGCCTCATGTTTTGGGGGTTGTTGAGAGCTCCCTGCAGACAGCGAGAACAGCCCAAGGAAACCAAGCCACGTGGTAGGAACAGCCTCCAGCAAAGAAGGCTGCATCGGCCACCAGCTGCTCCAGTTCGGTTGGCCATCCCAGAGCACTCAGATGAAATATTTATGCTTCCCAAACAGCCCAGATGTCTTTTCTGCTGATGCAGGATGGTCCCTTGGAGCACACACAGACACCCTCCTTGTAACCATCTCCTCCATCCACCAGAACACCCGAAACTTAAGGTCCTCTCCCGTCCCCAGAGAGCCTCCGAGCAAGAGGTCCAGCATTTCCTCACCACCAGCTCTCAGATGACAGGGGTGCAAGCCCTGATCTGCAGCCACGCTCCATACCTGGCAGGAGGGAGACCAAGGAATCAGGTCAGCATCAGCCATGCCCAAGAAGGTCTCACAGGTGTCTTTCACCCCCTCCCCAAGTTCAGGGAGCAACCTGAAAATAGCACACAGAACTGTTGTGGCCTCCCATCAACTAAAACCCTGCAGACCACTCCCCTCTCCTGTTTCTAGCCGTTCTTTTACACTATCCGACTGTCTATAATTGAAGTCCATCACTTCTCATGGCCAAAAGCCTCTGAGCTGCTCTGAACGGTGGCACTGGAGGGCAGAGGTTGCCCAGGACATGGTGCTGGTGATGTTCCGCCTGGGTCCATCCCCCAGAAGGGCAAGACGTGAACAATAACAATCTTGGAGGCCAAGTGTAACTCCCTTCGCAAGGCAGCCTTCGATGGGCTCTCCTGACCCCTCCTCTGCAAAGAAAGGGTCTCACGGGACCTCCGTGCCCCACGGCAGCCCCCAGTGAACCCGTGCATCAGAGCCAGCCCCGCTGGACAGCCCAGACTGCGGGCTCTGCTCCCGTGGCCCTGCCCACCCGCTCCCCAGCCACGCAGCAGGGACTTTATCGCAGGAGCATTGCGTGGGTCAGGGTGGGGGAAACTCTTTATTAAAGTACACAGCAGCTTTGGAAACACTTTGTGTCTCTTTTCCAAGAGCCTGATTTTTGCTTTCTGGCCCAAACACACCACTCATTTTTCTGCAGCACTGAAGATAAATGTCAATAAATCTTCCACAGTCACTTCATGAGGCCAGAAGTGATCTCACCCCTGAAGCATTTCGGTATTCTGCAGTCCGTGTTACACCCTAAGCCCCTGATCCAGCAAACTTACAGGGGTCCGCAGCCTCAAACACACAAGTACCTCCTTTGAGGAGGTGCACAGTCCCTCTGAACTCAATGACACCTCTGTGCTCAAGTGCTTTACTGGATCAGCTCCTAAACAAGCAGCCTGTCTGCAGCAGAAAGCACTGCCAGTGCCATAGCCCCTTTCGCCACCCTCACAGGACTGCTCCTGGGGACCCAGGTGTTCTGATGCATTTTGCTCCTCGCAGTTGTCATCAGCCATCTCACAGCAGGGTGGGACCCAGCCTCGGCATCCTCTCATGTGGGTGCCTGTTTGTTTCGCAGCTCAAGCCACACGTGCTCTCCTCTTGCCCCTTTAACAAACGCACTGAGGACTTTGGAAGGGGGGTGACTCCCTGTCCTCTTCCGCGTAAGTTCCCACCAAATGGCCAGTCCTCTGGAGATGCAAAGCCCTTTTTCAGCTGGATGGGCAGTTATGAATGGCTGGAAACCACACTTTCCAGAATGTAACAGGCCCAGCTGCTGGACAGTCATCCATTGGCAGTATTTTTCCAACACCTTTCAATGGTACCACAGCACGGGGGGCAATGCACGCACTGGCGTGTCCTGCCATTCCTGCCTGCTCCGGCTTCTCCCTTCTGCATCTTGTAGCAGTAAGGATTTTCCCCTGACATGCAGCCCAGGTATCTCTTGCCACTCAGCATACACTTGGAGCACACAACTTATCCTAACATCAGGGTCATTGCACTGCTCTGCACCAGCCGTCTATCCCACGAAATCCAACAGAGAGAGCACAGAGCACTCAGCTCAGCTCTGCAGCAGAGCTCTGTGCAGAAAGGGCATCTCTGAAGATGCTGCTTTAAGGAGTAAGTAATAGAGCCAGTTTGCTGGACTGTGCTGAATCGTGCTAGCACTGATGCAGCACATTTGGGAGGCTGGAGCTGGAAGCTGGGTTATCCGTCTGCAGCAACGGCATGCAGCCAGCTCTGCTCCATCAGAGAACTCCCCATTCTTCACCCTGCTCAGAGGACCCAGCTTGTCCCCCTTGAGAAGATGCAAATGTTGGATGTGCTCACAAAATTTTGGAGGAAGAGACTGTTACTCTGCAGTTACCAGGTTCTAATCAAGCCTAAAGACAGCAAGTATTGCTCTACTTCAGGCACATGGGAGCCCATTTCTGCTGGCCAGGGTGGGTGACACCAGCCCATGGGGCAGCTGTCCCTTCCCCTTGCACAGGGACAATGGGCATGTCTCATTCAGCAGTTTCACATCTCTGAACATCCATCCTTCCTTCCCTCTGCTTCTCCTGGTTGAGCAGGACCTGCACATTGCCTAAACTGCAATGAGGGAGCCTGTTCCCTGCTGCCTGTTGCAGGGTCTGCAATGCCATAGGCTTGTTGCCCACCATTATTTTGCTCTGTTCAGCACAATTGTGGGGTGGTCCTTCCTAAACAACTTGACCTTGCATAGTACCCATGAAAACAGACTGTTTCAAACCATTCCAGGACAGGCTTTGTCAGAGCTCTTATCAGAAAATGAGGTTAGAAATTCCTCAGCTCCTAGAGCCGGTGCCAGGTCACAGCTCTTATCTTCTGCAGTCTCTGCGGAAGGAGGGAACATCCAGTGTGTTCGGGAGAAATGCAGAATTAAGTGTCCTGGCTCATTCCAGTGAATCCTCATGAGTTGGGATAGAGCCCAAAGAAGTTGAGGGTAATTTTTTTTTTCTCCATCCACTGAGCTGCTGGTGTTAAAAGTTTATAATTGTTCCTTTGCAGTGGTTCTTCTGCTCCAGTTCAAACACAGGCTCACGTCGTATACAAGCACCTCTTTGAAATGCAACTGTTAGAAAATTACCACCCTTGTGCAGTATCTGAGGAGTCCTCCTCCAAAAGTGACTGTGAATAACATGTTCATTCCTCCACAGGAGCCATCATTAGAGGTTCTTTCCTCTGCACTCCTCACAGTAAATCCAATTTGCAGTCCAGGGCAGGTTGACAGAGCCGAAGACCTGTTCACCACCAGAAACGCTGCTTTTTCAAAGCCAGCATGAAGGGTGACCATATCTGAGGGAACTGACCTAAGCAAGAAGCACAATTCTCTGGAGTAGCCCCAGCAAGGTGGGATACGGCAGGCAGGGCAGGCAGCTCAGCCCTACTTCTCCTGCCTGCAGCCCTGCTGGGTTATGCAGCACGGAGAGATCCAGCCCAAGAGCAATCTTCTCACCTGCCCAACAGGGATTTCACACCCCTGCTTTAGCAAGCCAGGATCCCACTCCATCTCCCAGAGTGGAGATATATCTCACCGTACAACCAGCCTGGCCATTGCAGTCCTGATGAAACAGCCCAGAGCAGTGGGGCTGCTGGAGAGGACTCTATTTGCACCAGACAGGTGAAGCTTAGCAAGGCCACTTAGCACCCCACTGTCAGGCCCTGCAATGGGGTAAAGGGGGCCATATTGCCCCCTACACCAAGATCCTGCCTGCCAGCTTGCACAGGCAGCCCTGCCTGGACGCGGGAGCAGGGCAAGCCCCAGCTCCTGCCGCAGTCCACCTCGGCAGCTCGTGGCATGTGCTTTAACTCACTTCCATACTATTGAGAACTGACATAGCGAGATGAACAGGGCCGTTTGCTCCCCTGCAGACACAGGACCAGGCTTTATTTGGTCCCTGCATGTGCACAATGGCATGAGCTGCTCACGAGCTCTTTCAGAAAACTGCTGTGAGTCAAGGAACTACAGAGAACTTTCCCACAAGGTCCCAGCCACAGACAGACCCAAACTCCCAGGGCCATTTCGCAGCCATCTCCCCTGCATGTGCTGGGTTAACATCAGAGGATGCTCTGGAGCCTCGTGCTGGCCCCTTGCCCACACGTGACTCTCATTTTGTGCCTAGCTGGAGCTTAGCTGCAAAGCTCAAGGTTATTTCTTTTGGAAAGTGCTGCAAAGGGAGCTTCAGGGCCCCAAGAAAGGATTGAGATGGAAACGCAGAAGTCTGGTAGAAGTCTCTGAACTGATTGCATGTAATTTCCTGTTGTTTGTACCTGGCTATATGAGGCCAGCACTGTCCCACTCCCTGTATCCAGGTTCATTATGCTGAGTTCAGCATTTTTCTGAAAATCCATTTTCCAGAGTCTGGTCCAATGCTCAAGACAGACGGGGAATTAAACGCAAGAGCCATTTGCTGGCTTCCCACCCAGGCATCGCCCCTCTGAAGGAGACCCTGCAGAGCAAAGCCCTGCAGTTTGGCAGGGACCAAGCCCACAGGTACGGACTGCCTGGAAACAGCTGTCAGACAGATGTGGCCACAGACAAGCAAGGCCTGCTGGGGGGTTGCTCTGGTAACACTCAAACACAAACCTCACCTCCAAAGGCTTTGGGACTTGCTGTCAGCAGAATATGTGAAAACAATGTGCTGAAGCCTCCACCCTGCAGAAACCTGCTGGAAGCCACCAGCCTGCCTCACATTTCCAGAAAAGGCCAAGAAACAGAGCAGGTCAGGAGCAGGCTGCAGGAACAGCCCTGGAGCAAGCAGCCCACAGACTGCAGTAGCAGCATTAGAGAGGACAGAGGGACCAGCACCCCCAGCAGCAAGTGGAAGGTGGAGGATGGAACAGATGGAGGTGGGAACAGGTTGTCACCGGAGATGGGCTCAGGTCTCACTCAGGCTAATGGGTCTAAGTGGGAATTGCTCTAGAGCCATGTCTGCACCATGGCACAGCTTACAGCATCACCATGCCCCGCTGCTTCACTGGTGTTTGGAAAGGGACCTCTGGGATTACACCATGTGTGGATCCCAGAGCAGCTGCATTTCTCAGCAGACTTACCAGACTAGTCCAGCGCAGGTCCAACACGATGGGGTATCCGTACCATACAGCGCTGTCTCCTGCCCACACTGCTGCGGTCAAATGGCTGGGAGTCACCTGTGCTTGGAGTGGCCCCTTCCAGCTGCTCCTCCCGGAGCACATAGCCATGGAGGAGGGCATGCAGTGCATCCCCTTGCACAGAGCTGGGCCAGCACACTGCAAAACACTTCCCAGGGAGGGCTGCACACAAGATGCTGGAAGCCCCTGGAGCAGCGACCTCTCACTGCTGTGACCATGAGGCTGCCTCAGACTCTCAGGGGTTTCAACTGAGAAAGCCCCATCCCCTTTTCCTCCAACCTGCCAGCCAAGGTGCTGTTCTGTGCAGGGTCCACAAAGCCTCCTCAACCAGGTGAGTACCTGGTCTTCCAAATCCCACCAAGTGCCCGCATGTGCTGATCAAAAGAGGCTCCCCTCAGCCATGCCCTGGGAGAAGGTGCTGGCACAAACACAGCAAAGCATCATTCAGGATGGCCCCACCAGGACACTGTGTCATCATGTAGGCTATCAGCAAGCTGAGCATCACTCAAGACCACTGACTTTAGCCCCAGCACCACCTTGCTGCTAGACATCACCCCAGTTCATAGCCCATCATTTTAAGGAGAAACAGCACCCAATTAGTGCTTTCCGAAGGGTGGTCAGGAGCTGACCTCAGATAGGATTCACCTGGGAGTTATCAGCATCCTCAATGGGAACCTGGTGCAAGTCCTTGCCCTCAGCCCCAGCTGGTGCCCATGCTGGAGCCACCACCATGTTGTTCTTGTCATGATTTTGCTGAAGGTCTTCTTCAGGCCAAGGGACACTTCCACGTCCCATCCCAGCACCGGGCCATGTGGCAGGAGGCAGTACAATTGAGGCTCTTGGAGCTGAATCACCAAATCCCTGTGAACCTGGGCATGCTGTGCCACTTGTGACTCATCCCACAGTGCCACCATGTAGGACCCGATAGGACTGCCGCTCCTTTCCCCGCCCAGCCCTGGATGATAGCAGCTATGCCTCATGCCAGTGTTGAACTGAGATTTTTTCCATCTTTGGAGCAATCCTGCTGCAGGCCAGCCACCCCAAGGGCATGGTCAAAGGATGGGAAGGGTTTGGGCATTCAGAGTGACATCACCCTTGATCGCGTCCAGGAGGAGCCTCGTTACCTGGGGACAGGAGCAAGGGAGGCAACCCAAAGGGTTCCACCTTTTACCCTAGTGCATTCCCGTCTAATGCCCCATCGCTTTTGTTTTCCCCACCCACACACCAGCCCTTGGCGTAGCTGTTGCAGGAGCAGAAGTGATCACAAACTGCAGAATGAGAGTGTGTGAAATGAACGCAGCCCCGGCGGCAGGAGATGAGCTGGAAGGCAGGAGCGACGCAGCCGGGGAAATTACTAAAACAGGAACTGGGGCGATTTCTAAGACACACGGTGCAACAGACTGGATCCAGTCCCAAACTAGAGACTGCTCCTGGGAGGACCACGACTGCCTCAGAAAGGTCAGGGCACTTATGGAGGGGTAGACGACCCACATCCTCACGTTGGCTGGGGTTGCGTGGGTGACAGAGCCACCCAGGTCTCCTCCCCATGACCACCCTCGAAAGCGGGGCAACCGTGCTGAAAACAGCCACCCCTGCTCCCTCCACAGCTGTTTTTTCTGCCCCTTATGTTGAGAAACACGACTGTCAGAGAGGTGAAATCACCAGAAGCTGCTTTACAGGTCCACAGTGAGCCCTCCAGTCCTTGGCCACGTGCGCCTGAGGAGCAGCTCCAGCCCTTGGCCGCGTGCCTTCTTCTCCCAAAGACCTTGGCCGGAGGACAAGAAAAGACACGGGTGGCCTGCACAAAACCTGCTTGCAGAGGACATGTGTTCAAGGCCTCAGCACCAGCTGTGATGAGACCTCTGGGTTTGAGTGACTCAGGCTCGAGAACTTTCAAACTCATCACACCAGTCCACCAGGAAAGGGCCAACACAGGGCAAGGCGTGAAGATGCTGGTGGTGCCTGTGGAGTGGGATGGTAGCACGTGCCACAACACAGCCTGCAAGCAGGTATGTCCTTGGCTTTCACCTTGCTTGGCAGTCAAAACCCACCATGACAATGCATCACATCCACACATACCCTGGCCAGCTTGGGACAAAGCCACCTCCCAGAACTTTTGTGAGTTTGCCCAGGATTTAGAGCAGGTATGGCCATTCCTGTCCATGTGATGTGTCCCCAGTCACCTCGGTTAGCAGAAAGTTGTGGAAAAGGTGAACCATAAACCCTCAAAATAAAATGAAACCAGCCCCTGCGGAAAACTCAGCGATTTGATGCTCGGGGGAGCTGCACCATTGCCTTTTGAAGGCCTGGGGGGGACAACGCTTGGCCCTGACCCCTCCACCCACGGACCATTCTCCCACCAAAGCCTGCACCATGCCAAGCTGCCCTCCCACCTCACGGGGAAGGGAGGCAGTGGGATGGAGGACAGGACAAGCCGAGATGGGATGAAGCGCAAGCGCTGATAAGGCTGTGGATGCAGAAACGCAGTGAAACGTGCCAGCGCTCTGAGATTGATGTCAGCCTGGAGCGGCCCCGGCTCCCAGCGCTGCCGACAGCGGCTGGGTCCGGTTGCAAAATCCCTGGCAGAGCTCACTCGTTTCACGGGACATCAGAGCCATGCCCCGGAGCCGCCGCGGCCCCAAACCAGGGCATCCTCCCCAGGGAGTTCGGCAGAGGCCACTCTTTGCATTTTCAAAGAATTTCTGTAGTTTATTGAAAAAGGAGTCCAAAATAGCCCCCCGTAAACACACCTGTGCCAGAGCAGGCAGCAGGGCCACGCTTGAAGGAGCGATTCAGGGCTTGAGCCATCCCCTGCTCGGCGCCTGGGGGTCCCAACGGACGGGTCGGGAGCTGGGGTCGGAGCAGAGCCCAGACGCGCTCACTGCCACGGCGGGACGAGGCCATGGCTCCGTGGGAAAGACCCCTGAAATGCCACAGGCAGCTGTGGGCAGGGGTCCCCCAGCCCTTCACGGTGGGTCCAGGCAGTGAGCCGCACTCGGAGCTGTGCTCGGGTGGAACAGCAAAGCAGACAATGCTCCGCTCACGGGGCACACCCCCAGAAAACAGACTGCAGACCTGTGCCACCGTGAAAAGCGCAATTCCCAGGAGGGTCGGGACAGCAGGAGGTTAGGAAAAGATTTGTGAAAAGTGATTTTTAAAAAAAATAACAAGCAGCTATTCAAGGGGATTTCAAACAGATAAATGAGTGCTGTGACCGTTCGTTTTCCTGACCTGGAACATGCAGATCCTCACCACTCTCATGTCCAAACAAATTAGTCTGGGCATCGCTGGCTTAATCAAGCGCTCTGTTTCCCTGTGGTAGGATGGGTTGGAGCCTGGCAAATACCCCATGCCCGCGCGCAGCCCCCGGCATGCGTAACACGCCGTCCGAGGCTCGGACAGTGTCACATCCTGCTGCTGATCCTGCAGATGAAGAGGTCAAACGCCGCGGGGACACAACGACAAACCCATCCAGCCAACATCTGCAGTCCTTGCGCTGCATTTGATTTATGCCAGCCTCTGAAGATCAACATCTCAGGATGGCCCTTCGCAAAGCGATGCCGTGATGTGAAGCACCCACAGGAGCTGCCACGGTGAAGATTCGCGACCCGGCGCAGGGGTCCGCAGCGCGTCAGGCGGGCTGGATGGTGAGACGGGAAGGAGTGATTCTCCCAGGGCTGTATTTCCATTAACAACTGTGGATATTTTAGGAGCTCGGCACAATGGGGAGTGCATTTTCAGGGGCCAGTCTGCTCCAGGAAAAAAGTAGATCTGTTTTTTTAAAAAAAAAACCCAACACTGTAGTTTGATTGGAAAAAGGCTGGGGTTTGTTTTCCTGTTTTTTTGTTTTTCCTTAGCTGGCCATTCTTCTGACACTCTGGAGTATTTTAAGGTTTTTCCAGAAAAATGAGGAGCAGCAGCCCTGCCAGGAGCAGTTGCTGGGACTCCAGAGCTAAAAGTGGCAAACACACCAAAGGTTTCCAAAAGCCGCAGCTGGAAATAACCGAGTGCAGCGCCGCGGGAGCGAGCACGGGGAAGCCAGGGGCTCTGCGCGACGCCTTCCCCAACCCGGGGGCTTCCATCGCTGTCTCCTCACGTTGGAGGACTCTGACATTGATCAATGACTCTGTGCAGCCATGGGAAGGTGGGGAACAGGAGGAGGGTGGCTTCAGAGCAGAGCAAATGGGGTACCCGGCAGTCGTGGGCTTTGAATTTGGGGTGCCTGGAGGAAGCACTGGGAACGGAGATTGGCCTCAGACCAGGACCCAGGTACTTGTTGTTTTTCCTGAGCCCCACCTGAAATTTGGCCATACTCTGGACAATGGGACCGTGTGTGAATGAGGAGCCAGCAAGGGCTGCTACATCTCCCTGGAAACTTCCATCCCTCCTCTGAGAGGGTCCAGTGCCCCTGAAGCCTTTTCAGCTCCAGAGATGGACCAACAGGTCCAAGCTGGGACCCATCTGGATCTTGAAGGGGTGGTCCTAAAGCTGCTCCCCGCTGCATAGGAGAGAAAGAGGATGGAGAGAGGGATTGTCTCCTGTGAGATCAGTCTGCAGCTGCACTCAAAGCCCGATGCTGGGTCTGCGGGGCCGTGCTCTCCGAAACTGCCCACACGGACCCAGAACGTTGCCCAGTCTGCTGCAAGCAGCCTGGCTGGACCCTCAGCTGACGGGAAGCACACGCAGAGCGGTGGTGAGCGCTCCCCAGGGATGACTTCCCTGACATGTGGGCACCTGGCAGCAAATGAGTGTGGGCACAGCAGAACCTGCTACGCCCGTGGCTGGAGTCAATTCCTGGGCTGTAATGAAGCTGCAGTAATGAGCGTGTCAATAACTCTCATCTAATTAATGCTGTGCCAGTGCTTCAGGAACTACTATTTTATGGCTTACCCATAAAAGTTGACACTATGTTAAAACGTGATTTGCAAGGACTCCCATCCCACTTCCTTCCTCTCTATTTATTTAGAAAGGGAAAGATTGGCTGTATTAACTTGGCAGACTTCCTACCTGTAACAACACTTTAGTTCCCTGAAAGACCATCTAGTTAATTAAGTCAATTGTTTGCATTTGGATGGCAAATTAAATGAAATATGTTGGGCCATAGCTGAGAGAGCCATCCAGTACCCCTGTCCCACACCTGATATCTGGACAGTTGTCAGGGCACTGCTCAGACATTGAGGGGTTGGCACATTTGTTGGGCCAAAAAACCATTTTAACAATTAGTTCTGGAAAACACAGTAAACTGGAGATCAAAATTTTATAGTCTTATCATTTAGGGTGATTAGTTTTCCTGATCAGGGAACAGGGCAGCTGGAGACAGCAGAGACATCACCCTGAGCTCCATGTCACCATCCCACAGCCCAGTTTTTGGCACTCATCTCTCATCTTTTGTCCGGACCCAAACAGCTTCAGAGCTGGTCAGAAGGCAAAAGGAAGGAGTTCTTCCCTCAGCTCAGACATTGACACAATGGGCTCGTCCCCACACCACGGAAATTTATGTTTTTCTTGTAGAAAAACACGGGACTCATCTCCACGGCTCCCATGAGGTCTTTGGTCTGCTGTACCTCTGTCCCACATCTCCTGTGGGCTCAGTGCCTGTGCCCTGGAAGACACTGCCCATGTCCACGAGCAAAGCGAGGAGCAGACTGTTCGGTGTGCCAGAGGTGTGTCCCTGGAGGTGTCTGCTCCAACCCTCCCTCACACCAGGAATATCACCAGCACTTGATCAGGTCAGCTGTGACTTTGGCCAAGTCTTGACCACTTCCAAAGGTGAAGACCCCCTTCCTCTCAAAGGGCCTGTTTTTCTGCTGTATCAGCCTTATAATGAAAACATTTTTCCTGTTGTCCAAGCTGAAGGTCTGAAAGTTGCCACACACTGTGGCTGTTGCCCCCTGTGTTGTCACCTGGTGCTACCATAAAGAGGTCAGCTCCATCACCTTTGTAGCTTTCCTTCCCAAAGTTGTAGGATGCTGTTAGAGCCCATCCCTCTCCATCCCTCCACATGAATCCTGTGCCCGAGGTCCATCACCACCTCAGTAGCCTCTGCAGGACCCCCTCCAATTTCTCCACATCCTTTTTGAGATGGGTGGAGGGAGTAGGGCACAAAACCAGATGCACTCGTCCAAACATCTAGTGTCAAGCACGGGAGCTACATCAAAGAGCAGAGCAGTGTTTGTTCGGCTTTGTGGATCGGCTTTCGACACGTGAGCCCATTTGCTGTTGGTTTGCCCTGGAGCAAGAGGTTTGTCTGGTGCTCTGTGACCGGTCACTGTTGTCCCCGGTCCCAGAAGCAGGAGGTTTCACCCACATGCCTTTGCTAGAAACACTGTGATTGCGTTAGGAAGAATAGGGCTGCTACATCGACGAACTGACGCACGGGCTGGGTGGAACTTTCCATGAGAAACACACGTGTCCTGCTGAAATAATTGCCCCATTAGTTCAGGAAGGGACAAGAAATTACTCGCAAATGGCTCCTATGCAAACACCCCGTCCCCAGTCCCCCCCTGCTCCCGCTTGTCTCTTCTCCCACTTCCCCACCTCTCTCTTCCTCATCCACTGCCAAAGGATGAAGGCAGGGAACAGGGGGGGCTCCGGGATCTTTCCAAGGTGAGAAACCCAGTTCAACACCTCCGGCTCTTCCCGTGCCCTGTGCACAGCTCAGCGGTACCCAGAGCGGGGTGGGTGATGCTGGCAGTGGGTCACCCTGGGGAGAAGGTCCTCCTTGTCCTCTCCTAGCGTCGCTGCCCTGCAGGTCTGCTCAGCAAGAAAGCGAAGTATTTTTCACCAGCCTTTTCTCCAGCTTTCCCCAGCGCCTCAAGGCTGGCTGAGAGTCAGCGTTGTTTGCCTTCCTTCCCCAGCACCGGGGAATGCGTGAGGTGGATGAGCTGAGTCAAAATGACCTAATGCAGAGAAGAATCAGAAAATGAGCAATGAGAGGCTCATAACAATGCTTCCCAAATGAGTGAGCGGCACCCACGGGACTCTCACCACCGCTGGATTTCCTGTCCTGGCAGCAGCCCAGATGAGCTTACAGACAGCATCGGAGTTTGACTATTTTTATTTTTACTTCAGAAGCACTTTATTTTCTCCTTCTTCGCTCCCTTGAATTGTTTATGAGTGACACTGCTAACGCCAGCCACAGAGGTTGGTGGCACTCGTCCTTACAGCTTCATTTCAAGGATGCATCTGCAGGGCATCGCTGTTTGCATCTCCCCTGGGTGCGACGACACCCCTCATAGGGCAGAGCTGCTCTGGGGACCCCCTGCCACGCTGCACGGGCTCCCCCCAACTGCCCCACACGGCTTTTCCGAGCCCAGACCCAGGGTGACCATCTGGAAGGACACGAGCCCTCAAACACGTCTCTGCTGCGCTGGCCCCTATCAAAGCCGGTGGAAGCAGAAGTCCCCAAACAAACCCAGACCAGCCCCGATTTCCATCCCCACCGTGCAGACGACCAAAGACTGGGTGTTCCCGCGGCAGGTCTCCAGCCGGCTCCTGGGCATCTCAGCTACCCAGATCGGGGTCCGGAGCGCTCCTGATAAGCCTCAATATCTTTCTACGCAGGGTGAAGCGACTCGCACCACAAGTCAGCTGTTCCACCAGGGCAGGGGAATTCTTGCGTCTGCAGTTTCAGTATCTAGCTGTTGAGCTGTGTTTAGTCTATGGCTAGAAAGTAGCCTTGTTTCTATTCTGAGAATATTTGTCTAATCGGGGGTCCAAGGAATTATTTTGCTCAGTAGAAAGCTATGTTTATTTGGATAAGTTTGCACTCCAGGATGGGTGCCTGGGAAAAGCCCAATAAAGGCTGTGCATTGCTGGAGTGTCTCGGGGCACGGTGCACACCCGTAAAAAAGGCAAACTCTTTATTTTTGCAGACAGAAGGGAAAGGCTTTACGCTCACGGCTTCTTGCCAGCGCTGAAACGAGACCCGTTTGCAAACTGAGCGCTGCTTGCTGCAAAGAGCTGCACGTCCCCGGCCGCTGCGGATGCTCGCCCGCAGGCAGGTGAGGACAACAGCTGGCCAAGGCTGCCCTCACGGGCATGACCCCGGCGTGGACGCCCGTGCTGCACCTCAGCTTCTCCCCATAAGTCTTCATCCAAGCGGTGCTCGGTAGCTTGAACTGTATTTTCATCTAGCTACTAATTTCAGAACTTTATTTGCTTTTGTAAATACAGATGACCCCACCACCCACCTCTGCTTCGTTAGGAAGCTGATGAAATGCTGAGCTGACAGACACTTGAAGGGTGAAGGCCCATCACCTGGGACAGGTGAGATTGATTTACCAGCCCCCATCAAGTCCTTTTGGCTTATCCCAACCTCCTTACCCCCGAGGGTGTGAGGAAACTGATGTTAAACCCAGGACCTCAGGATGCTTTTCCCAGCAGTCTCCACCTTTTTCACCTATGGAGTCACGGCATTTTTTTGAACCTAACAAAGCGTTCAGCTTTGGGTGATTATTCCCATTTTCCCATTTAAACCTTGGGCGCTTTGCCTCGAGGCTGCCTTCAGCTTTGTCCCACGAATGAACTGAGCACCCGCGTCTCAGTGGACTTTACCCTGTTTGCACACGACAAACACAGCGGCGTTGTGACTCCTTGCAACTGAGCAACCACCAATTTTTAGCCCCAAGATAAATCCTTGTTATCTGCTGAGATAAGGCCCGCTACAGCATCCTCCCCGTTTCGAAGGAAGGCAGCCGTTTCCTCATCGGGAAATTGCCTCCGGCTGCTCTGCGAAACAGCAGAGCGGCGGCAGCGATGTCCACAGGCAGCTGCCCGCACACACACGCGGGCTTCGGGATGAGCCCGAGACAGGCAGCAGCCCTCGCCGTCACCACCCCGTGCCACCCATCACCTCCACGGCTTCGGTGGCAGTAGCTTGGGCGTAGGTAACGGCTTTTTCTCTGCAAAAGGCCACTTCTCCCTCCCCAGAGCCATCCCCAAAAAGGCGAACCCCGTGATTTCAGCATTGCTGCCCTGGGAATGTCGCTCCGGCTGTCAGCAGTTCCGGCTGGTTGGAGGTTGTGCCTCAAATTAGGAATTAGGAATACCCAATTCCCATTTTCATTGCTGAGGCTTGTTGCATTGGCATCGAGAACTCCATAATTTCTTCTCTTCACGTCCCTTGCAGCCTGTTTGGATTTTGTCCTGGACATCTTGTTTTGTGCTAAGGACTTTCTTGTCCCACTCCTGCTTGGGTTGTACACTCAGTGCCCCCATAACAGCCTCAGCCGCTCCCCATCCCCTAATTCCCCCTGCAAAAGGAGCTGCTCTGGGCAGGGGGCTGTATCTCCACCCCGACCAACATCGCCCCAGAACAAACCCCCTCCACGAGCTGACGTCCCCCCATCCAGATGCTCCAAGTTTCTCATATCCTTCAGTCTGCGGCACCAAGTCTTAGAGGACATGGCACAGCTCCTCTCCTGCAGCACAGAGGGGACAAAGCCGTGGCTTCGGTGTCACCACGCGGTCCATGACGAGACCTGTCCTGCTGCCCTGGGCGAGCAGAGGGCTGGAGAACACGGGACGCTCACCCGGCATTTCCACCTCCCACCCCAGCCCTGCCTCTCCTAGAAATCCAGCACCTCCCAAGCACGTGGGGATGGTGTTTGCAGAGTGACTCACGCTAACCTGGCCTGCCAGCAATAAATTCTGTTACAGCAATAACCAAACTCCTGCCGCTCACGCACAGCTATTTCCGTTCTCCCCAGGAGGTCGCCCCAAGCCCCCATTTCTCTGCGTTTCACACGCGCCGCCGCCTCCGTCCCCTGCAGGGACCATCTGCGGGCAGGGCGGTGGTCTTCCTTCCAACCAGATTCCCGCAGCGCCTGTCCCACAGCAGCTCCAGCCCTTGCTGCCCGCCCTGCCAGAAGGGCTTCGATAATTCATGGAAGCAAAGCAGGTTACAGGCTCGAAACCCGTTGTGGTTATCGGATGCTCCTGGGCATCACCAACAGCCACGGGAGGGCTGGCGGGACCTGGCGTTCGGGGCAGGGAGAAGGTAGCGGTGGGTACCACAAAGTCCGCCGAGCCCCTGCATGCTGCCCTGGGAGCCCAGGGACACGGAGAAGTGGGGGGCCAACGAAGTCACCCTGCAAGAACAGTTTCCTAACACTGATAGCTTGGGACTGAGTGAGGGGGGTCAAGAGTATGTGGGTGATGGAGGGAGCGGAGAAAAGGGCAAGAAAATCTATGTCGAGGCCAGATAAGGAGGGAAGCCCTCCTGGCTGGGAAGGAGAGGAGATGAAGGCTTGCGGCAATGCTAGGAGAAAGAGAGGGGTCTGGCTTGGAGGAGCCCACTGGGGTGACCGCGGCAGCGCTTGCAGGGAGGCTGCACCGACCTGCTGGGTCCCAGCAGCTCCAGGGCCGGTGGAGCTGGCCCATGGCCCTCGATCCCGGGGTGCCAAAAGCATCCCCAGGACAGCCACGCAGGCATCCCACCAACGCCGCTGCCTCCAGCTGACCTCGGAGGGGTCCCCTTGGCTCTGCCTCAGTTTCCCCATCTGGCCGTCACCTGCCTGTTGTTTAAGGAGAGAAACACAGACAGTTCCCCAGAAGAGATCGTATCTGCCGGGGAGAGCTGTGCGCGGGTGGGATTGCTGGGGCAGCCACACCACCTCCATCCCTGGGCATCACCGGCAGCATCTCCGCGACGCCCCACGGCACAGCATGGCCCCGTGACACCACAAGCTCATCTCTGAGCCACCCAAGGCCAGTCACCAGCAGGTGATGGGCACAGGACATTTCAACTACCAAAGGCACGGTGGAGAGCCTTTACAAAACACCTCCATGGTGCAGCAGAGCTATCGAAGCGCTGCCTTTGCCAGGGGAGGAGCAGCCTTGCCCGGCCGTGCAGCCGGGACCTGAAATAGCACTGCTGGGCTTTTCGTTGCTCCTTTTGGTGTGTCCCCAGAGGGACCCAGAGCTACACTAGGTCACTTACGTTTCTGGGCATTTCCATGCTCAGAGGTTCATGCCCCACCACGTGTAAACAGTGAAGGCCATCCCTGGGAACAGACTCATTTTGGGCAAAACTTTGTGTGCTCCTGCAGGGCTACACCCGGGCCTGGCCTCAGGAGCATCTGGCAGCTGCTCTGTCATAAAAAAACAGCTCAGAAATTCACACAACCAGATTTTCCCCATCTTTAGCCATGCAGTAATAAAAGATTTTACGCTCCTCGGTGAAGCAGGGGCTCCCGGCTCCGCCAGTGCCGAGAAACATGCCACGAAGAAAAGGCAGCTACAAGAAATCATATTCTCCTTTTATTTACCTATGACCATGACAATGTATTGTTGCTAGCCGCAGAGATGCTTCGCACTGTAAACTGGGCGCCCGGAGGCAGGCAGTCCGTCCAGCTCTGCCAGGTTCAGCAATAACCCCCGCTGCTCAAAACACAATATCGTTATCCAGAGTAAGGAGAGCATCTGACTCACAGAGCTGCTTTTTCTCCACCAGAAGACCCTCCGTCGTCAGGGCATGATATATACACCCAGGCTCCCCCAGCGGCCCGCTGCTAGGGAACGCGGTTTGTCAGATAAAACCCGCGAACTTAGAAAATGTACGCACTCAGAAACAAAGGCATCCGCTCCACCGGAGAACTCCGCCGCTACACACACAAATATTGCACTTGTAATTTCAGAACGGGAAAGGACACGAAGATTTCCTATTACACAGCAACGCGTCCAGCTACAGGAGGTCAATAAATAAAACCAGGGTGGGAGCGGGAGGCGGCTGGCTTGCACGCCTCCGGCCCAGGGGAAGGACCCGGCTTTCGCTGCTCCCGGGGGGACCCGCCACGAGCGAAGGAAGCACCGGGCTCCTGCCAGACGTCTGCTTCGGGGAGCCGGGAGCATCACCGGCACGGGGCAGCACAGCAGCATCGTGGGGCCGGTCCAGTTCCGAAGTCTTTTATCCAGGGAAGATGTTCAGGTCGGTGCTGTCGTCCCTTTGCTGGAGCCCTGCACAAAAGTTCTCCTCGCTGAGTCGGGATCACTCGTCACCTTCCAGCAACGCCGGCAGCTCGGGCGTGTGCTTCACAGTAGTCTTGTGGGAGCTCCCCTTCTGGCTAAAATCCATGCCGGAGTCACCCCGACGGCGTCGTACCAGCGATGGTGAGACGGGGCGATGGAGCAGTACCAGACTGGCTTGTTGGTCCCCTCAGCCTCATGCTCGCGGCCTTCAGCTGCCCCACCCCCGTCCGCTGCAGGAATATGGCTTGGGGGCACGAACGGCAGCGGGAAGGCACACTCCCGCCGGCCCCAGGGAAGGCCTCTGCCACCCAATTTCATGTAAACACACAGCCCCCAGCCTGCCCTGACAGAGTCCTTGGGTCTACAGTGGGGAGCTGGCTTTCTTCTGGTTAATTATGTCTAAGTACAAGTCAGAGCGGAGGAAGCGGGGATAGGAGTCCTTCTCCATGAGCCCGTAAATCCTCTTCTGTGCGAGGTCGAAGCAGCCGCGGGTGATGTTCTGCAGGTTCTCCTTGGTGTGCTCCCGCGTGTAGGAGTCCAGATTGACCTGTGGGCAGAGAGACCAGCACCGGTGAGCGGCTCCATGGGCAGCTGCCATGCCACGGAGCCACGCACCAGCGTGGGAGCCAGCCCTCACCTCCTTGCAGGACTGGATGGCGATGTACTCGGCAAAGATCTTCTTGGCCTTGGAGACCATCTTGGACTGGGATTTGATCTTTTTGAACTCCTCGCAGGCCAGCCAGAACTCCAGGTTCTCCTCGCTGAACTCGGTGCGCAGGAAGGCCCTGAAGGCAGCGAGCCCGTCTGCGGGGACAGAGACACGTCTACTCCCGGCTCGCAGGCAGGGAACAACCCCACAAGACCCTCAGCCCAGCAACCTTGGAGAGGTGCAACCTAAGTTACATCCAAGCACTGTCCCCTAAAAAATCCCTTGCGAGCCCTCACGCGAAGCAGGCAGCACTGGCATTGCCAGCCGGAGCGTGGCAACACAAGCCATCCGTGTGCTGAATCCGCAGTCCTCAGCCCGGCCGCATGCATAGAGAGCCGAGAGGGGGAGGCTGGGATTGGAGCGGGGGCAACAACGGGGAGAGGACCCCCTGGCCATCGCTGTGGGGGATGGGCGTAGGATGTGACCACGACGTGGGGTGCCCCAGCTGTGACAGACAAGAAGGGGAATGGTCTAAAGCAGCTCCTGCCCCACGGACCCACTGTGCAGCTCCGAATCGGACACAGACACGGACCACTGCCTTCTCCTCCCCAAGCCGGAGCGGGGCTCCAGCCCCAAGCCAAGGTTCTCCCCGTCCCTGTCTCCGATCCACCCCTGGCCAGGTGGGAGCAGAAGGGGTGCAGGCAAGGGGCGGCCTCATTTCTCTTTGTCTACCCCCAAACACCAGTAGGGATTAAGAGAGGAAATCCCAGCTTTATCCATGCACGTGTCTGGATATCCCGCGGCAGAAAACAGAGGTGGAAGAGATGGACAAACACTTACATTTGTGCAGCAGCAGCTTCTCCAGGGAGTCCCCCCACTTCAGAGCTTCCTCGGGAGTGGGCCTGCGGGAGAAGGACAGTGTGCTGGTATAGCAAAGCCGTGAAAGCCACACTCGCCATCTGCCGCGACGCAGCATGAGCAAAATGTTTCCAGCCGAAAAATCCCTGCCGGGTGGCCCAGCAGGGCCGGCCCCGGCTCCCAGCTCAGCACCAGCATTGCCTGGAACATCTGCGGGCAGAGCCAGGCTCCGCACCAGACAGCACCGCGGTGGCTTCGGTGGAAGGAAACCTCTGCCTTTAGAGTGGCAGGAGGAAAATCGCACATAAGGGGGTCTGTGCGGGCAGCTGTGCCGCTCGGGGTGTCTGAGCAAGAACTGGAAAAGCTCCGGGCGATGCCCGGGAGACCGCGGGACGGCGGGGATTTCAGCCGCCCCATTCAAGCAGCTGGATCAGCCGCCAGGCGCTAGAGCAGGGAGGGCTCGTCTCCAGCTGCTGGAGCATCTCCAGAGCAAAGTGGTTTTTCAAACCATCCTCCAGCTAGTTAAAGTTACACGTACAGGCACCGGGAGAACGCAGCCGTCAGGGAAATTTCCAGCCCGAGCTGCCGCTGTGCCTCCTCCCGGGCACAGACCTCCCGCCCACCTGGGGGGGGAATTTTCAGCCAACAAATGCATTTAATGCTTTACCGGACACAAAAACCGTTTGTCCACAGTTTCCCCAAGCAGGGTGACCCCAGCCTCCCTGGAGGCGATGCTCAGCCTGGCCACAGTCCATCCTCAAGCCCCCACGGCCCCCCCATCCCCGCGCCACCCTCTCGCGGCACCTACTTGAGCGATTTGAGCACTTTGTCCAGCTTGCCGGAGGGGTTGGCCCCCGGGGACTCGTTTCTCCGCCGAAAAATCCCCAGCCGGTTCTTCATGTCCTTGGCTCTAGAGGGAAGAGCAAGTTTGAGCAGGCGGGTGAGGGGTTGGGGGGACACCGAGCAACGAGAGGACCCCCCAGAATCCTCACCCCACGCGTCGCCCACCGCCCCGCGCCCACCACCTACTCCTTCATGGTGTGCCGGCGCTGCAGGCTGCCGTTGTGGGGTCTCTGCACGCCCAGCAGCATCTCCGCGTGAAACTCCAGCGGCTGGGGCTTGGAAAGGTCACGGAAAAAGGGCATGGCTGCTGGGATGGCCCGTGCAGCGGCTCCCAGCGCGGCCAGACGCTCGGGTGCTCTGACGCCGGCTCCGTGCCACGCTCCCGCCCGGTGCGGCCAGCGCGGAAGTGGGAGGGCTCAGCTCGGAGGAGCTTTAAATGCGGCGTGGGGCGATCGAGGCGCGCGTGAGTAAGGGCTGTGTCAGCCCCGCCGCTATTCCGGACGGCTCCACCGTTGCTGGGGAAACTCAAGGAAAGGTGGAAAAATCAGCGCCCAGGGCGGATAGTGGGGCCTTTCAAGCGACAGCGGGGAAAATAATCACGGCGGGGATTTACGAGGGCTATTTATAGAGCGCAGGCGTCGCGGGGAAGGCAGCGGGGCCGGCAGCGGGGCTGAGCGGGGTTTGGAGCGGTGCAGGGACAGCAACGCTTCACCTTGTCCCCGCTGCGGGGACGGGCGTCCACGCGTGACCCATTGGTGCTCACGCTCCTCCGGTGCCAGCTCGGGACGGGCACGGCCGCGGGGACATCGCCATGTGGGGTGGCTGGGACGGCCAGCGCGCGGCACGGCACGGAGGGGTGCTGGGGCACAGGCACCGCACGCTGCTCTGTGCTGGGGCACAGGACCCTGTTCTGCTGTCCCCGGACAGACAGACTGATGCGCATGCGGACACGGGGCTCCCAGTTCCCCCAGTAAACTGCCAACAGGACAAAGCGGGAGCAAGATGTTGCCAAGTGCCATGAGAAAGGGTGCAGTGGGACCCCCAGCCCAGCCCAGCCCCAGCCTGGCCCTGCGAGGAGCTCCCAGGGGCCAAGGGTGGGGGGCCAGGAGGTGGCAGCGGTGACACTGGTGCAGACAGTGCTGTCCCCTCGTGGCACAGCACCCGCATGACACCACGGCACGAAGGGATGCAGGGGACATGGGATGCTCGCCTTGCACCGAGGCTGGAGGTGCCGGGCCCCAGAGTGGGCAGGGCCCCAGGGTGGCACGGCCAGGCCACCCCAAGACCTCCCAGGGGTCCCACTCGGGTGGGTCGACGCGAGGATGCTTGGAGGAGCCACCTCCGCCTGGCCAAGCCGTGCCCAGGGCTGCCTGGGGACACGAGGGGCACAGGAGGGATGCAAGGCAAGGCTGTACCCCACCCCAAGTGACGCGATCCGGACCCACAGTCCCAGGAGGGTAAAATAAAGCAATCCACTGGGAAATAAATAGCTGTAAACCCCAGGGCTCAGTCCTGCAAGGTGCTGAGCAGCCTGACCCAGGGAAGGATTTCAGAGGGCAACCGTCCCCTCTAGTCCCGGTGCCACCCGTGCCCTTCGTGGGCGGCTTCGCCGGGGCTGTGGTCCCAGCAGGACACGCGTCCTGCTGCTGCCAGCTGCCAGGCACCGGCTCAGCGCTAATGTGGGAAAAGCGGATCCAACCACAGAGCCTCACACTCCAAACGCCATGCGCCTCCCATCACCGTGCTGCCCGCGACGCCGGCAGCCGAGGAACAGCCGCCACGCGGGACGGGCCATCCCACACAGCCCCGAGCAGCAATTTTAGCAGCGTTCCCAAGTTCAGCGAGGCAGCGGCCGCAGCTCGGCGCCCGGCGGGGCTTTCAAAGCTCAGAGAAGCCCCTGTGTGTGTCCCTGGCAGACGTGGGCTGCCTCCACCGCAGAGCCCACCGCACAGCACCGGGCAGCTCTCCCGCACACCAGGCCCTGCGGCTCGCAGGAGATCGCGGCTCGTGGTGGGATTTACCGGCTGTAACACACCAGCAAGCACCATCTACGGATGTCCCCCAACTTAAAACCCGCTGCTCCTCTTGCACACGCTTGTGAATACACAGCAAGCGGCACGAAACCAGGCTGCGGCAGCCGCGGGCGGACACGGCCTCCAGCTGCAGCCAATCTGCGGTATGAAATTATTGATTTTGCCACAGCAAAAATAATGCTTCATCAGAAAATGCTGGTTTCTGTCCAGAGTCACCGCTGCAAAGCGATCTGCACCCAGTGCCCTGGCGCAGCCGCGAGGCCACAGCCAGTCCTGTCGTCCTGCGCCGCTTCCAAACCACCCCCTGCAAAGCCCATCGCCTTTCCCCGCAGGAAGCTCAAGTCCTACCTTTCCAGGTATTTTTCGGAGAAGTCCACCATGGCGTGGTACATCGGGGAGTGCCAGCCAGCAAACCGGGCCGGCAGAGCGTGCCGGAGCCGGGAGGGAAGGCGAGTGCCAGACCCCAGCCACCTGCACCATAAATACCCCCCGCGGACGGGCGGCAAAGGGGCTGCGCAGCCAATCGCCGGCCGGTGCGATGCCGAGAGGCTCCCCAGCGCATCCGCTGCCGTCTCAAGGTGAGGAGAAAACCCTCTCCGCCACCGCCCCTGACCCCGCTGAGCCGGGGGTGGCCAAGCCTCCCCCCGCCAGCCCGATTCCCCCGGCTCAGCGCCGCAGCGGGGACACGTGGACGGGGGGACGTCCCTGCTGCCGACTGCGAGGGATTCATTTTAATTTCAAGTGTTGGGGAGAGGGGAGGGGGGGGGAAATAATAAAAAGAGCTAAAAATAGCCAGCCGCAGCCGGGAAGCGCGCGGGACGACAGTGCCGCTCGCTGGCGGGCAGCACCAGCGGCGAAGCCGTCGAGGCTGCGTGCGCGGCCGGCGTGCTCGGTCCCCTCGCAACCCTGAGCCGCTCCAGCCACGTGCGGCTGCTCCACCAGCCCCGAGACACGTGGAGCGGGGAGAGACCCAGCCCCGGGCATCTCTGCGGCCGTGACACCCGGCCAGATCCTACGTTGCAAAACCGGAGACGGTTCGTTCCGAAACACCCTCGCTCTTCACCACCGGAGCGCCTGCCTCCACCCAGCTGCAGCTGCGCTGATGGGAAGCAAAGGCCACGGCTGCCTCGTCCTTGCCCGGACCTGCTTTTGGGCACCCCCAAAGCCTTACCGGGAGCAGCAATGGGGCTGCGAGCATCCCTGGATGGCCCCCGCGCTCGGTGCTCCCACCACGCTGCGCTGGGATGCGGTGGGAAACCTCCCCATTCCTCCTCCCGGCGCGGGGCCAGCGGGAAGGAGGCCCCCAGCTCATGTTTAACCGCTCGCATGTCCTCTCCCTGAACCCGGCGCTGCCGGGGCAGAGCTCTGCCGGCACCAGGGGAGATGTTTCACCCACGACGTCAGCAAGAGCCAGCTCCTTCGCCCCGTCTGCCAAAGCAAGGCAAACGGGGGTCTGCTCCCAGCCGGGCTGTGCGATGCCCCCAGCGCGCGTCCCACCCTCCCGCCCCAAAATCATCACTCCCCATCTGAAGTGGGACCTTAGCGCACGCATGTCTTTGCTGCTTTCTTCGCGGCAAAGCTTGGAGGAACAAGGCAGGGAGTCCCGAGGGCTGCCTGGACCAGCAGGGCTCGGCTGAGCTGTCTGACCACGGCAAACAGCCCTGGTACACTCCGATGCCACCACGATGTGACACTTACAGGTTCCTGCTCCGTTTCTTGCGGGAGGTCTCATCCCCTTCGTCACAGCTGCATTCGGGGTCGGCTCCGCTCAGCTTGGGGGGAACAGAAAAACAGCATCTGTATCATCATGCCCACGGTGGCACGTCCAGTGTCACCACCCAGCATTGCAAGCATCCCCCACGGTCCCTGCGCCCACACAGCCCAGTCCCACGGCATCCATAGGGCTCCTTCTCCACCACCACGGCAATGAGCGGGTCAAGCTCTGGCATGGGAACCTGCCTCCCCCACCCACCCTATGCCACCTCCAGCCCATGGTGTTCCTGGAGCATCTGAGGAGATGGCAGTCCTGGTACCGTCACCATGTCTGGTGGCCCTGGTACCCCTCCAGGTTCAAGATGCCGACAGCGGTACCGCCTACGTGGAGGACACCCGCGTCCCCTTTCCTGATCCTCCTATTCCTGCGGTCTTGAGTGGGCACAGGGACCATCCCCAGCCTGCCGAGCACCTTGTCCCCCCAGAACCAGGCTGGGCACCCAAAATCAATCAGGGGTCCCCCAGCAGCCCCCAAGCAGGAAAAATCAGAGCAGTTCAGCCATAACTGAATCATACCATACCAGCTTTCAAGCCTGAGGAGCACCCAGAGGGCTCTGCTCCCTGACCACCATCCTGGGGTGGCCTGGGCAAACCAAGGGGACCTCGGATGCACCGCGAGCTCGGACCTCACCAGCACAGCCTCCGAGCCACAAAGCCTGCGGCCAGGCATGGGGACCCCTGGGACCACCGAAGCTTGGGGGCTTTAGTAACTCATCCGTTACTGAAGGAGACCGGAAGATGCTCGCAGCCGGCCCCGCATCCAGCTCAGCCCCGCACCAAGCTCAGCTCTGTGCCGCCGCTGGCTGCCGGGTGCTTTCCAGGATCGCTGCCCCACGGCCGTGCCGTGGGAACCCGCTGCGCAGCCCTGCAGCCCCGGGCTCGAGGCTTTTGACACTTCCTTCCATTCTGCGCTCGGGTTTCCGGAGTTTATCGTCCCCGAACAATGCAGCCCTCGCAAAGCACCTTCCCCGAGCAGATAGGGCCCCGGCAGGCGAGCTGGCCGGGGCGACGCGCAGCCGGAGCACGCTTCCTGCCATTGTCCGGAGAGGCTCCGCCGCGCTCGGGGACAAAAGGCAGCAGTGGAGCTCGCCCGAGGAGTCCCAGCGCTGCCGGCCACAACACGCTCTTAAAACAACCACCTCCCAGCCCCGGCAAGGAGGGGAGCGGGGAGGCACACTGGGCACGATGGTGTTCAAATGGCCAACAAAAGGAGCCCCTCTGGAATGCTCCTGCAGGGGAGAACAACCCCAGCACCTGGATGGAAGCTGTGGCCCTGCTGCAGAGGCCAGCGGGTGCAGGGATCGCCGGTGCTCGGCCGCTTGGTGCTGCCGTCGGAGGGGAGCCGTAGGGGAACTCTACATCAGCGCCCTGCTCCAGAAACCTCAGGGGGTTTCACCAAACTGGTCAAAAGGCACAGCCCAACAAAACCCCCTCCAAAGCGTAGGCAGGGGGTGGCAGTGGCCCAAAATCCCGTGCATGCGGTGGCTCAGCACTGTGCCCGGCTTCGCAGCCCACTGTGGCCCCCCGGCAGCCGAGGAGGCAGGGCCATGGCTGAGGGGTGGCCCAGGAGGGCACATGGGCAGGGGGTTAAGGCACCGGCCATACAGAGCCAGACAGAGCTGCTGTAGGGCTGGGAGTGGGAGCACCAGGGGGTCCAGCAGCCACGCTGCCCTCACCACCAGCACGAGCTGACCTGGTCCCAGCTCTGAAAAAACCCGGTCTCATCTGCACCGGAGCAGTTTAATCCAGGAGGAGCTCCGTTTGCCCACACTGAAAAACACCCACCCGGATGAGCCCAGGAAGCGCATCTGGGGGGTCTCCGGGGCAGGAGCGGGTGTGCTCCCCGGGTCTCTCCCCAGCAGCCAGCGTGCAGCCCGCCCGGTCTCGGTCAGCGCTGCCGCAGCCTCTGGCCGCAGAGCTGCGCGCTCCCCGGCTGCACGCACAGCGGCACTGAGAAACCTCTTTGCAGGAGCTTCGTCACTGACAGCCCTAACGGGACACTCTCACCGGCCACTGATGCTGCCACCACCTCTCTCGCATCTGCACCGGGCAGCACGGGTGTCCCTGCCACAAAGACGTCTTCTCTGGATAGGACCTGGGAGGGGGTCTGAACGCGCAGCCCACAGTTGCTGGCAGCAGCCTCCAAGAGAGTTTTGGCTACCCTTTCACACAGCAGCCCCAGCTAACCGGCCTGTCAGACTTGCAAGGGTTCTCACCAGCTGGCTGGGGACTCTGAGCCCAAAAAAGTGCTCCAGGAGACAGCATCAGAGGCAGCTTTTGAAGCAGTGTGAGCCTGGCAGGGAGAGGGTTAACCCCATCACCAATTTAACCCCATCACGTTGACCTGCTTGGTGGCATGCAGGGCTCCGAGCCAAGGAGCCAGCATGCAATGTGGTCCTGCACTCTGCAAGGTGGTCCCAAGCAGCACGACATGGTCCTGAGCCACGTAACATGGTCCTGAGCAGCACAACATGACCCTGAGCCAAGCAATGCAGCCCCGAGCAGAGCAGCACCCACAGAGACCAAGCTGGCAGGAGTCCGGCTGGGCAGAGCAGGGTGCCGGGCCAGCGCCGCAGGAAGGCAGGCAGCTGCCCTCAGCACCCAGCCAGGCTTCACCCGGGGAGAACGGGGCCCGCAGCGCTTCTCACACACAAACTCTACAGTGGCACATTGTTTCCTGTAAATATTTGTTATGCAAAAGCAGAGTCAAGGCAAGCTCTGCTCCAGGGAGGCATGGGGAGCACCCTGACAGCCGGCCCCGTGAGCACGATCCAGCCCTGTGCTGAGCTCCTGCTGCACAGCCCTCCGCCGCTCCTCCTTTCTGCAGGGCAGGGTCAGAAATCGCTGCTGCCCTCCACGTTCTTCTGAGACAAGCCCTCCACCTACAGCCCGACAAGAGGATGGCTGGGGCAGAAAGCCACCCTGCTCCTGGCATCCCTGAGCACACCGGGGACTCTTTGTCACCCGAGGCTCTCTGGAGCCTGGTTTTTCCCTGTCCCGCTCTTTGCAAGTGCAGACACCCAGGTGCAGCTCTCCCTCCACCGGTCTCAGCAGAGAGCCGAGACATGGGATCCTGTAGGATCTGGATGCACTGGTGAGAGATGCCCACACATGGCACCAGCACACAGGCTCTGGGTGACATCCCCTGGGTGCTACGCATCTCCTAACGCTGCCTGCCAGTGGCAGGGACCTTCCTGGCCCCTCAGATGCCACCTTTGCCATGGCCATTGAGAGACAGGCCACGTGCCAGGACACCTCCACCCCAGGAGCTCCCCCATCCCCATGGCCAACCAGCAGCCGGCCACCCCGCGGAGCCAGCACCGGCTCACGTACCTTCCTGTGACCCGAAAACAGCAGGGTGAGCTGGTGGATGGAGCCGCCGTTTTTAGTGAGCTCTTTTTTGAGGGTCCTGGGGGAGGGCAGGGCCCAGTGTCCCTTGGTGCCCTGGCTGTCCGAGCAGTTGAGCGTGGTGTCGGAGGTGAAGCAGTGGCTCTTGGCCTCCTGCAGCAAGCTCCCCTCGCTGTGGGTCCGGCGCCGCAGCGAGCTCTGCACGCTCAGCGTGTAGACGGGCTGACAGCCCGACGTCTCGATCATGCTGCTGCGCTTCGCCTCGTTCCTCTCCAAGTAGTGTTCGTCACTGTCTTCCTCCTCATCTTCCTCGTCCTCATCTTCCTCGTCCTCCTCCTCCTCCTCGTCCTCGCCGTCCGTGGTACCACCCACCGTGCCCGCTGCACTCTGGCTGAAGGTGCTGTCGAGCCGGAGCTCAGGGATGACGAAGGCTGGCAGGGAGCTGGGCTGCTCCTCTTCCTTCTTGGTGGCCACCGGCTGCTCTTCTGCCAGGAGAGGACCCTGAGTGGCTCCCAGAGCTTCCCGGGACTCAGCCGGAGTCGGTGTCTCTGCGGCTGGAGGAGCATCACCTGCTGTCGCCTTCCCATCCTCTGAGGGCATCTGCCCCGGCTTCTCAGCGTCTGTCTCCAGCATCTGCCCAGAAGAGAAGATAAAGAAGGATGAATGCAGAAGCATCCCAGTTCTCTTGCTGGGCACCTTCCTGGGGAGCCTTTCGCCCCTAACACCCCAGCTGCAGGGCTGGTCCCGATTCACACAGCCCGAATGGTGCTCCAGTGGGGTGGGACGGCGTCATCCCCGGGTGGTGGCAGATCGCCCATTGCTCCCACAGCACCCAGTCCTGGTCCTGATCCCTGGAGCACCAGGTTCCCCTACCAGCAGCGAGCTGGTGGCTATGGCGCAGGAGGGGCATGGGGCCACCCAGCTCCCACCTCCAGCACCCGGCAGCACCCGTGGGTTTGGAGGAAACCAGGAGAGCGGTGGTGGGTGGCTCAGCCCGGCGGCGCGGACAGGCTCGGCTGCGGCTGCAGACGCAGAGCCGGTAACATCATCCTCACCCGGGGAGCTGCTGGGGGGGCTCAGCCCTGCAGAGATCTTCCCCGAGGTCAGCGGGGCAGCACAGAAAACCAGCAGCTCTCGTCCGGCAGCTCCAGCCCCTTCTGCGCCGCTTTGTTAAATGCAGATGGGAAGCACCGGGCTCTGCTCAACTGAGGGTTGCCCAAGCTCAGCCCAGCCACAGCCACCAGCAGCTCAGCCTCCCTCACCGGGTGCCGTGGGCTGTGGGGCTCCCCACGGCCACCCCGCCGTGCCCTGCGCAGACACGGCCCTGCAAAATCACGACTTTCGGGTTTTTTAAGCCTTCGGGGTGGTTTTTTGCCAGCTTTCCTCTGCAGCTGGGAAAGGTCTGAGCAAGCTCTGCGCTTTCAAAGGGAAAAGCTGAGAGCAGCCCAAAGGAAAAACCCTCCCAGGCTTCTTCACGAGCAGGGGGAGCCTGCGATGAGCCCCCCCTGCCAGAGCTGGGTCCTCTTTTCTGCGTGATTTTCCCTTTGCACAGAGCCCATCTAAGCCAAAGGGGCAAAACCAGCTCAGCAGGGGAGAAAGACAAAGGCAGAGAAAAATGCTCCCTCCGGGAAGGAATTCCCACCCAGGCAGACCCTGCAGGGCTGGGGCAGGGGTTATTACACAGGGCCAGCCCCAGGTAGCAAGTCACCCAGAAAAAACATCACTGTATCCCCAGTTAAGATCCAAGCATTTTCATGAGCCCGATGGCAACCAGAAAGCTGGAGTTAACAAAGCCACCACCCCTGTATAAATTATGTTGACTCCAGCTTCACAAAGAGCAGCGGCCCCAGGAATCAGCCCATCCAGCCCCACGTCCCAGCGGGAAGGGAGGCAGCCAAGGAGCAGACGGAGGCCGTATCCCCGCGGGGTCCTGGCTCGTGAGAGCAGACCCCCCCGAGCCAGCCCCTGGGACACTGCTGAACACCTCCTCGCCCCGCGGAGCCAGCGCACGGGGATTATCACCCGCCACCGGGTATCGCCAGGGAGCTGTATGCAGGCAGCATCAGGCTGCAAATGCTGCTGCCGTGCCCAGGAAACACCCTGGAAGTCTTCAAGCCGCAGCACCGGCATCACCCACTCTGCAGAGACCACACAGCACCCGGCAGCATCCACAGGCACCCATCTGAGCGAACGGCTCCGAAAAGCGGGGTAGGTTTCCAGCAAGACGCTTGAGTTCAGTGCCGCAGCCGGCTGCCCCCTTGGGCAGTACACAGAGGAGCTCGCCCATGCCAGCCTGTGCCTTGTCCTTTTTTATTGTGCCAAAAGGGCCCCCTTCACACCTACGAGCACCCCTTCCAGCTCGACTCGCCACGGGCTGTGATTCAGCGTCGTCCCAACTGCCCCAGTGAGGCCGCAGACTGAAATTCAGCCAGCATCGTGTCCTCAGCCCCACCTGCGACGCCTGCCCCGGCCCCGAGACAGCTGGATCGGGTGGTAGGCACCAAGCGAGCGCTCACCCTGCCTCGTCCTTGGGGCTGTTTCACTCCCCCCGTCCGTAATTTCTTGTAAAACCAGAATGTTTCCAGACTTGCCATGCAAGGACGCTATTTGCACCAGCTTGTGTTTTAATGATGCTGTTTATGTCTTATTTGTCTTGCAATCACTGTCATCATTATTTCATGAAATAATTAGAGGAAAAGCCACGCAGCCCTCAATTCACTCCCCACAAAGCCCTCCCCCTCCCCAACAGCTCCCTATCTGTCCAGTCCTTCTGCTTAATATTGCTGGTTGCCCACATCAGATAAGGCCCCAGAAGGAAACAAACAGGCTCCTTTAAAATGAGAGACATTTGTGGATTAAATTAAATCCCTGCACTAATTCAATCAGAGACTCTGCTGCTCTTCAGTGGCATGGAGGATATGAGCAGGAGCCCTGCTACTAAGTGAGGTTTCCATCTCGGGTTGAAAGCATCACCGGGGCTGTGAAATCCTGTCCTCACAGAAAGGGCCGTGGCTGATCTCTGCTCAACATCACCTGATGGTGGGGGAAAGACAGGGAAGGAAAGCGGTAGTAACGCCTTCAGGGCCAGCCGACCAGCCTGATCATGGCTGGAGGCATCAGGGACTTCATCAGCACGAAGCCAAGGGCCACCTTGCTGCATAAGGCTGATTTGGGCCAGCAAGGACAAGGATGCGACCAGGTTTCCTTCTCACCGTCATCGTGGCCAAGGGCTGTGGGAGGAGGCAGCAGATGGACGCAGTGCTTGAAGCTGCCTGAGCAGGGAGGTGTTGTCCTTCCGCCTTCAGGACTCCAAACATCCCGTGGTCTCGCTGCAGCATGGGGCCCTCTCCCTTGGCCAGCAACAGTAGCTCAGGAGACAGCAGCCAACATCTGGATCTCTCCATCCTCAACATCTTGGTCTCACTGGTCTCAACATCTGGGTCTCCTGACCCTCAACATCTGGGTGTCCCTATCCCCAATATGCAGGTTTCCCTGTTTGCAGCATCTGCATCTTCCCATCCTCAACATCTGGGTCTTCCTGCCCTCAATGTGTTGATCTTCCCATTCTCAACATCTGGGTTTCCCCATCCTGAGCCAGAAGGCCTACGGGCTTTACTATCCCCTCCTGGGAGAACCTCACACTTCACTGTTTCAGTTTCTATCTCAGACTAAGCGGCCAAGGCAGCATGTCCCAAGAAGGGGAAGAGAAAGTAGAAGAACGAGCTGCCTCCGAGCCCCAGGATGGCTGTCAGGGGTAACCTGGGGGGAGAAGGGTGATAGGTCTGAGATCAGAGCAACAGCAGTAGAGAACCTGATATCATACTGAACAATCCTCAACACACCCCAAAAAAGACAAACATTGCCCTGCCCGCTCCAGCATCCTCAGTCTCTGCACCTGTATCCTGCTGCCTGGACTCCCTCTGCCTTTGGGCATCTCTCACTGGCTCCAAAGTTTTCTTGAAATTAAGACGGGAGCGAAGCACTGCAAACCCTCTGCTCTTCAGTTCGTCATTTGATCTTTTTTTTTGTAGTTGCTGCTAGCAACCAGAACTGCTCTAGTTTACCAGCAGAGCAAATTCCAGTGAACAGATGTGGGTTTGTCAGCGTGGCCTCAACTTCTCCAACACTTCTTTAAATAAGGTGCCCTTTCTGGTGGCCCACAGCCGGGACTTCCAGCTGGGAAAACACCAGCCACAGAGACGGCACAGCTGTGAGCTGGAGCCTGCACCGGCCTTGCCCTGGTGCTGGCAGCTCCCAGGCTGCCAGCGCTGCCGTGATATGTGGCATTCCCTTAAATCTCCAGCTCTGCGAGGTCAGGGATTTTTTTGAGGCTCTTGGCTTCTTATTTCAAAACCTCTGCTCCTCGCAGTCATGGAGCTGCAGTGGCTCAAGCAAAGCCTGGACACAAGAAAACTGAATTCAGCCTTTCCTGGCTCCTGACGTGGATGTTCAGGCTTTGCAGTACTGGGGAAAAGGAGGCTACACACGCCTAGCAGAACTGCAGCACCCTGCTCCTCAGCCAAAATCAGGGACTGGGAAAAGCAGAGACGTCCCTGCAGGTAACAGCCTGGGAAGAGCGAAGGACACTCTGCTCCGACTGCGCCCTCCCCTCGGGAGGAGGCAATGGAGCTCCTGAGGTACTGCTGGAAGAGCTGCTCTCAGGGTCCATCCCCGACCACGGCAGCCCCATCCTCTGTGAGTCCTGTGGAGGAACCTCTCCAGCTCCTGCTGCCCTTAAACCTACCTTTGCTCAAAGGTGCCTCACCTGTCCCCAAAGCATTTAACTCCGTGGGCATGAGACCAAGGCCCTCTCCAGGGGCACTTCGGGGAGGACACAGCCAGCTTTGCTGCTGGCACTGCGTTCCCCGTGCGGAGGTAACATCCCTCCCCAGGGCAGATGGGATGCGGGAAAAACAGTGCCTACATCAACTGGGGAAACATCAATGTCTCCAAAGTAGTTTTTTCCTAAAGCGGAAGAAAAAAATTTACAGTTTCAGTTCTTAGCATGGGACAAACTGTGCCCAGATCCATCAGATCAGAAACGTCTAACCGGCCCTGTGAAACGCTGCCAAAGCTGTTGATGAAGGCCATCCTCAAGACTTAAAAAGTGACCACTAAGAACCAAGTAAGCACATGGCTACAGGAAGCAGCGTCAAGTACGGAGCACGGGGCTGAGAGGAAGAAAACAAAGCCAGAAACACAAAGCAGAACTACTGAAACTTGAGGAAATTTTCACGGGAGTCATTTTGAAAGTGCTCACGAGGAGCATGCCCCGCGCAGCTCCGCTCTGCCCTCCCTGAGCCGTAATGGCTCTGTGGGGCCAGCCGGAGCCAAGGGCTCACTGCACAGCAGGGTTTTCTACACATTCCCAGCTTCATTACTGAACTGATGAATAATTGATACAGAGCAATTAGTGTAAGAGCAAAAGCGAGCGTGGATTATAAATCCAAACAGCAAGATCTAACAGCGTGCCGGGGCAGGGCGGCGGGGGTGGGTATGTGCCTCCGACGAGACACCCATGGTGGCATGAGCATTTGTACCACCCAAAAACCCGGGGCTGGAAACGCCTCGGAGCCCTGGAAGGAGCAGTCCTCCTCTGCGGGAAGGGATGCTCCCATGCCAGCAGCCTGCGCTAACCCCGTTACCCCGTTACCGTCATCCCCAGCCGATTGCTCTGCAGACGGGGTACGGCCCAGCCCCGGCGCTGTGGTGGCCGCACTCCGCACGTCTCCCCAGAGCCACTCTGCTCCCCACAACACAGCGGTGAACAGGGGCCGATGCTCCATGGAGGGCAACAGCCTTACCCGTAGCGGAGGGTCTGCAGGAGGGAGCCCGGTCTGCAGGCGTAGCTTGCACCCCACATTCCGGGATCAGCGGCTGAAGGTGTCAGCAAACAGCCTGGGACAAAGCCTCCCCGCGCCGTGGACTTCAGCCCAGCAGCCGGAGTTAACGCAGAACTGCTACGGCTGCAGCACCGAGCTGCCAGCCCCACACGGCAGCCCCGAACGGCAGCCACCCCGACAGTCCCAGCTCTGCACCCCAACACGTCCCCTGCCCGGTGCTCCCCATCCCCACCGACACTACGAGCCCCCCAAACAGCTCGAGGGCTGAATTTACTGGTTTGTCCCTGGTGCCAGTAAACGGAGGGTTTCCAACAGGCTCTAAAAGCCCTGGAACAGAAAGCCCACAGTGTCAGCACACTGCGAAGCCGCTCCCGCAGCAAGAGCCAGCCGATGCAGATAGCACAGCCATGCACAGCCCTAATGTGCAAGCCAACCTCAAAAAGTCCCTTGCCGCTACAGTCCCCCTTGCTCCCCCCTCCCCGATGCTACTCGTTACCAACCCTTCAAACCCAGCCTGGCAGGAGCCACAGGTTCCCCAGAAGAGAGCAAGGTCCAGCCCAGCACCGGGATGCCAGGGGACCAGCGTGGGGAGCAGAGCAGACGCCTTTGATCTAAAAGGACATCGGCGCTCCCGATCCTCGACCTGCGGCCGGATCCTGCTTGGCGATGGGGACAGCCCGCAGGCTGCAAACTTGAAACCTACCAAATTCGGGCTCTCAGTTGCATCCCAGCTGCACCGGCCGAGCGAGTGGCATCTCCCTCCGGCAGCCCCAGCCCCGACATGTGCCCGCAGCCGCGGCTCGGCAGATGCTAGCGCAGGCTCTGCCGCGGCGGTTATTAACGTCCGTGTCAAGCAGCAGCTGAAGCCGCCCCAGCATCTCCCAGGCACCGCTCCCTCGTGCCCCTCGTGCTATTTACGGCTCTGCTAGCAATCCCCGGAGGCACTATTACCTGCTGATAAAAGCGCTGACCGCTCTGCCTTGAGGAAGAGCTATGTATCACCCTGAAACCCACTGCGCTCGCTTTTGCAGCTCCCCGTCTCCTGCCCTGTCCTGCCCCCCGAGCGACACCAAGCCGCAGACCGATTCCAGTGCTTCCTGCTAAATCAAACTCCGCTGCAGGTTTGCAGTTGGGTTTTTTCCCCAAACTACTTCCTATAAAAGAGCTCTGAAGTGGGAGATGCTCTACAGGGCGGTGCTTTGCCCTCTGCGCTGCAATCCCTTATGAGTGGCTCTACCCAAACAGGCAGGGACAGGGAGAACAAACACGCAGGAGGGTGTACAGTCGTCATCTGGGGCACAGCCCATGCACGACTACCTGCCCCTTCCCTCCTCCTGCAAGGGCCAGTGCCCTCTCATGACACCCCCATCCACACTGGGCTGGGAACCCGACGGCCTTGTCTGGACATTTCTCCTCCTGGTGTTACGCTTTATTGATCGAGACAGGCAAGCTGCCCTGATGGCTACGGAGAGCGAGCGCAGCGGTGTGTGCGAGCACAGCCGTTTGCCGGTGGCTGTCTGCACCACAGCCACCATTCGCTGGTGGGTCCTCACCGCTGCGGTGACAAGCTGTGCGCGGCTCTGCTCCTGCGTGGACTTCGGGCACGCACGTGTCCGCTGCTCCCAGCCAGCGGCAGGCTCGTGGATGCTCCTGGGATGGGGCAGGGAAATGCGCTGCCTCGTCTTCCTCGCAGGTGGCCGCAGCCCTGCCGTGGTACGGGTAACGTAAAAGCTCCCTCACCCGGTCTCGCTGGACACGGAGCCGAGCTCACTGCACGATGCCGTCTCCGACAGCAGCAACACGGCACGGCCACCTCGGCAGCTGTGTCAGCACCTATCCTGCCTGCACTGGCGAAGGCAGCTGAGCCCGGGGGGGTTTTGCAGCCAGTCCCTCCATGAGGCCACAGGTCTGCGGGACATGGGCACACAGCCCAGGGATGTCACCACGCCAGGGGCGCCCAGCCGGCCCTGAGACTCAGAGCACCCCCAGCCTGGGTCCCTGGCCCCTCTCAGCCAGGAGCAGACCCAGCCACCACCCAAACCTGCACACACTCACCGCACTGTGCCCAGCGCTTTGGCGATGCAGCTCCAGCTTGCCTGAGCAAGCTACCAGCTACTGCCTGCAAGTGCCCCGAACCCGAGTAGCCCTGCTCCATGGGGTGAGCGCGGCGGGACCCAGTGCTGGAGGCTAGCGAGATGACGTCTGGGTCACAAATGAGAGGCCTCATCTAGAGTACTGTGTCCAGTTCTGGGCTCCCCAGTTCAAGAAAGATGAGGAGCTACTGGAGAGAATCCAGCGCAGGGCTACGAGGATGAGGAGGGGACTGGAACATCTCCCCTACGAGGAGAGGTTGAGGGAACTGGGCTTGTTCAGCCTGGAGAAGAGAAGGCTGAGAGGGGACCTTATAAATGC
>Ga0065711_1002306_pt1 | contig 34803 bp, 24 predicted proteins | sample Hoacrofraction12_FD_59098 | JGI IMG/M metagenome (GOLD analysis project Ga0065711, IMG submission 59098) | Hoatzin crop microbial communities from Cojedes, Venezuela - Epithelial fraction 12 v2 (version 2) | ecosystem: Host-associated > Birds > Digestive system > Esophagus > Crop | place... | reverse complement strand
AGTACCGACCCCTGAGGCACACCACTCGTCACTGGTCTCCACCTGGACATTGAGCCATTGACTGCAACTCTCTGAGTGCATCCATCGAGCCAGTTCCTTATCCAAGGAGTGGTCCATCTGTCAAATCCATGTCCTTCCAATTTCGAGACAAGGACATCATGCGGGACAGTGTCGAATGCCTTGCACAAGTCCAGGTAGACGATGTCAGTTGCCCACCCTTTGTGCACCAGTGCTGTAACCCTGTCATAGAAGGCTACCAAGTTGGTCAGGCACTATTTGCCCTTGGTGAAGCCATGTTGGCTGTCCCCAGTCACCTCCTTGTTATCCATGTGCCTTAGCATGGTTTCGAGGAGGATATGTTCCATCATCTTGCCAGGCACAGAGGTGAGACTGACTGGCCTATTATTCCCCCGGATCTTCTTTTTTCCCCTTTTTAAAAATGGGGATTATGTTGCCCCTGCTGCAGTGATCTGGAGAATGGGCTCCAGAAGCATGCCTCCCGCGTGCTGAGTGCAAGTCCCACATGAAAACCATTCCAAAAGCGTGGAGTCTAGTTACAGAATCTGTAGCACCAGCTGCCCTGCTGGGCAGATGCTCTGCTGTGCTGGGGGGCCACTTGCTGCTGTGTGACCTGCATTGAATAGGTATCTTTGAAGCAAGCAGTGGTCTAATGCTGGCCTGGCCTGCGTTGTACATGCAACAGGGAAACAAGGTGAGGTCTCCTGTTGGCACGGGTAGGGTCCTGAACGGTGTCCGAGGTATGGTGGGGCTGCCCTGGGAGGGCTGGGGCAGTGACACAGGAGCAGCTGCCCTGCAGCCTGGGAGCCTTTGGACAGACAGACATGCAGCAGGGCACGGGGAGGGGTGGTGGTGGTGGTTTAAAACATGGAGCTGTTTGCACTGGAGACACTGACATGCATGGCAGCCATTTGAAGATAAAATGAAGCTTTGGTTTTCTGCAGAAAGAACGAATCCAGCAAAACTAATTTGCTAACAATTGGGTATAAATGGTTCTGCTTGCCCTTTCCCAGATTTCCCTCTGCATCCTTGCCAGACCTGGGCACCACCTGGCATCCCTGTGCAAAACACACCAATGATGTCATCTTAACTGTCTCTTGGACTTTTCTTTCTCCTTCAGGGAATCGTCCAGCAGTTCTTGGTCCTGCTGACAACCAGTTCTGACGAAAGCCTTCAGTTTCTTAGCTTTAGATTGGACTTCAATGAACATTATAAAGCACGAGAGCCAAGGCTTCGTGTATCGTTGGGCACTAGAAGCAGACGAAGCTCACATATGTGAAATGGCTGCTAAGGACTGCACCTCGGTATCCGAAGGATGTTGAACCTCTTGTTGGACAAGGCAAACAGTGTTGACATAGTACAACCAAATTGTGCGTGATTGGTGTCTCCCATTTCTGCAGGCAACATGTTTTCAGTCATGTGGTTGTGTGACACTCTATAGCAGAAAGCATAAAAAGTAGGGATTTTTTTACACTGACATTTCTAGAATTACCAGAGTAAGTGAGGTGATTGAACCTCTTCCAGTCAACTTCTTAAATCATCCTTTTAAACAAATGCCACCTTTATTTGAAGCTTTCTGAGCTCTCCCCGCTGTAACTTATAGGTATGTCCAGGAAAACACATGTTCTTTTGTTTATAGAAAGCACCATTTCCTTTTTTAACAAGAAAATAAGAAGGTTATTTTTTCTATATGTACTTGTTCTATTTGAAAAGAGCTTTTGTTAAAGCCACAGATTAGGACCCAGACCTGATGTCCTTGTTAAGAAGCTATACAGCATTTTGTTTGCTGATTTTCAGTGTTGTGATGTGTTTGACTGTGTGAGAAAGTTTGTATCAGGAAACATAAACTTATATTTAATTTTTTTGTTGTTTTCAAAGTTAGCAAACTGAAATAAAAAATTTAGAAGGGAAATTCTATGGTTACTGTACAGGAGAAAACTATAGAAGCAGAGCAGGAGTCTTTGCACATAAGGTCTAAAAAATGAAGTTAAAGCCTCAGTACTGTGGAAGGAAAGTGTTGGTTAAGATTGAGTTGAATGAAACAGTTGATATTCAAAATCAGATGTGTAGAAATAAACTGACTTGGCTAATGTTGACTTCATTCTCTTCCCTTCCCTATTTTTTCATTGTAAATATTTATATATTGCTGTCCAGATGTTGGGGAGAGGGGGATTCTTCTTTTGCAAAGTTGTCATTATATCAGGTCATTTATTATGTTCCACAAGTGCAAGCTTAGAAAAATAAAACCACAATTATCTTTCAAGCAAGTGTTTTGCTTTTTGTTATTGAAAGATTGTGATTTTTTCCACAGGGCAAGAAAGGAGAAGCTTCCAGTTAGGAGTGTATTGACTTACAGATCCCTACCCACTAGTATTTTGGTACTAGTCTTATCTATACTTGGAGTTGCGTGCAATTCATTAATGAACAGCTGCCCTCAGATCAACCAGGTCTGTGGCTTTTTTTGCCTTTTGCCCCTACTCCAGTCGATCCCCTGTGAAGCAGAGGTGCCTGCAGCGGCATGCAGGCGAGGCTGCTGTGAGCCATGACAGAGATGAGCTCTCGTGGGGACAATGCACTGACTTGCAGCCCTGGACTAGCGGGTTTGCCCTCCAGACACCAGGATTCCGCTTATCGTGCAGGCCTTGGCATCCTTGCTTTTATTAAATAAAACATGTAAGGCTTTTAACCCTGTGCCCTTAACGGACCTGCTGGTGCAGCTACCCTCAGGGTGGGTACTTGCAGGCAGCGTTTCAGCCGTAAGAAAATACCGACTCTGAAGCCAGTGATATGCTGTGTGCCAGAGGAAAGCTGAAGAATTCCGAGCTTGGCATCACAAGGTTGCAAGTCACTTGACAGGCACGAGGACTCTGGTTTTGTGGGTGTGGTGGGAGTGTCTTGGTCCTGTAAAATCTGAAAGAACTGCAAAGCTGACGTGATTGTGTTTTGGCCAAAACTGTTAGAAAAAAAAATTAACCTCATGGCCACGCTTTTGGCCATTGCCTTGAGCAGCATGTTGGATGATGTAGTTAGACAATCCCCGGGCCAGAGAGGCAGCATCAATGTCGGACCTACAGGACAAGTTCCAGAGGAAGGTTTAGTTCCCTTCGGTGCTCAAATGAGTCCAGCAACATGCAGGAAAGCCACGGTAGCGGCAGTGCTGGGAAGGATCATTCTGGGGTGATTCTGCAGATATCCGTGGATCTGCGAAGAGTCCTCACTGCTGCAGGAGCTGCTCTGACTGCCAGGCTGAGGGGGACATTTTGAATGCAAGGCACAGAACAGCTGGGCCAGTGGGGACTCCTTGGTGTAGGAGTGGGTGGAGACCAGTCTTTTGTCATCTAACCCAGCAGCTCTGGTGTTTATTTCAATCTACATGTTTTTTTGTAGCTTCTGATCCTACAATTAAATCAGTTGTGGTGTAACAAGCATAGCTTGAGGAAGCCAGTGACCCCTTTTCAAGTGAGATGAAGCAATGAAAAAAAAAAAAATACAAAAAAGATGAATCTTCGTGATCATCTGTTGACCCTATACTGTTAGAGCCAGATTCTCATCAAGAGAGTGGATCAAAAGTTGAGCAATAAATATTTCAAATCTTCCTTTGGGCTTGGAAATAGCTGTAGATACATAAAAATTATATGAGAGTGCCAACACTTCAAACCAGAGCAGAATATCAAGGCAATGCATGAATAAATATTTGAAAGGCGAGGCATAGAATAACCAGTCCAGCTCTGCAGGAAAATCCCCTGGAAGTGGATGGGAGCTCTTCCCGAGATCTTCAGTTTTGCAGGAAGAGGCATCTGTTCCTCCCTCTGAGATTGCTTTGCCCGTGGCTGTACCTGGGGAAGAGCCACCACCACTCTTGGACTCCCTCTGACCTCCAGGTGTGAGGGAAGGTTCTGAATCCCTGGCACGGAGTAATGGAACCAGCTCTGCTGGAAGATCCCCTGGAAGTGGATGGGAGCTAGTGATGTCATCTTCAGTTTTTATGACAATTTCATCCTTTTTTTTTTTTTTTCTATCCTTTTTTTTTTTCCATCCTTTTTTTTTTTTTCCTTTTCCTGATTTATGCTTTTCCTCCACCTGCAGCTGAGTCTTCCCTTGTTGGGGAGCTGTCAGCATTACCTAGTGCTGCTTCTCTGCAACACAACGCCTGGCTTTTGTGAAAGAATCTTCATCGATGCAAAGGAGGAGACTGGTTTTATAAAGCCCTCGCAACAGAAGTGCTAACAGTGCTGCCCACCACGAATGGCACTCCAGGATGCTGTCCCTAGGAAAGCTTCACTACGCGGAGCAGCCATCCAAGCAAGAGTGCTGGGAAAACCAGCTCACCCTTTCCTCTTCCTCGGCGGTGATTTAACTAGGTGACCCAAAGGTGATTTTGGAAGGAGAAAGTGTGGGGAAAATAGTGGGATAAAAAGATAAAAAGGGATGGTTGTGTATAAACATAGTGCTGGCCAGTATGTTTTCCTAGCCTTGCCCTTCAGCTGATCAGTGCAGCCTGTCTTGTCTCCTTACTAAATGCCCGGTTCCTGGGTGCGTGTGCTGGGGGTCTGAGCGCAGCGACGGGTGCGGGGTCGCGGGTGGGGCATGTGCCTGGGGTGGCAGCAACTGCAGACCCTGCAGTGAGGTGTGGTTTCATGGTGGAATTGACAGCGTTAGGTTAATGGTTGGACTTGATGATCTTGGAGGTCTCCTCCAACCTGAATGCTTCTACAGTTCTGTGTGTCCGAAGGTGAGAGGGTCCAGGGGTCAGCTGCTGGCTGGGCTGTGCCTAAGCCCTGCTCCTGGAGCAATCCACGTTTGTACTGCGAGCCATGCAGAAGGTGGTGTATTCAAGGAGTTAGTGACCTTAAACAGACGTCATTTGCTCTGCTGGGCCTCGTACCTGATGCTTGAGCAGCCTGAGTGTCAGCGGGAGCTGCCGCTGTGTGGGAGCCTGACGGAGCACCCAGAGCCAACTCACCCTGCGTGCCAGGGCTTGGGGGAAAGGACACCTCCCACCCGTGGGACCTGTGCAGTGCACCGCAGGAAAGTCCTTCCCGGCTCCGGCTGGGGCTGCACCAAGGCAGGGTGCCCACCATCAGAAGGGGTGTAAGTTTTGCTCGCTACCTGTATCCCTCTTTATATCCCATTTATATTCCTGGTTTTATTCTGTCATGTTAAAACAGCTATTGTGATATGCCATTTGTTGCCAGGCCTTACTGATATCCAGAAAGAACCCTGCACCCTCTCTCTCTGTCTCACTGATATCCTGGTGCAGAACAAGGTCGTACTTATAAAAATTGGTAGATCTATATATTATATATTAGCGGGAGCTGGTCCAGAGGAGGGCCACGAAGATGATCCAAGGGCTGGAGCACCTCTCTTACAAGGACAGGCTGAGGGAGTTGGGGCTGTTCAGCATGGAGAAGAGAAAGCTGCGGTGAGACCTTACAGCAGCCTTCCGGTAACTGAAGGGGGCCTACAGGAAAGATGGGGACAGACTTTTTAACAAGGCCTGTTGTGACAGGGCAAGGGCGAATAATGGCTTTAAACTAAGGGAGGGTAGATTTACACTGGATAGAAGGAAGAAATTTTTTACGCTGAAGGTGGTGAAACCCTGGCATAGGTTGCCCAGAGAGGTGGTAGATGTCCCATCTGTGGAAACGTTCAAGGTCAGGCTGGATGGGGCTCTGAGCAACCTGGTCTGGTTGAAGATGTCCCTGCTCACTGCAGGGGGGGTTGGAACTGGGTGACCTTTAAAGGTCGCTTCCACCCCAAAGTGTTCTATGATTCTATGATATATAGATCTCTCACTAATATGTAGTATGTCTCCCACTAGCAGACCTCCATCCAGCAGGCCGAGGCTGTTGGTGCTGCTGGTGTTCATCTGAGTGCTCCGTGTGTCTGTCTGGGCTGACATGTGCGGCCAGCCATGTATGTACACATACGTGGTGTGCACGTGTGCTCTGTGGGCAAGTGCCTGTGGGGGACGCACCCTGAGCCTTGCGACTGGTTGGACCTGGGGCTGTGGAGCTGTGGCAGCCTCAGCTCTGCCAGGCTGCTGGATTCAGCAATTCCAAACAAAAGTGAGAGAGAAATGATCTTGCATTTCAGTTGTGCCCGGAGACCGATATCGAATTCTACATAAACGTGCATATTTAGTGTAAAAGTTGACGACCTCTCCTTCTGCCATGACTGCACAAATGCCTTACCTTGCAGTGGGTGGCAGCAGCACTGTTCAGGTGCGTTTCTAAAGAGAAACATGGCAGGTTTACTTTTTAATTTCATTTTTTAACACTGAACTGCTTATCTACTACAATCAGTGTTAAAGACTATCATTCTCAACAACACATTTACTTTTTCAAGGCAATTTGTTTTTTTGTAAGGTATGTCACGCAGGCTTCTGGCTAGTAATTTCAATGTGTTGGTGTTGGAGCTACAGTGTCTGGAAATATAAATGCAGCTCAGGGGCCCGAGCAGCCACATCTTCAGGCTGAAACAGGCCCAGCTCCTCCTGCTTTCCACTTCCTATCCTGGGGCCATCGGTAACAGACCCTGCACGCTCGGCCCCCTGCTTTTCAGAGTTGCCAAGGCCTGAAGAAATTTCTGAGAAACTGCAGTAAAAAGCAGAAATGCAGAAACCGAGGATCGAATTATCACCCACCTTAGGATGTCGTACAAGACGCAAAACTCTTCTGGGGTGAAGGGCTATCCATGTGATGCTACCAGTATCATACGTACATTAAAAGGAAAAGAAGTGCAAAGTATTTATGTCTTGTTCTTCTAAATCACAAGGGATATTTGTTCTGGTAACTGGCACAGAAATTACATCTTAACTCTGAAGAAGAAAAAGTTAAAAAACAGCCCCTGAAAATTTCATATCTCTCTGTAAGTTGCAACAGCTTGACTGCGTCAGGGTAAGGTACGATGCAATTTAATATCTTAGAAACATCCACTAGGAAATGCAGAAGTCCATGATATAATGTATTTTTCAGTGAATTAGTTATAGGTTTAGGGTAGGAGATCAAGGACAGAAGATAATCATCATCTAGTTTTATTTTAGTGATTCTATTTTTCACTCAAGGCCTTGTGGATTTTCTCCTTTTATACCAGACGCAGTGAACAAATGCCAAGGTCTCTCAGCTCTACATAGGAGGATACTTTTCATTATAAAAACCCCTAAATCTACATGATTTATTTTGTTAAAATTAGTTGTGGAAGGATTCTGTCTTCCTTCTGTCGTGTAAGATGTCAAATTTTTGGACAAGAAGTTTTTTCAACCCTTCAGAATATAATTCCTGTCAAGAAAGGCCAATTACCTTTGATCAGTGTGAAAACTGTAGCTTCTAGTGTGCCACATCTAATAACAATTTTCAGTATTAAGGACACTCATTAAGTGCACAAGTAAATTTTTGAACACACTATGAGTTGAAAGGTAATGAGTGACTGAAAAAAGGAGAAGTATCTGGACAGAATATTAAAGCTTATTAAAAAAAATCTAGACTGAAATATTGGAGCCCTCTGCGACATTTCATGCATGTTTCCTAATGCTGACCTTAGAAGCCAGCTGTGAGTTGTATCCATTTGTGCTCATTTCAATTCTCACCTGAATGAGGAGCCTCAGAGACAACAGAGCATGTTTCACACACCCATAAAGGTGCTCAGAGGCTTCTCAGAAGGGCCTAATTAATTTTGAAAATTATTTTTTGGCTGCTTGAAACCTAAAATGTCACTTTAAACCTTTAAGGAGATTCTGTTGATTGGAGAGAGGAAAAAAAGAGGTGGGAGAGCTGCAAGAGATGTGCAAACATTTGTAGGTAGGGCCAGGACAGTTACAAGAACTTACAGTTTCAGAATTCAGAGGAAATAACTCTGTGTGCTTTCTAGAAGGGCTTTGTAACCGTCACCCACCCACCCTAACCAGTTTAGCAAACCAAAATTCTTACAGAGCCAAGGATAACAACAGACAGCCAAAGTAAGATGTTGCCTTTCTGTCTGTAGTAGTTCAGAGCACAAAATCTGTGCAGCCATTGATTAACTTGTCATTTGTCCCTCTGAGGGCTTGCTGAACCGCAGCTTTAAAGTACAATGAACATGAGTTAGTTTTATGTTGACAGGGAATACTACTATTTTAACATAATGAACCACTCGGTCTCTGTAAAGTATTAAGCCGGGCTCCCTGATGTAGTATTTCAACTACTGTACATTAGCTTGGAGGAACACAGCCTTTAAGGCATCAGAATCACCTGTAAGGGTTAGCTTGATGCTTACTCTGTTCCACCAAAAGAACAGCAAAGGTGCCTCCGTCAGCATTTGTCTTCCTTCTTTTTATTCTAAAGTTAGCTTTTTGCTAATGAATTTTAACTATCCAGTATTGAACGTTCTCTCATAAAATCATTGGGCCAAGACCTGAGCTCCACACAGGTGGAAACAGAGACTGCAGTGCAGGTGAAAGGTCAGAGATAAGCAGAGGTGTACGGGGTCAGAGAGAATACAGCGGTCACACAAGTTAGAGAAACTGAGGCAATGGGTAGTTGCTCATGAAAGGAGAGAAGGGCAGAGGACAAGAGAGCAGGGATCCTGAAGACAGCAACTGGTGACCGAAGAGATACTCAGGAAAGAGTAGAGAAAGAAACACATTTAAAAAAAAAAAAAATCTGAGGAGTGTAGGAGGTGAAATTTCTATCACTGCACAGTTAATTTACTTTAGCTCTTCGTGGAACAAATTCTGTTAAATGTTTTCCTCCAGAAGTCATCAGAACAGCAATTAAGTTAGCTAAACATTAGGGTACGGAAAAAGCAATTGAGGAGGTTGTTACTATCAGTCTGAATATTAAAAGATACGATAGGAAAAAGCTGTCGCAAGGTGATTACTCCGTGTATGAAATATTCCGGTGCTATGGAGGTTGAAAACCAATTACTTGCATTTGAGATACATGCCACAGGACTAAGGCAGTTAGGAATCAAGGATCCCCCTCACTTCTGCAATGGGAGCATTCCCAAAACTAGTCAAGGCCACTTCATCGCCCTTTAAAGATTTTCCAAAAATTGCCAAGAGAGTGGCAAGGAACACAGTCTTCTGCTTCACTTTCTAGCAAGGCGCTACACTCGGTCTTTAGAAGAGGGTATTTGTAGCAAGTTCTACTGCTTGTTTTTAATGATTGGTGCTGAAGGGCGTAAAGAAATGGGGAAATTACAAGATGGGCTGACAACAGCAACTAAAAAGGCAAATGGGAAATACCCTTTAAAATATAGTGTGTGAAAATAAGAATTAGAGCGTGTTACAATGGGCAGAAAATGAAGAAAATAAAATTCTTTAGAAAACAAGCAATTTAACCATCAGATGGGTAGAGTTAAAATTGCACCATTTAGTGGAGAGCAGAAAGCATAAAGAGAATATAAAATGAGGGGTGAAAATAGTATTTGATAAATGAGAAAAACAGGAGAATTCCGACTTTTGACTTTATTAGCACAGCTAAAATTTAAGACAAAATCAGAATATATTTTTGACAGCTGTGATCCATGTTATTAAAATGTCTGTAAATAAACTGAAATGTTTTGTTTCTTATCCTGTAAAAGAGGTTAACATGGTATAAATTTACACTCTCTTTGCATATGTATGTATGTATGTAATAGATGCACATAATTACTAAAAGTGTTGGTAGACCACTAGGAATATAATTATTATGTCATTTTATTTGCTAAGGGAAAAGACACGCTACAGGTTTCGCAGCTACGATGGAATGGAGGAGCCAGCACTGCTTCCCTCTGAAGCACCAGACAGGGCATCGGACGCTGCAGAAAACAGGTTTCATAAGCGTTGCAGACAGAGCAAGCGCCGTGCTTCTGCAAGAGCCGTTTGCAACTGAGCTGCGAGAACCATGGGAGATCGGTGTTTCCCAAAGCAACTGAAGAGGAAATGTGTAGTGACTTCACTACCTAAGCCTCTGATCATTCTTTTAAAAGAAGACGGAGAGATAAAGAAGATGGATACATTCTGAAAATAAGTCATGTCACCACTCCTCTTTCACCTTGGTTTCCCTTCCCACCAGCCTCATTTCTCCCTTGCAGGGGTCTGGGGGAGTTCTGGGGTACTTGATTCATTTAGGAAGGAGTGTTATAAACGCAGTTCTCGACAGATGAAGTCAGTCAAGAGTAGCAAGAAAGGTAGATGCTTTAGAAAGCCATAAATGAACAAATAATCATAACCACAGCATTACACCAACACCCCCTCTGAATCACCCAGAGTGTGCTCCTGAAGAGCCCTGCGCTCCGATTGCTGTTGTCCTCCAGCGTTATATGTTACAGGCCTGACAAGCGATGTCCTCCCAGTCTTTTACATTTCGGTCGACCAGGGTACCTCACTGCCCACAGGAGCAATTAGTTGATTAGATCCACTCTATAAGCCCCTGTGGGCAAAAGAAGCAGATAGCGCATTTTCGAGAAGACTTCAAGGGACACCAACGAAACAAGCAAAAAATAGGTTTAGCATTGTGAAGAGATGTCCCATCTTCTCGGAGAAAAGCAGCAAAGCAGCTGTGAGAGGTGGAGCAGCAGCGGAATGGCACCTGTCAGATCCAGACTTCTCCTGGAGTTAAAGCACGTGCATAGGTTCCAGTGTTTTACAGGCAAAAAGTTTTGGAATTTAAAAGAAATCAAAGCTCCTGCAAACCAAAAGAGCAAAACAGACTTTAATAACAGAATAGGAAATAATTGCAAAAAGAGTAATTGGCTGGTAGCCAGGAAGTAGAAGAAAAGGATAAATGTTACTGTTTCCTTAATTAAGACTGTTAAAGGGCAATACTGTAAGTGATTCAGATGAAATGGCTGCCTAGAAGAGGTTTACAGGCGTTTGTGACAAACTATGGGGTTTCTTAATGGGCAATTATGTAATTGTAGGCTTATTTTAAGGCTTGACCTTTCTCTGTTATATATAAAGAACTCCTCGAGAGCACCTTATAAAGGCCCATGCAGGTACCAAACCAGATCAGATTTTGAAGTTCCTCCTGGCAAGCTGATTTGGATGCACATTACTTTCTGCAGCGGGCGCCTGGACATGCTGAGGCCCTTCCCAGCCCCACCGGCGGCTTGAGCTGTATTGGGACGCAGAAGAACAGAACCCCACTGACACCATCCCTTGCCAGTGCCAGCAAAGATGCAGGTGCGGCGTCACGCACCTTGCAGACACAGTCTCTCCGTGCCTCGGCTCCCACCCATCTCATCCATCTCATGTTGCGCCTTGCAGAGCTCCAGCTGAAGCTCTGCATAAACCTCCAGCTTCTCCTCCACCTGCTGCCCTGTGCTCTGACACATGAGACACAGAGCAGAAGCAATTTGCTGCTCAAACTCCGAGGCTGGAATTCCTGAAACAGCCTTTAGAGGACAGCGGAGAATCGCAAATGACACATTTCCAGCTCCGGCCTCATAGTTCGGGATCCTCAGGGGTTTCTGTATGAATTAGGAGTTGTGATTCAAAGTGCGGCAGGCGTGTGACTTCTGTATTAATGCATGCTGTTTATGAACTGTGGCTTTCTAAGATAGGGTTGGGTCTCGTGACACCTGTGTATTTTTAATTATATTGTACCCTTTTTCTATCATTAAGAATTCCAGTTTCCACCTGGCTAAGCTGTAGCCTCGCTGAACAAACTGCTGCGTCGTCAAAAGGAGCTCAGAGCTTCATGTTCAGGTCTAATGGAAAAGAGAACAGCATCCCCAGATAAAAAATATTGGTGACCGTGGTTGGAGGCAGTAGTGATCCTGGGCTTTGACACGGGGACCTGAACTCTGTGAGAAATTTGCCCTCTATCCAAATACCACGTTTCTCCCTACCCGGGAAAAGTTGAGCCATATTTTTTAAGAGCTGTTAGCAATAATTAGACTGTGGTTGGGTTTTGTTTTAAGTTGGTAGCAGCTGGCTGGGTTGGCAGCACCAATTGCCCTACTGGGCAGATGCTCTGCTGTGCTGGGGGGCCACTTGCTGCTGTGTGACCAGCATCAAAGAGGTATCTTTGAAGCAAGCAGTGGTCTAATGCTGGCCTGGCCTGAGTTGTACATGCAACAGGGAAACAAGGTGAGGTCTCCTGTTGGCACGGGTAGGGTCCTGAATGGTGTCCGAGGTACGGTGGGGCTGCCCTGGGAGGGCTGGGGCAGTGACACAGGAGCAGCTCCCCTGCAGCCTGGGAGCCTTTGGACAGATGGACGTGCAGCAGGGCACGGGAGTGGTTTAAAACACGGAGCTGTTTGCACTGGAGACTCTGATGTGCATGGCAGGCATTTGAAGATTAAACCGCTGACAACCAGTTCTGATGAAAGCCTTCAGTTTTTTTAGCTTTAGATGGGACTTCAATGAACATTATAAAGCACGAGAGCCAAGGCTTCATGTGTCGTTGGGCACTAGAGGCAGATGAAGATCACATATGTGAAACAACATATGTGCTAAGGACAGCACCTCGGTATCCGAAGGATGTTGAACGTCTTGTTGGACAAGGCAATCAGTGTTGACATAGTACAACCAGATCGTGTGTGATCGGTGTCTCCCATTTCTGCAGGCAACGTGTTTTCAGTCACGTGATTGTGTGACACTCTATAGCAGAAAGCAAAAATACTAGAGTTTTTTTTACACTGATGTTTCTAGAATTACCAGCGTAAGTGAGGTGATGGAACCTCTTCCAATCAACTTCTTAAATCGTCCTTAATGAATGCGATTCTTCAATATGGAGGTTTCTGATCTCTCCCCACTGTAACTTATATCTATGTCCAGGAAATCACATGTTCTTTTGTTTAACAAAGCATCATTCCCTTTACAAACAAGAAAATGGGATTCTTTTTCTATTTATACTTGTTCTATTTGAAGTCATTTTGGTTAAAGCCAAGAGTTTTGGACTCAGACCTAATGTTCTTGTTAAGAAGCTATATAAAGCATGTAATTATGCCCATTTTCAATGCTGTGATATATTTATGACAAACTTACTTTGAATTTTTTCTGTGTTTATTTTCAAGGTTAATATTACAAATAAAAGGCATTCAGTGTGGAAATTATACAGTTACTATACAGGAGCAAACTGTAGAAGCAGAGCAGAAGCAACCTTATTGCATATGAAATACCCTAAGAATGGACATTAAAACCTTAATACTGTCAAAGAAAAGTGTAGTTTATTTTCAAAATCTGATGTGATAGAAAGAAGATGGCTTGGGTAATCAAGAGTACTTTATTTCTCTTTTGTTGCCTATTTTTCAGTGTAAATATTTATGTATTACTGTCAGAATGGGGGGAGGGAATCTCTTCTTTTGTTTACACGGATGCCATTGTATCAGGTAATTGAAGTATCCATATATTACTTTCCACAAGAACGAGCTTAGAAAAAGAAAAACACAGTTACCTTTCAAACACTCGTTTTGCCCTTTGCAATTGAAAGACACTAATTTTTGAGCAGGGTAAGCAAGAAGAAGCCTCCAGTTCAGAGTGCAGGTGGTTTACAGATCTCTCTAGCAAACCCATTACATAGATTTGGTACTAGTATTAACTATAGTTACGGTTGTGTGGAGTTCATTAATTAACAATTGCCCTCAAACAAACTGAGTCTGTGGCCTTTTTTTCCCTATTCCCTTACTCTGCTTGAACCCCTGAGAAGCAGAGGCACCTCCTAGGCCATGCAGGTGAGGCTGCTGTGACCCATCATGGAGGGGAACTCTCGTGGGGACAGTGCTTCAAAACCACAGGTCCAGACTGAGAGGTTTGCCCTCTGGACATCCAGGCACCGCTGACGGTGGTAGCAGTGCTCCCCGGTAGGTTATCCGCCTTTCCCCGGTGGGATGGACGCAGCCTTTTCAGTTGCGCTGTGTGGTGCTAGAGGGGTGGATCTGTAGAGAAGAGCTAAAGTTCAGGCGGTGACTGAGTCCTGGGAACTGGGATGGCGGAGTGCGAGGGACGCAGGGATTCAGCTGCAATGTCATTTTCTTTCTGGACAGTTAGATATATCACTCTCAAGAGGAAGCCTTTTAAACTGAAATCAAAAGGGGCAGATGAACTTCTTAGCAAGCTGCCAGTCCCTTGAAACAAATCCTCTGATCAAGATTTTGCAATTTCTGTAGCTGAGGCAAAGAGACTGTTTTGCCTTCTCCCAGTTCCAATATAATGTGCCCTGTATTTTTCGCCAGAAGAATCTGGGCGATACGACCTGCAATTTACACTGCCAGTCTGTTCCGTTTTTCTGTCATTTTGCTGTCTCACAGATGAGGGTAATCTCTCGGCACCAAGTCGCTGATTTAGGCCAGGGAGGATGATGATGCAAAGGTCTGGTGTGGTATAAAGTCAGGCTAAACTGACATTAGGCTTCTGAAGCAGTCAAAGGCCAGTCTCTGAGGTTAAGTAAGCAGTTTTACTACCAGGAGAGAGACCTGCCCCGTATCAGCCTTCTTGCTCTCCCCGTAGGGGTAGCTTCTTCCTCACCTGCATTATGGGATGGCTGAGCTCTGACCTGACCTAGGTAAGATGTGCTGACATTCTGGTCTTTGCTTGAAAGCAGTTATTTTTAGCAAAATAAAATATAGATCTCCAAGTTTTGCAACAGAAACATCCATTATGGACACGTATTTGGTAAAACTAATTGTGACCTATGTAGGAGATGGAGCCCTGTGATACCAAACTGCTGTGTCTTTCAGTGTCACTTGCAGGTGTTCTGCTTATTTAAAGAAGAGAGTTTGTCTCATCTTTTCTCCTGCTCCCTTCCCTCTGTTTTGCCCCCTCTTCCCTTCGCTGAGCCAGCTTTAACTGAATTGTTGCAGTGTCCTCCCTCCAGCAGCAGAACAGCCCTCTGCTCTTCCCCTGCTCCTTGGAGATCTCCTGCAGCAAGCTCCCGGGACTCGCTTGGTGCCTTCCTGAGCCTTTTAGCTCAGACTTGGGTGCGGACTTCAGAAAACCTTACCTCCCCTTCTCTTCTGCTGTCTGTTTTTGTTTCTTTCAACTATAGCTAGAGCTGTCTTTCTCCTTTAAACCTGAAGTTAGGCTTTTTGCCTTCTTCTTTTTGCTCTTCTCTCCCAACTAACTAAAACGCTGCATTTTTATTATGCCATTTCAGCAACTCTCTGGCTTCACCTATTACAGTTATGAGTTCAGACATGTTTAAGGGAATTAATTCTTCACTCCTGTGAAATAAAACATGCAAGGTTTTTATTTCTGTTCCACTTAAGAGACCTACCAATGCAGCTTTGTGGGAGCACTTGCAGGCGGCGTTTCAGCCAAAAGAAAATTTGGTCCACAAGGCAAGGGATGTTTTGTGTGCAAAGGGAAAGACGAAGGATTCAGAGGATTCTGGTTTAAAGAATTGCCAAATTAAGTTGCCTGTGGAAATCGAAGTGCAGTTACAGACTCTGGCAAACATCCTGCAGGGCTGGTGACTGGCTCGCTCTCCAGTATAGGCACCTTCTGTGTGTCAACATTACAGTAATTGTGTTGCCACATCAGTTCTGGCCATTCANNAAAAACTCAATGTTCATTTCCAGGCATGTTTTCACTACTATAACTCTTGCAGAAGTGTCTCTGGAGCCCCAAATATTTATTTTCTGCCGGTGGATCTCATATAGCTAATGCTTGCAACAGGTTCTATGTCAGTGGACCCAAGTACCCAGACAGAAATCACTGCAGCCACCAAGAATGTACTCCATTTTAGCCAGACATGTTTATTATGGAGAGGAAAAGGGAGATTTGATTAGTTCTCTTCTAACTGCTACTTAAGATGCTCTTAATATGCAATTAGTTCTAATATCAGCAAGTACCCAAGCCCAACAGAAGAACTTTTTTTTCATTAGTATGATTACGAAAGAAAACTTAACTTTCAGCACTTGTAGGACCAAGCCACAATCACACCAGGTAAAATTACACATGCTCAGCTCTCATGGCACAAAATGGCTAGTCCTGAAATGATCAATTGAGACTGCAACTTCTCCACTGTTGTGAGGTGGGCATGGTGGTTCCTGTAATCTTTAATTTCTGAACAACAGCCGTGGATAACAGGTATTTGTGAAAGATGCTCAGGGTCTTGGCATACAGTAGAATTGCAGAAGTTCTGGCCTTATCATTTGCTTTTGGTGTGGAGTTAGTGCAGTATGTCTCATGCACAAGCTGCTCTTCTGGAGCTGTTGTGTCCATACCATTGCCCCAGGATTCCTCTGCTGGCAGTCACAGATAGTTGACTGCAGTTATTGTTGAGATTCATATTTTGCAAGGCAGTCATATCCTCTTTTTGTTTATATTGCTGAGTTTTGTCTGTGTTCTTCTGCTTTTGATTGTTTTTTTTTTTATAGGCAGTGTCAATATTCGTGAATACTCGTTCTCTTCAATAATAAAAAGATTTTGGTAAAGGACACTCAGTGGTATGAATTAAGCGGCCAATTAGAAAAAAAACATTACAGCAAAGATCTCAGTATTAGCATTGTTAACAGCTAACATCGTGCTCCAGATTTCAGTGGTGAATACTATAACCATAAACACTTAATTGCTAATATCAGTATCTATTAAAGAATTGTGTGCACGGGGGGAAGTAAATCAACTGACTGTTTTCTCACCTCCACCAGTGAAGTAACTACTGAAGTCAAGACTGTCCCAACCAATACGAAACCAGAGACTGACACAGAGACCATTAAATGGTGTTTTCATATATCTTCACAATCTGCAAGTTTTGTGTTCCTCCTGCCTGGAGGAAGTCATGCAAGCCATAGGTTAGAGGGGGAGATCCCGCGTTGCTTGTAATCTCACAGAGTATTTGGCATTCTAGTGTAATCTTATGTAATCTGTCTCAACATTGACAGGAAATTTTCTTTTTCACTTTGTTAATGTCTCTGAATGAGTGAAAATTCTGGAACAGAAGCTTTTCCTCTATTTTAGCAGCAACAGAGGGAACTTCCAAGTCATTGCAGATTAATGCGCTGTGAAGCATCTCTGTAGGCTGTCTCTAGAACTGCTCTTATGGCTATGGCAGTTTTGACTGTTTTAATGATCTGATCCAGTGAGATGCAGCCACATTCCCTATTGTCCTTACAGCCTATCCAAGCAGTTACAGAGAGCGTCTAACAAAAGGGAGGTCATCGCTGTCTTCCTACATACCTCGTTCCTGTGTCAGGTGTCAAAAGCTTTCCTACTAAACAGTGGGGAACTGGGCCTTTAATAAGCACTGATTTAGAGAGCTGTAATTTCAACATTCAAGGGATACTTGCCAAGCTTTGCTAACGATTTAAATTTGCTGTTGTGTTTAATGGTTTTTATCTCTGCACATGCACTCTGGACTCTGGAGCGCAGGCCTGAGCTCAAAGCTGCTACCCCAAAGGGGACCTTATCATCTGGATTGGGAGGCTGTAGGAGGAAAGACCTTGAAAGAGATTGCTGGTACATCCATCCTGTTGCTACTGCCATGTTAAAGGCTCTTCTTTCATCAGTGGACTCAGAGTTCAAGGAGCGTCTGCATGACACTCTTCATCATATAGTGCAGTTCTAGGTGGTCCTGCAAGGAGCAGGGAGTTGGACTCGATTCTGATGGCTCCCAACCCGAAATATTCTATGATGCCATGAGTTTGACCCTCAGAGAAGTGAATGCCATTTCTCTCCACCGCTCCCATCTGCCACTGAATTACTTTAATGGTTACACATCACAGCTATTAAAAGAAATTTTTCCATGGGCAGCCTACACGTATCTGTTCCTGTGCCAACATCAGCCTAAAGTTATCTTCTTCCCTCTTGTGTTCTCACAGGGCTACATGAAGCCACAATTACCCTTGCCCCGCATTTGGCCCTTAAATCATTTTTGGACAGTTTTAAATAAGGAAATATCTCTCTTTTCATACCTAGTTTGGTACATCTTCCATTCCTTCAGCACAGCACTAGTCTTGCTTTGCAAATACAGAGATTACAGTAGCAAGTTCCCTCTTTTCCACTTTCATATTAATTAATTCTTCTTTCTGTCTCTCTTCTTTCCTGCTTTCTCATTCCTTTCTATGCCATCTGCTAGTTTGGTATTGCCTTCTTTCCCCTTTTCAACACTTTTTAAAAACCAAAGAAGTGAGAGACATTATAGCACTCATTTTCTTGGGTTGATGTGTTTCTTGAGAAATAATTAATAAAGAATAATAAATAATATCCTTAAGCGTTTGCTACAACACAGACCTAAAGCACTCATTACTTTGCAGGATCTTCCCTGCTGAATTAAGCATCCTCTGAATTAATCCCTATGTATGGCAGCTGAGACACTAACTCTGGCTCACAGAAAAAGATTTGTTTGGGTCTGTTAGGCTAATTGCAGTGCAACAGCCAGACGTGGTGGGATAGCTGTGGCTAGCAACCAAACTCCTCCCCAGCCACTCACTCACACACCCCCTCAGTGGCACAAGGAAGAAAAAAGGAAGAACAGAAATGAGAAAATTCATGGGACAAGATAAAGCCAGGGAGATCACTACCAATTACTGCTGCAGTTGGGGAAAATTAATTTATTGCCAATTAAAATAAATATTTAATTACTGGATCAGGTAGTGGGAAACAAGACAAGCATTGAAACAACGCCTTTCCTTCCCCCTTTCCTATGCTTAGGTTCAGTCCTTCACTTCAGACTCCTTTCCTCCTGCCCTTGTTACCACTGCAGATACACTCAATCCCTTCAACGAGGCAACAAAAGGTGCAAGGAGGGCGTTTATGGTCAGTACATAGTGGTTTCACTCCACTATTCCTTTCCTCCCCCATCTTTCTTCTTCTCCAGTGTGGGTTCTCCATGGGCTGCAACTTCCTTCAGGAATATCCAGCTGCTCTGCTGTGGGGTCCTCCCTCCACGGGCTGCAGTGTGGATATCTGCTCCGGTGACTGGAGCACCTCCTCCTCCTCCTCTGACTTTGCTCTTTGCACTGCTGCTTCACACTTTTTTTTTTTTAATTTCTCTTCTGCCTGTTCAGTGTTTTTTCGCTTGCTTAAACACATTATCACCGAGGCACCACCAGCGTCACTGATGGGCTCAGCTGTGGCCAGTGGTAGGTCTGCTAGAGCGGAATGGAGAAGGCTTGTCTGGCATGGGGCAGCCCGCTCACAGATGCCATCCCTGCCGCCCCCCTCCTGCCAGCCCCTTGCCATTTATACCCAACACACTATATTACTTTGGCATCCAAACATCTGCTTCAAAATGGATCTCTATGGGGAGAAAAATAAAAAGTATAAAAAAAGATATCTCAATGTAGTAGAAGGAGACTTCTGGGATAAGTCCACTGGGCTCCTCCTCCCTCTGCCCAATAAATACTGTTCCATCTCTCCATACTCTACTACTTACAACTAATAACTCTAGGCTTCCCACTGAAGATGTGCTGCATGATGGAATCGTGTATCATGTGCTTTTACTGTATTATTATTATTATTATTATTATTATTATTATTATTATTATTATTATTATTATGAGTGCTGCTGCACTTAACTTTCTTTGTTCTGCAGAATACATTTCAGCTGAAAAATATTGCTCAGCTAGACCCATTAGCGAGCTTTAATTTGTAAAATACTTTCCTGGGGTCCGTTTGATGAATTCTGAAACTGAATTTGCACAGCTGGATTTCAAAATTAATGCATCAAATAAACCATCATTTTTGTGCAGTGTCTCATTCTGAATTTTCACATCTTGCCATACCAGAGTTTTTGCTTGTACTCTAAATGACTCCATAACAACAACAAAATCTGCCGTGGTATTTCTGTAGCTAAGGTCACATAGCAATAGAAAAACATTTGCTGTCTTTCAGGTGAATAAAGTCCAGCTATAAGCCCCAAAACAAGGTTTCAAAACCAACATGAGGATAGCTGTATTTTACTGAATTAAGAAATACAGGACCACAAGGCCACAAAGACTGACCACTCGTGTATTAGGTAAGGCTCAGTTTAACTGCACAGCCCTACATTGCTCAGAAATGGGCAGGAGGACCAAACTGAAGTTTGCTGACTCAGTTCGGTCATTAGTTTACCTGGTAGTATGCAAGCAGTCTTGACTGGATGACCTTCGGAAATACTTACTCTGCCTCATGAAATGTGAGGAACATTTCCAGCAGAAAGACATTGGAAACAGGAAGAAGATTGATAACTTTAGTTTTTAGTTGGGATGAACTGCACTTGAAGGCAACTATTTTTCACATTGACCCAGTGGTGTCTCTGGGGACTGCTCAGCTTGGATACCGCTGTTGAAAACATGAAATGAAGTTGGACAGCACAGTGGGCAAGAGATGATGAGGAGCAGAAGGTACCTAACATTATGCCAGGGCTCCAGAGTTGCTGGGTTGCCATATTGGAACTGAAAATCATAAATCTATCGGGAAGATTCATTTAGAAAGGGTTTGTCTGGCATGAATTCAACTTACTCGAGGGCAGAGAGTGCTTTCAGTACACAAATTGTCATTTCCCTTTATGCAATGATGCTTTAAAACACACTTCAAAAGACAAAACATTTCTTGTGCAAAAGATGCTGCTTCTGCAAGTACCCTTTTAAATGAGTATGTAGTATCCAGTCTGCTGGGAAAGCACTAATTGCTCTTAAATCCAACAGAGATGGGGATAAATAACCACCAGTCTATGTAACTGCAGTAGACCACAGATCCAAGACTGGGCTAAACTTTGCCTTCAAGGGACATTAGCAATCCATCCTCAGTGGCATTCTAACTACCACCTTCACCACAAGCATTGATGTCAAAGAATAACATCCCTCTCCCAGACACCAACAAGTGATGAAGGCAGCCTCTCTGCAGCTGAGAGACAATGTTTTAGTACCATATGGATTGGGGATCTATTTTAACAGATTTCTTCAGATATGACCAAAAAAAAGACCATAGACAAATTGTATGATATGAATGGCTGACTTGCGTCAGTAAATCTTGAAAAAAGAAATAGTTGAAAGTAACGGAAAGTGACTTGGTGCTTATTATTTTGACTTGGGTCTTTTAAGCCATGATGGAAAGATATGTCTTGTTGGCAGCAGCTTTCAGTAGTCAAGAACTGCTGTAATTCCCTGCTTAATAAAATGTAGATCAATTTTTCTTTGGTTGTAGCAAGAGTTTATATTTCCCTTATCAGTTTTTTTCAACACTCTCATTTCCCAGGGACAAAGCTAGAAGCAGAAAGGAGAGCAAAGCTGGCAGGCAGTAACCTGCACAGTGACAGGACATGGAGCAGCACCCAGCCTGGGGAGCCAGCTGGTGCCCACTCCTGGCTCTGTGCGCTGACTGCCTCTCCTACCAGATCCTCACACTGGGGCAACAGGTGGGACAGTTCCTTCCAGCAAGCACTGCTTTCTGAAAACCACAGGTCTGGGAATTGTGAAGGTCTCTGAACATGCAAAAGCAGATGGAAGCACAAAAGCAGTGGGTCTTCTTTAACCTGGGCCACACAGTGCAGGTGCATGGGTAGTGTCCTGCTTCGATGTGTCACCAAAAATTCTTGGAGGTAGTGGAAAAGAAGGGGGCTGAACAGGCCTGGCTCACTGCAGTTCAAGCTGGGAGACCACCTGTAGGCCAAAGTCTGCCAGTCTCAGCAACCCAAACCTGGCTGTGCATCCTCTCTGAGGCTCAAGGTCATCCTCCCTTCGGGCAACTGGAAAGCTGCTTGCCCTGTGACAGCTAGTTAGGAGCTAGCCCCTCACCAAGTCCCTTGTGCACTTTGGTGTAAACACCATGAACAACCACATTCGTCCCATCACAGTTAAAGAATCACAGAATCACAGAAGGGCTTGGGTTGGAAGAGACCTGCAAAGTTCATCTAGTGCAACCCCCTGCAATGGGCAGGGACATCTTTCCCAAGACCAGGTTGCTCAGAACCCCGTCCAGCCTGGGTTTGAACACTTCCAGGGAGGGGACATGTAACAGCTTGCAGACTGAAAGCTAAGCACCAATAGCAATGCCTGCAGAGTCAGCATCGTGACCTGTGCAGGTCCTGTGCAGCCTGCTGTAGGTGACCCTGCTTCGGCAGGAGGGTTGGACTAGATGACCCACAGAGGTCCCTTCCAACCCCGACCATTCTGTGACCTGATTTCTTGCATGAGGAAGGGGCAGCCAGCACTGTTTCTAGCATAGTTCCTGCCTTGAACTTGCCCAGCTGCAGGCAGGGCTCGTGCATGAGCTGAAGACCCTCACCAGTTCCCAACATCTGGATACCCATGTCTACAGAGCACAACTTTGAGCAGTCATTGTAAAGCTGGGGTAGCAACAGCCTCTGGTGCTCAGCTCGGACTGCAACTGGTAGAAGAGGCTCTGGAACAGCTCTGCAGCTCACCAGCAAATGCAAAGTGTGACATGTAGTGTCATCACAGCGTGGCTCTGATAAATCCCTTCCTGCTGCATAAGCAGTTTATCCATATATGCTTCTAAAAGCTCAGGTTTACAACTCTTACAATTCACACAGACTGAAATAGACCCCTCGTGCCTTCCTCAATTCCTACAGTAACTCCTCCACTGGCACTTCAGAATGTTTTGCTTTTATATCATCATATTTTGCTCTTTGAGTGTCTTAAGAGAAAATTTAAATAAAATCTCACCTGAATAAAACATTTAAATTTTTATTCTTTCAAATAAGTAGCTTTTTATTACTTTACCATCGAATTGCCCCAAGTCAAATAAGTACAGAAATTATTCCCAAAGTAAAATTACTTTAGTAAACTGTACAGTATTAAACCTGCCTTTGCAGTGCTGAAATTGAGAAGATTGAACCTTCACATAGAGTTGTATGGAGGATATTTTAGAATACCTATGAATAAATTGGTGCTCCTGGAATGGTGTACTGGTTTCCTCAGTTACAGGAGCAGCATAACCACAAAAACTTGGACACTGACAGCTGCAAGGCTATGTGTGAGGTAAGAAAGGGGTCTCTTGTACACCTAGAAGACCCCTGTGACAGAGGAGCAAATCCTAAAATATGTTACTTAATGAAACTGCAAGGGGATGTGGTAGTTATCACCAGTGAAAATGCTTGCGATAGAATGGCAAGATGGCAGAAAACTCCCTGTAAATGATTCTCAGGTGGGTATCTGGGAGTGTAAGCAAATGTAACCTTGTAAAAAGAAATGGGTCTGTGTATGAGGTCAAAAAGCAAGAACTACAAAGGTGTGACATCTGGTGTGGCATGTCTCCAGTGCTATAAGGCCATGTGGTACCACCTACTCTGCAAGCAATGGAGACTGTGGGAAACAACGCATCCAGATGGAAGAGAAGCTGGGACATTGAGACATGGATGACCTTGCTACTCAATATCACATGGGGCAAATCGCTTGCACCGCTTCTGCTCTGTATATTGTCAGAATTACTGTCACCAGCCAATACTTTCTCACTGACCAGAACATCCCAAATTTCCATTATTCCTTGCTTAATGACTGATGACTTCTTCAGCCTTCACAGTATTTTATGTGCATGTGCCCACGGTTAATTTTGGTTAGTTTTCCCCCACAGGAATGAAAAGAGAATCTCTCCAGACAGAATCTCTATGGTGAATAGGTGTCTGGACTAGTGCATGCAGCCCTGTCCTGAAGTAACGCTATGCTTTTTAAGGGGTTTTGGGATGTGGTTTCCAACTCCAAGAGTGTATTTCCATTAAGTCACAAAGATGGTACTTCCAGTGGCTGTTCATTTGCCTAAGTTAATGTAAAACCAGCTATACACAATATAATTTTTCTCCCCTCCTGATGAGCGATTGCACAGCCTGTCCCTGAGCAGCGATTGCGGAACCCGTGGAACTCTTGGAATTCGCAGATCAACCCCCATTTGTATAAAGAGCATGACATCTATGGTAAGGAATATTCCCATTGGCCAGCTTGGCTGGCTGTCTGGCTGTGCTCCCTCCCAGCTTCTGCACACCTGCTCATTCGATGAGTACGGGAAGCTGAAAAAAGTCCTTGATTTCCTAGTAAAAATGAAAAACATCAGTGTATTATGAACATTCTTCTCATACTAAATCCAAAACAGCAGCTACTGGGAGGAAAATTAACTCTATCCCAGCTGAATCCAGGAAGTCTGGGTTGGAAGAGAGTTCTGCAGATCATCTGCTCCAGCCTTCTACTGAAAGAGAGCCTTTGGTTAAGTCTTCCAGGGCCCTGACAAGAAGAGTCTTGAATATTTGTAACAAGCGAGATTCTATCATGTGTCCGAGCAACCTATTTCAGTGTTTAATTGTTCTCACAGCAAACGCTTTTTTCTTGTATCCAGGCAGCGTTTCTCCTGAAGCAACTCATGCCCATTGCCTCTCATCCTGGTGTTGTGCAGCCTTGTGAAGAGAGCACCTGCATCTCCTCTATAACTCTGTTTTAGGTATTGGAAGACTGTGATCAGATCTCTCCTGAGCTTTCTCTTCTCTAGGCTGAAAAAACACAGGTCTTTCAACCTTTCTTCATATCATGTTCTCCAGCCCTGTAATCATCTTTGTGGCTGCCCACTGGACCCTCTCCAGTTTTTCAATGTTGTTCTTGAACTAGGGGGACCAAAACTGCAGACAATATTCCAGATGCTAATAGGAGTGGAATAATCACATGCCTGGAACTGCTGACTATGTGCTTGGTGACACAGATGAGGAGGCTCTCTCCCACCTGCTGGGTCATGTTCAACTTGCTTCCGCCCAGGTCCTTTTAAGCAGAGCTGCTTTCCAGCTGGTCAGAGCCCCGCCTGCACTGCTGCTTGGGGTTATTCTGTCAGCTGCAGGGCATTCAATTTATTGTTCTTAAATCTCATGCAATTCTTGTTGGCCCAATCTTCCAGCCAGTTGAGGTCTATCTCTATAGTGGATTTTTCCCAGTTTCGTGTCATCTGCAGCCTTGGCAAGAGTGCATTTAAACTTGTTCATCCATATTGTTGGTAAAACTTTGGATAATGTTGAACCCAATATTGACTCCTGAGGAACACCACTTATGACTGGCTACCAGTTTGACTTTGAACCATTAAACACCACTTTTCATCATAGCAGTTCAAACAGTTTTTCATCTATCTCCCGGTCCATCTGTCCAGTCCATAGCTTTCCAGCTTGTCAACAAGGATGTTTTGGGAGATGCTGTCAAATGCCTTACTAAAATCAAGGTAGTGTTCTCCACAGCTCTCACCTCATCTACCAAGCAAGTTGTTTCATCATAGCAGGCTATCAACCACTATATGGCTTTTCTTAGTCACCTTCTTGCCCTTCATTTGCCTCGAAACACCTTCCATGAGGGCTTGATCCACAGTTTTCCCAGGGAAAGAGGTGAGCCTGACTCATGTATAGTTTCCCAGATCTTCCTTTTTCTCCTTTTGTTGATGAACATAATATTAGCCCTTTCCTACTTGTCTGGGACTCCCTGACCTGCATGACCTCTCAAAGATGACAGAAAGTGGTTTTGCAATGAGGTCAGCCAACTCTTTCAGCTCCCTCAGCTGCATCTCATCAGGTCCCATAGACTTGTAAATACTGGGTTTGTACAGATGGTCCCTAACTCAGCTCTCCTCCACGACTGGTAAGAATTGTATATCTACATTTCCTGTTCTTCTAAACCCCCTGATAAATTGCACATTGTTAACATGAACATTTCCTGTCATTGAATCTTTTTATATAAATGTAGTTTTTAATTTTTACTTTCATTTTATTCTGATTATGATTATATAGTTCACTTGTTAAAAAGAGAAGACTTATATGCCATTTGACACATCTACAGTGCAGCTGCAAATAAAAATACTTCTTTTTTCACAGAGAAGTTATTAAAACATTTTTTGTAGACGAGTGAATCCAGGTTCTGCACCAAAATCTTGTGATACCTGAATACGAACTGCCAAAAAAACACAGAGGAAACACTAAATAATTGTGTGAAGATAATAGATAGACAGGGCAAGAAGCCTTTACTTCTTGAAGCACTACTTCTTGCTCGAAGATGAAATTCAGTAGTGAAACCAGAGCAGAACAGTCTGCCATGAGTGTGTGTGGACTCTGGCTGTGTGTGGGTGATGGTGCGGGTTCAGTGCCATCGGCAGCTAGGGAGCCGCTGGCACAGGCAGTGCCGGTAGCTGCAGGAGATATGCAGCTGCCAGAAACATGGGATCATCTCGGGGCTGACGCCTCTGCTGAGGTTGCTAGGAAAAAACTTCTGCAGCCTTTAAACATATTTGGACACTGAGGCAAAACACAACCCAGAGAACAGAGGAGGAGAGGAGGGAAAGGCACAGTCACTGATACGGCCACACGTAGCCTACATGGTTCGCAAAGAGAAGGCGGTGTAAGCAGAGGACTTCAACTTGCTGACCTGGCCCCAGGGAGACTTTTACTTGAATTCAGTGGAAGTTCTGCCAATATGAAAGCCAGGACCAGTCCCACGTGAGTTTGACACAAGCACCTCGCCGCACCGATGTAGAACAACGCATTACATTCAGGAAGGGTGTGCAAGCTCCAACGCTAAACCAACGACAAAGCTGATTTTGAAATGGTTTTAATGATAGACAATCTGCATACCAATTGACTCATTTGCGTATATGACAGCTTGGAACAATACCAGAGAAATATGTAAAAAGTCTGCAATGCTGTATGACAATAGCTTCCAAGTATGCTGACCTTCGGTAAATGAAACAAACGGAACGTACAGTACTCTTTTGATGAGGCATTAATGAAGGATTAGGAGCGGATACAGCTGCATCACACGAGCACTTTGCTAGGCACACTGTTTTCACTCCGCGCCTTTTCCATAATTACAACAGAAACGCTCTGCGAGGCAGGCAGCGAGCATACGCTGCAACATGTTTTCCCTTTTACAGCAACCAGGCATTGGGGACCAGTGCAGCGTGGCCTGACCCCCCCACCAGCCCCCCACTGACCTCTGCAGCACCCACCAGACACTCGGGGCTGGCTGCCCGTGGGGCATCCCCCCGAGCGAGCAGGGACCGAGGGGGATGCAGAGGTGGCAGGGGGCCCTGCCTGCCTCCGCAGAGGGGACGCCTAAGGTGCAGCCCGGTCAGCCACACCACTGCGACGTGGGAGGGTAAGCAGAAGGCAGGAACACAGTACCTCAGGAAAAAAAGAAATCTATTAATAAGTGAACGGGAAGGACATGGACACTTGCGCGAGTGCTTTGTCACCAGGGCTCTGACATTGCATGTGACAGCCGCGGAGAGCAGGGCGCACAGAAGAGTTTGTAGGCTGGCCCACAGCCTTTCGATGTGAAAAACAACCTTCTGGCGTGCAACCGCCCCCATCCATTTCAAGAGTTTCTAGCTGTTTGAAGTGGTGCTCAAATCCTCGCTGGGTGAATCGTGACTACCTACATTTTCGCTCTTACCTTGTTGCCTTCCCTTGGTAGCCACCTGCAGAGTAGGGAAGCATACCATATATGCATGAAAAATAAACTATATGTATTTTTGCTTTTTTATGTGGTTATACTGTGTTTCTTCCAAAGCTTGTTGGTAAGGAATGACTTGAATAAAACTGAAGCTGCTAACATGCCAGGGGGCTTTCTATTTTAATGAAATGACTTTGAACAGTTCAGTTCAGACACTGCAGATCTGTTTCCTGACTCTTCCCTTTGCTACCGTACCCAGGGTAACTCCCATGGAGCAACTGTTCCAGCGAAAAGATTGCCCCCTTTTTTTTTTTTTTTAAATCTTCTGCAGACACTGATGCTCTGGTTGGATCCCAGGTGTGGCTCTAGACTACACCATCCAGACTAAGGAGCATTAATCCTACTTTTCAGCTCAGCTGGTATGTGGTGCTTCCGATTCCATGCCTTGATGTTACTGTTTTTAAAAAGTTCTTAGGGGTCCAGCTGGGAGCTTAATTCTCACTGGCATTTCGATTCCCCCAGTACAAAGTGTGGACAATGCTTGCTCTGGAACCAGGTGCAAGCTTTGGCAGTCTCGTGGTTCTGCAGTCTGTGGAGGAGCAAGGGTACTTGCCCTCTCCTCCAGAGGGTCCTGACAAAGATCGCTGGGATGGTGTGGTGAACCTCTTGTCTAAATTTATTTTCAATGCACGTCATTTCAGTCATTTGCCTTGGAGCTTATCCAGGCTACCAGCAATCTTGGCACAAGTGCAAGTGAGTGCAGCAAAGAGGAAAGAACAAAAAGGTGTATCTCTTAAAGGTATGTATTTTAAAGTTAGTTTTGGTGTAGAAGAAAACATTGCTAGCAACATCAGGAACCATTTGAGCCACAAGCACAACAAAGTGCTTTGAACAAGTCTTAAATATCTACATTAGACACAGTAACAGTTTGCTAGACCTGTTTAGGAACTGATTTCTTCCAGGGTACCAACTTGCCCTGAGCAGGTTGCAGATCTGAGATAAAATCAGATCACTGAGATGTGACTACTCAGCATATTTAACGTGCTTGAGGATTTCTGAGCAGTTTAACCTTTCCACTGCTATTATTTAATAACTTCCTGGTGAGTTTTTCAGTGGAAGCTGTTCGCATACATCTTTTCTATGTCAGTGACTACTAATTAGTACAACTTGACAAGTGCTAGAATTTGCTGAAAATGGTCAGGGCAACTAAATGCTCCATATGACTCCATAAAAGCTATGCAGACAGCTATACACTGTAGGCTTTCCTATGCTGAAGTCATACACATTTTTTTCAAACTGGGCAGTTATTATATTCACATCTAACATTCATGCAGTATTTCAATTTACAGCCTTAATATTGAAAGACAATATACGAGAACAAAATTTTCACAAGAAGAAATTTGGGGCTGTTTGCAAGCACTTTGGAGGACAGACTCATAATCCGAAATGATTATGACAAACTGAAGAGATGATCTGATGTTAAAAAAAAGTAACAAGTTCAATGCAAAGTGCATAACACTACATGTAATAAGAAAAAATCGATGAACAGATGTGGAGAATAGGAATTATCTCTTGAAGTAGCAGCATCATAGGGATGAATCATGGGTTTGCAGGAGATCAGAAGCCTAATCTGAATCAATGATGTGATCCTCTTCTAGAAGCACTTCATTCTGGGTAGTCTTAGAAGAAACAACAAATGTAATACATGGGAAAATGCTGGTGAAGCGTGCAGTGGAATCCTATGGCTGGCTTTGCACCCGAGACTTCAACAAAGAGGTAAGCAAGGAAAAATGCTGTGACAGAGGTCTTGCAGTACGTAAGAGGACAGATGATTATCCTGTCCACTCTTATGGGAAGTTGTCAAGAAGCTTAATTTGCCATAAAATTGTGTAGATTAATTGTAAAGAAAAAATTCATAAAATAATTTAGGCTAGTTGATTTTCTGAGAGTGGACCAGCCTGGCAAACTGTGGCCTGCTGGTGAGGACAGCTGAGATGAACCCTGCTCTGGAGTTGCGTAGGCCACTCAGCCTCAAACCCCTGCCTGCTGATGCTTCATTTGTACATCTTATGGCCATGCCTGAGCAGTGTTCTCCTGGAAGTCTCATCTTGATCTCTCAGCAGTCCACGGGAAACGGACTCGATGACTTCTTGAGACACCTTCTAGCACAACACTGACATTTCTAAAACATCCTTGTCCCAGTCCTCAGTTACTGCACTAAATCAGAAGTCTGCACATTGTTACATAGTCTGTGCTTACCCTGATAAATATTAAGATGGTTGCAGTCAACGTAAATTCATCCAGAGCCTTTAAGAGAAATGTGAAGCTTAAAACAGTTCTCAGCTTAGCAGGCAGCAAAAGGTGAATAAAATTTACATTTTCATTGGGTCCTGTAGATACAATTGTGTTATCCCACCTATTTTAATAATAACAATGATGAAAGACCGTCCTAACCTACTAACCCAGAGCATCTACAAGTTTGTGGCAGAGGAGCTTTCCGGCAGACGAGCTTTCTGTCAGTGCCAGGTTTCAGTTAGGTGTTGTTGTTGCTCTGGAGGTGTGTGCTGGGTGTGAGGTTATGCCAGGCAACTATTTTCAGGCTTTATCCTACTTTTTCAATTGTTTTTTCATTCGCGCTTTTGTATTACCTGCTTTTCAATTCTAACACCGTCTCTGTACAGACCCATAGTTCTGCTCAAGAAAACAAAAATGGAAAACAAACTAGCAGTAAGTATCTGTCATTCTCTAGAAGAAAGTGAGAAAAACTAGCTAATCTTTATCCTTTGGCAATTGTTTTCTTTCCTGTAGAGGTGCTAGAAGTGGACTAGAGTCAGGTTCAACTCCTTTTTGCAGACCATGGAAAAGTGTTAACTTTATTTGCGAATCTGTCAAGCTTTATCTTTCCTTTTCTTTCTTTTATTGATCTGCTTTATCTCCTAGGAAACTTTGTCTGATAAGGTGTTTTAGCACACTAAAAGCTCTTTGGTAGGAGGTGTGTGGGGTGCTGTCGGAATAATACTAGATAATCCACCCCAGAGAGAGTTTACAGTCTAGAAAAAATGATTACTTGAAAAAGCAGGGAGGTAATTTCTGATTTTGGCTCAGTTTTGAAAGTAGTTTAAAAATACCTCATCATGAAACCTACTGCAAAATTAGTAAAATAACTAGAGGCATATTAATGGATAGATTGACAGCAAAGACCCAGCAAATTGTAAACTTCTAGGAGTGGAAAAAAGTGGAAGGGGAAAAAACATATAAATCTAAGCTATTTGAACTTTCTTGGTAGGAAGCATAGGATTAGCTGTATCTGTTGTGAAGGCTGGTCCAGAACATCCTTGGTCTGTCTCAGCAAATAGCCAATAGCTGATGTTTTAGAAGAGCGTGGAGAAAAATCTCAAAATACAGTCTTCCCTGTATGATGGTAAATAAATCGTGACCGTACATTTCATATGCTTCAATGGCTGGAATACAAAATTCCAAGAAAAAAGAGAAAGCAGTTATCTGCAAAGTAGACCACCTTTGCTCTTAAAAGATACTTCCAAGGAAGCTACCTTTTGTGAATGAGTATCACCTCTTTTTAAACAGCATGCTTTAAAAAGACTGGTCTGATTTTCCTCCTCACTTAGAACACCCTCTGAAACACAGAAATCGCCGTACTGGCTCAGCCCCAGGCTCCGTTTACCACAGCGCTCTGTGCTCTGCAGGAATCACGGAAATACAACAGGCGATGGAGTCTCACCCCGTGCACTAAAACCGGACGGAGCATAGCCAGACTGTTCCTGAGAAATGTTTGCTTAGCCTGTCCTTAGAAAGGCCCAGCAGTAGAAATGCTACGGTGCACTGAGTTACACCTGCCAGTGTTTTGCCATTGGGTTGGAAAGTTTGTTTACTGGCTTAAATCTCCGAAGCAGGATAATCGGCAGGGGCTGTCTTCTCTTGCCTCACTCGGGGGATTTTCAAGTTGACTGGAGACTTCCAAGTGACTCAAGCAGGAGGGCAGTCCTGAAGCTCAGTAAATTACCGTTTTTGAATGTCCAAGCAAGAAGAGACAGTGAATTACATAGCTGGAGGTAGATGGACAAGAGAAGGGATAGAGGTGATTAATTATAAAAAGTGGTGAAAGGAGGTAGCTGTGACTGAAACCAGAGGCTTTGCCTTCCCATGTTTCTTTCCAAGCCATCCCACACTTGTTTCAAGTCAGCTGAAGAGAACCTAAGCAAAGCTGTGTGGACGTGGGTCTGGGCAGGCTTGTGCATTTTGGTAGACATGAGGGTGCTGCTGTTAGTTGTCATTCATGCTCCTTCCAGCCTCTGGTAAGAAAAAGGAAAAAGGCCTGGGAAAAGTGTCCAGTGTGACAGAGGGTAACACTTTGTTGAAGTTCAAACATTTTTTTGTAGAAAGCCAAGTTAAACATAACTTGCATTACCAATTACTGATCTGATTAACTTCGAGAGTATACTTAGATATATATAGAAAGAGACCTGCAATTTGGCAATATACACTGCATATAAAATAATCCCTTGTTTTAAAACACAAACGATGCTGACTATTATAATGTGAACTGTTTTCCAGATGAAAAGAATTACAGGGATGTAATTGGAGAAGTATGCAACAGTGGCTAATATGCTATTATTTGCAAAGAGATATTACAACTTATAATCTTCTTTCATGGGTTTATGTTGTTAGTGTTTAATCAGGCATGTGAGTGTATTCAGGTGTTAAACCATTCTATTAGCTAGGAAAATTGCACTATTATTTACCGAGCTGTTTGTGATATATTGTTGGCTTTTTTACTTTCTATTTCTTGCCTTTGTGCAGTTTAAGTAATTGTCCTTTCTACTTCTGTGTGGTAAAAAGGCTTGTGAAGTGCCACTAGGGCAGATTAGCCATGTCAAAAAATCAGGATTTTTTTTTTATAGATTATATAAATTAATCTAGTTTCTTATCTTGTTTTATTGGAAGGCACCACAGCTACAAGCTAGTTTGAAGCTTTGATAAAAGCCCTTGAGCTTTTATCAGCTTTCTTCTGGGAAACTGAAGAACCTCTGACATCCCCAATTGTCTCTAGTGCTCAACAGTGACGGCAGAGTGAGAGAAGGGCTTGGTAAAACAGTGTTTACTCCAGACCCAGGTCATCAGGAATTTTGTGGTGATGAGGATGGGCCAAGCTCAGCCCATGGGCTGGGGTCCGAGTGTGTCTCAGCAGCTGCATGGCCGGGCAGGGGCAGGGATGCAGCGCAGGAGGAGGGATGTGCTCAGGGGGTTTCTAATGCAGGGCATCAGTCTCATGCTTGCAGTTAGGTGGGATGTATCCACAGCTGCCTCAGCACCATGCTGCATGCAGGAATAAGAGAGGGCTTTGGGCAGCCCACGGCTCTAAGCAGCCTTCCTATCTCCTTGGAAAAAAAGTGGCAGGCTGGATGGACCAGTTCTGTGAACCATATTCTACTGCAGGATAGAAGCTGATGCACAGTCCTGTATTTGGAACAAGTTTGCCTGTCAGTTCCTGAATAGGAATGGCTTCAAGCATGTGTTAAAAGTTTTTCTGAATCAGAACTGGGCCCTGGGAATTTGTGAGTTCAGCAGATGGCGATGACAACATTGCTTGCCCTTGTCTTGGATGAGTCAGCAGGACTTCTAAGCGGACTTAAGGTGTGTTACTTTAAATCCCTAAAACAACCCTGTTCCTTATCAAACTCTTAGCTCTTTCTTTGTCCTGATGTTTGTCTAGATACCCGCAGTTGTGCTGCATAGCACTGAGAGCTGCCCTAGCCCCTTTACCTGCCTGTGTCTGACCTAGCTCAAGGTGGAGCTCTGTCCAAAGCCCGTGGAAAGCCTAAACGGGGAGATGTGGTCTGTGCACATTTCTGAAACAAAATATAGTAACTGCAAATGTGTCTGTGTCCACTTTTTAAAGATTACCAGGGAAGATCTTGGATGACAGGAAATAATGTGTCTAAGAGGAGACCTGAAGAGCTGAGCTTTCTGAGTCTAGCTGAATGAAGACCAGGAAACAAAGCCGAGTGCTCAGCACCTCTCTATTGGGAAGTAAATAACAGGGAAGATGTGCAAAGCACCAGCATATTACCTTACGGGCACAAGTTGTTCCTGAGCTATTTTAATCTGAAATGAGAAGAATTATTCTAATTCTTGGATGGACACTCAACTCCAGTCTCTAAGTCAGCAGCCTGAAGTTATACACAGCTACTCGACTCGTAGGTACGTGTCCTCTCTTGGGAACCAAAAGTTAGTTAAACTCTGATTTTTTTTTTTATTTTTTTTTTTTTTTTTACTGGAAAGTATCCCTCTTGCCTGTTCTGGGAACTCTGATTGTATTTGTGGCATGTCTTTCAAACTAAAGCTCTGTCATGTCACTGCCAGACTAGACTACAGTGGCTAAGTGACTAATTCCGAAGGGAAAGGCAAGTCTAATGCATGCAACCTGATATAAAAAGGATCTCTACACCTTCTCTCTGGTTGGGGTCACTGCAGCTTTCCTCCCTTCTGCCTGGGCAGCCAGTGACCATAGTGTAAGATTCTGCTTCTAACCTTAAAAATGGAATAAAATTTCCAGTAAAGCCCCTGCTATGCTGGACACCACATTTCTGTGAATTGTTGATGCAGCCATATTCTTTTATATTATCACACATCACAAAACCCAGGATGAACCCTGGGAGAGGTGAGACCAAAGTCTTATGAGTGTAAGCAATTCAGTATGAAAAAGCCTTCCAAATAAGATCAGCCAAATCAAGGTTTGTCTTTTGGGGGATTTCTTCAAAATTTCCTCTTTGAAAAGGCCTTTCTGCTAAAAAAACCCAACCAACCCTAGTGCTAACACTTGAATTGCCAACCTTCCATCCCATCCCTCTAAAAGACAATAAAATTGAAAAGAAAGGAAATTGAAAATATTCACTCCAAGCAGTGATTTTTATTTTCCAAAGGGAGAAAATTCCATGTTTCTAGTAAATCTATTCCCCTGTGCTTGTAAATTATTGGTGCAGAAGGCAGGCATGGACAGATCCTCTTAATAAGCTCATCATTCCATTATAGCAAAGCACAAGGGATGGGACCTAGCAGTAGATGCTTATAGGACATGACACCATTTACATGTCTTCTGAAGAGCTATTTGCTCAAGGCTGCTTTATGATCAGCAGAGGGAAACCGTCATTTATAGACCATGACTCACCTTATGCACTTTAATAATTGACGTGAGCATAGACGTACCAGGGCCCAGGTAGACCTCTTACTCTCCATTTGTTTTTATGACTTCTTTCTTGCTTGAAGCTCATAGATCTCAATTTTTGTCACAGTGTTACCTTTGTGCACCCTGTTCATCATCAGGCATGTGCACATTGCAATTCCTGATGCACATAAGTAAATACACTGTGATGTGGGGAACTGACAATTAGTTCAATTTTGCTATAGCTTTAGTTTAATTTTGTTATATAATTTTGCATCTATGTTAAAGTAAGAGTTAAACACTGTTATTCAGTTTAGTTCTGTTCTTTGTAATCTTGCTAACAAGGACTGTTGTGG
>Ga0065711_1002307_pt1 | contig 34805 bp, 22 predicted proteins | sample Hoacrofraction12_FD_59098 | JGI IMG/M metagenome (GOLD analysis project Ga0065711, IMG submission 59098) | Hoatzin crop microbial communities from Cojedes, Venezuela - Epithelial fraction 12 v2 (version 2) | ecosystem: Host-associated > Birds > Digestive system > Esophagus > Crop | place... | reverse complement strand
GCAATGGGCACAAACTGAGGCACAGGAAGTTCCGTCTGAACATGAGGAAGAACTTCTTCCCTCTGAGGGTGACGGAGCACTGGAACAGGCTGCCCAGGGAGGTTGTGGAGTCTCCCTCTCTGGAGATATTGAAGACCCGCCTGGACAAGGTCCTCTGCAGCCTGCTGTAGGCGACCCTGCTTTGACAGGGGTTTGGACTAGATGACCCACAGAGGTCCCTTCCAACCCCTACCATTCTGTGATTCTGTGATTGCATTCCCAATGGGTGTGGGGTAGGGTTTAATTAGTTAGCTGTACCAGATACTGAGGATGTATGATACTCTGGATATGATAGTTACAGAAAACAGTTATATCAGTAGGAAAACTTTAAAACTTTTAAAACTTTTGAACATGAGCTCAAATTTATATGTTTTTATTAAATCAGGAATAATTTAGCTCTTTGCTGGGCATGCTACAAAAATCAGCAGAATGAAATGCCTGCTTGCATAATACTGAGCTTTTATCCTCATCTCTGCATATTGAAATTATGGAATAATTAATTCTCCATAGTCTTGTTTTTTGATTCATTTTTGTGAACAATTTATTGCTCTGGAGATGGAAGCCTTTTTAAAGCAGAGAACAGGCAGGGTTTAGCAATGAGTGTGTGGATTTCCCCAAAAGACATTGCCAGTGAATTTTAGCTCCAGTATTTTTGATTAACAGGTTGTTTAGCATTTGTGCTCTTTTGATCTTTGGCTCTTCTCTGAGATTGTCAACACGGCTGCAGGAAGACATCACTTCTGGCAGTGTGTTGTCAGGGGACCATTGTATTGGTAGTAAATCATATCTTAAATAAAACCCACCTGAGTGTAAATTCCCAAATACTTAGTATGTTTGCTAAAACAAGCTATAGAACATAAAACAGAGTAAAGAAAAAACACAATTCCAATTCTTGAAAAGAAAAAATTGGAATTTGGCTTTGTTCAGGAGAGGAGCTCTGTGCTGAGGGTGGAGATGTACACAGCAAAAGAAAAATGTAGTGGAAATACTTCAATCCCTCTCTAAACCCCTTCTTGCTGACTGGAAGCCAAAGTGCCACCATCCTGGCAACTGAAATGGCAACAGTTACACTATGGTGAGGTTCAGTGGTAAGGCAAAGATAAAATAATGAATTTAATCGAGCAAACCGCAGTTCCCCTCCAAGGATGAGCAGCCAGACCTCAGGACTGTTGGGGTGCTCATTTTTCATGTCCCTGTGTGTTGCATTTTCACATGTACACCTGGCATCCTAGGCAGCAAGCTTGTGAAGCATCTCTTCCTTCAAGATTGACGAGAAGGAACTGGCTGTAGGGGAGCAGAAAAAAAGCAGAGGAAATACTGGGTGGAAAGAGTGCTCACGGTAAACCTTGCCTTGTGAGACTATACATAACACCCCTTTTCTCTGTGAAACTGCAGAGAATCAGTTTTCTCTGCAGATCTCTTGTGGTTTGTATGCATGAAAATGCAATATTTCTGCTGCAGTGAAGAGCTTTCCCATGTAGTTTTACAAATTGCTTTGTTGTATTCATGCCTTTTTTATCACTTTATTCTCTTCTTAGAAAGAAGGCAAGTATGACTTCTTATAAGCGGCCTACAGATCACAACCTGCAATCCATATAATTATCTCCCCTCGGGTCCTTCATGAATGTTTGAATCTCGTCGCGAAACTTCATGAAGCAGTAGAGATTTTGTATGCAACCCCGTTAAAAAATGTCATGTGATAGTCTACCACATCCATTGCTATACTACTCTCTCCATTACAAATGCATGAGTTATTTCCAGTTCTGTTTTCACCAAAAGGTCATTTTTAGGAATGGGGAGCATTTTTTAGAGGAAAAACCCTAGAACTAAAGTACTTGCCTCAAAAAAAATGGATGGGATAAACACCTCCACGTTGTGTGTGTGTCTGGTAGCCTGGATCAGAAAACTCCTGTAATCCAGGAGATCCAGGAGGCCCAGCAGGTACGATCGATGTGCCCGTCTGCTCCTTCCCAGAGGAGTGTGCTTACATGCATTGTGGAGAGCATTCCTCCATCGGGGCCTGCTCATGGCCATGTTTTCTGCGGCTTGTCAGCGACCAGTGGCAGGCATCCAACTTTTGGGGAAGAATCTGCGGTTTGCAGCAAATACATAAATAATATCCAAGCTCTGAAAACATCACCTTTTGTGCCTTTGTTATATGTACTTACACCCATGTTTCTTAGAATTTGCAGTCGTTGAAATACATTAGTTCACCCCAGAAACATGCACTGAAATGCATGAAGGCTGCTGTTACTCAGCTAGACTGACTAATTGCTCTTAAGCTACCTGACAACACCCCCTCCCTGCTGAATTCAGGGAAACACATTCTTTAGTATAACTGATCCTTTCTACTTCACAAAAGCAGAGCAAATAGATTCATACTCTCTCTGTTCAAATATCCCAGTCTTTCTTTGGCCTGGAGGAGGTTGAGTTGTTCTTTGCTGTTAAATGAGGTATTGATTTCTTATTTCTGCTGGCTGACATCCTGTCATATGGAAGACTTTAATCAATAGATCATATGTCAGCTATAGTTATTTCACGTATCTTATGATTATTAGCATCATCATCATTTTTATTAGTTTACATTTCTGCCTGGGCTGCTCCGAAGTATTAGCGTGTCTTTCCCCTTGCTCCTTCCTCTAGTTTCTTTTCAACGTAGGAAACCTCACAACATAAACTGCTAGAGAATAAATTTTGTCTCTTTCTGCCAAAAGCAGGCAGTAAAATGAGGGATTAAGGAGAAAACTGTCGTTGCCAAAAAACCTGCCGCTACCCTACCCTTTCTGTATCATCCTGAGCGAGCTGTTCCATCTTCCCTTGCCTGGTTTTTGCTGTGCTAGAGCAGAAATGAGCTTCTCTCCTTCACGTTTGTGATTGCAGAACTGCTCCTGGCAGTGTAAAAGCATCGGCCCCATCCTGTGTGTGACACGAGCTGGGTTCCCCGCTGCCGTCAGTGCCTGGTGCCCACTTCCCCTTTGCCGATCTTTGCTGTCCAGGGACCAGCTGAAGCCCCAGATCTTGGTTCACTACAGCATCGTTGTGCTGCAGTAACCACCAGCGTGGATTGTCCGTGTATCCTACGAAGTGCAGTAGTTAACAAAAGGACTTTCGCCCCTTAATTCTGATCTCACTCCCACTAGTTTTTACACAATATTGGCCTCAGCAAGACGCTCCTTCTTTACATAAAAATGTTTGAAAGGTGGATCAAGTCTTCATTTCTGGAGAGAGACATTCTGCTGCCGGTATTGTCAATCCACATGCCTCATTTTTCACAGGATCCGCTGGGACTCCAGGCTGCTCAGGATTAGCCCATGTAATTTGTCATATCTCCTTTTCCCAAGCTTTTCAGTAATGATGAGTTTCTGTTGTGTCTAATGCATTTCTGTCAACTTTCAGGTCCATTATTGGCAAAAGGCACAGCTGGAATCTCTTAACAGAGGAATAGCACACAGAAATTAATTTCTACTGTTGCATCATTTTTTTAGCTATGGTGTCCCTTTGCACATCTAGCACTTAATGGCAAGCTATTTGTTTAGAAATAAGTTAATGGCTGGGTTTGGGCATTTTCAGAACATATGGATATTCAGTGAAACTTATTCACCTTGTTTGTGAATATATTTTTTCATGTGCAGAAACATAATCTGTATTTTGATCAAGAAAATAGCAAAGGCTGGTGTTAGAGAAGTAATTTATGAAATATATTTAACTTGTATAATCAAGAATATCTTGTGAAATTTTGCATTTCTATTTATTTTAAACATTTTTTTGTGGCTTACATTCAAAATAGATTAGCTGCGTAATTAATACATTTTAGGACATCTACTAATTAGTTTTGTGAGTCTTTTTCCTGCAGATTTTTAAACGTTTTGGTTTCTCATTGATGGCAATTCTACCTTCTCATGCTTCCAAGAGGGCACAGCATAGTTCTCTGAAATGCGGAGAAATCCTGCAGAACATCTGACCTTCAGGTCTTGGGAGACACCGTTATCCGAAACGTAAAGCTTTGCACTAGAGCCCAGAGCAAGTCTTGTGATGCAGAAGCAAATCCTTTCATTCCACTGTCTGCAGCTGATAGTCTAATGATGAAATTTTTTAGTTTCAGGCTATTTAAAATTCCTATTTAAATCACAGAGAATGTAAGGAGTTTAAATCCTTTGACTTGAGAAGAAAACAGAAGTTAGCAAGGTCCTAAGCTAAGTGCTAAGAGACTGAAATTGTTTATACGCATAATTTGAAATTTTACTTTATATGTGAAACTGTACGTTATGTACTAGCCTACTTTTTCACGGTTTGTTTTCAGGTTACACTGGATTTTTCTTTCGATGCAATCATGAAAAAAGCACTGTACCTATAATTTCATGTAATTGGGCTGTGATGGGAGCTAATGGACAGATAAAATACCTTTTGACAGCTTTTCAAATTCATGGGGAAGGGAAAATACCTGTTCTTTTTACATAAATCCATCTATGAGTAACAACTGTGATTATGATACTTGTAACTGGGGGAAACATTACCTTATAGCAGGATTATTCTGGCTACTGAGCTGAATAAGGCTACAGAAGCAATTACTCTCCCCAGTCTGAAGAAGGAGTTATCTGACTTTTTAGCTTTCCCGCTTTCACTTGACCTTCAAAGTCGTACCCTTATCATTTTTCTTTCTAACTTTGCAATGAACCTCTCCTAAATTCCCTGAAATTCTTCCTTTCTCTCCACGATCTGTTTATCTGTGAATGCAAAACCTTTTCTTTATGGCCTTTCAGAAAGCATCAGTAGTCAGCCAGTGATCAACAGCAAAATCACAGAGTATTGATATGAAGCAGTTAAAAATGTTGACTTTTGAAGTCAGTAGGAATTTTGTCTGCGTCACTGTTTTAGGATTTGTCCCTAAATAAGTTATGTGCTTTCACAGGGAAGGAGTGTCCTTTCAGATAAAGCCAAGCCCAGTGCAAAGTAATACAAGTTCTGTATTTCTTTGTAAAGTAAGGTCTAAACCTTAATTGTTAATTCAGCCAAAACTCCACATAACCCAAGTACATTTGTATTTTTATTAAAATTTTTGAGTAGCAACTGTTTTAGGTTATAATTCAAGATTGTAACCTAGTTTAGGAAAACTGTTAAGCACCTATTTAAGAACAAGTTCATGGGTTTTGGTAATTTAAACTCAGGACTAAAGTGCCCTACACAGTTGCAGAGCTACTAATGCTTTCATAGGTGATTGGTATTAATGCTTCATAAATGAAACTCTCATTTGATCCAGTAGGGCAAGAAAAGCCAGGTGAGCTACCCTGACTAAAGAGTTTAGTCTTCAGTACACCATCAGGAGGAATGTGCAATGCTGAGGTTATCACTTTATCCTATGCATTTCCAGTTACTGTTTTGGTCTGTAGATTCAGGCACAAAATAAACATTCACAGGGAAATTGTTAACACATGGAGAATGGCTAGAGAACTTCATTTGCTAACAAGCAGTTTTGCAAGCACCTGTTCTAACAAAGCCTAGTTCCCTACAGATTTACATCTCTTGCTTGATTGGTTTTATGGCTGAATTACGGTGAGATTTTCTTTTGTCCCTGCGTACGTGTACAATCTCCTCCTGCAGAGTAATTTGACAGCAACATGCAGGCAACTATTTGACTGCACATCTCCGCCAAGGCTCACAAGTGGCTGGGGTAAGCTTGTGGGATCTGAACCATAGTGTCTCCTCCGTGTACTCCACAGCTTTCTGTGGAATCTGTAGGATCTTAATTCTCTTGGAGACCATTGCTCTTTTGTCCAGTATGGTTGAAACTGGCCAATGGATTGGGAAGTTACTGGCAGCAGAGGGAAGATGACGGCCCATGTAAGTATGCTTTTCAGTGCAGTCCAGAGTGGTATGAGCAAAACCAGGAGCTGGTCGCTGGAAGGAGTATTTCCGAGGTCTGATGGAGGGTGGAAATATATAAATAAGATACTCAGGCTCACTCAAGATGTAGAAAACCATGGCACATTTCACTAGGCCTCCCAGGGCAGAGCTGTGTAGCTCCAGCTGAGCCCAACCACGCTTCCAGCTCCAGAGGCTGCTGCTGCTGAGCTGGAGGATGATGCTCTCAGCTGGTGGAGACCCATCTGGCTTTTCTAAGTGATTTGCAGCCAGACCCTTTGGAGACTGTACCTCTAGATAATTTTCCAGCATAGAGGAGATGAGTGACAGGAGGCAGCGCTTCACTCAAGCTTGCCTTTCCTTCATATCTCTAAATGTTTTCTACTCCCATCACCCTTTTCCAGGCTGAGGACTTTGAAAGTCTCTCTCCCTCCCATGAAGCTGCTGATATCTTGTACAAATAGCACCTCAGCTCACCTGCTAGTCATGTTCTCAGTCCTGCTTTCATTCCTCGATGTCAGGGAAGATAAGACTGCAGCTGATAAGCTTTGCCTGAAGATTTATCATCTTTGCTGCATGGTGGCTTTTCTTTTCTGAGGCCAGCTGCCCGAGCAGTCCCACAGCTCCTAATGGAAGAGGTACAACTTTATTCATCTGAAGGTTTCTCTTCCCTAATGTAGTCAAGGTCTTTCTTCCTCTGGATCACATGGGAGGCCCAATGTAATGTTCAATTCAATTTAAAGAATGAACCTAGATATTTAAAAACATTATTTAAGAGAATACTTGGTGTAAGCTTTAGATTTTCTTCAAGAGTCTGCTTGCAGTAAACCAAGAAGCAGTTTAGATTTTAATTTATTTCTCTCTCCTGGACATCCGTCACCTCACAGGTTTCACAGTTAGGATGGGCTGCAGAATTATGTCTGCCATTACTTCAGTGTTGTCTCTGACACTGAATCATACAGCGTATGTGGGATTGTAACTGAACTGTGTGTTGCTTTTTAAGGTTCTCTTTATGACTGTGGTTCACTAGTCTTGCTGCAAAGAGGCAAAAATCTGTCACAGTTAAGAGTAAAATGATTTTTTTTATTGTCATGCCACTTATGACAAATCTACTTGAACATACATCAGAATTAAATTGCTTCATTGTAAATTTTTCTCCTAGTTGGGAAAGCTGTGAAGGAATGTCAGGGCTATTCAACATCAGTTTTTGTCATTTACAATCCCTAACACATACCTGAGTTTTCCACCTTTGAAGAAAGCATCATAAACCTTCATCTTTCTATGTTGCTATTAATAGCTGGAGGAAATCTTGTCTCAAAGCTAGCTACATCTAATAACTATGGTTTGTTATGTTAGCTCAGACAGGAGCCTTTTACTGTTTTAGAGTGAGATTGTTGGGCTAATTTCAATTAGGATCTCCCATAGGAAGTCCCCTATACATCCTAATTGATGGAAACCTATTTCCTATGCAAAGAAGGTTGTAAGAATTGCAGATTTCTCAGTCTGTGTCTGTGTCTCTGGAATTTCAGTAGTTTCTGGAAGATTTCAGAGGTCCTCACTCCCTGACTGGCACTCCTGCAAAGCTTGTAAACGCTGCAAGAACAGAGACCTTTTGGTCCAGGTAGCATGTAGAGCTTATAAATTTTATAGCAGCAGGGGGAAGTGCTGGAGGCAAAAGTCTCTCTAGTACTCCAGCTTTATAAATGCCACAGGTATCATTAAGCTGTTGGGTATTCTTGATCCTAGCCAAAAGAAGATCAAAGAAGGATACCTTCTGATACTTCACTATGAATATATTTTACTCTCTTCTTGGTTTCTCAGCCCTGAACTGTTAAAGAAGTGTCAGCTAGATTGGAGAAAAGTTCTGTCTTTCTCATTCTGTACACAAAGAGAAGAGATTTCTTGTGAAATTAAAGTAACCCATGAAGAAAACAGCCATATTTGTAAGAAAATTGTTGTGTACTAGATGTGAACATGGATGTGTTTTCATAAAGCTGCTAAGCAAAGTAGTATGTTTCTATTTCAAGAAGAAAAGAGACAGATATAAATGATGTAAGATATTGCCCCAAATTGCCAGACTTGTGCAATGCACTTCCTTCCTGGTAGCTCAGACGTTCTTCTACAACATCCTGTTTCTTCAGGTACATTGATGCTATTGTCCCAGCTATAGATGGGGCCCATTGGGCCACACCTGAGCTTGGTCCAGCCTCCCAGGGATGTTGGTGGCAGGGTAGGCACAGGAACACAAAGGGTAGTGCAGGCTTGAGTATTTTGAGCAAGTTTTGCTCAAATTGGAACTGAATATTCACGTCAGCCAGTAAGGCTACCTTGGATATGCCGACAGCAGGGCAGATGGACCCTACCATGCAGCTGCAGGGGTGAGGTTCAGTTTGATACAGGTAAGTGTATGCACAGCAGGCACCTGCGGCTAGAGCAAATCAGAGCATCAGGAACCATGGCAGGGAAATGATTGAGGCAGACATTAGCTTCTTAATTCCACATACATTAATTTCCCCAGCGATAATCAACCAAAGCAGATTCACATTTGACAGAATCCATTCAAATGGAGGTTACACATATTTTGTGTTGTTGAAAATATTTCATTAGTGCTGTTTAGAAAGCAGGATACTCTGCTATATAATTTATCAGTGCAAAAGGAAGTCGTGCTCTCTGCAGCAATCCGAGAAAATTTATTGGCTTCAATAAGACTGTTAAGAGGAGGAGGCAAAGAGGTTTTGGCCTAACCAGTTGTAACAACGATTAAGATTTTTGGTGAGGTGGATCCCAAGGAATATAAAAAAGTGTTCCCAGAGACTGATCGTCATTCATTACGTACAGTGCCATCACCTTCATCTTTCAGACCTCACATTATGTTCTGCTGGTATTTTGCCTCTCTGGACCACAGTACTTCCTTATTAGTCACACACTGGGTTCCCTTGCTCTCACTGATACATTGCTCTGCTCTGTTGTCCCTGTCCATTTTCAAGCTTTTAAGTAAAATTTCAGGTCTTTGTTACTGCAATGTAGCTGCTGGAATGTCTAAAAAATACTGATATTCTGGGAACTTCAGTTAGGAATTCATAACCACTTCTTAGCCCCACACTAATCTAAGCTGCAGCTTCACTGGAGCTAATTCCTACATAATGCTATTGTACCAAATGAAAAGGAATTGCTCCTTCTGTTAACAGTCAAAGTCTGTTAACAGAACAAAGATTTACTTCAGTCTTGGGCCTGCCTGTATCTGAACATTGCGTTTGCTGCAGGAGGCCATTTTTCCATCAGTTTTTCTCCCCCAGTGTGCATGCGACAGAATGAATCAGGCAAAGCCGAAAGAAGGGCTCTCGCTTCACCTCCCATATGATGTGCCTTTCTGGAGAGCCCACAGGAACATTTTCTGCTCAGCCCATGCCCTCCTGTGTCCACAGCACGATGCATGTCAAGTGCACCCGTGCCTTGGACCCATACGTCAGTTGGAAAATTCTGTCATCTGCCACTCTTCACCCATCAAGGTCACTGGGAACATCAACACCACCAGGGAGAGGGGCCAGGGACCCTCAGACCACCTGTATTTCACACCACCACCTGGTACCTCCAGTAAAGAGACATACACCTCCAGCTGGTGTAGCTGACCTAGAAGTCTCTGGCCATGTCTCTTCGCAAACGTGTGTGTTCTTTGCAAACGGAGAGTTTCAGAGTGACTCCCCGGGGTGCCTGTCTCTCTCTGGGGACTGCAAGGGGAGCACAGGATAATGAACCAGCTCACGTCATCACCGCAATTAGGTGGCTGAGCTCTACCGCAGGCTTAGCATCTGCCTCCAGTCTCCAGCAGCCAGCTAAAGGTTATCCCACCCCTAGTACAGGTGCATGAGCGCAGACTCCTGCAGGTGAGCATCCAGGTGCTGAGAGGGTCCGGTACTTCTCCCTGGGTAGAATTTGTCTGCTGCACAAGTAGATAAACATCGATCGGTTCATCTCTCTGCTGTGGGCAGGAATGGGCTCAGACAGCATGGCACAAGTGGGGCTCCAGCCCCAGTCCTGACCTTCCTTCAGCTGCTTGAAAGCAGGCTCCTTGCTCTGCGAGGGCTTTTGACCCATCGCCAGCCACGGGCAGATCTCTCTGGGGTTCTTCTCAAATCTGCCTTGCTACGAGGTTGCAGACCTTGCTCTAGTTTTCTCCCCAAAGTCCTTTGGGCTTTTTCCAGCTTCCTTGCATGAAGGACTTTGCTATACACAGAGGGGTTTCTGGGTCAGCTTTATCAAATAACCCTGGTGCTGGAGACACATTTTATACCAGTAAGATAACTTACAGCAGTTTCCTGAATGAAGTAAGTCTTAGTGGCAAAGGACTTTTTTTTTAGTATAACTATTTCTGACCTTATTTTGTTAATTGTGGGAATACTTCCCATTTGCACTACCAGTTGGGTCATAATCATTTGAGCCCAAGTGAGATAAATAGTCTTTCCATGCTCTTTTTTATGGGAATTTACCAGCAAATATCCCCTACATATGAAAAAAGAAAATATAGGCCATGCTACATTTCCCAAAACTACGCTCAGTTATCACAGGGTCATCACACCCTTTCATCAGCATAATATTTAGATTGTCCAAAACCACAGCTTTTGATTGCACTTGTTTGCTCTGTGTGTATTCTGAAAGTGGGGGATTGTTTTGCTTTCTGCTCCCACCCTCGGGAGCCGAGAGCCAGCACTTCCAGTCATATCCCAGAGGTGCACACGGCAGCCATGCCAGCTCAGAAGCCTAAAAACTTGCAGACTGGTTAAAGGCCAGAAGGGTCCGTGGGTGGCTGTGGGGTACTGGGGAGTTGCTGTGTCACTGAAGTCCTAAGGATAAAGTCTCTGAGGCACCCCTCAGAAAACTTAACTCGTGTCTCCAGACCTATACAGCTGTTTAGCTGCTGGATGCCCCATCAATATGCTTGCAGTATTACTGGTGCACTTACAGTGTGCCATAAAAGAGATGGGAACCTTCTCCTCTCCCAGGCAGTATTTTCCAGCTGCTCCAACAATTGTGTAAAAGTAGGAATTTACATAATTTCCCCATCTGAGAGGGAAATAGTACCTGGAGAACCATTCTGCAGGCATAGTTTTTAGACAGGAAAATCTAAAAGGATTTACTTTAAAAGGTAAGGGGGCAACATTCATCTGGATGGGGGTTCCCCCAGAAATTTTGGCTTGGTTTCTGAATCACAGATGTTCTTAAAAATTCATGTTCATTCCAAGTGAAGCCATATCTTCAGCTTAATATATTTTTTGTGGTGAGCTCAACCGTCCATCTCAGAAGTTGAATACTCTAATTCAGAGCATTCAAGATTTACCAATGTAGCTCTCAAATTGTAATGCAGATAACAGTGCCTCTCTGTGAAAGCATTCAATTTAGAGATAAAATAGAAAAGGACTCTATTCTGCATTTCAGTATTGATATAATTTAAATGCCGCAACAGTGCAATTCATTCTTGCATGCCTTTGGCTAACTGCCAGCACAAAAATGTGTGGGGAGAGGTAGAAAAAGAGAAGACATTATAGAAAAGTTTACTGGGAAAAGGGTGACTTTTATGGTAGGAACTGTACCTATGCTGTTAGTTTGTTGCACAACTCCACTAAAACTCTACCCGTAAATTGTCTGTGGGAAGGCCTGGCCCATAAAATGCATCATTTTTCAAGGTCTGCCAACTATTTTCCTATTATCCGTTCTAGTAATTATTACATTTGCAAACAAAGAAACAGTACAATTGAGAATTGAAGTGCAAGACACTCAGAGATTTCCTAGGTTCAAATAGAGCTACCTTCAATAGACAGCTTAAATGTTCTGACATGGAGCAGCGCTGAGAGGGCTTTCACCTGCAGGTGCTGCAGGGCTCGGAGTCTGGATGGACCAGCTACCTGAGTGGGAGAAGCTGGTGTGTTCTGCACTGAGATTTCCCTGGCTGATTGTTTTAGAACAGTTTTTTCACATTAGAGTTAGCGTGAATAAATTATTTTTAGCTAACTCTAAATATTGTGGCTCATGCAACAAAAAGAGATGTATACTTGCACTTTAGCAAATCTGGGAACAGTCTCATAAATATTAAAGAGTGGTACACTTTGTGCAAAGTCCCTTTAAGTGAACCTGCCCATTTCCATAGGGCAACTGCGTCTCAAGTCTATTTAAATGAAAACTGGTGATCATCTTTCTTTTGAAATAAAGGATGGATTAAAGGTTTCTGTAAGAGCTCATTTCCAGTATAACTCACCCTTTCTCGAGCCAATATTGTGGTCCAAAACAAATCTTCAGGTCATCCACTAGGTATTTCTATCAAAACAATGAAACAGCTGTCAGTCTTCACCATCTGTTTTCTTACAGTAATTCTTCTTTCCGCTGCAATTCCCATCTTACAAGTCTTTTAGGTTGTCCACAGACAAGCTGGCTTGTGCAGTCTGCAAATGCCGCGTGGTTCACTAAGAGGAAGCCCCCAAGTGTGATCATTTGAAGTTAGCGAATTTTTAGAACACAGAATTAAATTGCAAAATATTTTGGCTGCGTTACAGTGAGGATTGCAGCAATGAGGAGTGCTGCTTATTTTTGATTAGGAAAATAAACAGCAAAGTGACAAAATAGAAGAATGGAGCTAGGGAGTTGGCCTTGTTCTGATTGTGTCCTTAACAGAGTCTGAGTGCTGTCTCTGTGTCCAGTGGTAGGGTTAGTATCGACATAGTGTTGATTTCAATTTGGAAACACAGGAAGCATCATATGAAATAAGGCTCGATGTGAACCTGGTCCGTCATCCCGCAGTGCATGTGCCTACAGTGAGGTAGAGAACAGCAGGGAGCTGGTGTGGAGAGGGTAGTGGAGCAGTGCTTGGTGGTCTTCAGTGCTTCACACAGCACTTTGTTGTGTGTATTCCTAGTGGTCCCTGAAACTAAAAATCTTACTGTGCTCAAGCTAATGGCTAGCTTAGATAGATAGAAGTTTATATATCTATTTTACCTAATGTCAATGTGTGCTACTAGTTCTATAATTGTTTGATCCTCCTGTTAACTCTGTAAGGCTCCTGGTTACTAGATACCTTGAAATAAGGACATCCATGGGTTATTTAGCCATTTTGTTTTCTAATTAAAAAGAAGGCATTTCCTCAAATGTAGATGAATGCTGCTTTCCAAATACTTGAAATGTTACTTTGCTTTCAGCCTACAAAAGGGCAGAGAACAGTATTCTTTGGTATGTCTGATTTTCATAGAATCATAGAGTGGTTTCTGTTGGAAGGGTCCTTATAGATCATCTAGTTCCACCCCCCCTGCCATGGGCAGGGACATCTTACACTAGACCAGGTTCCTCCAAGCCCTGTCCAACCTGGCCTTGAACATATCCAGGGAGGGGGCATCCACAGCTTCTTTGGGCAACCTGTGCCACTGCCTCACCACCCCCAGAGTGAAGAATTTCTTCATTATATCTAGCCTAAACCTACCCTCTTTCAGTTTAAAGCCATTACCCCTTGTCCTGTTGCTACATGCCCTTGTAAAAAGTCCCTCTCCAGCTTCTTGCAGGCCCCTTCATGTATAGCAGTAAAGCTGCTATAAGGTCTTCCCGGACCCTTCTCTTCTCCAGGCTGAACAGCTCCAACTCTCTCAGCCTTTCTTCCTAGGAGAGGTGTTCCATCGCTGGCATCACTTTTGTGGCCCTCCTCTGGACCTGCTCCGACAGGTCCAGCTTTCCTGTGCTGAGGGCTGCAGAGCTGGACACAGGACTCCAGGTGGGCTCTCACCAGAGCATAGTAGAAGGTAGTAGTAGAAGGGCAGAAGAATCACCTCCCTTGACCTGCAGGCCTCGCTGCTGGGGATGCAGCCCAGGGTACGGTTGGCCTTCTGGGCTGCGAGCACACATTGCCAGGTCATGTTAAGCTTCTTGTCAGCCAGCACCCCCAAGTCCTTCTCAAGGCTGCTCTCAATCCCTTCTCCACCCAGTCTGTATTTTTCCTCAGGATTGCCCTCAACCCGGTTGAAATTCATGAGGTTCACATTGGCCCACCTCTTGACCCTGTCCAGGTCCCTCTGGATGACATCCCTTCTCTCCAACGTGTCAACCACACCACACAGCTTGGTGTCATTGGCAGATTTGCTGAGGGTACGCTCAGTCCCACTGTCCGTGTCACCAACAAAGATGTTAAACAGTGCCAGTCCCAATACTGGCTCCTGAGGAACACCACTTGTCACTGGTTTCCACCTGGACAGTGAGCCGTTGACCACAACTCTTTGAGTGCAGCTGTTCAGCCAATTCTTTATCCACCGAGTGGTCCATCCATCAAATCCATGTCTTTCCAATTTAGACACAAGGATGTCATGCAGGACAGCGTCAAATGCTTTGCACAAGTCCAGGCATCAGTTGCTCTTCCCTTATCCACCAATGCAATAACCCCGTTGTAGAAGGCCACCAGGTTTGTCAGTCATGATTTGCCCTTAGTGAAGCCATGTTGGCTGTCACCAATGACCCCCTTATTTTCCATGTGCCTTAGCATAGTTTCCAGGATGATCTGCTCCATGATCTTGCCAGGCACAGAGGCGAGACTGACTGGCCTGTAGTTCCCAGCTCTTCCTTTTTTCCCCTTTTTAAAAATGGGGGGTGTGTTTCCCCTTTTCCAATCACTGGGGACTTTACTGGACTGCCACAGCTTCTCAGATGTGAGGGACAGTGACTTAGCAACTTCATCCACCAGTTCCCCCAGGACCCACAGATGCACCTCATCAGGTCTCATGAACTTACACATCTTTGGGTTCCTTAAATGGTGCTGAACCTGATCTTCTCCTACAGTGGGCAGTTTGTCATGCTCCCAGTCCCTGCCTTTGCCATCTGTGACTTGGGCAGTGTGGCTGGAGCACTTTCTGCTGAAGACTGAGGCAAAAAAGTTGTTGAGTACCACAGCCTTCTCCATATTCCAGATAACCAGTCTCCCATTTCCTTCCGGAGAGGGCCCACATTTTCCCTAGCCTTCCTTTTATCACCAACATACCTATAGAAGCTTTTCTTGCTGCCTTTGACATCCCTGGCCAGATTTAATTCTGTCCCACCACGTCTCCATGATGCCAGTGTGATCATACCCTGCAGGCGTGCATTTTGTTCACTTACTCTCTGAACAGTCACAGGCTTTTCAGTGTCTCTCTGATGCAGAATTTATTTTCTGCCTTTAATGCCCTATGTACATTAGTATTTGCACTATCCATTTCTGAACTATTTCTATTTAAACTCTATTCTTTTGAGATATGAAGCTCAGAACAGACACACTGTTAAGAACAAGGATGAGTGTTTTGTTTACCTTGGGACCTGATGAGTTAAGAATTGTCTGTCCTGTTCCTTGTGCATCCCAACATTTTGACTGTTTCTGTAAGCAGGAGTTCATACCATGCACGAACACAGGTCTTTTTCCTTTGTGGCTGCATTACTTTTCCAAACTAGTAATGCAGGGGAGTCCTTCAGAATGTTTCCTTCTCATTTGTCTTGTCCTAGCCATCACATTGCTTCGTCAGGACTCTCTTGAGGAGTTCCTCCTGTTTTTTTCTAGTTCTGATTAATCTAAAGAATTTTTTTTTCTACTTATCTATTCTCTAGTTCTCTCAGGCCATATATATATATAATTAGCACCACAAGTTTCAGTCTGGGACTTAAGCGCATTCAAGTGTAACCTTCCATCATACTGAGAAGAGACCCTTTATTGATGCATCTGTTTCTACAGTGTTTGCAGGCCGCGTCACTGCTTATCTATCACACCATGATTTACTTATCTTCTTGTACAGAAATCTGCCGATGGCTTTTTGAAAATGCTGCTGAACCACATCAGCTGCTTCTGTTTCCATCTGCTGTCTCGTAGGGTGGTGAAAAACGAAACGATCCCTCGGAGTCCCTCTGTCTGAGCAGCAGTTTAAGGAGTGCCGGAATCACGGTTGTGACAGATCCATTTGCCTTTTGTTCCTCTTACCCATGAAAAGGACAGCTGAAAAAATCTTCCCTACTACAACATTTGACTTATGCCTTACTTGTTGACTGATTCTCACTTTTACAGCCTTGTCTTTCTCTATCTTTAATTAAATCAACTTTAGATATCATTGAAGCCAGACATCCTTTGAATTTTCATGTTGATAGGCAGTCAGATAACAGCTAAGCAGCAGGTATTGCAATACCAGGATCAACTTTAGGAAAGGAAGATACAGCTACTTTACAAATGCATTTTCCTTTTTTTTTTCTTCTGTTTTTTGTTCTTCCCTGTGCTTCTAAAAGGAAAGCAGCAGCACTCTTTGATCTTAGAAGACTGAAACACATTGGGGACTGTAACAGAATTATTTCCTTTCTTATTATATGAGTCAAAATGTTTTATTCTTTCCCGTCATTTTAGTATTAGGTTGCCCTGTAAATTGCAGAACAAAGCAGCTGACATTAAAAGGAAAGAATTCATCTCGTCTCATGATATGATTCAAAAAGGGACTGGAGAAATGCATGGCATGAAAGATCCGTTGAAGCCATTAAACACTGCCTCTGGCTCAAGAAGTCCCTGACCTGCAACACGCTGCAGAGTGGGGAAATATCCCTATATATTTTCCCCGTTTATGTAGCCTTTTCTTTCTTTCTGTGCTATCTGCTCTTGGCAGCTGTTGAAGAAAAGGTACTGGGCAAAATGAAGACCCTCTGTGGGGTCCCGCTCTGCTGGGGGAGGGAGGAAGGACAGTTACTGAGCGGTGGCAGCTGTCTGGGTGTGCATGGAAAGCCAGGCTTGCCCCGCAGAGACGAGGGTGAGTCAGTACACCTTGTTGTAAGGCAATGGGGTCTGCTTTCTTCCCTTACACAGAGCACAGGAACTGGAGCTGCTGGACAATTGTCTGATCATTTCCTCCTGAGCAAAAGCAAAAGCTTCCCTAAGAAGGCAGGCGCTTCAGAACAAACAGTTTTGCTTCGTGAAATTCTTTAACGAAGATTATAGAGACTGTATTCAGAATCTTTGAAACATGACGTCTTTAATAAGCTGTGTGTGCAAAGATGGGCCAAGGCAGAAGACAGGGAAAGAATGCACAGTTCCTTTTAATTAAAATGATTGATTACTACAGAGTGTGATAGTCCAAAACTGATTAATGTTCTTAATGAATTACTTTAATCTATTTGTGCGTTTCTTTTTAAGTCTCTTGCGGGTATACATTATCAATACCTTCCTTTGCTAAAGCAAATTATTTTTCCTCTTTTTTAGGATGGTTTATCGAGATGGCCACATTCAGAATTACAGACATTAGAAATCTGAAGTTGCTTATTCATAGGCAGGAGATTTAACTAATTATTATCTGAAACATGCAACCTTCTAATAACCTTTCCCAGAAAAGCAAGATGCAGAATGAGACAGTAGTAATTAGAGAAGTCACAAATGTCAAATTACGGCTTCTGCATAACAGTTTAATCACTGATTAGTTAATGCTGGTCAGCGTCTTGCCCTTTAGGAGGACAAGGTATAAATCCCAGTTGATGACTGACCTACCATTCTCCTGCATGATGGGCCGGGGCTCCTTGCCACAGCCTGGTCCTGCCGGAGCATCCCCTGCCCCGGAGCTGACAGCCCTGCAGCCCCCAGGACTTGGCAGCCCTACTCGGGGGGGGGATGCTGAAGGGGTGAGGGCTTCTTGCGGGTTGCTGCTCTCAGCTGAATCAAGAAGAGGAGGTATATCCACCCCTAGGGTTTAGCAGGGGTGATGGCAAATTGGTCACCTGATTGCTGAGACTCAATTAGGAAAGCATGAAAACAGCGTGTCTTCACTGTAGCCTCTGGTCCCATCACGCATCCCGTGCACAATGCTGTGCTGTCAGACTAAAGGTCTTCATCTTTCCAGGATTTCTATCTCTTCTCTTTAATGGAAGTTGCTGGAAGAAAATATCTCTTAACCTTCAAATTTAGCAACATTGGAATTAGATCTTTGAATCACCCAACTGCTTAGCACCTGGTTAAACATCATTCGGCTACCTGGTGATAGTTAAATTCACCTTTATTAGGTAGACTTCATGCCAGTGCCACTCTCCTTAAGCTGCAGTCATCACCAGTCATTATTGTTCCCTTTAAAAGATCTCAGAAGAAGTCTCGCCGAAGGGGCTGCCTCCGATCAGTCATTTCCAGGGAGGACAGAGGATTCTATAATTTTATTCTGATCACTCGTTCTTCCTTCCTAAAGCCGAGGCATCTCCTCCTGCGTGGTCCAAAAGCTCATCTGCTTCCTGTAGGTATTCTCTCTCATTTCTTTTTTAACACGCCTCTGTGCTTGCAGGAGCCTTTCACAATATGGATGTGTGATGTCTGCACAGCCAGAGTAACTCCGGGGTGCTGTGGAGGTTTGGCTGTGGAAAAAATATACTCATTCTTCCCAGTGTGGGCTGCTATGCTGCTTCCACACGCCAGCCGATCGAGCAGCAGCAGGACTTGCTAGATATAGCCACCACTGTCGGAGCTGACTCTGACTTTGGATGTCTCATTTTACCCGGAGTCCTGCATCCAGCTCTGGAGCCCTCAGCACAGGACAGACATGGACCTGTTGGAGTGGGGCCAGAGGAGACCACAAAAACAATCAGAGAGATGGGATACCTCTCCTAGGAGGACAGGCTGAGAGAGTTGGGGTTGTTCAGCCTGGAGAAGAGAAGGCTCCAGGCAGACCTTATTGTGGCTTTCAGTACTTAAAGGGGGTGTATAAGAAAGATGGGGAGAGACTTTGTAGTAAGCCCTGTAGCAACAGGACAAGGAGTAAAGGTTTTAAACTGAAAAAGGGTAGTTTCAGACTAGATATAAGGAAAAATTTTTTTACAGTGAGGGTAGTGAGACAGTGGAACAGATTGCCCAGAGAGGTGATAGGCACCACATCCCTGGAAACATTCAAGGTCAGGTTGGACGGGGCTCTGAGCATCCTGATCTGGTTAAAGATGTCCCTGCTCACTGCAGGGGGATTGGGCTAGATGGCCCTAAAGATCCCTTCCAACCCAAACTATTCTATGATTCTGTGATTGCCTCACACCTCTGACACAGAGCCTGCAGGCCGGTATTCAACATTCTGTTGGCTGCGGGAGGAACTGGATCAGCTTCATCCATCTGGAAGCCTTCAGTGTTAGATATTTGTCTTGTCTTGTGCTTTATATTCAGCACATGAAGGCAGTACCCCTACACACAGGGGCCGTGCCCTTGACGTGGTGAGCGCTTGTGTCTGAGGCCACATCCCCACTGTGGTCGCCTGTGCTGTGAGGAGGTTAAGGAATATTACATCGTGAGGAAGCAGGCTGCTTTTTTTTTTTCGCCCCTAGGTTCTCCGTGCTCATCAAGTTTGAAAGCCTAGGGCAAGATTAATTAAAATCAATGGAGCAAAGCAAATTAAGCACTTAAATGTGCTCTTTGGGGGCTATCAAAACCAGAATAATTTAAAATAAGTATTCAAATGTCTGGGGCTTCTTATGAGCCTATTTTATCGTTCAGCCCATTCATCCTTCCTCTCTTTCCCTTATTTCTTTATCTGTTTGTCACAGGGTTCAGCAGATGCTCTTTCCTCAGCGTTTCACACCAGCATCTCTCTATGCAAACTTAGGACTCTGCTCCCACGCACCTAAAATAAAAATCACACTCCAAACACACAGCCTAATCCAGCGACTCTTACTCACACTAGTAAGCCTTGCACAGATATAAATAGCACTGTTCGGGTTAATGGGATGGTTTGTGAGGAAAAACAGTAGGCTCACAATTCTAAGTAGCAATCATGGAATGAAAATCTGCATTTTGTTTTGACTAGAAGCAGCACAATTTTGTATTGTGTATACATGATTATCAGGGAAAATCCTATCACCTACAGACGTCTCCAGCTGCCTTAAGCTGTCTCCCCATTTGTCTTCCAGACTGAAGTCCAGACCAGATTCAACATCCTCCATACAAGAGGAGTTCTAAGGGCAGATATTCACTCTGTGAAATCTCAGCTCTGTTTGGTTTTGGTTTTTAATTCAGTCTGTGCTTCTGTGCCACCGAAGTGGTCCTGCATCACCCTTTCTGGTAGGAAAATGTACTAACTAATACATACCTGCTTCTGCTTTAGGTCTGAGTGACTCTGGCGATTCCAGCCATAGAGTCCATCACTCGTGGATGGACTTATTTGAGGTACTTCCTAGTATAATTCCAGATGCTGTGAGGGGACTGTGGTGGTGATCATTGAAATCTCTGGCACAATAGTCATTGTCTATTTAGACTGTATTCAACCTGATTACATAGGGTGGTCAGTGGCATTCAGACTCCACTGCATATTTAGCAAACCTCATATTGAACTTATTGCTTGAAGGAACAGGAATCTGCAGATAAATCCTCCAGATTGCACTGTGTCTTTGGCTCCATGTGGTAGGAAGAAGACTCCGAGTCCTCGGGCTCCTGGCTGCTTGTCTGTAAACCATGTGCTGTACTGGGCTGTGTAGATTCTCGGTCATCGGGCTTCTCTTGATGCTAAAGCAGTGGTATTGGGTGATGAATAGGAAACACGATTACCTCCAGTCCAAATTATGCTTTTCTTATTTTTGTGGTATCAAAAAACAGATCAACACACATTTCAAGCTGCTACATAGAGTTGTTACTTCAGATCTTTCTTTTTCCCCCTCTTAAGTAATTTTCTGAGTCTCTCCTTTTAGCTGGGTGATTGGAGTGACACTGAAGAGTGCTGTGCTTGGGCCAGCCAGAGTGAAAGCTTGCTTTCAGAAGGCTCCTTTGCTTCCTGAGTGTGAGAGATATTGCTACCTACAGGAGTGCTCTGGCTCCTGCAATAATGTTGAAGCCCTGAATGCAATTTTTATTTTGGAAAAAAAAATAGTTTGTTTTGTTTTCTCTGCTGAAGTTAAATGCATGATGGTTTGCTCAAGTAAATGTGGAGATGTCATAAAAGCTGTGTGATGTGAGCCACTGCACAGAGCGACTTCGCTGTGGGGATAGTGCAGTGTTGACCGAGGACTTCGTTATGAGGATTCTGGAGTTTTGATCCTTCCTTCATTTCGCTTTTTCAGATGCAAACATCTAAAAGTGTGAGATGCAATTTTGCATGTGAAGCTTAAACAGAAAATAACTGGGGGCTAACGCATGGCCTGGGTGAATGAATACATACGCTAAATTCTCCTAGAGACACACCAGTCTAAATGGTTCAGCTCAATAATCTACAATTAACAGTTTCTGGATGAATAAATTTCATCATGAGCCCTGATGGAAGGCCACCAAAGGTAACGCAAGTGCTTCCAGGGACTTAACAGCTCTGATCAGTTGCTGGATTTTCTAGGTGTAGTTGACAGGCAAGAGAAATAAAGGGAAAAAAGGAACTAATTCAGATAAAATAACTTTTCAGTGGCAAATTGCACATCTGTTACTTTACTTTTAGGACATTTTGATAGAAAAATGAACAACTGCGTAAAAAGAGTGGATATTTTCAAGGTTTTGGCTGTTGAAAATCTGGAGAATACTAATCTAAGCCTTCAGAAACCTTCTATTCTAATTACCTCTAAAATTATTTCAAAGGGTATTGGTAGCAAAGAATACCCGTTAGCTGTCTGTTAAAAGACTTTTTGCCTCTCCTTGCTGCTTTTAAAACCCAGGAAGCTAAAAAGAAGCGATTTACATAGATGTATTTCTGCATTAGGTACTAACAAACCTTTCGTGTTTCTAAAGACCCTTTTCAAGATTTCAGTCTTGTATTGGCGTGTTACCTTTACAAAAACTTAGCTGGATAGGGAAGGGCATACTGAGAATTTGCTTTCCTGAGGAAAGTTTAGACTTACTCCAGTTCATAAAATTAGTCAAACGTTCCAGAAAAATTGTTTCTGATCAATTTATACTTTCAAATAACTAATACAGTTTGGGCTGACTTGCTTTTCATAGACATTTGAGTGATAAAGTTTTACTAGCATGGATGCTCACAGCAAGTGAATATATACACTGAATATTCAATTAATATTACTTGCTTTCACAGAGCAATTACAAGCCTCCACTGAGACTGGAGCACCCAGGAGACAGTTAACATGAGGAAATGTCCAAGACCCCGTCCTGTATTTCATGGCTTCCTTTTCAAGGCCAGGGTCTCTCTGCCCTTCCTCTCTAATTCCTTCTCCCCTCTCTGGTCCCACATTTAAAAAAGATCTCACATAGAAAATAAAACCCCCAGTTCTAAGCTGCTTTTTTCCCATGCCCAGTCCAAAATTTGTTTTATCCATGTACCTCTTTCTCTGTGTTTAATGTTGACACAAAAATTTGGCTTCTTTGGAAAATTCTATTTCTGCAAATTTCAGTATTCAGGTGTTTATGGAGGAAAATCTGTTTCATCCAGGAAGCATTTGCCTTTCTGCTGTCCTCTGATGTGACAGAAATATTACAGAATCACAGAATCACAGAGCGGTTGGGGTTGGAAGGGACTTCTGTGGGTCATCTAGTCCAACCCTCCTGCCAAAGCAGGGTCACCTACAGCAGGCTGCAGAGGATCTTGTCCAGGCGGGTCTTGAATATCTCCAGAGAGGGAGACTCCACCACCTCCCTGGGCAGCCTGTTCCAGTGCTCTGTCACCCTCAGAGTGAAGAAGTTCTTCCTCATGTTCAGTTGGAACTTTCTCTGCTTCAGTTTGTGCCCGAGTCTATTACAATCACGTACTGACAGGTAGACATACAGCTGCTGTTCTCCCATCTAATAAAGAAGAATATGAAACAGAAAGGCTTCACTGTATATATTTTATTCTTTAGGAAGATTACTGTATTATAGAATGGTGGCTTCCTCAGACCACCAAACTGACCAGCCTTGCTCAAATAGCAGCTTTTTACCAGAAAATGTCCCAAAAGGACAGACATAATGCAAAGGCTTTGGGAGCCCTCTGTATGGCCTTGTAAATACTGTCTATTTTGGTGCGAATTAAATAGCTGATATTTTGCTCAGTGGAAAGCTATGGCCTAAAGCCATCTCACCAGGCTTTGCTTTGAGACAGTTAATCTGAGTTGGTTTTCTAGGCTTCCTCTACAGAGAGAGTGAAGGTCTACACCTCCAAGGAGTGAGCCTTGCTATGCTGAGGTTAGTGCCCGAGCTGCACAGGATGCATCAGTCACCAGATTTGCTTCTTTCTTTTCGTGGAATCGCAGGCAATAGGCTTAGATGAGAAGCTGGGCTCCTGGGTGCTTCATGTGAGGCAGGACAGATGCCACTGAGCAGGTGAATGCTTGCTGGAGTTCTCCATAGCGCCGAGAACCACACAAGAAGCTCTGGTTTCTGCACACACGGTCGTCATGCCTGGGTTCAGGTGCCCTCCACAAGCCGATGACTGGGAAGTGTGAGGTGGGCAACAGGCAGCCTGTGGTGGGAGCAGAGCATATGTGGACCCCTGGGTCAGCTCTCAGAGAGGCAGGAGCTGCTGCAAGGGGTCTGTGTCCCCGTCCCGGCATCAGCAGATTGCTGGGGGAGAAGCTGCGTTGTTTGGCAAGAGAAAGCTGAATAATACGCAAACAGTATTTGCTATTTTTCCTAATCTTGCTTTTCTCGTTGTCAAATTGCTGCCGGCGCTGTTGCCTGTGTGCATGTCTGTCACAGGAGAGCACTGCTGGCTATGGACAACACTCTCAAAAATGCTGTCGGAGCAGGGCTCCCATCCTTCCCTGCATTCCCGGCTGTAAAATTGGCTGCCAAGAACATTTTATTCTCGTGATTCAGTCACAGTTGAGGGTTACAGAGGGAAAAGAGAATGTCTCGTGGTGGCAATCCTGCCCACAGCCCAGCTCCTGCATCTGATGGCAGGGGACTCTGCTGTGAGCATCATCCGTGCACGCTTGCCAGACAAGAACGTGTTATCTGTCACAGTCTGTGACAAAGTGGTTTTCACCTATAGAAAATCTGATCGGTTTAGAAATTCTCTACAGCCCTTGACAAAATATTTGCCTTTGAATGCTTCTCCCTAGACACAGAATTCTTCCTCACCACCAAAATAAAAATAATGTTGAAGTTGCAATGAACTGCTATTGTTCAAAAGCCAGTATCTTGTAATAATCATATTAATTCTCCCCCCATCCACGCTTGAATGAAAATGTGTCCATGCCACTGTTCAGTTTCCCTGGTTACAGTGACTTTCTGTTATCTAGGTGCGAAATTCTGATGTTAAATACGGTGTCTTATTTCTTTTGTGTTGTGGTAAAGGTTAAAGGGGATGGGTGAGATTTTGTCTGATTAAAAACAACTTATTCTTATTAACTTACATAAAAAGATAGCATTTACACTATGTGCATGTTTGTATTTTTAAAACAATTAGAGGCATACTTCTTTATCAACAGAGGAGTGAAACTGGGAAAACTTTCTTGTGCTTGGTTACCAAACATACAGTTTTTATATGAAGTTTTGTGAAAATTTTATTTACATCTTTATAATCTTAAGCAAAACAATTAGACATTCTGAATACATAGAAAAATTTTACTTTTGGTGCTCATAAGGTACATTCTATATTGCTGCTTCAGCTTCAGCAACAAATGAATGGTGGCAGCTTTCTTAGCTGTAGTACTGCGGGTTTGGGGAACAGTTTCAGAATCTCCTTTGCCAGCCATCCAAAAGCAATGGGGGAAGCTTGCAGGATTAAGCACATTCTCACATTCATACTTCCACCCCACCACCTCTTCCAGTGCTGGTGTGGGTGCAATGATTTCTCTTGCCCAGAGGCTGCATTTAGACCATCCCATTTTAGAAGGATACAGCTGAAAGTATTGCAGATCTCATTCCTGCTTCCCTCTCATAATCTATGCTCAATATACGTTGCCTTTCATTCCACTTGGACCATGAAAATTGGTTACATGGAGAGTTTTGCAGCATGGCCTCCAGCACTGGAGGAGAATGGTTGGAAGTAAGCGTCCTGAAATTTTGGCACTGTGTGGTTCTTTCCATCATACTTCCATGATAGCATTTTTTTGGCCAGCAACTTTTTTTGTACTTAGAGATTGTGTGCAAATTTGCCTTTTTTACATATATTCCTGCTGTGTAAAAGGGAAAAGGCAATTTTTTAAGAGTTTTACCTAGTTATGTTACATAATCCCACAAAAAGAAAAATTAATCTCTTCGGTTTTGTCGACTACTATATGCTGTTCTGGCATCAGCATTACCTATCATGTTCTGTCCTGGCGTATGTCTGTTACAGAAGCATAGACACTGCCATTTTAGATCAAGACATAATTTTCTTGTGTCTGGTATTCTGTCTTTGACAGCTGGGTGCAGAAGAAGTAGAAAGATGAGTAGGCCTTCAAAGAATGCATTGTGATATGGGACTGTTTTTCTTACCTAAAAGAGTGCAAGGTGAGCTTTCTGGATTAGGAAACACTTTTGGTTTTCCAAAATCCAGGCCTGGCATGGGGTTATTGACCAATGATTGCTTATTTTTAGGCTTAAATAAAAGTGTTCCATCCAGGAATAGTAAGGAAGATTTTCTATGTGATGGATCAGGAGTGGATAACCTTTAGCTAATAGATAGCTCCTCTCTCCTAAGAAAAGGACTAATTTTTCAGAAGATACCTCAGTGAAAAGTCAACTGCCCATCCCAGCAGTTGAAGTGAAGCCCCTGCTCTGAAGGCAGTCGTGGTGTACTGTCCTTGTCAAAGGGTATGGACACACTGTGCAAGCACTTCCGTCTTATGGACACCTAAGATAACTACACAAGCTGTACAACACAGCATGGTGCTGAACAAAGGTGGTGGCTGGCTCCGTAAGTTGTAGCCACGTTAGTAGAGTGCCGTGCCCAGGCTCATCATCTCTGCTCCTCAGCAAAGCAAATATCCCTAGGCATAGCTCCACATTGACGAGCTGTCTTAATCCTCATCTCAGAGCTTGCTACGTCAGCATGGGAAGACCAAGGAGAGGGTAGTAGAAACAAAAGTCTCTGGGGGTAAATCTCTCGTGTTAGTAAGTCATAGTCTTTGACAGGCATCCAGTGAGTTGTACACACCTAGTTGGCAGGATCAGAGCCTTACGGGTAAAAATAACCTTAAAAGAAATACAACAAAAGTTTGCACCAAATAGAAGTGGATGATCTGGTTTTATTCTTAGAACTTACACGGCCTTCTGTACATTAAAGGCACTTTCTAAATATTTAAAATTCAGTCGTATGAGTCAATTTGGATGAGATTCCTTTTACGTAATTGTAGCTATCTAGAAGGTGGCTCTCCCCCAGTAATTACTGGAGAGAGAGAGGGAGGTGCTTGCAGGGTGAAAGGTACTTCAGACAGCCTCTGACTGGGGTTCCCCTGCAAATGCCCAGCTAGGCTGTCACATTCAGCTTGTCAACATCATCCGACCCTGTGAGAAATATATGAAAATCAGTTAGACGAGTTAGGCAAGAGATACAGAGAGCTTTCAGTTTAGCTTTGTGTGATATTTAACAAAAATACCCTATGGACTATTCTGTATAACAAGATTTTTAGCCTCATTTCCCCTTGAAACGAGGCATATGCAATCGTGCTGTCTGCCTATCTGTCATGTCCGTCTCAGAAATTTTGTTATCCATGGGCTTACTTCAGTCAGATCTAACAGAAAAGAAGAGACCCAAATGTCGTAACTCGCTGAGAGGTTTGACAAGAGTCCCAAATTAATATATTCACTGGATGAAAAACAGCAACAAGAGCTTGGTGGTTATCAGTTTGACCTCGTGGTTGGCTGGTGACAGCCTATGCACTGACAAGTCAATAAACAGGCGTGGAGTTGAGAACCAGTTACAGTATCTGCTGCTTTTTATCTGGTCAGCAGTTAGCAGCTAAGGGAGTAAGGAAATATCTTTATCCTTGGGGAATTTGAAGAGGAAGAGTGAAAGACTCGGTGATATTTAAGTGTTGCGTCTGGGAGCTAGCAATACAGGATGCAAAGCCATAAAATATTGCCTAGTTCTGCTGCTCCCAAACAAACCTTTTAGCCTGTATTTTCAATGTCACCAGATCAAATGCTAACCAACATTTTCACTTCACAGCAGTTACCTTAGGATTGACACCCAAAATAATGATGAACCCACACAGCTCTTTGTAGAGTATTCTCTCACATATCTGTATGCACATTGTTCATGTTGAATCCTCTGAATTCAGCATCCTTCCAGGACATAATTACTTAAAGCACTGCCCGTATACCAATTTGTCAGTATAATCTGAATGTTAATATTTTGTAAGCTTGAAATGGTTGAATGTCAACACAATTTACAGAGTCCATTTTAATTATCTTGAACAAATAGTTATCATTTCAATTCTGTAACTGTGGAAATGAAAAGAATAAGACAGGACGGAAAAGTAAATGAGAGAATCACCTGGGCAGAAATGATAATATGGAGGTTAAATACAGGCAAAGAGAGCAGAACGGTGGAAAGTGCCAAAAGGTGACTCAGCTTGCAGAAAAATTAGTAGTAAGGGCCATTATTTTGCTGTTCAGTTTGAAATGGGATTCCCCATTGACTTAAAAACTGAGCCATGATATTGCCAGCCTATTCCCATTACTGTTTTACTTATCTTTTGCTATTCTTGCAGAGTATCCTCTCACTGGCATAATATTTTTTACTGTTTTTCTTATCTCTCCTCCCATAAAACTCCTCCTGGCTATACTTTCTGAATTTCTTTTACCAGTCTTCTCTCCATCTCTCCAGCAGAGCTTCCTCCATCAAGACAGCCTCTCCTTCCTCCTCCTTCCCACTCTGCCGAGTCCGGTCTGTCTCTTCCAACAGCCTGCTCACTCCTTGCACTCTCAAAGGCCAAAGGGTTTGTAGACAGTTCAACATCTCCCTTCCTCACTCAGTGCCCTCCTGAGCATTCATTCCAGTCATCTCGCCTATATAAAGTGAGAGAAATTTAAGCAAACGAAAGTGATAATATCTTCGTGCCCTAGTGAATGATCTCATCATCTTCTTGTTACCACCCTTATCTTTATTAGCTTTCCCTTCCACCATCTGTCTGCCTCATCTCGGGTAGTGAACTACATGCAGTCCAAGGCAGCAAACGCTTCGAATCAGCAAAAGTATCTTTCCGTTTCACTGCTCTATGACAAGCAGTGTAAGAGAGAGTATATTCCGTGCTGCTAACTACTGCATATTTCACAAGCTCTGGATGTGATGAATCGACGCCAGGGAAGCCTACTATTTTTCTATTCCCTGCACAGTGTGTTTAGATTTTACTGTTTAATCAAGTGACGCTTAGCTCCTTTGAACTGACTTATGGACAATTCTCTATCGTCAATTCCCGCATCATAATCAACAGCTTAATAACATGCAGTAAACAGTCATCACGCTTGATCCTAGCAGCACACTTCATGTTGAGGCAACGATCTTGAATTCAATGACAAAACTCATTCTGGATCCACCTCTGTTGGGCCAGAAACCGATTTTCATTTTCCTTGGCAGGCAGAAGGAAAGCTAGTCATGAGGTGCAGTAGACACGTAAATTTGCTTTTGCTTTTTTTTTTTTTTTTAGTCAAAGAGCAAATTTGGCACAGGATTGTATTTTCTGTACAAAAAAATAGTACCTGGAGGTAGTTAAATGAATGCTAGAGAAAGCAGCTCTAGCTCAGTAAGCTTTATGGGTTGTCAAACATTTGGGCAAAACTGTTTGAAAAGTGCTAATTTAAGTAAATCTGAGAGTGATTTCTGAAGCTGACTTCATCAGTTATTACCATTAGATGCCACAAATTGTTAATATACACCATCCCCCTGAAAACACAGTATGTGGCTGTTTCTTTCAATTACAACTTTAACTGAAACACCTATACGAAGGTATTTCAAACCCTTTGTAAGGAATACACGGCTCTTTCCTTTGTTCAGACTTCTCATAATCTCACGTTATAACACTAAGATGTCTTGAAGAATAAATTCACCAGATGGGTGTATTGACAACACCAGGATGTACTTTTATGTATTAAGCAGTAATGACATTGTTACGCTGCAGTGACATCAGTGCCAGTAATATCCCACTAAACAACATTTTTAGTTAAGGAACTCGGTAAATCTACAGGTTAAATTTACTGTTTCAGAAAACATACATCACCCATGTATCACAGGCAGAGCTATGTGGGTGCCGGTGTGCGGGTGCTGTAGGTAAAACACTGCCTTTGGTAGCTCAGCACCTCTCTGTGTTATGGTTGGTGAGTTATAGATGTTGCTTGAATTCTGTCTTTAATTTTCAGGTTCTGAATTACAGTGGAAACCATAAGGTTGTGGTTAATAACTAGCAACAGTTTGACAAACTGGATGACACCATTTGTTGCTGAGATAAATAATTTCTTCCAACTAGAAAAAAGATCATCACTCATAGTCTGAAAGAACTGCGTATGGAAAGTGTATCTTTTAATGGGAAAGTGGCAGTGATGGGATAAGTGTATGTTTACATTTTTAAAAATTATTTCCCGGACTACTCTCAGCAGGGGCACATCTGTTCTCAGCAGGGGCACATCTGTTCAGATTGGCATTTGTATGTTTTTTATTGTTTAGGTCCCGCTCCTGGGGGTTGCCTGTGCATTGCTCACAGGCAAAAGTCACATTCTATTCATAATTTTCCATTCAAAAGAAACAAATTTTTATCAGAGGAAAATTACACTTTTTAAGAATGTATACTCAAAAAGTGTTAGGAAGTTTGGTTATGGTCTCCACATCTGGTGTGACTTACCTCCCTTGCAGTTTCAGCGTGTTGTGTTTTATTGTTTAAATTTGCTTCAACATTTGTATGTGATGTGTCTGAGATAGCATGAATGGTTTGGCACCAATTAAAGAGAAAACACAGTTATAGGAATGACTCTAGGGCAGGAGACACACATCAAAAGAAGAAAAATCCAAAGTTCACAAAATTTTTCACTCCAATTTTGACGATATATCTGTATTTGGAATTACCAGACAAGAGTGCATTTGCATTTTAAATGCTATTTATCCAGAAGCAAATAGGCATTTGGGGGCCATAATGAGCATTTTAACAGGGCTGAAGGGTAATGGAATAAATCTTGCACTAATATGCATCCTGTTTGAGTCCATCAGGGACAAAAAATTGCAAAAACATGTGGCCAGTGCCTGCAATAATGTTTTTCTTTTCAGACACACTGTAACAAAACAGTGTTTCTGATTTAGAAATAATGGCTTAACCAAATAAAATATTAAAATCAGGTTAAAATGGTACTGCTTCCTATGACGACAACATGTAAACCTATCTAACGCATGAGTGTAAGCACGCAGTGTTCCAGATCACACAGCAGGTGATCACGCAATTCATGATGGAAAGCTGCATGTTGCCTAAATCCCTCCGAGGCACCTACCTGTCGCTGGAGAGGATTTTGATCAGAAAGAGAAAAGTAATTTATAAGTAAAAATATCTGAAATATCCCTTGGCTGTGTAAGCTGAACTGCCATCCTTTATCTCTAAGGCTATCCGTCTTGTAATTCCTTCCAGTCAGATTGTTTTTCTGTAGCCCGGATTCTGCTAACATTATATTAAATTTATTGCACATTCATTATTCTATTTAAAATACGAGACTAAGTCCAGTGTAACTGCACTGTGCAAGATCAGAATTTGTCTATGGTTGGTGTATAAATGGAAACTCGCGTATTTTGGAAATAGATATGCTGAGGGAGCTGAAAACTAAAGATACAGAGAGTTGTATTTAAGAAGGCTTAAGCACGCTTTACTTTTAATCCTTTTTTTAAAAATAGAAATGCTGAACAATTATTCATTCAGAAATGTGAAACCATCAAAAAAGACAATGCTATAAGGTAAGAACTACAAATGAAATAAGGCCAAAATCCCTTCTAATATGATTATAGTTACACATTAGGATATTCAGGATCTATCAAGAGCATAAGAACATCCAAACTCTGGCTCATCCATACACAGTTTGTTTAACAGAGCAGAGGTAATATTTAACACAGCTGGAGCCAAAGTATTTATTATTTTTTACGATAGTAAATGTCTATCTTTGCTGCCTGGCTTATTGTTTCTACAGCAAAGGGAAATAAATCCCTAGATCATGGAGGGGGAGACAGAAAAGAGGCATGACAAAACCTCTCAGGGTGGTGAATAAATTTCTAATTAAAGACAGAGCTGTTGGTAGTTCATGGGTACTCTGGCCTTCATCACCTACAGTTGGCACGTTATGGCTTTCTTGACGGCACTTCATGCAGTTTGGATTTACACTGCAGAAACCTTATCTTAGATAGACCAGAAGAAAGACTTCAGAAACACTGCTTCATAAAAAATCATAGTACACCCTGGAGGAAAATGAAAGTATTCCAATTCACTGGCATGTGTGTAGTACTTCAAAAAGTCTCTCGAATGAAAAATCACTTGTGACTTGCTTCAGATAGTATGCAGGAATGTATTCCTGTTTATCATCTTTCTTGACCAAAATTTAATTCTGTCCCAGGCATAGTCAGAGCTGTGTTCGTCCCTCATTTGCTCGAATGCCAGCGTTAATAAAACCAGGGGAGATGCACAGGGCAGGATTTAGCTTGCAAATTAATACTTTAATTTAGGCGTCTATATGTGGAGGGCTACATGTGCATTCAGTGTCCAGTGACTCCCAGTATAGTTACTGGAGATGTAGTCAATACAGTCAGTGGAGCCTGGAGAGCTATTCAAGTCACCTGGAAGCAGGCACGTTCAATTGATGAGTGACCTAGGGTCCTCTGACTGTATTGACCACATCTCCATGGACTACATTTGGAAGGTAAACAGTTCTGTTTAGCTCTCTTAATCTCTGTTTACATTGCTGACTTGAGTGCTGGTTGTTCTTACTCATATCAGAATGAATTATTGAATGGAGCTAAAAAAATCTTGAATTATGTCAATATTATTTGGTAATATTATAAGCAAGAACATTTTACAAAACTACATATTCCCCAAGAATAACTACTCACTTTGAATATTTTTGAGCAAAGACATCTGAAAAAATAGTATCATCTAACAAGTTTTATATGAAGTTCATGAAACAAACTCACTGTTCCTTCTTAATGGGCACAAAGAGACTGACCCTGGTGCCATTTAATCAATTTTGCGCTTGACTTCAGTGGAAGCGAAGATGGGCCCACAGTGCCTGCACATCCAGGGGAAATTACACCCAGGTGCTTTTCAATGAAATGCACATCCAGTTTAAAAGAAATTCCTTATTTATGTCTTTAGACAAACAGTATTCTTGGTACTTCAGGCTGGCTTATACATATTGCCTTGCTCTGCAATATATTTACGTAGAAAAATCTAAGCTCAGCTGCAGCGTTTGGTGTTGAAGGACGTGTTTATATGTGGCTTTACTTGGTAAACTCCTTCCCAGCCAAATGTACTAACGTGCTGGAGTGTCACACTGTGAAGAACAGTCGGAGTAGTTCATATTACCTGGAGTGCTCAGGGGAAAGAATGTTTTGACAATATTCGTGCTTGCAGCTTTCCAGGTCTGGTGCATATGTATTTACAAACCTTCGATACCATGCCTGTATTTCATCAGTGTCAGCCATAATATAAATCTTCCCTGAGCAAATTATACAATATTATCTACATGCTAAGTAAAATGTACTGATACATCTGAAGGTGTTGCCTGGAGTTTGAAGCTGTTACAAGCATTATGATCTAGACACTATTATTAACCTATCAAGGTGTTTAAATATGTCAAATTAGAAGTCTGACAGCAGAAGGCTGGTTAACATTGCAGAAAGGAAAAAGGCATGTGTTCAAACATTTCTCCTTACATAAAAGCTTTAGAAACAGTGTTATGTATGGGGCCTGAAGTTAGTCTACTCAGGTCTGCTGTGTTTTAAAAGAACAGTGAGCGAATTTCATGCATTTGAAAGTGGAGCTCTGATAATGCTGTTCGTGACTCCTCTCGTACAAACCAGCCCTACGCGTTCTGGCACCAGGCTTGCACCAGCAGGTCACCACGACATTGCAGAGAGGGTCTGGCCACCTCGAGAAGAAGCTATGCCTTCAGGGCTGGTTTTTCCAGGGCAGGGCTGAAGCACGGTCTTCAGATAATGTGTCTGTGCTGGATCCAGAAAGTTTCCTACCATAAATGTCAGGGTTTGGGGTGCAAAAACATGGTGCACTGAAGGTTTCCCTTTCTACACCAGGGTGGGATTTAGGAATGAGATGTAGTACGTAGAGCAGACCCTACAATGTGGCTGTCAGGTCCTACCTCCTGGAGAAGGAATGATACTAACAGTGTCAGAAGTGTGCTCCTGCTTGTGCTGAGCATGTGGGTTGAACATCAAGTTCAAGGGTCCCTGTGGCTGTGGGAGACCAGGCTGGGCACAGGTTCCTCTGTGCATTGGCCCTGGTGTGGGTGCCAGCAGAAGGCTGAAGTGGAGGATTTATTTTAATTTATTTTTAATTATCTTACCTGCATGCCACCCTTCAGGTGTACTGTCAATACTTCTTTTTAAGAAAATGTCAAAGTCTTACACTTTGAGTTAGCTATTTAAAAACATGGTGAGATTCACAGTGGAATTGTGAGAGCTGACAGCACTGATCCGTAGCATGCTGGAACGGAAGGCTGCTCTCAGGCCCTGAAGAGCTATCGCACACATTCCCACGCGTGGGGGCTGTCAGCCAGCAGCGACCTTTGAAGATGCTGTGATTTTTCTCCAGCAGGTACAAACACACGGTTTCTCTCATGCTCTGAGGTAAACATTTCACTTATTAATGTGTCTCACAGAATTTACGACTTCTGCATCAGCAGAGATAAAATGCAGCAATCTTGGACTAAAATATTGCATCTCCTGTAACAGGTTTTGGGATAGCAAATTTACTGATTTTTCTTTTCCATGGATCTTGGGAGATGCAAATATGCAACAGCATCTGAGTTTGCAAACCTTTACCATGCCTGTTCGTAAGAACAAATGGAGCACTGGGCCCATACCAATTTCAAACATTTCCTTCAGAATTAGGCCTACAGCTGCAATCTGTGAACCCTGGAGCTGGGGAGAAAGAGAGGACTTTAAACCCTGGCAATTTCACTTTGAATTCAAGCATAATGAGGCAGAACAAAAAAAACAGATTTGAGGAACAGCTAGTAAAAGGCACAAAAACTACTAAACCTTCTGGAAAAAACATCTGCCACAAGTCCAGGAAGATGATCAAAGTATAAAGTCTCTGAGAAGTCTCTGATAAAAGTCTCAGAGAAGACAGGGATATTCTAAGAAAAGAACCTGAAATGAATCTTCTGCACACACAGTTACTTTGGGGGAGTTTGGGGAGGTTCCCATGCTGCAAATCATCTTTCCAGAAGACTTACCAGATGCTCTTTCCTAAGTGGAGATAGCAGAGTTCATGGAATAAATAGACAAAATGAATTATAACATACCAGAAGGATCAACAGGAACAGATATGCCAAAGAGTTTTAAAGGAATGCAAGGATGAAGTATTTGACGTTTCAACAGCAGTGCCTAACCTCTTGTTAAAAATTGCCTTGGTACCAGAGGCGTGGGAGATGGTTAGCATGATACCAGTTTTCAAAGGGCTCTGAGGAGAAAGAAGGAACTGCAGAACAGTACTAGGCAAAGTGGTAGAAATTTTGAATTAGCGGCCACACTGGAAAATATGGCATAAATATTGAGAACACTCTGCATGGATTTTAGAAACAGAAATTACGATTAAGTAGAGTAGGTCTGAAAATGCTTGGACAGGGGCAACAGAGATGAGCAGAGAAAGCAAACCTCTCCCATGCCAGGACAGGCTGAAGAGACCAGGACTCTCCATCCTCGCAAAGACAGGATTCAGCAGAGACAGAGCAAGGGTCTGTATAAAAGCTGGAGGTACATGGATGAGTCTGGTATAAGAATATTGTCCACTATATTTGCCATTACAGGAATTAGGAACCATTAAATGAAGGTAGCAGGTGAAAATCTTGAAACCAGATTACTTAATTTTCTTTTTTTTTTTTTTTTGGTCATCTAATGGAT